>Ga0209698_10000939_pt1 | contig 33583 bp, 39 predicted proteins | sample LitLauG_LLR_2012_FD_187203 | JGI IMG/M metagenome (GOLD analysis project Ga0209698, IMG submission 187203) | Freshwater sediment microbial communities from Pennsylvania, USA - Little Laurel Run_MetaG_LLR_2012 (SPAdes) (version 2) | ecosystem: Environmental > Aquatic > Freshwater > Creek >... | reverse complement strand
GCGCTCGCCGAGGCACGCGACCGGAGCCAAGGCGGGTCCAGCCCCGACGGCCACGACCGCGCCCGCCACACCGTTGCCGATCACATCGGTCTCGGTGTTCCACCTGGAGCGCAACGCGGACAACGCGGCGCTCACCCGCAACGCGTTCGACGGGGATCCCAACACGGCATGGACCACCGACCGCTACTTCGGCCCCGCGTTCGCCGGCCTGCGACACGGGCTCGGGCTCGCCATCGTGCTCGACGGGAGCCACCCGCTGCACAAATTGGTGGTGAGCTCGCCGACGCAGGGATGGAGCGCGGAGGTCCATGTGGCCTCCGCGGTGCCCAACCCGCCGTCGCTGGCCGGGTGGGGCAAGGCGCTGGACTCCAAGCAGGGCATCAACGGCTCGGTGACCTTCGATCTGGGTGGTACCACCGGCTCGACGGTGCTGTTGTGGCTCACCGATCTGGGCCCGAGCTTCCAGGCGGAGGTCTCCGAGCTGCAGGTCAGCTGACCGCCCCTCCCGGAGGAGGGCCGCGGCTGCCCCGAGTAGTCTTCGGGCCATGTCCCAAACCGGCAACCCGCCGCCCCCCGCTGGGCCGGACTGGACCGTCGAGGCGGTGGACCGGCTCGAGGCCGTCGTCTCCGCCGTGCGCGACAAGACCACCGTCCCGGTCACCAAGGCGGCTCGGGCCATCGTCTACGGCCTCGTCGCCGCCTTCGTCGGGGTCCTCGCCCTGCTGCTGCTGATCGTGGCCGTCTTCCGGCTCCACGTGTACCTGCCGTTCGGATCCCACCACGAAGGTCGCAAGGTCTGGGTCGCCTACCTCATCCTCGGCGCAATATTCCTGCTGACCGGGGGGTTCCTGTGGGGGAAGCGTCGCCCCAAGCCCGAGAGGTGATCCATGTCTGAGCAGGTCCGTGAGGTCGTCGTCATCGGATCCGGCCCGGCCGGGCTGACCGCGGCCATCTACACGGCGCGGGCCAACCTACGCCCCCTCGTGATCGAGGGCGAGCCGTCCTCCACCAGCGACCAGCCGGGCGGTCAGTTGATGCTCACGACCGACGTGGAGAACTTCCCCGGCTTCGTGGATGGGATCATGGGCCCCGACCTCATGGGCCGGTTCCGGGCGCAGGCGGAGCGCTTCGGTGCCGAGCTCGTCACCACCCGGGCCACGAGGGTGGATCTGTCGCAGCGCCCGTTCCGGGTCTGGGTCCGCAACCAGGCGACCGGCGGCGAGGACGAGGTGCGGGCCGGCGCCGTCATCGTCTCGACCGGAGCCCGGGCGCTGATGCTCGACCTCGAATCCGAGCAACGCCTGCTCGGCCATGGCGTCTCGACGTGTGCCACCTGCGACGGCTTCTTCTTCCGGGGCCACCACATCGCGGTCGTGGGTGGCGGCGACTCCGCGCTCGAAGAGGCCACGTTTCTCACCAAGTTCGCCGAGACCGTGACGGTGATCCATCGCCGCAAGGAGCTCCGGGCGTCCAAGATCATGCAGGACCGCGCGTTCAAGAACCCCAAGATCACGTTCCTCTGGAACAGCGTGGTCGCCGACGTGCTCGGCGACGGCAAGCTCGAAGGGGTGCAGGTGCGCAACCTGGTGACCGACGAGCTCAGCACGCTGCCGGTCACGGGGCTCTTCGTCGCCATCGGGCACGTACCCAACACCGACCTCTTCGCCGGCCAGCTCGACCGGGACGAGGCGGGCTACCTGATCACCACCGAGGGGAGCAAGACCAACATCGCGGGTGTGTTCGCGTGCGGCGACGTGCAGGACCACGTCTACCGCCAGGCGATCACCGCAGCCGGGTCGGGGTGCATGGCGGCGATCGACGCGGAGCGCTGGTTGGAGGCGCAGGGTGAGGCGCCGAGCGACCTCAACGAGACCATCACCGATTGGTGAGACCGGTCGCCTGACCTGATCGAAGGGCGGGACGCGTGCGCCGGGGCGGCATCGGGCGGGTAGCGTGATCCATCGGTGAGCGGGAGGAGGTCCAGCTTCGTGGGCGACGCCGTCGTGACGCTGACCGAACAGACGTTCGATGACGAGATCGGGACGGTGGGCGAACCGCTCCTGGTGGATTTTTGGGCGGATTGGTGCGGTCCGTGCAAGATGATCGAGCCGATCCTCGACGAGATCGCCCGGGAGCACCCGGGCCGGCTGCGCATCGGCAAGGTCGACATCGACCAGCACCTCGAGCTGGCCCGGCGCTTCGACGTGCAGAGCATCCCGACGCTCATCCTCTTCCGTGCCGGTGCGCCCGAGTTGCGGATCGTGGGGGCCAAGGGAAAGGGCCAGTTGCTCGAGGAGCTGCAGGCATTCCTGTAACCGCACCAGACGGACTCCCCCTTGCGTCCGGCGGGAGCGGGGAGTCGGTCCGGGATCTGCAGCTGCGGCTGGAGGCCCTCGGCTTCGGCGTCGGTGAGGACCCGGAAGGGTTCTTCGGCCAGGCGACAGAGGCCGCCGTGCGCGCCTTCCAGATCCATCGCGGCCTGCGCCAGGACGGGGTGTGCGGGCCCGAGAGCTGGGGCGCCCTCGTCGAGGCCGGGCGGGTGCTCGGCGAGCGGCTCCTGTACTACCGCAACCGGATGGTGCGCGGGGATGACGTCGCCACGCTGCAACGTCTCCTCGGCTCGTTGGGGTTCGACGCGGGGCGGGTGGACGGCATCTTCGGGCCCCGCTGTCATGCCGCGCTGTCCGACTTCCAGCGCAACGCCGGGCTCATCGTCGACGGCATTTGTGGACCCGAGACCCTCAAGGTGCTCCTGAGGGTCTCGAGCCGAGCCGCCGACGGGAGCGTGGTGGCCGATGTCCGAGAGCGCTACCAGCTGCTGTCCGGATCGCGCACCTTACGGGACCGGCGGATCGTGATCGGCGAGACGGGGGGCGCCGGCGCCCTGGCCGATGGGGCGCGTCGCGTGCTGACCCGGGTGGGGGCGCAGGCGCGCACCTTGCACGACCCTGACGAGTCCTCGCAGGCGGCTCAGGCCAACGCCCTCGCCGGGGAGGTCTACCTCGGCTTGCGTCTCGTCGCTGAGGTCAGCGGCTGCCGGACGGCGTACTTCATGGGCTACGCCGGGGTCAGCTCGGCCAGCGGGCAACGGTTGGCGGAGACCATCCAGTCCTACGTGCCGGCGGCACTCGGCCTCCCGGACCTGGGGAGCCACGGCATGCGCCTCCCCGTGCTCCGGGAGACGAGGATGCCCGCGGTCGTGGTCGAGCTGGGGCCGGCGTCGGTCGTCGTCGAGCGCGGCGCGCAGGTGGCGGCCGCGCTCGGGGACGCATTGGCCCAGTGGGTCTCCGAGCCCTGCGATGACGTGGCGGCGGAGGGTCAGCGAGACTATCCACACCCTCATGCACAGGTTGTGGATGAGGGCGTCGAGCCCCACCTCGATCGTTGATCGAAGGTTGATCGGGAGGGTCACGCCGGCCGGCGGCGGGCCGGCGCCGGGAAGCGGCGCTCAGCTCTCGGGCGAGGTGGGGCCGTCGGTCATCGCCCGGTAGATCCGTTCGAGGTCCTCGAGGGACCCGAACTCGATGACCATGCGGCCCTTGCGTGAGCCCATGTCCACCTTGACCCGGGTGTCGAGGTGCGAAGACAGGAGCGTCTCCAGCTCGAGGATCCCGGGGGGCCGCAGGCGCGATCCAGGGGTCGGTTGGGATCGGGGCACCCGCTCGTTGCGGGCGCGGACCGCGTCCTCGACGTTGCGCACCGAGAGCCCCTCGGCCACCGCCCGGCGGGCGAGCGCCTCCTGGAAGGCCCGGTCGGGCGTGCCGAGCAGCGCTCGGGCATGCCCGGCGGAGAGCTGTCCCTCCATGACCAGGCGCTGCACGCTCGGCGGCAGTTGGAACAGCCGGAGCGTGTTGGTGATCGCGGCCCGACTCTTGCCCACCCGGAGGGCGAGATGCTCGTGGGTGATGCCGAAGTCCTCGATGAGCTGCTGGTAGGCGGCGGCCTCCTCCAGCGGGTTCAGATCCTGGCGGTGCAGGTTCTCGACGAGGGCCTGCTCGATGCTTCCGATGTCGGTTGCGGCGCGCACGATGGCCGGGATCGTCTGGTGCCCGGCGCGGCGCGCGGCGCGCCAGCGGCGTTCGCCGGCGATCAGCTCGTACTGGTCGGGTCCGGTCGCCCGGACCAGGATGGGTTGGAGCACGCCGAGCTCGCGGATCGATGCGGTGAGCGACGCGAGCGTTTCCTCATCGAAGCGGGTGCGCGGCTGGTGCGGGTTCGGCTTGAGGCTGGAGATCGGGATGTCGATCAGTGCCGAGGACCGGTCCCCCACCACCTCGTTGGGGATGAGGGCGCCGAGACCTCTACCCAACCCGCTGCGGCGAGCCACCACTGACCTCCTTGGCCAACTCCCGGTAGGCGATGGCGCCTCGGGAGGAGGAATCGAACACGATGATGGGTTGCCCGAACGAGGGTGCCTCCGACAACCGCACGGTGCGGGGTACGACGCTGCGACAGACGCGGTCGCCGAAGTGCTCCCGGACCTCCTTGACCACTTGCTCGGCCAGGCGGGTACGGGCGTCGTACATGGTGAGGATGATGGTGGACACCTCGAGCCGGGGGTTGAGGTTGGTCTGGACCAGGTTGACGTTGCGGAGGAGCTGGCCGAGACCCTCGAGGGCGTAGTACTCGCACTGGATGGGGACGACCACCTCGCTGGCGGCGGCCAAGCCGTTGACGGTGAGCAGGCCCAGGGATGGTGGACAGTCGATGAGGGTGAAGTCGAACTCGTCCCCGAGCTGCTCGATGGCCCGCTTCAACCGGAGCTCCCGACTGAAGACCGGCACCAGCTCGATCTCGGCGCCGGCGAGGTCGATCGTCGCCGGCACGACGAAGAGGTTGCGCAGACTGGTCGGCTCGATGCAGTCCACCATCGGCACGTCGTGGAGGATCACGTCGTAGATCGAGCAATCGAGGTTGCGGGCGTTGATCCCGAGCCCGGTCGTGGCGTTGCCCTGCGGGTCGAGATCGACGACGAGGACCCGGTAGCCGAGCTCGGCGAGGGCCGCGCCGAGGTTGACGGCGGTGGTGGTCTTGCCGACGCCGCCCTTCTGGTTGGCGATCGCCAGGACCCGGGGCAGCGGTCGGCGGGCCGGCGTCGGGCCCTGGGGGAGCGGGATCGTGAGATCGACGACCGGCTTGAGGCCGTCGGCCTCCCCGACGGTCGCCTGCGTGGTGGCGGGCGCGAGCAGGGCGATGGCGTCGGTTCCCGGCAGCGGGTTCGGTTCCATCCGCACCTCTGGTTCGGGGGTAGGTACCCCGGTGCCGTCGTCGTGCGATGACGCCGCCGTCGGGGCGGGATCATCTGCGCTCAGATCCCCATCGGCGGACGGCTCTGTCGGGGGTGACGATTCGCCGCTCCGGAGGCGCTCGAAGATCGATGCAGCGCGACTCCGGAGTGCATCTGGATCAGTCACCACTCCATCCTTCTCCTCGCACCCCTCGGCGTCAAGCAACGCCACCGTACTCGCGCCACCCCGACCAAGTCCGGGATGGTCCGGCGATGTTCCACGTGGAACGACGTCCCGATCGGTGCGCCCCGCATCGGGTCGGAGGGCCCGCATCACGCCGTGGCTCGGTGCTCCGGTCTGCGCCGAGAGGTGCCCGGCCGGGGTGGGCGGCGGCGGTCCGGGTCGGTTTCGTCTAGGCGTTCTTTGGTACATGTGTGCCGAGGGTGTCCTCAGAGCGCCACCATTGCACACAGGTACGCCTTAGGCCAACAAGATCCGAGCGAACTCCGGGATGACGACCCGCGTGGTTTCACGTGAAACCAGGGATCAGAGGATCGGGATCAAACGGTGAGCCTGATAGTGGATGACGACGCTGAGCGGCACGTGCTCGCGGGCAGCAACGGCGGAACCGGCTCCGAGAGCCAGCATCACGCCTGACGCCATGAGCGCCAGCACCGTCCGTCGTCCTTGTCCTCGCATGGGTCATCCTTGTCCCGACTTGGTAGGTACATCGACCCATGCCCATGCGGGCTGAACGTCTCTCTGCCCGACTCCCCCGAGGCGGGCAGAACGGAGCAGAACGAAGTAGAAGGGATCAGAACAGGGGGCGCTTCGCGGGGATGCCCGTGCGGCGGGGATACCGGTCAGGGCAGGCGCGCACCTGCCGGAACCGCTGCAGCGCGACGGGTTCGGTCATCCCCCCGTCCGCGATCAGGCCAAGTTGCAGGAGGGGATCCGCGGCCCAACGATCGGGGCGCCCGCCCGGGGGCTCGGAGACGACCAGGGTGCCACCGACGACGAGCAGCGGTGCAGCACACTCCGCCGTGACTGCGGGCGGCCCGAACCCGCGGGCGGTGATCAGATCCGCCCAACCCCGCCAGACACCCGATCGTCCGGTCTCCTCGGCGCGCTCGCAACGGACCACCACCCGATCGCCGACGCCCAGGGCGTCGACGGCGCCGACGAGGAAGTCGGTCCGGCGACGGTTGGCGTCGAGCAGGAGCCAGGTGGTGGCCGGCCAGCGCATCGCCAAGATCAGACCGGGTACGCCTCCCCCCGTCCCGAGGTCGATCGCCCGTGTCGGTGCGGAGGGGACCAGCGCGGCGAACGCCTCGCTGTGCGCCAGGTGCACCTCGAGCGGTCCCGGACCGAGGAAACCCAACGTTCGGCTTTCTTCCAACACCTCGTGGAGCACCGACGCGTCCCCCTGCACCGCACCACCGGAGAGGGAGGTGCGGTCCGGGTGGCGCGACCGGCCATCGGCCGACGGTTTGCTACGCGGGTCCACCGGCGGTCCCCTCACGGGCGTCGCATCGACGCGGGCCGGGCGGGGCTTCCACGCCCGTCTCGAGCGGAGAACCGAGCTCGTGGATCAGCCGGCAGGAAGGATCACGACGCGACGCTGCGGTTCCTCGCCCTCGGAGGTGGTGCTCACACCGTCGATGTCGTTGATCGCATCGTGGACGATCTTTCGGTCGGCTGCCGACATCGGCTCGAGCACCTTGCGCACGCCTTCGGTCTTGACCTGGTCGGCCACCTGCCGGGCGAAGCGCTCCAGGGCCTCCTTGCGCTTGTGACGGTAGCCGCTCACGTCGACCATGATCCGGCCGTTCATGGCGCTGGTCTTGCGCTGGACGACGGTACGGGTCAAGTCCTGGATGGCGAGCAGGGTCGCCCCCTTGGGTCCGATGAGCAACCCGAGATCGCCGCCATCGACGTTGATCTCCACGGTCTCCTCGTCGATCGGATCGATGACGACCTCAGCGTCGAGATCCATCTCATCGATCAGGCCGTCGAGGAAATGCTTGGCGACAGCGGCCTGCTCGTCCAACGCCACGTGCATCCCAGCTCCTTCGTCCGCGCCGTACGACGCCGAGCGAGGGTACTCCGTATCGGCGTCACTGTCGTCCCGGGCCCGGCCGGGGGATCCGCCGTTGCCCGCGGACCCACCGCCGTCACGCCGGGCACCGGAGCGGCGCGGGGGACGGCGGGCTTCGTCGCTTCGGACGGCGGACGTCGCCGCCGGCACCGGCTCCGGCTCCGGTCCGCCAACCTCGGTGATCGGGCTGCCCCGATCAGCGCCCGCCGTGGAGCCGTGCGCGCGGGAGGTCTCCGCCCCGGAGGAGCTCGTACCCGGGGGCTTTGGCGCCCCACCCCGCCGTCGGCCTTCCGGGCGCCGGTCGCCGGATGCCTCAGAAGCGGCCCCGGCCGCGCCGTGCTCTCCGTCGGGTCGCTTGCGCCGACGCTTGTCCCGGCGGTCGTCCTTGGGGCGAGGCGTGGTGGGGCGTACGCGGGCCCGCACCCGTGCCTCTGCGCGGAGCCGCCCGAAGAGGCCGGTGCGGGGCTCTTCGAGGATCTCGAAGTCGGCGTCCTGCTCGTCGACGCCGAGACGATCGAGGGCCCGGTCTTTGGCCTCCTCGATGGTGCGGCCTGTGGTCTCGACCCACTCCATGGTGCTCCTACCGTCCCGGTCTGTCGCGCTTGGATCGGCTGGAGGGCCGCGCGCCGGTGCCTCCGGTGCGCGGCGGTCTCGGCGATCCCTTGCCATTGCCCTCGGTCGGAGACGCAGGTGTGTCTCCCGTCGCCGACGCGTCCGTCCCGGCGGCCTTGTCGCCCCCGTTGCCGTTCGGCGGTGGAGTCCCGTTGGTGGCCGGATCCTTGCCGGTCCCCGATCGGTTCGCCGGCGGTTTGGCTGCACCAGGTTTCGCCGTGCCCGGCCTGGCCGTGCCCGGCTTGCCCGTGCCTGGTTTGGCGCTGGTCGTGCCCTTGCCACCGGCGCCGCCCTTGGCCGGGGGCCTCGCTCCCTTGGCGTCGGTCGGGCGCGCCTTGGGGGGTGTGGTCCCGGGCTTGTTCGTCGCGGGGCGGTTGTTGCCCCGGTCGGCGACGGGGTTGGAGGTGCTGTTGGCCGCGCCCGACAGGAGATCGCGCAAGCGGGGTCGAGGCTGGCGCTCGGCCTGGTCGATCTCCCTGGTCGTCGCCTCGACCTCGCTGATGTCCTTGGCCACCATGGCCTTGACCTTGGGGTCCCAGCGGTACATGGCCCACTGCTGGAAGATGCGGATGCCGTTGCTCACCGTCCAGTAGAGGACCACGCCGGCGGGGAACCGGATCGAGATCACCCCGAAGATCAGAGGGATGAACTTCATGACCGCCTGCTGCTGCCCCTGCGCCGACGCGGGGAGGCGGCTGGTCATCTGGCGCTGCTGGTAGAACTGCGTCCCGACCATGATCAGCAGCAGCACGAAGTACGGGGCCTTGTCGCCGAAGCCCCCACCGATGTTGGTCGCCGACTTGGCCAGGTCCATGCCGAAGGAGTTCAGGTGACCACCGGCGTGCTTGATGTCGATGAACATCTGCGTGCTGGACTTGAGGTACTTCGGATGCGAGGTCTTGACGGTCGCGCCCGGCTCCTTGACCATCCGGCTGAGCCCCTCGAGCACCCGGAAGAGGGCAAAGAACACCGGGAGCGGGAGCAGCATCGGCAGGCAGCCGCCGAGCGGGCTGGCGTTGTGCTCCTTGTAGAGCGCCATCACCGCCTCGTTGAGGGCCTGGCGGTCGTTCTTGTGCTTTTCCTGGAGCTTCTTGAGCTCGGGCTGCAGCTTCTGCATGGCCAGCATCGAACGGGTCTGCTTGATGGTGAGCGGGGTCAGGATGACCATGACCCCGATCGTCAGCAGGATGATGGCGGCGGCGTAGTTGGGGACCAGGCTGTAAAAGAAGGCGAGGACCGCCGCGATCGGCTTCGCGATCGGGTCCAGGGAGATGCCGGCCAGGATCATGACTGCTTCCTCATTCCGGGACGGGGTCGGCGCCGTGGCCGCCCCAGGGATGACAACGACTCAGCCGTCGGACGGCGAGCCAGGAGCCGCGGCGCGCGCCGTGGCGCTCCAGGGCCTCGACGGCATAGGCGGAACAGGTCGGGACGTAGCGGCACGGGCTCAGTCGCCCGTATCGGGCCGCCTGGTACAACCGGACGAATGCGACCAGCAGGCGGGTGGGCCACCCCAGGCCCTTTTCCCCCTCGACCCCGAGGTCCCGAGAAAATGTGACCGTGGTCACAGATCGTCCTCGGGGAGCGGTGCGAGCGCGTGGTCATCGGAGCGGAGGGCGGCCAACGCCGCTAGGGCTCGGATCACGTTTGCTCGCAGTTCTCGATGGGACAGGGGGACTGCCTCCGGGACAGCCCCGATGAGGTAGGTGCCGGGCCGGAGGTGCGGCGCCAGCTCACGGATGATCTCCCGCAGCCGGCGCCGGAGCCGGTTGCGCACGACGGCGTCCCCGACCTTGCGCCCGATGGCGTAAGCGACCCGCGGAGGAAGGTCGGGACTGCCGCTCCCAAACGATACCGTGATCGGACCGGCTCGGGACCTGCGGGCTCGACGGAGGTCGCCAAAGCTGCGACGGTCCTTGATCCGCCAGATCAGGCCGACAGCTTGTGACGGCCCTTGAGGCGGCGGTTCTTGATGATCGCCCGCCCGGCGCGCGTGGACATCCGGTGGCGGAAGCCGTGCTTCTTGGCCCGCTTGCGGTTGTTCGGCTGATATGTACGCTTCACCCATTGCCTCCTCGACCGGACGGCAGGCCACGCTGCACCGTCGCACGGCTGGCTACGGCGGAGCGCGCAAACACATCGGCCCGCTGGCGCCCGGTCCACGGTAGACGCTCGCCTGCCGCAACGCCAAGCGGGCCGGTTGCGATCCGGTCGGCCCCGGCGGGGCTGGGCTAGCCTTTCCCCTGCATGAGCGATGACCGATCGGGGCAAGGACCGGACTCGCCGCCAGGTGGAGCCGATGACTGGGGTGTGCCGCTCCCTCCGTCGCCCCGGATCTTCCCCCCGCCGGGGGAGGAGACCCTGACCGCCGCCTTCGGTCCTCCGCCGTCGGCCGACCCGCCCGCGCCGAGCCCGCTCGGATCTCCCGTGTCCCCCGGAGGCTGGGCGCCACCGCAACCTCCGCCGACCCCACCGGGCGGCTACGCGCCGCCTCCGCCTCCGCCGGGCTACGGGCCGCCCGGGTCAGGGGGTGGGTACCCGCCGCCACCTTCGGCTCCGTACGGTGCCCCGCCGGTGGGCGGCTACGGGTCGCCGCCCGGCTACGGCGGCTCGGGCGGCTACGCCGGCTCGGGCGGCTACGGCCCGCCGCCCGGCTACGGCGGCTACGGCCCGCCGCCGGGCTACGGCGGCTCCGTGCCCCAGGGCTACGGCGGCTCCGTGCCCCAGGGCTACGGCGGCTACGGGATGTACCAGCCGCCGAGGAACGACGGCACCGCCATCGCAGCCCTGGTGCTCGCCATCACCTCCTTCGTGGTGTGCCCCGTCGTGACGGCGATCGTCGCACTCGCCCTCATTCCCGGCAGCCGGCGCCGGATCGAGTCCTCGGGCGGTGCCATCACCGGTCTCGGCCTGCTCACCGCGGCCAAGATCATCGCCATCATCCACCTGGCTCTGGCCGCCATCTTCATCGTCGCCATCGTGATCTTGTCCGCGACGAACCACTCCAACAACAGCTGGATCCTGCCGCTCGGCGTGCATTGAGGCCCGCGGGAGGCCAACCGCACCGGCCCATCCAACAAGGAGGCTGCACCCATGATCCTCGCCGCCAGCAGCGCCGGCGCCGTCGTGGCGGTCGTGGTGGTCGCCGTCGTGATCATCGCCCTGATCGTCCTGCGTTCGATCTTCGTGGTCGTGACCGAGTACGAGCGGGGGGTGTTCTTCCGCCTCGGCAAGGTGCTCCCGGGTGCCAAGGGGCCCGGGGTGGTCGTCCGCTTCCCTGCCATCGACCGGGTGGTCAAGGTCAACCTGCGGGTGGAGGTCGTCGACATCCCGCCGCAGGCGGTGATCACCCAGGACAACGTCACCATCCAGGTCGATGCCGTCGTGTACTTCCAGGTGTTGGACCCCGTCAAGGCCGTGATCGGCGTCGACAACTTCCGCTTCGCCAGCCAGCGCATCGCCATGACCAGCCTGCGCAGCATCATCGGGCGCTACGAGCTCGATCAGCTGCTCGCGCACCGAGACAACGTCAACAACGAGCTGCGCGCCACGATCGCCCAGAGCACCGGTCACTGGGGCGTCGAGGTCCGCCAGGTCGAGGTGCGCGACATCACGCTGCCACCCGAGCTGTTGCGTGCCATGGCCCGCCAGGCCGAGGCCGAGCGCGAGCGGCGGGCCAAGGTCATCGCCGCCACCGGTGAGCTCCAGGCTTCAGAGGAGCTCTCGGAAGCCGCCCGCAAGCTGCATGAATCCCCGGGCGCGCTGCAGCTGCGGACGCTGCAGACACTCGCCGAGGTGGCGACCGAGCGCAACTCGACGCTGGTGTTCCCGATCCCGATCGAGTTCCTGGAGGCCATCCGGCGCGATCGCTGAGGTCCCCCGCACAGCGGGTAGCGTCCAGCGGGTGATCGCCGGGTTGCTGGCTTCGTCGACGGGTGACCTCTTCGGTGGTTCCGATGTGCTGGTCCTGCTGGTCCTGGCCCTGGGGGGCGCGCTCTTGGTGGGCAACGTCCTGGCCCTCGTACGGCCGCCGGCCCCGAGCAGGAAAGGGGAGCTGAGCCGGCCGCCCGCCGGACGCAGCTTCGCCATGATGCTGATCGGCCTGGTCGCCGCCATCTGGGCCATTGCCACGCTCACCCGATGACCGTGGATGCACGGCTGCTCCAGCAGCTCGCGTTCTGCCTCGAGGTCGACGGGGCGAAGACCATCGTGCGCCACAACCTCCTGGCCGACGGCTCCCGGCGGGAAAACGACGCGGAGCACATGTGGCACCTCGCGCTCATGGCCATCGTGCTCGCCGAGCACGCCGCCGAAGCGGTCGACCTGGCTCGGGTGCTGTCGATGCTGGTCATCCACGACCTCGTCGAGATCGACGCCGGCGACACCCTGGTCTACGAGGACGCGGCCAGGGCCGATCAGGCGGCGCGCGAAGCGGGCGCGGCGGCAAGGATCTACGGGATGCTGCCGGCCGAACAGGGCGAGGAGCTGCGCCGCCTGTGGGAGGAATTCGAGTCGGCCGACACCCCGGACGCCCGCTTCGCCCGGGCCCTCGATCGCCTGCAGCCGCTCATGCTCAACGCCGCGGCGGGCGGGGGCGCCTGGTCCGAACACGGGATCACCGCGGACCGGGTGGCCCAGCGCAACTTCGAGCCCATCGCCCGCGGCTCGCCCGCGCTGTCAGACGCCGCCCGCGAGATCGTCGCCGGTGCCATCGCGGCGGGCATCCTGGCCCCTGTTGCCTCGGGGGCGCCCGCGGCCGGGGCCAGCCCCGCCGGGGTCAGCCCCGCCGGTTGAAGTTCTCGAAGTAGCGGCTCGGGGTCGGGCCTCGCTGGCCCTGGTACTTGGAGCCGATCTTCTTCGAGCCGTACGGCTCGTCGGCCGGCGTCGTCATGCGCAGGAAGCTGATCTGGCCGATCTTCATGCCCGGGTACAGCGTGATGGGCAGGTTGGCCACGTTGGAGAGCTCCAAGGTGAGGTGCCCGTCCCAGCCGGCGTCGACGAAGCCGGCGGTCGAGTGGATCAGCAGGCCGAGCCGGCCGAGCGAGCTCTTGCCCTCCAGGCGGGCCACCAGATCGATGGGGAGGGTCACACGCTCGAGCGTGGAGCCGAGCACGAACTCACCCGGGTGCAGGATCAGCGGGTCGTCGTCGGCGACCTCGACCAGCTCGGTGAGCTCTTCCTGGTTCTCCTTGACGTCGATGACCCGCATCGTGTGGTTGCGAAAGACGCGGAAGTAGCGGTCGATGCGCAGATCCACCGACGACGGCTGGATGGCAGTCTCGTCGAAGGGCTCGATCACGATGCGGCCCGCGGTCAGCTCTTCGCGGATGGTCCGGTCAGACAGGATCACATCGGGCACCGTAGCGGAGGGCGGAAGCGCTGCTCCCGCCGACGCTGGCGGCGGGAGCCGTTCGCGGTATCCTTCGTGACCTCGCGAGCGTAGTTCAGCGGCAGAACATCAGCTTCCCAAGCTGAGAACGCGGGTTCGATTCCCGTCGCTCGCTCTCATCGAAGGTGCTGGTCAGGGGCATCAGGGGGTGGTCTGGTCCAGTCCCGGAGGTGGGCTCCGAGGGGGCGACCCCGCGCCAACCGCCTCGAAACACTCGGCCAACATCGCCAGCGTCGTGGCGGCACGCTCATCGGCGGCGAAGCGCACGAAGCGCCACCGGCTCCACGCCAGCACCGCGCAGAACACGTGCAGAGTCCCTTCCGACCCCCAGTCGATAACGAGCGTGTCGCCCGGCGACCACACCGCCGGACGCCGGCTACGGCGATGATCCCGCCGCCAGTCGGCCTTCGCTTTGGCCACGAGACGCCGGAAGTTGCGCGCCGAGCCCTCATAGCCCGCGGCCCAGGCCTCGGGCAGCAGACGCTTGGCCGAGATCCTCCCCGCCGTGCGCTCGATCCGCGCGGCGACGACACCGGCGACGGCGTCGTAGTTGCGCACCGGCTCCTTGCGCAGCCGCGGTCCGCCACCGGCCTCCACGCGGGCCAGGGCCCGCTTGATCGTCTTGGGATCACAGCCGCACATGGCGGCCGCTCCCCGATACGTGCCGACCTCTCGGAAGGCGTTGGTCATGTCCATACGGTTCCTCGCTGACTTCAATGGAGCGCGTTCAGTGGATGCTCAGACGAGGAGAGAGGACTTCTACGTGGCCACCAACGGGGACATCCTCCTGGCCACACGCGAGGACTTCTTCATGGCCATGGACAAGCGCTGCCTCCGCGGCGGATCGGGCGGCGTCAGGGTTGTCGTGCGCCGGCGGAGTCTCAGCTCGCAGCGGAGAGCTCGACGGTGACCTTGAGGTCGAGCGCAGCGGCCACCTTCTGGAGGGTGGTTAGGGTGGCACCGACGCCGCCGGCTTCGAGGCGGGCCACGGCGGCCTGGCTGGTGCCCATGCGGGCGGCGAGCTCGCGTTGGCTCAGGCCGGCCGCCTCACGGGCATCGCGCACCTTCTCGCCGACGTCGAGCGCCAGGCGGGTCGCCTCGTAGGTCGCGTCGAACACGGCGCGCTCGTCGGCACTCATGGCAGCGAGGCGGCTCTTCTTCAGTTCTTCGATCCTCGTGCGAGCCATCAGTCGTCCTCCTCGGCAGTGTGCCCTTCGGTGATGCAGCGGGTCATCGCCCAGCGCGCTCGCTGCACCTCGGCGCGCTCGTTCTGTCGTTGCTTGTGGAACACGGTCAACAGCACGATGCGCCGGCCGGTGGCGAAGAAGTAGGTGATCCGCCACGCCACCCGCAGCACATCGAACCGGAGCTCGAACAACCCGTCACCGAGGGCACGTGACGCAGGCATCCGCAGCAGGTTGCCTCGCTCGGCCAGCCGTTCGACGTGCGGGAGCACGACGGCGAAGTCGTGCGCGGACAGCTCGCCTATCCACTGCTCCACCTCCGATTCCAGCTCGACCACCCACATGACATCAAAGATGATATCGCAGCGTCAAGTCGATCTGGCTGACCCAGAGACGCAACTTACGAATATCTTCAGGAAGAATCCTGCTCTTGGCCGTTTCGTCGGCGAAGATTCGCGAATCTTCTCCGGGGCCCGCGGTCAGCTGACCCGCAGGTACCGCCGGAGTGCTTCTCGCACGACCTCCGATGCCGTCGTGTTGTCGGCCGCCGCTCGGTCGTCGAGGGCGCGGCGAAGCGCTGGGTCGAGGCGGACGGGGAAGGTCTCGGCCGGCGCAGATCCCATCGCAGGTCGCCCCGCGCGACGGCGCAGCCGGGTGATGTCCAGACCCTCCTCGGCGTGGTCTGCCATCCGTTCGAGGACCTCCTCGGTCAGCTCGACACCGGTCTTCGATCGGCCGTGGGACCTCCGCTCAGGCATCGCTGGCTCCCGCTCTGCGGAGGGACGGCTCGTCAGGGGATCCCGTGCCTTCGTGCCGACCGGTAGATCTCCACGTCGCGGATATCGTATCGCGAAACTGCGGGACTCGGCCTGCGGGACTCGGCCTCCGACGGGGTCCCAACCCCGCGCCAACCCCGCGCCAGCCCCGCGTCCGGCGTCGTCCGGGTCTGTCCGGCGACGACCGCGAAACCCTTTGACCAGGGCTTTCAGCCGAGCTCAGACCAGTCCGGACCCCCTCCGGACGGGTTCCCAAGCTGAGAACGCGGGTTCGATTCCCGTCGCTCGCTCTCGGTCGAACCGGCTGGTCAGGGGCACTCTCGGAGTGCCCCTGCGTCGCGTTCGGAGGCTGGTTCCGGTAGGTCCATGGCGCGTCCATTGCGCGGTGGTGTGCGCGGTGGTGGGCGGGGTGCTCGGCGGGCCAGCTCGGACAGGGCGTGGGCGATGGCGACGTCGCGCTCGGCGGTGGCGTGCTGGTAGCGGAGGGCGGCCTGGGCGCTGGAGTGGCCATGCGGGCCATGAGCTCCCGGGTGGAGGCGCCGGTGGTGGCCGCCCAGGTGTTGCCGGCGTGGCGGAGGTCGTGGAGGTGGAGTTGGCTGAGCCTGGCGGCGGACCTGGCTTCGGCCCAGGCCTGCTGCAGGACGTGGGGGCGGAGGGGCCCTCCTCGTTCCCCGCGGAAGACGAGCGCTGCCGGGTCGGTGGGCACACCGGGTCCGGTGGTGGACCGGAGCGAGAGCTGCCAGGCGCGGATGTGCGACGGGGTCAGGCGGCCGAGCTCCATCTGGCGGAGGGTCGGGAGGATGTGGCGGTCGAGGAGCCACTCGTAGAGCTCCCGGGTGCGGGGGCGGAGACCGGTGTGTTCGGCGAGCCAGCGCGCGGCCCAGGTGTCGAGCGTGACGGTGCCCCGGCGGGGATCCACCCAGCCGCCCCGGTCCGGGCAAGGCGCGAGCAGGGTCGAGCACCGCGGTGCTCGACCCGCCGACCCACGCGGCGCCAGCTCGCGCCTCGGGTCGCAGCTGGCAGATGGGTGCGAATCCGATAAGGGTTGGTTCGCCCCGGGGTCGACGAGATCCTGGTCATCTCGCGGGATCGCACCCCTCCAGAGCGGAATCCGGTTTCTGATCCGGGCAGCGATCCGGGACAATCCGGGTCATTGCTCGCCACACGGCGTCGGCGTCGGCGGGCCGGCCGAAGGGGCGCCAGCCTGCCGGGTGCGCGGGGCGGGCCGATGCAGTGGTGTCGGCGCTGCTCCGAGAGGTTCAGCCGACTCGGATCGTCCAGTAGGCGCGTGGGTCCTTGGCGCTGTTGCCGAGCCATTGGATGATCTCTGCGTCTTGGAGGGCGTTGAGTTGGCGGATGACGAACGGTCGGGACAGGCCGCTTGCTTCGACGAGCTCGCCGGTGCTGGCTCGCCCAGCGTCGCGGATGAGTCGAAGGAGATCGCGGGCTGCGGGCGGAAGGCCCGATTCCCGCGTGTGGTCGATGAGCGCGGACGACAACGTGACCCGGACGCTTCCTGCGGTTTGGAAGTAGGCAGGATCGCCGAGACCGGCCAGCCGCATCTCCTCGTACATTCGTCGGATCCCCTCGCCGAGCTCCTGGCCGTAGCGAAGGTCGGCGCAGGCGCGTGCGATGCGAGGGTTGCGGGCGAAACGGGTGAGATGCAGCGGGTCTTTGGTGTCGGCGATCCCGGGGAAGCGACCGGGGCTCTCTACCTCGATGCGATCGTCGAAGATCTCGACGCGGATGTGATCGCCGCTGATGCTGTAGGAGCGGTGGACGACAGCGTTGACGACCGCCTCGATCCACGCATCTTGCGGCAGGAGGCCGACGTTCTCGAATCGGCCGCCTCGCCCGAGCGCCCGCCTGTTGGGCAAGCTAGCCGCGATCTCCTCACGGGCGAGGGCGAGCTGAGTCGGGATAGGACCATCGATTCGTCGGTCGCTCACGAGTTGCTGGCGGGCTCCGCTCCCACGTTCCTTGCCCCGATAGCGAAGGACCCGGACGTTCGCCTCGGGCAACCAGCGCTGTGGTTCACGGGCGAAGAGCAACACGGCGGCGACGGTCAGCGCACCCTTGCGGGTGATCAGACCGCGGGCGGCGAGGAGCCGTCCCGGATCGGGATGGCCCATCGCCTGCGCGTACACCTGCAGTAGCTGTTCGTCGAGGTCCTCGAGTTCTGCGCCCTCGGCAGTCGTGCTCTCGAACGACGATTGCCCCTTGTCGTAGAGCAGTTCCTGCCGTTGGGTGAACGTCAGTCTGCGGTTCTCGTCGCCGATTCGGAGGAAGACCTCGTCGCGCCGGTTGGCGTGGACCCGATCGCTCGTGTCGATCTCGATGACGAGCAGGTGGTCGGGTCTGCCCGCTTGGTTCACGCACTCGACGAGTCGGGATCGGCAGGCGACGGTCGGCACCGTGAAGTCGAATGCCGCCTGCTGCCACTGGGCGACCCGTCCGGCGGGTGCCCGGTCCACCCCGTCGACCTGACCGTTCCAGAGGCCGAGGACGATCGATCCGCCTTCGGCGTTGGCGAACCCGACCAGGCTATCGGCGAGATCGCGGGCCGAGATGCGGTTGCTCTTCCGATCGAGCCACTGATCTTCCCGGAGCTCGATCAGGGCGCGGCCGCGTTCGTCGAGGGGCAAGGCCAGGGCCCGGTCAGTCGCCGCGGTGGACATGGACCTACTCTAAACCGTTTAGAGTTGTTAGAGCGGGGTCCGGGGCATTGGTGGGCACGAGATCCGCACGCCGTCCTGGCGAGGGACACCCAGGAGGCGGTGATCGGGCTCATCGAGGGACGCATGCTTCAAGACACCTTGACCCGGCGCGCTGGCGTGCCGCAGCTGGCATGACCCCGCATCATCACCGCGAGCACCGGAATCCCACCGAAGTCGGCAGCCTCTACGGCACCGCTCAATGCCGCGTCCGGCAGCGCGCAGCTGTCACCCACCAGCGGTCTCTGCTTGCCGTTGGGTTGTAGGCCGGCGACCGAACCGCGTGTGGACATCTGCCGCCTTCCGGCTCGTTCGGATCGCCGGTGCGCTGGAGCGGGTCACGTGTCCTCGGCGCCGAATGGTGTGGGTCCGCCTTGCGGGCCGAACGGGCCGATCCCGCGGATCATCGTGCCGGGCGCTGCTCGGAAGATCATGCCGGGGGGGCCGCCGAAGGGCATCGGGCCGAAGGGTGGCCCGGTGAAGGGGGGTTCGGCGTCGGGTTGTACGGCGCCGCCCAGCAGTGCCCGGGTCAACGCGGCCCGGTCATCGAGCAGGTCGGCGGCGGCGGCGGCCAGTGTCGGGCCGTCGACGACCAGCGCCCCGTCGGGTTCACGCTCCGCGACGGCCAGGGCGGCACGGCGGACCACCTCGCGCAGGTAGGTGGCGGTCCGCCCGTCGGTGGCCGCGACGGTGGCGTCCAGGTCGGTGTCGGCAAGCCGGTCGACCCCCAGGCCGGCGCCATAGAGCCGCAGCAGGCGGAGCCGGCCGGCCGCATCCGGCGGGGCGATCTCCACCGCGGCGTCGACCCGACCGGGCCGCTCCGCCAGTGCCCGCTCCAAGATGTCGACCCGGTTGGTGGTGAGCAGGAAGGTGACATCGACATCGTCGCCCAGCCCGTCGATCTGGTTGAGCACCTCGAACAGCAGCGGGTTGGCGCCCATCGGCCCGAACGAGCGGTCCGCGGCGATCAGATCCACGTCTTCGAGCACCACCAGGGACGGCCGAAAGCCATGAAAGTCTGTTCACCTTCAACTCACAGTGGAAGGACTTGGATGCCCAGCAACGATCCCAGGTCCTTCGCGCCATCAGGTCGAGTCAGGTCGATGACAATCCGATCGCCGTTCCGTCGACCGCGACCATCGCCACGGCTCGACGGGTGTAGCGGCTGTCTGCATCTCGCGAGACAGGTGGTGTCGGCCCAACGGGGCTTGACGGTGACCAACGGGTGCGTCATCGCGCACGGCACCGCATTTCGATCGCGCTCGACCGGGCCGAGCCGGTGGCCGGCGGCGGGGCCGGTCGGGCGGGTGTCGTGATCGGATGGAATGCGCCGCGGCTCGAAGGGGGTTCCCTGTGCCATGGCAGACCCGGTGGGTCCGGCGGCGGCCGAGGAGCGCCGGCAGGCGTTCGACCGCGTGGTCGTGCCCGAGATCCAGCTGCTCTACCGGGTGGCCACCACCTTGACCTCGCAGCCGGCGGAGGCCGAAGACCTGGTGCAGGACACCCTGCTGCGGGCCTACCGGGGCTTGGATGGCTTCGACGGTGTCCACGCCCGGGCGTGGCTGCTGGCCATCCTCCGCAACGCCAACATCAGCCGGAACCGCCGCCGCCGGCCCGGGCTGCTCGACGACCCCGCCGCCGCGGATCGGGGTGGCGACGACGGTGATCGCGGGCCGGAGCGGCTGGTGCTCGACCAGGTATTCGACGCGCAGGTGGAGGCGGCGTTCGGCGCCCTGCCGGCCGAGCAGCAGGCGGTCATCCGGCTGGTGGACGTCCATGGGCTGAGCTACCAGGAGGCGGCGGACGTGCTCGGGACCCCGGTTGGCACGGTGATGAGTCGGCTGCACCGGGGGAGGACGCGCATCCGGCGGAGGTTGACCGCGGCGTCCGGGTACGGGAGGTGGCGGCGGTGAGGTCGAGGACGCGCGGTGAGGCCCGGATGCGGTGCATGGCGGTCGCCCGGGTGCTGCAGGCCTACCTCGACGGCGAGGTCGACCACGAGACCGCGGTGCGCGTCGGTGCCCATTTGGAGGCGTGCCGCCGGTGCGGGATGAAGGCCGAGACCTACCGGGCCATCAAGGCGTCGCTGGCCCGCGGCGAGCGGGGGTGGGACGATTTGACCCGCCGGCGGCTGGAGGAGTTCGCCCGGCGGCTGGGGCAGGGTCGGCCCGAACCCCCGCCGGGACCGTGACCGGCGGAGAGGCCGGGCTCGCCGACCGCGTCGACGCCAGCTTGGAGGGCCGCGCCCTCGGCCGGCGCCAGCTGCGCTTCGTGCGCACCATCGCCCTGTCGGTCGGGATCCAGGGACCGGTGGCCGGGGTGATCGTCGGACCGGCGGTCCTGGCCGGCATCGTCGGGGGTGCCGGGGCGCTGGCCTACCTGCTCGGGCTGGTCGCAATGGGCTTCGTCGCGTACGCGTTCGTGGTGTTCTCCCGGTCGTTCAACTCCGCGGGGTCGGTCTACGCCTACAACGGTGCCGCCCTCGGACCCACCTACGGCTTCGTGTCGGCCTGGATCCTGCTGCTCGTCTACGTGTCCTTCGCCGGCGGCGTGTATGCCAGCACCGCCGACATCGCCCTGTCGCTGGCCGGTTCCTTCGGGGTGCACGGCTGGTGGGTCTGGTACGCGCTCGCCGGCGCGGCGCTGACCGTGGTGCTCGCCTACCGCTCCATCCGCCTCTCGTCGGTGGTGATCCTGGCGTGCGAGGGTCTGGCGGTGGTCCTCCTGTCCGTCGTGGCCGTCGTCGTGGTGGCCGACGGCGGCCCCGGCCGCGCCCTGTCGGCCTCGCCGTTCCGGCTGCACGGCATCACCGTCGGGGTCCTCGGCCTCGGCGTGGTCAACGCGTTCGGTGCCTTCAGCGGCTTCGAGGGGGCGGCCACCCTCGGGGAGGAGGCGGCCCGGCCGACCCGCACCATCCCCGCCGCGGTGGCATGGTCGCTGCTCGGCGGGGCAGCCGTCTACATCGTCTTCACCTGGATCGCCGCCAACGCCTATCCGACCCCGGCGGCGCTCGCCGCCGACCCCGCCCCGTTTGTGCACCTGGCGACGGTCCACGTCGGCACCGCCATGGGACGGGCGGTCAACTTCGCCGGGATCATCAGCGCCTTCGGCGCTCAGCTGGCGTGCATCAACGCCGCTGACCGCCTGCTGTTCGCGCTCGGGCGCGACGTGGCTCACCCGGGCGGGCGGGTGCGCCGGTTGCTGACCGCAACCCATCCACGGTTCGGTTCGCCGATCGGCGCGCTGGCGGTGACCGGGACGGCGAGCGTGCTGGCCCTGGTGAGCTTCTCGTTCGAGGCGACGGCGGTGCGGGCCCTCACGATCATCGTCGAGCTGGGTGCCTACCTCATCATCGTCGCCTACCTTTTCACCGTGCTCGCCGCCATCGCCTGGGTGTGGCGGCGGGACCGGCGACCGCTGCCGCTCGCCGTGCTGGGCCTCGGCGTCGGGGTGCTCGGCTACGTGCTCTACGACACCTTCGTACCGTTCCCGGCCGCGCCCTTCGACTGGATCATCGCCGCCGCCGCCGGCGGGGTCGTGGCCGGAGTTGCCATCGCCCTTGCGCCGGGGATCCGGGCCCGGCTGGCCGATTCCCCGCTGCTGCGGGCGACACGGCCGGTGCCGGTCGCCTCCGGCGAGGGGTGAGCGAGCCGGGTCACGGCGCCGAGAGCAGCCGGGCCCCGACCCACACCCGCTGGAGCGCGGTCACCCCGACGGCGGCGGCGAACACCCAGGCGATGACGGCGGCGTCGGCGGGCAGCAGGCAGAACAGCACGTAGGCCACGATCGTCTCGGTCCCCTCGGCCAGACCGCCGATGAAGCGCAGCGAGCGCTCGTCGCCCCCGGCGCGGCCCTGGCGCTCCAGGAGCGAGGACAGCGAGAGGAACGCGGCACCCGACGCGTAGTAGGCGAGGAGCAGTACGGCGCAGGCCAGCCGGGCCGGTGGCTCGGCAACGGCGACCCCGACGACGAAGCCGCCGTAGACGCTGAAGTCGGCGACGAGGTCGACGAACGCGCCGCGCGCCGTGGGCGTGGAGGCGCGGGCCACCGCGCCGTCGAGCCCGTCGAGCAGCCGGTTGGCGAGCCAGAGCGCGAGCGCCGCCCACCAGGCGGCGGCGCCGGCGGCCACGCACGCCCCGGCACCGAGGAGCCAGCCGGCGGCGGTGACCCAGCCGGCGCGCACCCCTGTGCGGTCGAGGGCCCGGCCGGCCCGGGCCAGCGGGGCGGCGGTGAGCCGGCGCAGCCGGGCGTCGAGCACCCTCAGCGCGCCATGGGTGCGGTCGGCCGCCCGCCGCGGAGGGGGAGGAGCTCGACCAGGACGCGGTTCTCTCCGGGGTCCAGCACGGCGTGCTGGACGCAGGCCGGCACCAGGCGCCCGGTCTCGGGGTGGGCCATGGCGTAGACGCACGAGCGCAGGCGCTCCTGGGTCTCGGCGATGCGTGGGTCGGTGCTGGTCTCGCCCCGCTCCAGCAGGTCCCACGCCGGCCCGACGTCCTCAGCCGCCATGAAGCGGTGCATCCCGAAGACCATCGGCTCCACCCCGTGGCGCACCAGCGGGCCGATCCCCACCCGTCGCACGGTGCGGACGGCCCAGGCCGCGGCGACGGCCACCATCGCCGGGTGGCGCGCGGCCACCCGCAGGAGGCGGGCGGCGAGGAGGCCGGGGGGTGCCTTGAAGTGGACCCCGCCCAGCCGGGCGAAGAACGCGTCGCGCGCGGCCAGGTCCCTCGGGTCGTCCTCGTCGAGGTAGGCGTGCCAGCGGTCGCCGACGAAGAACCCCCACGCCGCCCGGTTGCAGCGGTCGTCGCCGAGCTGGAGGACCCGGTGGGGGAGCCGGACGCCGGCGCCCTCCTCGATCCTCGACCAGACCAGATCGGGGTCGAGGTCGCCCATGCCGTCGCGCCAGTGCCGCTCGTCGCCGACGTGGGCTGCGGGCTGGAACGACAACAGCCGGAAGCCGGCCCGGCGGCACCCTGCGACCACGTCGGGGATCTGGTCGACGTTGCCGGCGGTCACCGTCATGTTGTGGGCGAGGAAAGAGCGCACCCCGTGCTCGCGCCGCAGGCGACGGAACATGGCGCAGAACCGCTTCCGGAACGGGTCGAGGTCCGCCTCCCGCTCGGAGCGGTGCGCGCCGCGCCGGCCGGTCATGGTCGTGTCGATGTGGGCGGCGAACGACAGCCGCCGGAACCGGGGCCGGCCGTCGGGCCCGACCGCCAGCCGCTCGAGGTGGTCGTAGTCGAAGTCGCCGTGGGTGAAGCTCATCGGCTCCCGCCCCCACGCCCGCATGGCGGCGAGGGCCCGGGCGTGGTCGTCGGGATCGAGGAGGCTCACCTCCCCGCCGATGAGCTGGGCGTGACCGCGGGGTCCCCGCAGCCGGCGGAGCAGGCCCATCTGGGCGTCCACCTCGGCCACGGTGTGGTCGCCGTCGACCTGGACCCGGTTGGCGTCGCGGGAGTGGTAGCACGGCGCGCACGACATGTTGCAGCGGGGAAACACGCCATGGGTGCCCTCGCAGCCGACGGCGTGACGGCCGATCAACTGGCCCGGCGTCCGGGACCGCTCGGGGAGCTCCGCCCAGCGCCGGGCGTGGACCTCCCGGACCTCGTCGTCGACCGGCCGGGTGCGCCGCTCCCATCCCTGCACCCTCCGGGCCACCCGCGCCAGCACGCCCACCCCGTCCTCCTCGCCGCCCGTCCCCGACCTCGGAGGCACCGGCATCCTCCAGGGGACCCGGTGGACCGTACCCCGCATTCCACCGGAATGCGGCGGCGGCGTCGCTACGTTAACGGCGCGTGGATCACCATCTGGTCGTCATCGGCGGGGGCCCGGCCGGGCTGGCGTCGGCGCGCACCGCCCGCCGCCGAGGGGCGCAGGTCACGCTGGTGAGCGACGGGCCGGTCGGCGGTGACTGCACCTGGACCGGTTGCGTGCCGTCCAAGACTCTCGTCGAGGCGGCCGCCGCCGGCGTCGCTCCCGCGGCCGCCCTGGCCCGGGTGCGGGCCACGGTGGAACGGATCGCGTCAGCCGAGTCGGCCGCCCTCCTCGCCGCCGAGGGGATCGACGTGGTCGAGGGTCGGGCTCGGCTGGAGGGAGGGCGGCTGGTCCGCGTCGGCGCCCGGAGCGTCGGCTTCGCTCGACTCGTGCTCGCCACCGGGACCTCCCCGGCCCTCCCGCCGATCCCCGGGCTCGACTCGGTGGCGCCGTTGACCAACGAGACGGTCTTCGACCTAGCGGCGGTCCCGGGTTCGCTGGCGGTGATCGGCGGAGGTCCGATCGGCTGCGAGCTGGCCCAGGCCTTCGCCCGCCTCGGTACGTCGGTGACCCTGATCGAGGTCCTGCCCCGGCTGCTCGAGCGCCACGAGCCCGAAGCGTCCGCCCTGGTGGCGGGCGCCCTGCGCCGTGACGGCGTCCGGGTGCTGGTCGCCACGAGCGTGCGATCGGTGACCGGTGCTGTGGGCGCCGCGACCCTTTCCCTATCCGACGGGGCGGGCATCGTGGTCGAGCAGGTGCTCGTCGCCACCGGCCGGCTGCCGCGCACGTCAGGGTTGGGTCTGATGGCCGCCGGGGTGCGCACCGACGGGTGGGGCTTCGTCATGACCGACGGTCACATGCGCACGACGACGCCCGGCATCTTCGCCGCCGGTGACGTCACCGGCCGGCCGGCGTCCACCCACGCCGCCGACGAGATGGGCCGGGTGGCGGCCGCCAACGCCCTCTCCCGGGTGCCGGTGCGCCGCTTCCGCGACTTCGCCATCCCCGAGGTCACCTACACCGACCCGGAGGTGGCCCGGGTCGGGATGACCGAGGGGGCCGCCGCCGCCGTCCCCGGCGCCCGCGTCGCCCACCTCCCGCTGGCCGAGGTCGACCGCGCCGTCGTCGCCGACCGGACCGACGGCTACGTCACGCTGATCGCCGGTCCCCGACGGGGCAGTCAGAACCTGGCCGGCGGTCGCCTCCTCGGCGCCACCATCGTCGCCCCACGGGCCGGGGAGATGATCGCCCTCCCCGCGCTGGCGATGGCGAGCGGGATGTTCCCCGCCCGCCTGGCCCTCACCGTGCAGGCCTACCCGACCTGGAGCCTGGCGATCCGCCAGGCCGCCGCCCAGTTCTTCGAGGAGACCGGCGGCCGCCGCGCCCGCCCCCCGCGCGCCGGCTGAAGGGGAACGGGGGGATGCCGGGCCGCCCCCCGGGGTCTCCTGGTCGCGAAGCTGGTCCGCCGGTCGGAGCGAGGTCTCAACATCTGCGAAGCTCCGCGGCCGGTCACCGACACGAAGGACGTCGCGACGGGATGATCCCGCCGATGAGCGCCAGCCGCGCCCCGGAAGCGGAACACCCCTTCCGCCTGATCGCGTCCGATCAGGCCCCTCTGTTGGCCCGACCGTTCTATGCCGGCGGCGATCCCGGGCCGATCGTCGCCGTGCCCGCCCACGAACCGGAGCTCCTCGAGCTGGCCGTGCCTCTTGTCCCGGCCGTCCTCGCTCCGAGCGCCATCGACGGGCGGCGCAAGGAGATCATCATCCTGTGCACGTCCGAAGGGCCGGGTGCCGCTTCGGGCGCTCGGCTTCACCGGGCCTGGGGACCACCGGCGGCGAGCTGCTCCAACAGCGCCGAGAGCTTCCCTGCACCTCGATGACCTTGCGAGCCTTCTCCAACTCGCCGGTCAGCCGGGCCGGCCTCCACGGCCCGGAACCCGTCGCCTGCCACCACCGCGCTCACCCCGCACCGTAGCTGGGCGTCGATGCCCTGTAGGATTCGCAGCATCGTCCAAGTATGTGCACCACACCGAAGCCGGCTCAGGCTGGCGACGAACGGCCGGCCCGGGGGTTAGCTGACCTGACGGCCAGGGATGATGCCGCGGCGGAGCGCTTCGGGCGCTGTGTCGGCGTGGGCGTAGGCCCCTTGCAGCCGATCCCGGAGTTGGTTTGCGGGCCCGCCTCGGGGCGGCGGACCCGCACGGGCGGATCGGGATCGCGTCCGACCATGCGGTGCGCGATGAGAGGGCTTGGTGGCCGAGGCCGACGAGCCCGAACCTCATCGTCTGGGTCGCGGGGCGAGCATGGCCCGATGTTCGGGGGTGCCGTCGAGGTTGGCATTCACGCGCTCGGTGATGCGCCAGCCGTCGGTGGTCCGGGCCCACTTCCAGGTGTTGGCCGAGACGCGGGCGACCCAGAACCGCTGCTGTGCTTCGTCCCAGCGGATGTTGAGGGCGTAGCTTCGGCCTTCAGCCTCGTCGCCGTCGACGTGCACGTGCGGCACGGTGAGGACGTGGCCGCATCCGTTGAGAATGAGGTCTTGGTGGCCGTCGGACTCGACCATGCCGGCGATCTGGGCACGGCCATGCATGCTGATGGAGCCGACGGCGTCGAAGGTGCCGTCTTCGGTCCACAGCGCAGCGGTGGCCTCTGGCGAGCCGCTGTCGACGCTGGGGCCGTACTGGGCGACGAGCTGGGTGATCTCGAGGTGGTCCTCGAGCAGGCGGACCCGGTCGAGCAGGGCGGCGACGGTGGCGTGGAGGTCATCGATCTCGCTCATGGGTGGTTCCCCTCACTGGTTCGGGTCCGGTCGAGCAGGGGTGCGGTGACTGCATCGAAGCTGCCGAGCGACGCGCCCATACCGGCAGCGGCGGTGCGGGCCAGGAGCACGTCTTTGTAGATGAACCGGCCGGCGCCGCCCAGGAGCGCTTCAGCGGAGCCCATCGCCGCGATGAGGTCGAGCGAGTAGCTCTGGCCGCTGCAGGTGTGCAGCGTGCGGGCTAGCTCGGCGGGGCCGATGCCGAACGCTGTGCTCAGGCGGGCGGCTTCGAGCGCGAGCTCGACGTGCGCGCCGAAGAGCAGGTTGTTGATCAGTTTGACGGTCTGTCCGGTGCCGAGCACACCGAAGTGCGTCACTTGGCTCGCGTACGCCGCGAAAAGCGGGCGGGCGCGTTCGAAGTCGGTCACCTCGCCGCCGACGAAGAGGTTGAGTGTGCCGTCGGCGACCTGGGCGGGGCCGCCGCTGCCGGGTGCGTCGATCACGTGCACGCCGCGCACGCGGGCGCGCTCGCTGAGCGCCTGGGCCGTCGCGGGGCTGCCGGTGGTGTGGATGACGAGGAGGGCGCCGGGCTCCATGGCGTCGATCAGCCGGTCGTCGAGGGCGACCGACCGAACCTCGCCGTCGGAGTAGACGTAGATGATCACGATGTCGCGCCCCGCCCCGAGAGCGCTCACGGAGTCGACGACCTCGACGCCGGCCGCGGCGAGCGTCTCGCGGGCCTCGTGCCGGCGGGCGTACGCGGCGACGTGGTGTCCGGCGTCGCGGAGACGGTCGACGAGCGGTCGGCCCATCTCGCCGGTGCCGACGATGCCGACCCGCACCGCCCTGTCGTTCATCGCCCCGGTACCACGATGATGCGTGCCGGCCCGCTCGCGTCGCGAGCGTCGTCGAGCGCGGCGGGCACGTCGTCGAGCCCGATCACGCGGCCCACCATGGGAGAGACGTCCAGCTGCCCCGAGCACACCGCCTCGAACGCCTCGTTCCAGTGCGTGATCGATGGTCCGCCGCCGAACTGGATGTTCAGCCCCTTGCGTTTGGCAGTCATGGTGTGGAGGTGCTCGCCGGCCGGCGGGCCGCCAGCGGACAAGATGCGGGTGCCGCGCTCGCAGCCCTTGATGATCGAGTCGAGCACCCCGGGGACGCCGACGCATTCGAAGACCACGCACCCCTTCATCTCGACGACGTTCATGATGTCGCGCACCGGGTCCGGCGATCCGAACGCGACCTCACGCCAGCCCGCATAGGGGGAAAGGTCGGCCGGATCGATCACGATGTCGGCGCCCATGACCGTCGCAGTCGCTCGCCGCGAGGCGACGAGGTCTACCGCCACGATCGGCCCGATGCCGAGAGTGCGCAGCGTCGCGATGGTCGCCAGGCCGATCGCACCACAGCCGATCACCATCGGCACCTCGTGCGTCGTGACGGCGGCCCGCTTTGCGTAGGACCAGCCGACCGAGATGGCATCAGCCACCGACACGAGCACGTCGGGCAGATCGGTCGGCACCACCTGGGTCACTGCCTCGCTCATGAGGAAGTACTCGCCGAAGCCCCCGGGCGCTTCTGGGCTCTGTCCGATCACGCGTACGCCGGCGCCGTGGAACAGCACCGGGAGCGAGCCGACCCGGGTGCCGAGCGGCCAACGACGCTGGGTGGCGGGGCCATAGTCGACGATCTCGGCGCAGTACTCATGTCCCATCACGATGTCGGCCTCCGCGTCGTAGCGCGACAGGCCGCTGTCATCGTCGGCGTCAGCCTCGGGATGGTCCATGAAGTGCAGATCCGACGCGCAGATCCCACAAGCCAGCGTACGGACCAGGATCTGCCCGTCACCCGGGATCGGGTCGTCGGTCTCGCGGGTCTCGACCACCCCGCCACGCAGCACTGCCGCCCGCATCGAGCCTCCCGATCTAGAGGGCTGCCAGCTTGGCGATGATGATCGTGGCCAGCTGGTCGGCCGGTGATCGGCCGGTGGTCGTGAGGTTGGTGATCACCACGATGGTCCGGTGCGATTGCGGCTGGAAAGCGACGAAGGTGGTGTAGCCGGGCAGCGAGCCGTTGTGGCCGAAGTAGCCGTCGAAGTCGAACATGCCGAGCCCGTAGCGAGCGGTCGACCCGGGCACCGCGATGAACTGGGTCTGCTGCGCGAACATCGCCGGGCTGAGCAGCTGACCGGTGCCGAGGGCACGGGCCCAGACGCCCAGATCGTGAACGGTCGAGATCCCTGCGCCCGCCGTCCATCCCCACGACGGGTTCCAGGTGGTCTCATCAGCCGGGGTCCCGACCGCCGCGGTCTGCTGATCGGTCGCGTAGTAGTAGCCGCGGGCGTGCGGATCCGGGATCGCCGACGACGTCCGGTCGGGGAAGCTGGTCTGTGTCATCCCGAGAGGGCCGAAGAGTTGCTGCTGAAAGGCATCGGCCACCGTCTGGCCGGCGACCTGCTGGATGATGAGGCCGAGCAGCACGGTGTTGGTGTTGGAGTAGTGGAACCCGGTGCCGGGTGGGAAGTAGAGCGGATGCTTCATCGCCACCGCGATCACGTCGGTCGGGTCGAACACCATGTCGGGCCGGTCCGTTCCGAGCTTGATGAACGCATCATCCTCTTGGAAGTCGAAGAACCCGCTCGACATGTTCAACAGCTCGCGGATCGTGATGTGCTCAGCGCCACCGCCGGCCACCGCGAGCACTTCGGGCTGGTACTTGGACACCAGATCATCGAGGCTGAGCTTGCCTTCGTCCGCGAGGCGGAGGATCGTCTCGGCGGTGAAGGTCTTGGTCACGCTGCCGATCCGCGTGAAGAACGAGGTGTCCATCGGCGCGCGCGTCGACAGATCTGCGACGCCGATCGAGGTCTCCCACGTGCCCTTGCCGGGAACGTCGACCAACACCACCGCCCCCGGTGTGCCGTTCTGCTTCATCTTCGCCTCCAGCAGGGGGCGCAGCTCCCGCCCGAAGGCGGGGGCGCGCTCAGGAGCTGCGGTCGCCCGCGAGGTCCCGGTCGAGCTCAGCCCCAGACCAACCATGGCGGCGATGGCAGCGCCGGTGAGGCACAGGAGGAGGGTCCGGTGGCGTCCTGCTCGTTCGAACGTCGTCATGTCTGCGCTCCTCCTGTGTGGCCGCCCGGGCGGCGTGGGCGGTCTCCGGGGGGACCTGTTTCACCTTAACGATCCTGGACCGCTCGTCGTCACTGCCGCGCAGGAGCGCCATTGCCGGCTGGTCCCGAAGCCAGGCGCATCGCTCACGACAGGCGGAACTGGCCTCCGTCGACATGGATGGCGCTGCCGGTGATCCCGCCGGACCGGGGCGACGCCAGAAAGGCGCAGGCCCAGGCCACCTCGGCCATCGTGGGCAGACGGCGGATCGGGATCCGCTTCACCGCTTCGGCGGTGAGCTCGGCCGTCAGCATCGGGTGCGTCACCGGGTCGCGCACCGTGTCCTGAAACCCGGGCACGACATCGTTGACGGTGATCCCGAACGGCCCAAGTGCGGATGCGAGCGACTTGGTCAGGTTGCGCAGGCCGCCCTTGGCAACCGAGTGCGGGATCCGGTCGGCGCCACCGAGCCAGCCGTCCGGACCGTTGATGTGGATGAGCCGGCCCCAGCCGGCTGCCTGCATCCCGGGTACGAACGCCTTGGCCAGGCACCACGACGCGGTGAGCTGCTGGTTGAGGTGGTAGGCCCAGTCCTCGTCGGAGGTCTCGGCGAAGCTGCGGTGCAGGCGTCGGGCGGCGTTGCTCACCGAGATGTCGACCCGACCGAAGCGCTCGGTCGCCTGCTGGCGGATCGCCTCGATGGTCGCGCGGTCGCCGGCGTCGCCCATCACCACCAAGGCCTGCGCCCCGAGTGCCGCCGCCTCGTCGGCGACCGCCACGGCGGCCTGCTCGTCGCGGCGCGTGTTGATGACGACGTTGGCGCCGCGCCGGGCGAACTCGAGCACGATCGCCCGTCCGATGTTGCGCGACGACCCGGTGACCACCACCGTCCTCCCGGTGAAGTCCAGCTCGCCCCGCTCGTCCTCCTCGTGTCGGTCGACGTCCACACGGACCCCCTTTCCCTCCTGCACCGGCCCGTCCAGGATCGCGGCCCGTCCAGGATCGCGCCCGCGGCAGGCTGGCACGGGCGTCGCGTCCGGGGGAGAATGCGGTCGTGACGACTGACACCGCCATCGCCGACGCCAACCTCGGGCGGATCTTCGCCGAGCCGGCCGCGTACGCCGACCCCGTCGCCTGGCACGCCACGGCGGCCCGGCTGCGTCGTGAGGCCCCCATCTCGAAGGTCGACCTGCCCGAGTACCCGGAGTTCTGGGCCGTCACCCGGCACGCGGATGTGATGGAGATCGAGCGCAACGCCGAGATCTTCACGAACGAGCCGACCCCGGCGCTCGCCACCCGCAAGGAGCTGGAGCGCAACGCGGCGCAGGCCGCCGCCATGAAGAGTCTCGTCCAGATGGACGGCGAGGAGCACAAAGCCCACCGAAACCTGATCAACGACTGGTTCAAGCCCGGCAGCGTGAAGCGGATGTCAGCACGCGTCGACGAGCTCGCCCGGCAGTACGTCGACGACATGGCGGCTCGTGGCGGCCGGTGCGACTTCGCCAAGGACATCGCGATGCACTACCCGCTCCAGGTGATCCTTTCGATCCTCGGGCTGCCCGAGGACGACTACACCAAGATGCTGAAGCTCACCCAGGAGCTCTTCGGCGCGGAGGACCCCGACATCGGGCGGGCCGGCGAGGACCACTCGGTGCTCGAGGTGATGCTCGACTTCGTGTCCTACTTCACCGACCTGGCCAACGACCGGCGGGCCCACCCGACCGGCGACCTCGCCAGCGTGATCGCCAACGCCCAACTCGACGGCGTCCCCCTCCCCGACATGGACGTGTTCGGGTTCTACCTGATCATCGCGACCGCCGGGCACGACACCACGTCCAACTCGATCGCCGGCGGGCTGCTCGGGCTCCTGGAGCACCGCGACCAGCTCGAGCTGCTCCAGGCCCACCCCGAACTGGTCGACGGCGCGGCGGACGAGCTCATCCGCTACGTGTCACCGGTCAAGCACTTCATCCGGCACTGCCGGGCACCGTTCACCGTGCGGGACGTCACCTTCCAGCCGGGGGACGTCACGCTCCTGTCGTTCGCATCCGCCAACCGGGACGACGAGGTGTTCGAGGACCCGTTCCGCCTCGACGTGACCCGGGCGAACGCGTCGAGCCACCTGGCGTTCGGCTTCGGCCGCCACTTCTGCCTGGGCGCCCACCTCGCCCGCATGGAGATCCGTGCCATCTTCCGCGAGCTGCTCGGACGGCTCGAGTCCGTGGAGCTCGCCGGCGAGCCCACGTTCGTGCAGTCCCGGCTGGTGAGCGGCCCGAAGACCCTGCCGATCCGCTACCAGCTCCGGTAGGAGACCCGAGCCGGCGATCACTGCACCTCGATCCCCCGCGCTGCCGCTTCCGCCCGCACCGCGGCGGCGACCCCCCGCACGAGCAGTTGGCGGGGGATGCGGTCGCTCGGGGTCTCTGCGATGCTACGGGCGATCAGGCCGCCCTGCAGGTAGCCCCGGAGGGTGGTGAACGCGTAGCGGACGAGGTCCTCCTCGGCCGCCGCGCGCCCGAGTGCCCGGCTGAACAGGGGCTGCCAGGCTCGGGTCAGCTGTCGCCCGTGCCCGGCGACGGCCCGGCGGGTCTCTTCGGACGTGTTGGGGTTGTGGCTGAGGTCGAGCAGGATCTGGATCTGGGCCAGCTGGTCGGGTGCGCCGTAGTGCTCCGACAGCACGTCGAGCACGGCGTGGAGCCGTTCCTCCAACGTGACGCCCGAGACCTCCGCGCCGGCGACCGCCGCCTGCAACCGCAGCCACCGGTCGTTGACGACCTCGAGGAGGAGCGCCTCCCGGGTCCCGAACTGGTGCTGGAGCGCCCCCCAGGTCACACCGGCGCGGCGGGCCATCTCGTTGGTGCTCGCCTGGTAGTAGCCGGTGGCGAGGATGGTCTCCACCGCGGCGTCGAGGACCCGGCGACGGGTGACCTCGCCGTCGCTGCGCCGCTTGCGGGGTGCCGGTTCTGTCACCGCCGCTGCATGAGGGTGACCGTGAACCCGAACCACTGGTCGGGGTCCAGGACCAGCTGGTACACGCCCGTCGCCGCCTCGGCGGGGCTGCCCTTGGAGCTGTCGTACTCGTAGGTGATGCGCAGGCCGCGCTCGGCCAACCACTGGCGGGCCGCGCCGACGTCGCCGATCTCCCACACGAGCGGGCCGATCTGGCCCCGGCCGCGGCTGGACAGCTTCGCCCCGAACGACCCGCCGCCGTCGATCGGCGCGACGAGCTCGATGCCGCCATCGAAATCGGTGGCGGAGAGCACGGGTTGGCCCTGGATGGCGTGCGGTGCGGGCAGGTGCGTGCCGAGCAGCTCGTTGAACTGCTGCACCGCCTGGTGGATCTGGTCCTCGGGGACGATCAGCTCGACCCGGTTGAATCCGAGGATCTCCATGGCTCTGCTCCTTTCAGTGACGGGCCCTGATCACCGCACCCGATGCGGGCGGCCCTGCCGCGGCGGGAGCCGGTCGACGTGCACGCCGCCGCGCTCAATCGACCCACAGCTCCTCGAACACCGCGCCGGAGGCGACGAGCTCGTCGATGTCGGCGTCGGTCAGGCCGTGCTCTTGCAGGATCTCCCGGGTGTGCTGGCCGCACAGCGGGGGCGGCCCGAAGATGCGGCTCGGCGTGTCGGAGAAGTGGATGGTCGTGCCGAAGTGCTCGAAGCGGCCGAGCTTGGGGTGCTGCTGGGTGACCACGAGGCCGTGTGCGTGCATCTCGGGGTCGTCGAAGACACCGACACCGAACTCTGGATCGGCGATCTCGCACGGCACGCCGCGCCCGTCGAGCAGCTCGAAGATCTCCTGGGCCGGGCGGGCGCGGAGCTCCGGTTCGAGGATCGCCTCGAGCTCCTTGCGGTGGGCGGCGCGGGCCGCGGCGTCCACGAAGCGGCCGTCGCCGGCCAGCTCCCCGAGCCCGAAGGCGTCGAGGAGGCAGCGCCAGTGCCGGTCGGCGGTGGCC
>Ga0209698_10000937_pt1 | contig 33642 bp, 30 predicted proteins | sample LitLauG_LLR_2012_FD_187203 | JGI IMG/M metagenome (GOLD analysis project Ga0209698, IMG submission 187203) | Freshwater sediment microbial communities from Pennsylvania, USA - Little Laurel Run_MetaG_LLR_2012 (SPAdes) (version 2) | ecosystem: Environmental > Aquatic > Freshwater > Creek >... | reverse complement strand
GGCAAAGCGGGGCGCTGGCCGGTCGCTTTCTGCACCGCGTCGGGGAATTTGGCGGGGTGCGCGGTGCCGAGCGCGATGACCGGCGTGGCGGGGTCGCGCTTGAGGGCGACGCGGGCGGCGTGGACGGCGACGGCGGTGTGCGGGTCGATTAGCAGGCCACTCTGTGTCCACGCTCGCGCCATCTCCGCCTCGCATTCGGCCTCGCTGGCGCGGGTTGCGTCGAACTCGGCGCGGATGCGGGCCAGCGCGGGCGCGGGAATCGTGAAGCAGCCCGATTGCTTGAGACCCGCCATCAATCCCCGCAGGGTCGCGTCGTCGCGGTCGAGCGCCTCGAACAGCAGGCGCTCGAAATTGGAGGACACCTGTATGTCCATGCTCGGCGATTGCGTCGGCTTGACGCCGGCGGGGCGGTACTCGCCTGTGGCCAAAGCGCGCGGGAGAATGTCGTTCTCGTTGGTGGCGACGATGAGACGGTCGATAGGAAGCCCCATGCGCTTGGCGAACCAGCCCGCCAACACGTCGCCGAAATTGCCGGTCGGCACGGCGAAGCTAACCTTGCGGTGCGGGGCGCCCAGCGAGACGGCGGAGGTCATGTAATAGACGACTTGCGCCAGAATTCTCGCCCAGTTGATCGAATTGACGCCCGACAGCGACATGGCGTCACGGAAGGCGAGATCGCCGAACAGAGCCTTCACGATGTCCTGGCAATCGTCGAACGAACCGTCGAGCGCGAGCGCGTGGACGCCGGGGCGGTTGACGGTGGTCATCTGGCGGCGCTGCACCTCCGACACACGGCCGTGCGGGAAGAGAATAAAGACGTCGGTGCGCTCAGCGCCGCCGAACGCCTCTATCGCCGCCGCGCCGGTGTCGCCCGACGTGGCGCCGAGGATGGTGGCGTGCGCATTACGCAGCGTCAGCGCACGATTCATCGCGCGGCCGAGGAACTGCATGGCGAAATCCTTGAACGCCAGCGTCGGGCCGTGGAACAGCTCCAGCACGTAGAGATTGTCGTCGAGTTGCGCCAGCGGCGCCGTGGCCGCGTGGCGGAAGCCGCGATAGGCGTCCTCGGCCATTTCGCGCAGCGCGGCTTCGTCGAAGTCGGGCGCTGCGAAGGGCGCCATGACGCGGGCGGCGACCTCCGCATAGGGCAGGCCGGCGAAGGCTTCGGGCGCGCATTTGGGGGTGAAGTCGGGCGTGTAGAGGCCGCCGTCCCGCGCCAGGCCCGCCAGCATCGCGTCGAGATACCCGTGCCGCGGCGCCTGACCGCGGGTCGAAAGATAGTCCAAATTCCGCACTCGCCTTGAGGCCCGCCCCGCGCCCTCTACATCAGGCGGGCCGCCTTTGGAATGGACGCCGCCGGTTTTGGCCAGACGCCCCAAGTTAAAGAATACAACCTGAGAGACGGTTGTATACAGAAGCGAAACACGATAAGGTTGCATATCGATTCGTGCGACCCCGGTCACCTTATCGCGATCCGCAGGTCGTCAATCTTGAATTCCGGGCCCGGCAGGCAAACATGACAGTTTGTGAAAGTTCTGTGGAGAGTTCGGCTGTGGACGACGCTGGTGGAATTCGGGTGGCGCTCGCTTCCCTGGTCAAGATGATCAATCTGATCGGCGCGGAGTTGGTGGTCGGTCGCTACCGCGAGGACATCGACGTGTTCGAATCCTGCGTCCGCGCCAAGCTGTTCGCGCATGTGGAAGGCGTCTCGCCCGAGCAGACTGCGGCCGGCGTGGCTTTGGCCCACAGCCTCGTCGATCCCGTGCTGAAGAATTTGCGTGAGCGGGTGAGCCAGCTTCACGCGGCTGAAGCCGCCGAGGCGGCCGCTTTGGCCGAGGCGCCGCCGGCGGGTCGTCTGCTCAACTGAGCCCCGTCGAGCGCGCGATCAAATCCGCGCCTCGCCGAACACCGGGGCGACCGATCCGTCCCATTCCTCCTCGAACCGCCGTAGCCACGCCCGCGCCGGCTCGACGCCGGATGCAACGATGGCGTCAAGCGGATCAAGGTAAAGTGTCTCGTCGCGTCCGCGCCCATCGCGCCGCGCCCGTCGCGCCAGCCCTTCGCGCGCCAGGGCCAGCATGTCGCGGGCGACCCCTCGCAAGTCGCGCCCGCCGATCTCGGCGCTCAGACCCAGCCGGGGCGCCTCGTCACGCAGCTTCTGCCGCGCCTGCGCGCTCCAGCCCCGGATCAGTTCGACGGCGCCGTCGAGCGCGACGGAATCGTAGTAAAGCCCGACCATCAGCGCCGATTGCGCCACGATCCGCTCGGGCGTCCCCACGTCCGCGCCGCGCATTTCGAGATAGCGCTTGAGCCTCACTTCAGGAAAAATCGTCGACAGGTGGTTCGCCCAGTCCGAGATGGTCGCCCGCTCGCCCGGCAAGCCCGGCAGCCGCCCCGCCAGCAGATCGCCAAAACTCTGCCCCGAGACGTCGTGATAAACGTCGCCGCGCTTGACGAAATACATGGGCACGTCGAGCGCGAAATCCGTGTAAGCCTCGAACCCGGCGCCGCGTTCGAACATGAACGGCAGCATCCCCGTACGCGCCGCGTCGGTATGGCGCCAGATTTCCGAACGCGCCGACAGCATCCCGTTGGGGCGTCCCTCCGTAAACGGCGAATTGGCGAATAGAGCCGTCATCGCCGGCTGCAACGCTACGCCGACGCGCAGCTTGGCGACCATGTCAGCCTCGCTGGCATAGTCGAGATTGGCCTGTGCAGTGGCGGTGCGATACATCATGTCGAGGCCACGCGTCCCGACCTTCGGCATGTAGCCGGTCATGATCTTGTAGCGGCTCTTGGGCATGCGCGGCGTTTGCGCCAGCGTCCAGACCGGGCTCATGCCGAGCGCGAGAAATCCGATTCCCAATGGCGCGGCGGCGGTATGAGCGGCGTCCAGATGCGCCGTCAACTCCGCCTCCAGCGCATGAATGTCCGACACCGCCGCCCCGGAAAGCTCAAACTGCCCGCCCGGCTCCAGCGAGATCGCTCCGCCGTCCTTCGGGTCAAAGAGGCCGATCAGCTTTCCCGCGTCCTCGATGGCGTCCCAGCCCAGCCGCGCCTGCACTCCGGCTAGCAGAGCGCCGATACCGCGCTCGCCTTCGTAAGGCACAGGCGATTTGTCGGCGAGATAGAACGGGATCTTTTCGTGTTCGGAGCCGACCTTGAAGGCGTCCGGGGTCTTGCAGCCGGCCTCGAACCACGCGACGAGATCGTCCCGCCCGTGGACCGGCTCCGCATCGCTTACATCCCGCGCCATAAAATCTCCAGCCCGCCCCGGCGGTCGCGCCTAGATAGGGGCGAGGCCGCGACAACGCAATGAAGGCGATGTGGAAGGCTGTGTGGCGCTATCGCGGCAGGATCTGGTTCAGCGCCTGCGCGTGGTCGGCCGGCACATTCATGCCCGGCGCGAACATGCTGATCAGCGACCCAAGGCCGCCCTGCGCGCCGCCGCCCGCCGATCCCGTCACCATCGAGATCAGCGAGCCCAGCAACCCGCCGCCGCCAACCGCCGCGCCGGGGTTCAGCGCCGCGCCCTGCCCCTGTTGATTCATCGCATGGCCGAGGCCGCCCATCACCATCGAGGTCACCGCCGGCAGCAGCATCGCAATGATCGCCGGGCTGAGGCCGGACACGTTCGAAATCTGCTGGCTGATCTGGTTGGTCACCCCCGGCCCGCCGAAAATCTGGCCGAGCGCGCCAGACCCTGCGTCCACGGCGGCGCCCGTCTGCGCAGGATCGGCATAGGACCCATTGTGCGCGCCGCTGGCGATCTCGCCCACGACGCCCGACAACGCGCCGGGATCTTGCGCCGTGCGCTGTAGCCCGTGGCTCAGGGCCGGGATGATCGCCTGCACGGCGGCCTGCGTCTGCTCCGGCGACAGGCCGAACTGGTTCGCAAGATTCTGCAAGCCAGCGCCGCCTTGCGCGCTCTGGATAATGTCGTTCAGGTTCATGACCAGTCCCTCCGCTGCGAGATGCTTAGCTTGCCTCGACCCGTCTGGCGAGGCGCCCGACCAGAAAATAGGCGACCACAACCGCCGACAGGCTGAAGATCGCCGAGCCCGAGATGATCCCGACGATGGCGCCGGGCACGCCGCCCCATTGCGCGCCCAACGTCACGAACGGGATCGTGCCCAAAGTCGCGCGCGCCCAGTTGAAGATCAGCACCATATAGGGAAAGCCGAGATTGTTGAACGCGGTGTTGGCGACGAACAGGCAGGTGATGAACACCCACGCCAGCGCCCCCCAGCGGCAGAATAGCAACACGAAATCCGCGCTCGCGCCGGTCGCACCGAAGGTGGTGACGACCAGCGGCGCCAGCAGCGCCAAGGCCGCCCACGCAAACAGCGCATAGCCGATCGCCAAAATGAAGGAATCTGTCAGCGCCCGCCGCACCCTCGGCATCAGCCGCGCGCCAAAGTTCTGGCCGAGGATCGGACCAATGGCGCCCGTCAGCGCGAAAATGAGCCCATAGGCCAGCGGGATCACACGGTCGACAATGGCGCCGCCCGCAACCGTCGGCTCGCCGAAATCCGACCACACGCGCGTCACGTAGATCGCCGCAACCGGCGTCGCCAGATTGGCCAGGATCGAGGGCACGCCGATCACCGACAGCGGGCCTACGTCGCGCTTCAGCCCCGCTAGGCTTGGAACCGCCACGAGGTCATGCTTTTTCACGGCCCCCGAATAGCCGACCCACATCAGGATTAGCCGCGACAGCAGCGTCGCCCAGGCGGCGCCCTGAAGCCCCATGCCGAAGCCGAAGATCAGCAACGGATCGAGGAAAGCGGTGGCGATTCCGGCCGACAGCGTCACATACATCGCCCGCCACGCGTCGCCCTTGGCGCGCAAGATGCCGGAATAGGACATGCCCATCGCCAGCGGCACATTGGCGGGGATGATAATGGCGAGGAACACGCTGGCCTGCCGCGCTGCGTCGCCGCGCGCATGCATGACGTTTTCGAGCGCCGCGTCGCGGAAGATCCAAAGGAAAATCGACAACGCAGTCGATACAAGGAAGGTCAGCAAAAGACCCGAGGCCGCCAGCCGCCGCGCGCCCTCGCGGTCGCCGGCGCCCAACGCGCGCGAGACGCGCGCGGAAATGGCGATGGTGAAGCCGATGTTGATCGCGGTGAGGCCAAATCCAAGCTGGCTGGCGAAGCCCACCGCCGCCTTGTAACTGTCGACGCCCAGCCGCGACACCCAGAACAGCGACAGCACGTCGACGGCGAAAATCGCGACAAGGCCGATCGACCCCGTCGCGGTCATCACCGCGACATGGCGCATCAGATTGCCTTGCGTGAATACGGGCGCGCTCGGGCGCGCGGCGACGTCGGACAAAGAACCCTCGCTGAAAATGCCGCCGCCCCTTACGCGCCCGCGCCGCGAGGCGCCAGTCGCAAAGCTGATTTCCCGCGCCAAAAAGCGCGCGCCTTTACTCGGTCTTTACCGAAGCGTGCCGAAGCTATCGCAACGTATCCTCGCTTCGTGCGAGTTGGCATGACGCCTTTACGATGCGCCGCCGGCCGCTCCGGCATGTCCCAGCCCCCCAATGCCCAGCCCCTGCGCCGTAAAGGCGGGTGGCGGCCAGCAAGGTAATCCCTTATGGGACGATGGTTGCATTTTCTGCATCCGGTTCTGGCCGGAGTTGTTCCTGTGCTCGTTTGCGCCGCCGCAATCGGGGCCGCAGGGCCGACCGCGCTGGGCGTCGCGGGCGCGGGAGTGGCCTCGGCGCTGACGGGAGCGTTCGCGTTCCACCGGCTCGCGCGGCTGAAGTTCTTGGACGCGAGCCGGGAGCTCGATTCGGCGGTCGAGCGCGGCGCGGAGGACGGCTACACGGTCGACTTTAGGGCGCCCCATCCCGCTCTGGCGCTCGTATTCGCACCGTTCGAGCGGTTGCGCGCGGCGTTAAAAGTCCGCGAGACCGATCTTCTGGCCGACATCGACGCCCGCGCGGCGGATTCCAAACGCCGCAAGCGCGAGGCGGAGGCCGAGTCGCAGGGTTACGTCGAGGCGCACGAGCTTTTCATGAAGACGTTCACCGCTGCGCTGACCGCGATGTCGCAGGGCGACCTCTCGGTGCGGCTCGACAAGCCCTACTCTCGCGACTACGAGGCGCTGCGCCATTGTTTCAACCGCTCAGTGGAGCAGCTCAACGGCGCCTTCGGCGCCACGGCGCGCGGCGTCATGACGCTGCGCAGCGGCATCGGCGAGGTCGCCGGCGCGATGAGCGATATGGCCAACCGCACGGCGAGCCAGGCGGCGAGCGTCGAGGAAGCGAGCGCCAATCTCTCCACCGCCGTCGCCGCGCTGACCCGCACCGCCGACGACGCGGCAACGGCGACGGCGACCGTCGGCGCCACCCGTCAGCGCGCCGAGATAGGCGCCGGAGTGGTCGCGCAGGCGGTCAAGGCGATGAAGCGCATCCAGGACTCGGCCGGCGAAATCTCCAAGATCGTCGGCGTGATCGACGAGATCGCGTTCCAGACCAATCTTCTGGCGCTCAACGCGGGCGTCGAGGCGGCGCGGGCGGGCGAGTTCGGCCGGGGGTTTGCGGTGGTGGCCTCCGAAGTGCGGTCGTTGGCTTTGCGCTCTGCGGAAGCGGCCAAAGAGATCAAGGGGCTGATCGCTGCGTCCAGTAGCCAAGTGAGCCAGGGCGTGGAGCTGGTCGGCCAGACGGGATCGGCGCTGGCGTCTATTGTCGAGTTGGTGGGCGAAGCCAACCGTACGGTCGCCGAAATCGCGCAAGGGTCCTCCAACCAGCGCCTGATGCTGACCGCGATCAGCGAAGCGGTGCGACAGCTCGACACGTTCACCCAGCAGAACGCCGCGATGGTGGAGCGCACCGAGCGTACCGGCCGCGCCTTGAGCGACGAGGTCGGCGAGATCGCCGAGACGGTGGCGCACTTCCGATTGCGCGAGGCGACGCGGGCGGCGGCCTGACGGCTTTGCAGGCGAGGAGGGCGCTGCTATGCGCGCCCGATGGTTTCCAAGAGTCAGGCGACGGCGGTGGGGGCGGGCGCGATTGCGCTGTGGGCGACATTAGCGTTGCTGACCGCGGCTTCAGGCGCTGCGCCGCCGTTTGAAATGGCGGGGATGACGTTCGCGATTGGCGGGACGGTCGGGCTGATCTTCGCCGCCGCGCGCGGAAAGCTGGCGCTGCTCAGGCAACCGTGGCCGGTCTGGGCGGTCGGGGTTGGCGGGTTGTTTGGCTATCACGCGCTCTATTTCGCCGCTTTGCGCGCCGCACCCCCGGCGCAGGCAAGCCTCGTCGCCTATCTGTGGCCGCTGCTGATCGTGCTGATGTCGGCGGCGCTGCCCGGCGAGCGGCTGCGCGCCAAGCATGTCGCGGGCGCGGCGCTGGGGTTTTGCGGGGCGGCGCTGCTGATCGGCGCCAAGGGCGGGACGCCCGGTTTCGGCCTCGTGCTGGCGCTGGGCTGCGCATTTGTCTGGTCGAGCTATTCCATCGCCTCGCGGTTGCTGCGGGAGGCGCCGACGGAGGCGGTGGCGGGGTTCTGTCTGGCGACCTCAGCGCTGGCGTGGGTGTGCCATTTCCTGTTTGAGACCACGGTGTGGCCAACGGGCGCAGGGGAGATCGCGGCCATCGTCGGGCTGGGTCTGGGGCCGGTGGGGCTGGCGTTCTATCTATGGGACTACGGAGTCAAGCGCGGGGACATCCGCCTGCTGGGCGTCGGCGCCTACGCGGCCCCGGCGCTTTCGACGATCCTGCTGGTGGGGGCGGGCTACGCTCCCGCGACGGCGATGTTGGGTTTGGCCTGCGCGGCCATCGTCGGCGGCGCGGTCATCGCCTCGGTGTGACGGCGTTCCTTAGCGCCACCGCGCGCTCGTAAAGCGCTGGCCGCCGCTTGATCGCCCCCATCGCGGCGCGTACGCCCAGATACACCGGCGCCGCCAGCCGCCCCAGCGCCGTCGCGCCGAAGGCGAGGTCGCGCAACGGCTCCTCGATCTCGCAGGTCTCGCGCTTGTAGCGGCTGTCGCCGACTCCGAGATCCAGCGTGTCGAAACCACGCGAAATGGCGTCGCGGGCCACTTCGGCGACGAGTTGCACGCCCGGCGTCGCGGCGGCGACATCTTCCGAAATGTCGTGCGAAAGCACCAGCCCCGACAGGCGCCGACCCGACACCAGCGCGCCGAACACGGCGACGACGCGCTCGCCTGCGGTCAGCGCGTGCATCTCCAGCGTCGCCCTCTCGACGAGCCGATGCAGCAGGTCGCGCACGGGCGCTTGCGCGAACAGGTCGGGCTCGTCGCGCGCTTGCGCCTGCGCGGCCTTTTGGGCGAGCAGCGCGTCGAGGAAGCGCCGGGACTCGGCGGGTTCGCTTGCACGACGGCACGCGACGGGGCCGAAGGCTTCCAGCTTCTTGAGTTTCTTGCGTAATTTCTTCTGGGTGGCGCGCGAGAAATGCGCGTCGAGCCAGTCGTCGTGCGAGTCGGGCAGGCGGGTGGAGAGCGCCGAGCTGGGGCTTTGCGTCCCGGCCAGAGCGAACAACGGATTGGCGGCGCCGGCCGTCTCGGGCGGGCTGTGCATGAAGGCGTAGAGGTCGATCCCCGCCGTTCGGGCCGCCTGCGTCAACAAGGCCCGCACGTCCTCGCCCCGCCAGTCGGCGGGCACGCGGAACAAGCCGAAATGATAATTGGCCCAGCTATCCCCGGCGAAGCGCGCCACGCGCAGCGGTCCCCAGCGCACGATATGCAGCGGCAACGCCGCCACCGTCTCGCCCGAAGCGTCGCGCGCCACAGCCACCGCCAGCTTCGCGCTAAACGCGCTCGCCCAGGCGTCGACAAACGCCGCGCTCTGATAGGCGCCGCCGCGCGCCGAAAGGCTCGACAGCGCCTGCGCGTCATACACGATATCCACGGCGGTGAACGGCGCGGCGGCGCCGTCGCGCGCAAGGTCGAGCGCGAGCGTCACGTGCGTGCGTCCTGCGGCTGCGCGGGGGTCATCAAGGCGAATGTGCCCGAGGGATCATTACAAGCCGTAAAGAAGACCCCGCTATCCTGCGCCCATGAGCAGGAGGCGGCCTTGTCATTCAAACGCCGGCTGATTGGGGCCGGATTCGCCGCGATGCGCGCCACCGGGTTGCACCGGGCGCTGGCGCAGCCAGGCGCGGGGTTCCTCCTCGCGCTGCATCGCGTGCGCTCGTTCGCGCCGGCGACGCCGGGATATGCGCCCAATCGGCTGTTGGAGGTGACGCCGGAATTTCTCGATGCGGCGCTTGGCCGCATCGCTGCGCGGGGCTTCGAGTTCGTCGATATGGCTGAGGCGGCGCGGCGACTGCGCGAGGGCGGGGCGCCGTTCGCAGCGCTGACCTTCGACGACGGGTATCGCGACACGCGCGACGTCGCCTTGCCAGTGCTGGAGCGTCACGGCGCCCCGGCGACGGTCTTCTTCGCCATCGGGTTCATTGAGCGCACGGCGCGGCTGTGGTGGCTGGAACTGGAGGAGGCGATCCGGCGGCTCGAAGTGATCGAGGTCGCGGGCCTGCGGCTGCCGGCGCGCAATGCGTTAGAGAAGTCGGCCGCGTTCGAGCGGGTCTATTGGCTGCTGCGGGCGCGTCCCGAAGCGGCGCTGCTCGATGCGATCGGGGCGCTGGCGACCGAGGCGGGCGTGTCGAGCGCCGACCTTGCTCACGAGCTGTTCCTCGACTGGGACGAGACGAACCGCTTGGCTCGCCATCCGCTGGTGACCGTCGGCGCGCACTCCCTCACCCACCGCCGCCTCGCGCATTGGTCGGAAGACGACGCGCGGCATGAGCTAAGCGAGAGCAAGGCGGCGTTGGAAAAACGGCTTGGCGGAAGAGTCACGGCCTTCGCCTATCCCGTCGGCGACCCCACCAGCGCCGGACCCCGCGAATTCGCGCTGGCGGCGGAGGCGGGCTACGAGATCGCCGTCACCACCCGACCTGGCCTGCTGTTTCCCGAACATGCGGCCAACCTGCTGGCCCTGCCGCGCGTGTCGCTCAACGGGCTATGGCAGGATCTCAGGCTTCTCGACGTAGTGTTGAGCGGCGCCCCGTTCCGGCTGTGGAACCGGGGGCGGCGGCTCAACGTCGGCTGAGCTTGCCGCGCTCCATCCACAGGATCAGCGGCATCATCGGCAATACCCAGCCGAGGCCGAGAATCACGTAGACGCAGACTTGCGCCCATGCCGGGGCGTCATGAACGGGACGCGAATCCGCCAGCGCCATGGCGACCAAAGCGTAGACGACGACGAAGGCGAGCATCAGGAAGCCGCCGACAAGTTTGCGCGAGGAGGGGGTCATGGCGTCAGCCTATCACGAATAGCGGGGACCGCGCCGCGCCTCGACGAGCCCCCTGGCTAACCCGCCGGCGAACTCCGCCTTGCGCTCGGGACCAACGCCCTGCGCGATGCGCCAGCTCCGGCCCCGGCTGTGAAGAGTCAGCCGCTGCGGACCATATTCCTCGTCGTCGAGCCGCTCCAGCCGCACCCAGGCGGGCGCAAGCCGCCATTCCCGCCGCGCGCCGCGTGCGGAGACTTTGGCGAACGTCAGTTCGAAATAGGTGAGCCGGAAATACTCGCGCGCCCGAGCCGCGCGATAATTCAGGCGGAACGCCAGATAGACGCCGAGCACGTCCAGCCCCATGAAGCCGACGACAGGCCACGCCCGCAGGACGAAGAAGGGAATGGTCGCCAGCGCACAAAGCGCGCAGGTGGCTATCATCAAGACTCGGAAGCCGCGCGGCCCCAGCGAGCGATGCGGGCTTAGCGTATCCTCGAAGATGGGGGTATCGAGGTCGGTCATGCGGGTCCGGGGCGCGTCAGAAGGTGGGAACATGGGGCAGGGGAAACGAAAGCCGGTCAAGAGCAAAATCGCCGCAGGAGCTTCCAAACTCGCAAAGCGCGCCGAGACCATTTTTGAGCGGCTCGCCGCCGCTTCGCCCGCCCCGCGCACGGAACTCGAATACATCAACCCCTATACGCTCGTCGTTGCGGTCGCGCTCAGCGCGCAGGCGACGGACGTCAGCGTCAACAAGGCGACCAGGCCGCTGTTCGCCATCGCCGACACGCCCGCCAAAATGATCGCGCTCGGCGAGGAGCGGGTTCGCGACCACATCAAGACCATCGGATTGTTCCGCAACAAGGCGAAGAACGTGATCGCGCTTTCGCAGGCTTTGATCGACCGGCATGGCGGCCTGGTTCCGCACGACCGCGAGGCGCTGGAGGCCTTGCCGGGGGTCGGGCGCAAGACGGCCAATGTGGTGATGAACGTGGCGTTCGGGCAAAACACGATTGCGGTCGACACGCATGTGTTTCGCGTCGGCAACCGCACGGGGATCGCGCCGGGCGCGACGCCGCGCGAGGTCGAGGACGGGTTGATGCGCGTGGTCCCCGAGCGCTTTCTGCCGCATGCGCATCACTGGCTGATCCTGCACGGGCGCTATACGTGCAAGGCGCGGGCGCCCGATTGCGGGCGATGCGCGATTGCCGATTTGTGCGCGTGGCCGGGGAAGACGGCGTGAGGCGGTTCAGGTCAAGTCGCGCAACGCACCGCGTAGAAAAATCCATTGCCTGCGGATCGGTTGTTGGGGGTCACGTCGAACGCCAGAAAGCCGCTGCGCAGCAACGGCGCCAGCAGATCGTGCTGGGTTTTCTCGGTATAGCCGCGGTGCCATTCCACCATGAATGCAGAGATTGCAGACAGCAGTCCCGCAGCTTCCAAGCTTTCAAAAATCGAAAATTCTGAACCTTCGCAGTCTATTTTCGCAACGACGCTAAGGCCGGATTTTTGCGCGCGCTCAATGATGGGACGCATAACACTCGCCGCGTCCCGAATCGCAATGCGCAGAGAATCGCCGCTGCCGGCCGCCCCCCCGCCGCCGCCGCGAGCGGAATTGGCGCCGCTCAACTGCCCCGACGGGATGGTGACCGTCACCTCTTCGTCACGCCCGCCCAAGCCATAATTGTAGGGTCGAATCTTTTCGGCGCAGGCAGGATTCAGGGCGATGTTCGCCACAGCGCGATCAAAGGTGCCCTTGAAAGGCTCGAAGGAATAGACCTCCCTCACGTTTTCCTTTGCGGCAAAAAACAGCGTCGCAAGGCCAATATTCATTCCGACGTCGATGACGCAAGTCGGTTTCGCGAATTTGAAATTGTAAGTGTTGCTGTTGAAAACCTCAGGAACAAAAGTCAAGTCATCCGATTCGCGCGCAAATATCTTACTATTGTTCAAATTTACAATCACATCGCCCTTTTCGACGGAGACGTTTGCGCCGAGATCATGAATCTGTCGCAGCAATACGGCGTTTTGCACGAGAAATCTCGGCGCGTCTTGCCGGTTCGGGTCGGGGAAGGCCCTGGCGGTTATTTGGGTTTCGATGGCGCGTTCGTCGCCGCTAACCGGAATGATGAGGGGGAAGGCGCCTACAATCAGGGGCGCCGCTCCTGTCGCGTACAGCCTGAACATCAACACGCGCGGTTCGGCAAGTTCGAAAAACAAGCGCGAGAAAAGGGGGCGCTTGAGCAAATGCCCGATTGTTATGGATTCGGTAGCGATTGGCTCGCCAGAAATTGCCGCTAATATTTCAAGGTGTGCGACGATTGTCGACTCCGGCGGAACGTGATCGTGCAAATCAATCTCGAAAGCTGCGCAATATTTACCGGGAGGATGCTGGTCATATCCGCCCCAGACCGCATGACCTTGAGCGCCGACTTTTGTCAAAATGGCCAGCTTACCGCCGGGACCGATCTGTTCCCCGATTTCCAAATTCAACATTCTGAAACCCAATACCCAAGTTGCGTCAAACTATGATATTTCATGACCGGCGGCCTTTCAAGAAGCGAGTCTTTGGCGACGGAGGAACCTCGGATCGCCTGAGCGCTCTCTCCCGAGATGGTCGTATAGACGCGAAGCTATGTCGTTCCCGAACCAGACAGGAAACCGCCCGATGAAATTCTACTTCAACGGCTCCCCCAACCCCACCAAGGTCGCGCTGTTCCTCGAAGAGGTGGGCCTGCCCTACGAGCCCATCCCCGTCGACACCCGCGCGGGCGACCAGTTCAAGCCCGAGTTCCTGGCGCTCAACCCCAACGGCAAGGTTCCCGTCATCGACGACGACGGCGCGGTGGTTTTCGATTCCAACGCGATCCTGCTCTATCTGGCGGAAAAGACCGGTAGATTCATGCCCCAGGCGGCTATGCGCGGCGAGATGCTGTCGTGGCTGATGTTCGTGGCCACCGGGATCGGCCCGTTCACCGGTCAGGCCGTGCATTTCAAGCATTTTGCGCCCGAGAAGGTCGAATACGCTCACAAGCGCTACCAGTTCGAGGCGACCCGGCATTTTGAAATCCTGGAGGCGCGGCTGGCCAAACATCCATTCCTGGTGGGCGGCGCCTACAGTTTCGTCGACATGGCCGCCTGGGGCTGGGCGCGCATGTTGCCGTTCGTTTTGGGCGACGACATCTGGTCGAAGTTTCCGCACATCAAGTCGTGGCACGACCCGATCAGCGCCCGCCCCGCCGCGCAGCGCGCCGTCGCGCTGAAGGACAAGTTCACGTTCAAGGCGAATGTGGACGACGAAGCGCGCGCCTTCATGTTCCGGCATCTCAATTCGTAAGCGGCTGGTTGGTCGGGCGAGCGAGAGTCGCGCTAAGTGGCCGCCCATTTCAGTGCGCCGACAAACGCCTTGAAGGACGACGACAGGTTGCGGGTTATTTCGAGGCGTGAACCCAAGAGGTTCGCGAGTTCCAATTGACCGCGCATTCCCGTCGCTTTGAGAAATTTTCGCTTGGCGTGGATGATGGCGTCAGGATTGCGAAATATGCTGCGTTTCGACCACGACGCCGCGTCCTTGTCGCCAATTAGACCAGCTTCGAGAAGTGCTTGAGGATCGCCGATGTACCAGCTCTCCAGTTCCTGAAGCACGAGGCGTATCTTGACCCGATTGGCCACCCTCCGGGGGATCATGGCTTCAAGGGTTTTCTTTAACCGGCGGCAATCCGCGTTGTCGTTGTCGCGCATAACGATGAAACGTGGCTCGCCGCCCCAATGCGCCATCTTTCGCGGAAAAGAGGTTTGCAAATCGCCCCAGCCCTGATGCTCCACAACCAGCACGCGCTCGCCCAAATCAAGCTTGTGCGCAAGCGCGCGCGCGACGATGGCGCCCGAAGGCTCTTCTGCGAACACGACAATGTCGTTCATTGCGGATCGGCGCTCGCAAACATTTTCTGACGCCAAAGCCAACCCAGCTTGTCGCCCGCCGCCGTGAAGTTCGCGATCTGCGGGAATTCCAGCACGTTCCTCACTCTCGAAACGCCTTCGTCCTTCGTGAGGACGAACAAGGATTTTGGATCGACGAAGTTGAGAAAATCCGGCGAATGCGTGGACACAAAGACCTGGCCGCCGCGCCGAGCGTAAGCTTCAAACTCCTCCGCCAGTTCGCCCATCAGATTTGGATAAAGTTGATTCTCGGGCTCCTCGACGCATAACAAAGGATGGGGCTTAGGATCGTGCAGCAACACCAGATAGGCGAACATTTTGATTGTTCCGTCCGAAGCGAAACGCGCCACGAAAGGGTCTTTGAAAGAGCCGTCGCGGAACCGCATGACAATTCGGCCGTCGGTAGTTTGCGTCGCTTCGACGTCCGCGACGCCGGGGACTCGCCGCCGCATGGCGGCGAGGATCGCGTTGAATTTGTCACGGTGGTTTTCGTAGAGATATTGCGCGACCAGCGCGAGGTTTTCGCCTTCGGTCGAGAGGTGTTCGGCGACACCGGCCTCCGGGCTCACGCGCGCGGCGCTGATGTGGAAATCCGACACATGCCAGTTTTCCACAAGCTCACGGATCGCGCTCGCGGCTTTGAAACGCTGAAACTGACCTAGTCCCTTAATGGCGAGAATATCGGGAGAATCGAGCCGCTGTTCCTCTCGCTCCTCATCGTCGCCCGCGGCGAGGGCCTCCTCATTCTTGATCGCCGAACCCGCCCCGTCTCGAAAATCGATGAAACGAAAAGGCTGACCGCCGCCGTATTTTCGGCTGTAATAAAGTTGCTCGCGGGCGACCCGTGGCCGCATTTGCGTCTGTCCGATTTCGACGCTGTAAGTGACGAGGCGCGAACCGATGGCAAGATCCATGCGAATTTTCAATTCCAGCAGGATTGTCTCGGACTCCGCGCCTCGCGAAACAACTTCACCGAATCCGCCTCGCTTGCCCAAGGCGCTGCGAACGTTACCCGACAGACAATCGCGCAAGAAACCGAACGCGTCGAAAAACGTCGATTTGCCAGTCCCATTGGCGCCGACGAGGACGGTGAAAGGCTGCAGACCTTTCACAGTCACGTCCCTAAACATCTTGAAATTCTTGAGCCGAACCTGTTCGATGCGCAACTAAGCCCCCCAACTCCGCACATCGACAAACCGCCCCGCAATCGCCGCCGCCGCCGCCATCGCCGGCGACACCAGATGCGTGCGGCCTTTGTAGCCTTGACGGCCCTCGAAATTGCGGTTCGAGGTCGAGGCGCAGCGCTCGCCGGGCGCCAGCTTGTCGGGGTTCATCGCCAGGCACATCGAGCAGCCGGGCTCGCGCCATTCAAAGCCCGCCGCGAGGAACACCTTGTCGAGACCCTCGGCCTCGGCCTGTTCCTTGACCAGCCCAGAGCCCGGCACCACCATCGCGCTGACCCGTTCGGCGACCTTGCGCCCCTCAACGATCTTGGCCGCCGCGCGCAAATCCTCGATGCGTCCATTGGTGCACGAGCCGATGAACACGCGATCCACCGAAATGTCGGCGATCTTCTCGCCGCCGTTCAGGCCCATATATTCGAGCGAGCGCTTGATCGAAGCGCGCTTGGCCTCCGAGGCGCCGTCCTCGACGCGCGGCACGAAGCCGTCGACGGTGGCGACGTCCTGCGGGCTGGTGCCCCACGACACGATGGGCGGCAGCGAGGCGGCGTCGAGATTGACGATCTCATCGAAATGCGCGCCCTCGTCGGTGCGCAGCGTCTCCCAGTAGCGCACGGCTTCGTCCCATAGGGCGCCCTTGGGCGCCTTCGGCCGGTCCTTCAAATAAGCATAGGTCTTGGCGTCGGGCGCGATCATGCCGGCGCGGGCGCCGCCCTCGATAGTCATGTTGCAGACCGTCATGCGGCCTTCCATCGATAGAGCCTCGATGGCCGAGCCGGCGAATTCGATGACATGGCCGGTGCCGCCCGCCGTGCCGATCTTGCCGATGATGGCGAGGATAATGTCCTTGGCCGTCACCCCCGGCGGCAGCGCGCCGTCGACGACGACGCGCATGTTCTTCGCCTTGGCCTGGATAAGCGTCTGCGTCGCCAGCACATGCTCGACTTCGGACGTACCGATACCGTGCGCCAGCGCGCCAAAGGCGCCGTGCGTCGAGGTGTGGCTGTCGCCGCATACGATGGTCGTGCCGGGCAAAGTGAACCCCTGCTCGGGACCGATGATGTGGACGATGCCCTGACGGCGGTCGAACTCGTTGTAATATTCGACGCCGAAGTCGCGCGCGTTGATCGCGAGCTGTTCGACTTGCAGGCGGCTTTCGGGATCGGCGATGCCCTTCGTGCGGTCAGTGGTCTGAATGTTGTGATCGACGACGGCGAGGGTCTTTTCGGGCGCGCGCACCTTGCGCCCGGTCAGGCGCAGGCCCTCGAACGCCTGCGGGCTGGTCACTTCATGGACGAGATGGCGGTCGATATAGATGAGGCTCGACCCGCCGCTGGTCTCGATGACGTGGTCGTCCCAGATCTTGTCGTACAGCGTGCGCGGCTTGGCCATATTCCGTCCCGGCGTTTCAGGGTGTGAAAGCGCCCGTCCATAAGCCTTTCGCCGGCCAAGGAAAAGAGCCGCGCGCGATTAACAGGAAACGGGGCTGGCCCCACCGCGACGAGCGTCGGGCCTTCGCGCAGGAATAGGCAATGTCGGCAAGAACATTTCGCGTGCCTTTGAAAAGTGCGCAACGCAACTAATATTGAGCAGAAAGATTATTTCTTGTCCAGAAACAACTTTCGGCCGGGGAATGGCCGGGAGATTCGCCGGTTCCGCGCTGGCACGCCGATTGCAAATTTCATCTCGACGAAAAGTCGCTGCGGAGGAATGGCCGTGACAAACGAAAGTTGCGCGGTGACGGGACTGCTGCACGTTCTGGTCAAGACCAACAATCTCCCGCGCACTTTGGCTTTCTACAAAGGCGTCCTGGGCCTGCGCGAGGCGCCGCGTCCGGCCTTTGGCTTCCCCGGCGCCTGGTTGAGCTGCGCGACGGCCAATGGCGAACTCGTCATCCATGTCTGGGCCGGCGGTCCGGGCATGGGCAAAGACGGCGTCGCGCCCTATGGGACGGCGACCATCGATCACGTCTCGTTGGGCGCGGTCGGCTATCGCGGCTTCAGGGAAAAGTTTCGACGGTTCGGCCTGCCCTGGCGCGAATTCGTCATTCCCAACACCACCCTGTTCCAATTGTTTGTCTACGACCCCAGCGGCGTGCAGATCGAACTCACCTTCGACCTTGGCGCCGAGCCCTCCTACGACACCAACATCGACCCTGAGCATCGCTACTCTCCAGGCGAAGTGTTCTTCGACGTAGCGACCTATCCCGATCTCGTCGCTGTCGAATAATGTCCTCAGAATCGTGGTTTCCCGTCAACCCCAGCAGGCGAGGTCAATATGAGCGACAAGACCTTATCAATCAATTCAGCGCCGGCTGACACGGCCCCGCCGAAACAAGGGCTCTCGCGTCGCTCGGTGCTGGCGGCGGCAGCCAGCGTGGCGGCGTGGAGCAACTTGACGATCATCAACAAGGCGAACGCAGCGCCGACGCTCAAGATTCTGGCCTGGCCCGGATATGACGAAAAGCCAGTGGTGGGAGAATTCGAAGAGGCGAACAAGGTCAAGGTCGAGTTCAAGAATTACATTGGCGGCGAGCAGATGCTGCAATATTTCGGACAGGTGCCGAAAGGCACGTTTGACGCGATCATCAGCGATGCGGAATACATCCAGAAATTCGTGGCGCAGGGCGTGCTGGATCCGATGGATCCCAAGATGTTTAAGAACCTTGCCGACTACCATCCCAAATATCAGAATTTCCCGCTGTTGCGGGCGCCGGATGGAATGACCTGGGGCATCGCCACTCGCTTCTCTTGCTACGGCATCTCCTACAACAAGAAGTTTGTTTCGCCCGAGGAGGTCGATAGCTGGCAAGTTCTGTTCGCCCCGAAGTTTAAGGGCAAAATCGTCATGTTTGACTGGTATCTGCCGAACATGAGCAACGCCAGCCTTGCGGTGTTCCCAAACAACGAGCGCCCCTACGACATTGCCGACGACAAGCTGGCGCAGGTCAAAGACTGGATGATGAAGCTGCGTCCGCAAATCAGCGCGTTCGCCGCGCAGAACCAGGGCCTGGTCAGCGCGCTCGCCAATGAAGACGCGCTGTTGACCCCCTATGGCGACATGGACATCGAGATGACGGTCGCCGGCTACGACAATTTTGTCTCGCATATTCCCAAGGAAGGTTCGATCCGTTGGAGCGAGGCCGCGTGCCTCTGCAAGGACAGTTCCAACAAAGACCTGGCGATGAAGTGGATCGACTATATGAGCGGCGCCAAGGTTCAATCGAGCCTTGTTTACACCAAAGGCTTCAAAGCGCGTGCGCCCAACATGAAAGTCACGCAATTCTGGGACGACGCTCAGACAAAGTTGATGAGCTATGTCCCTGATCCCAGCGCACCTGGCAAGATGATCGTCGAGACCATGATCGAGAAGAGTTACCCGCGCGGGCTGCCGATACAGCAACCCGACAAAGCCTGGATCGATATCTACAACGCCTTCAAGACGGCGTGAGTCTGCGAGATCTCAGTCTGCGCGGAACGCCTGTGGGCGGAAAGCTCGCCATCCCGGTTCAGACCGCGCAGGACGCGTTTAGGGAGTCCCCTCGTTCGCCCGATCTGGCGCTTGAGGGCGTACGCAAGCAGTTCGGGTCGCATGTCGCGTTGCACGGCGTCGACCTTGCGGTGGAGCGCGGCGAGTTCGTAGCGGTGATGGGGCCGAGCGGTTGCGGCAAGACGACGTTGCTGCGCATCGTCGCCGGTCTGGAGACCCCAGACGCCGGCTTCATTCGCGTCGCCGGAAAATATGTCTACGACCTTCCCGTCCATCAACGCGGCGTTCGGTTGGTGTGGCAGAACTATGCCTTGTTTCCACACCTGAGCGTGCGCGGAAACATCGAATTCGGCCTCGTTTTGAGAAAATACGACCGCAAGGTTGTCAATGCGAAGGTCGAGCAGGTTGCCGAACTGGTCGATATCGCCGCGCTGCTGTCGCGCAAGACAACGGAGTTGAGCGGAGGTCAAAAGCAACGGGTCGCCATCGCGCGGGCGCTGGCGACCGACCCGCAGATCATTCTGCTCGACGAACCGCTGAGCGCGCTTGACGCGCACCTGCGGTCGCGCGTGCAGAGCGAATTGAAGCGGCTGCAACGACGGCTGAATATTTCGTTCCTCTATGTGACGCACAACCAGAGCGAAGCGTTCTCGATGGCGGATCGCGTCGTCGTGATGAACGAAGGCCGCGTCGAACAGACCGGCACGCCGCAGGATATCTTCACCCGCCCGCGCACCCGCTTCGTCGCCAGCTTCGTGGGCATGAACAATCTCATCGATTCGAAGATTGTGGGTTTTGAGGCCGGTCGCATCGTCGCCAGCGGCGTCTGTGGCCAACTCAAGGCGCCGGCGCCGGCGAACGAAAGCCGTCCGGCGCTCGGCGACCCCGTTGTCCTCGTGGTGCAGGCCGCCAAAGTGCGGCGGACGCCGCAGGAAGGCCACGAACAGAATGGTATCCGCGCGACTTTGCGCGAACGGGAATTTGTCGGCTCGCAGGTCGTTTATTTTCTCGACGCGGGCGGCGGCCTCGAAATTCGTATGGTGGTGCAGGAGCCGTTCGGCCATCTGGAGGCAGGACTCGGAACCCCATTGGAGTTGTTCTGGGACATCGACGATACGGTCGTGCTTCCGGTCGGCGCCCCGAAATGAGCGCGCCTGCGTTCTCCGACATCGCGGTTGCAGGCGCCCGGAAGAGGTCGGCGCTCAAGTTCAGCGTCGCCAAGATCATTTCGATCGGATTGCCCAGCCTGTTCTTCGCGGTGTTTTTTCTGGGTCCCCTGGGTTATCTGGTGCTGCTCGGTTTCTGGCGGGTCGATAATTTCAGGATCGTTGAAGAGTTTTCACTCGACAATTACTTCGACATCGTTCGAAACTTCGTCAACGGCTCGAACTATGGCTTCGCCATCGCGCAGACGCTTTATGTCGCCGCCACGACGGCGATGGCTGCTGTGGCGCTTTGCTATCCCCTCGCGCTCGCCATCGTCTTCGCCGTTCCCCCGCGCTATCAACGTCTCGTGGTGTTGCTGGCGGTCGCGCCGTTCTGGACAAGCTATATCCTGCGCGTTTACGCGTGGCAGGTGCTGCTCGCGCGTAAGGGCGTGATCAACAGCGCGTTCGCTTACCTCGGCTTCACCGATGTCCGCATCGACATCCTGTTCACCCAAACCGCGACCCGGGTCGGGCTGATTCACTATCTCGCGCCCATTCTGGTGGTCATCCTCTATGTCGCTATCAGCAATGTCGACCGCACGCTCATCGAGGCGGCGAGGCAGATGGGCGCGACGCGCTGGCAGGTGCTATGGAGGGTCATCCTACCTCTCAGTCGCACGGGCGTCGTCCTCGGCCTTTCGTTTTCCGCCCTTGTCGCCTGTGGCGACGTATTATCGGGTTCGATTCTGGGCGGAGGCGCAGGCGCCTCGCTGATCGGCAAGTTGCCGCTGTTCGCCGAAATGATCATTCGCGCCTATACCAGTTCGACCAACCTTCCCCATACCGCCGCATTGGCGCTCGTGCTGATCGTGGTGATGCTGTCCGTTTTGTTCGTCGCTTATGTCGTGACCGAGCGGTCACGGATCGCCGTCAAATGAAGACCGCCGGCCGCGACCCTCTGGTGTGGCTTGGCCGCGCCTATATCGGGAGCGCTTTCGTTTTCCTGCTGTTGCCGATCACGACGTTGATCGTGTTTTCGTTTCAGAAAAACCAGTACGCTTCCATTCCGAGCCAGGGATGGAGCCTGCGCTGGTATGAAAAGCTGTTTGCCGACGGCGCGTTGCTAGATGCGCTGGAGAACAGTCTGTTTGTCTCGCCGCTGGCGGCGACCGGCGCGAGCGTGATCGGCTTTCTCGCAGCCTACGCCATGCATCGCTACCGCTTTCCCGGCCGAACGTTGCTGATGGCGTTGATCATGCTGCCGATGCTGATTCCAGCGCTCATCCTCGGCATCGCCTTTCTGGGCCTGCTTTCGCGCGTCGGTCTGGAGGGCAAATGGTACAGCGTCGTCATCGCCCATATCGTTTTGGTGACGGCGCCGGCGATGGCGATCATCCAATTGCGGTTATCGCAGATGCCCGCCTCGCTAGAAGAGGCGGCATGGAACCTCGGCGCGACGGAATGGCAATCGTTGCTGCGCGTTGTGCTGCCTTTCACCCTCAGCGGCATCGCAGGAGGTTGGCTTCTCGCGTTTACGCTTTCGTTCGATGAATTCGTCATCGCCTGGTTTGTCTGCGGTTTCAGCCCGACCTTGCCCGTGTCGATCTACGCCTACATCGTCGGTTCCGCCGATCCTTCGCTGAATGCGATGGCGACGATCATCTTCGCGCTGTCCGGCCTGTTTCTACTCGGCGTCGAATTGCTGCTGATTCCGATATTGGTGCGCGACAGGAGAAGCGGGGACGCCGCAGTCCCGGGGGGCTCCGCCTAGCGCATCGATCTGATCGCGAACGTATCAATCGCGGCGGGGCGACCGGCGAGCGAAAGCCGACTTTCGACGCGCGGCGTTTCAGAGACAAGCTTGCCTCGACGCACGACCGCCAGTCGCGCCGGGCGCAGCCGGATCGCCTCGAACCCGTCGGCGGCCTGCAACACCACGAGGTCGGCATGATTGCCGACCGCCAAGCCGTATTTCTGCAATCCAAGAATGGTTGCGGGAAGTTCGGTAATCAGGCGCAAACAATCTTTCATGCCCGAATGGCTGCTCAGATGCGAGGCGTGAACGGTCATGAAGGCGACGTCGAGCATGTCGGCCTTGCCGAGCGGATACCAGGGGTCGAGCACGCTGTCATGGGCGGTGGCGACGGTGCAGCCCGCCGCCATCAATTCGGGAATGCGCATCAGGCCGCGGCGCTTGGGGTAGGTGTCGAACCGCCCTTGCAGAAACATGTTGGCGAGCGGGTTGGCGATGGCTTGCAGCCCCGAGGAGACCATCAACTGAATCAGCCGGCCCGCGTAGAAGTTGTCCATCGAATGCATCGAGGTCAGATGCGAGCCGGCGCTGCGTCCCTGAAGGCCAAGCCGCTTGGTTTCATAGGCCAGCGTCTCGACATTGCGCGACGCCGGGTCGTCGTTTTCGTCGCAGTGCAGATCAATCATCAGGCCCCGGTCCGCCGCGAGCCGCGTCAGCCGCCGCACGGACTCATGACCCAGTTCGCCCGTAGGCTCCAGATGGGGGATGCCGCCCACCACCTCGACGCCCATGTCGAGCGCGCGCTCGATATTGCCCGGCATTTCCGGGCTGGAGAAATAGCCCATCTGCGGGAAGGCGACGAGCTGAAGATCGAGGTAAGGAGCGACCGCTTTTTTCACGTCGGTCAGAACTTCCACGCCTATGAGTCGCGAGTCGGTGACGTCGACGTGGCTGCGGATCGCCAACAACCCTTGCGAGACCGCAAGGTCGCAATAGCTCAGCGCCCGGCGACGGAAATCCTCGGCGGGAATGCGACCGCGAATATCGTTCCAGATCGCTATGCCTTCCGCCAGCGTGCCGCTTTCGTTGAAGCGCCCGTCGAACCCCAACGCCAGCGTGGCGTCCATGTGAAAATGCGCGTCCACGAAGGGCGGCGAGACGTAATGGCCCGCCGCGTCGATCTCCAGCGCCGTCTCCCCCGCAAGGGCGGTTTCGAAGGCGACGAACACGCCATCTTTGATGCCGATATCGATGTCCTTGCGGCCGTCCGGCAGGGTCGCGCCGCGCACAACCAGATCGAAAGCCATGTTTTTTCTCCAGGTTGTGGTTCAGACAGCTGATTTGGCGGCCCAGGCTTCCAGCACCAGCAGAGCTTGCGCTGCGGCCATTTGCTCCGACGGCGTTTGGCGCTGCTCAAGAGTCGCGCCGGCTTCGGCGCGCAGCAGGTTCACGTCAATCGCCGGGCGCAGCGCAGCGCCCAATGCCGCCCCCGATTGTTCGAGGCTCGCGGCGTAATAGAGCTTGCGGATGCCGACGATCTGCATCGCGGCGACGCAAAGGGCGCAGGGCTCGCAGGACGTATAGAGGTCGCAGCCCTTCAACTCCAGACATTGAAGCTTCCGGCACGCGTCGCGGATCGCCTCGACCTCGCCATGCGAGGTCGGATCGAAAAGCGCGCCGGAATGGTTGAACCCCTCCCCGACGATTTCGCCCTTTCGGACGATCACGGCGCCAAAGGGAGCGCAGCCCGGTTCTTCAAGCGCCTTCTCCGAAAGCGCAATGGCGCGTTGCATGAATGGCGAGGGTTTAGTCATAGCTGTTCCTATTCGAGCGCGGCGACGGCTTCAGCGATCGCACGCACGCCGCCGTTACGTCGCTGAACGCTCTTCAAGATATCTTTCGCGGCGGCGATGACGGCGGGCTCGTCGATGGTAAGCGCCCTCCCCTCCTCCAACACTATACGCCCATCGACGACGACGGTCCGCACCGAGCCGCCGCGTTCGCCAAATATCAGCTGTTGCAGGGGATCGTTGAGCGGAACCCACCAGCTCTGGTCGAGATCATAGAGGACCAGGTCGGCCTTCGCCCCCGGCTGCAATAGCCCGAGATCGGGCGCCAGCATCGCTTTGGCGCCGCCCGTCGTCGCCATCGCAAGCACCTGATCCGCCGTCACCCAGCGGCGTCGATCCGGCTCGGCGGGGCGGTGAAGAATGGCGGCCAATTGCATCGCGTCCTGCAGGATGAGGTTGTCATTCGTGCTCGCGCCATCCGTGCCGAGCGCGCAAGGGACGCCGGCGGCCAGCAACCTGGGGATAGGCGGAACGCCGGAGCCAATCTTGAGATTGCTTTCAAGATTGAACACCGCAATCGCTTGATGGCGGGCCATGATCGCGATATCGGCGTCCGACACCCAGTTGCAATGCGCATTGCTCCAGCGTCCGCTATAAGCGCCGATGGCGTCCATGTGCTCCAGCATCGTGCGACCATATTTGGCCTGCGCCAGTTCGGCTTGCGTCTTTGTCTCCAGCAAATGGCAATGCACGCCGGTGTTGTGCTTGACCGCGATTTCCTGCGAGGCGACGAGCAGCGCATCCGAGCAACGCACGGGATTGGAGGGCGCCGGGAAAATCCGAATGCGGCCTTGCGTGTTGTCGCAGCGCGCGATGGACTCGCGGACGATGTCGAGGCTCTCCTCCAAGGGACGCGGCTTTAACGTGTTGCCGTCGATCAGCGCGCGCTTCAGCGCCTCCGATCTGCGGTCGGGCGGGGGCAGGATATCGGAATATTCGCCGTCGAAGATGCGCAGCGCCACCACCGCGCGCATGCCGCAGTCTGAAAAGGCGCGCACCACCGTTTCGACGTCGGCGACGCCGAACCCCTGTTCGGGGAAATGGTCGATCACCGAAGTCGTCCCGCTCTTCAGCATTTGCAGGCAACCGATGGTCGCGCTGACGTAGATCTCCTCCTGTGAGCGATTGGCGGTGTCGACCTGATTCTCCCACATGAAGACTTTATGGTTGGTGCGGTCAGCAGTCCCGTGCGACAATTGCATCGGCGAATGCCAATGGGCGTTGACGAGGCCGGGGACGACGAGACGACCTGCGCCCTCAATGACGCGCGCATTTTTTGGCGGATCGGAAATGGTTCCGATCCGATCTATCCTGCCGTTGCGGATCAGAATATCGACCGGACCTATGACGCCCGAGCCGGTGATCACGCTGTCTGCGCGGCGAATAAGAAGGAGTTGCTCGCTCGACATTGACGCCTCTGGGTCACCGCCTACGTCCGCAAATTGCTTGCCATCTGGGGACAGGCGGGTCGGGTCGCCTTAGGCAGGGCGGGAGCACGACGCCGCCGTTGCAGGGGTAAGGCATACGGTTGATATAATTCGTTTTATCACGGCCTTCGCGATATCCTGTCGAGGGCTGTTTCCCTCCCCCGAAGCGGCGTCAAAGAGTCTTGGTTATTTCTTGTGCAGATAATTCAATTCTTACGCAGCTTGGCGTCTCACCCTGAGAGGCGCGCAAGGGCGCAGCAGGCTTCGGGCGTTAGTAATAGCCCGCCGCGTGCATCACTTCATCTGTCCGTCGCTGCGCCCTCTCCAGCGCCTCGCGGTCGCTGACCTCGCGACGAAGCGCGCGGTGCACCTCCTCGCCAAGAATGGCTTCCAACGCTAGATATTCGGGCACGGGCGGCCGTGGCCACGCTTTGAGCAGACCTTGTTTGGCCAGCTTATCAACCACGCTCACGATGGGCGACGTCGCTGCGGCTTCCGGATCGGCGGAGACGCTGAAACGGGGGGCGACTGGAAAGCCGTTTTGGACGTTCGCCTTCATCGCTTCCGGCGAGGTCATCCAGGCGATGGCCTCAAAGGCGAGTTCGATCCGCTCAGGCGGGAGATTGGCGGGAACGCAAAGCAGGAAACCGCCGATAGGGTTGTTTGACGCGCCGCCGGGCCCGCGAGGTTGCGGCAGATAGCTGACCCTTCGCTTGACTGCGGAGCTGACGTCGGTCTCAAAGCGGGCGGCGCGGACTGTCCAGCAATAGGCGAGCGCCGTCTGGCCTGACAGGAACGACGTCGTGCGACGATCCCAGTCCATTTCGAGGATGTCAGGGGGCGAGACCTCCTTCAGCTTGTGGAGGTAATCGAGCACGCGAAGGCCCGCCTCCGATTGAATCTGCGGCCGCAATTGTTCGCCACGCGCCTCGTCGACGCCCATAGCTAGGCTCGATTTCGGAATCCGCAGAATTGATTCCCCGCAGCAACCCATCAGGAACATGAACGTCGAGGCGATAGGCATGCCGCGCGCGCCGTTCCAGGCGATGCCGTAGCGCTCCTTCGCCGGCGCGTGGAAATGACGGGCGGCGGCGACTGTCTTCTCGAACGTCGTGGGATAGTCGATCTTGTCTCTTTCAAACAGGTCGCTGCGCGCGGCGAGCAACTCGATGGTGCAATAGATGGGCACGCCGAACTGCTGCCCGCGCCAGTTCCCCATGGACCAGACAGAGGGATGGAAGTCGAGCGGCGAGATGGAGGCGGCCTTGATGCGGGAATCGAGCGGGATGAACAGGTTCTTCTTGACCGCCTCGCCCAGCCAGGGCGCGTTGATTGCGACGATGTCGTATTCGGACTCGGGCAGCCGTGCATTTTCAATCACGCGCTCATGCAGCTGCGGCAGCTTCCTCAGGTCGAAATTCTTGCGCGACGCCATGTTGTTGCGAAAATCCGCCCACATGTTGCGCATCGACAGGAAATAATTGTCGTCGTTGAGGAGAAACTTGATTTCGCGTTTTCCCCGAAACAGGCTCTCGATCAGGCGCGGCGGCGGAATGATTTGGGCGGCGAAATAGGATCCGCCAAAATAAAAATCCTCCTCCGAGTCGGATTTGGCGCGCAGACCAAAAGTTTCGGCGAGCAGGAATTTGATCCGTCGGGCGTATTGAATGAAGCTTTCCAGCAACGACTCGCTCGGCAGCAAATAGAAACGCTTGCCGGTGTCACTGGCGTTCTTAGTGACGATGTCGCCACGCTCGATTAACGCATGAAGGCGCCGCATCGCAGTCGCATGCGGCACCTTAGCAACGGAAGCGAGCGTTGAAATGGCGACGGGCGTTGCGGTGAGGTGATTGCGGATCAGATAGAGCAGCATGTTCCAGGTCGCGTCCTCTTCCGCGATGGGAACCAGTTCCTGGAACGGCAGGCGAACCCGTTCGAGGAACGCTATGATCCGCAGGAGTTCGTGATCGGTCATCCGATAGGGGTTTGGGCTCGGCGAGTCGGCGCTCGCAGACTTTGCGACGCTGCGCGAACGGTTAGGCCGCGAGACCGCTCCTGTCGAGTCCGCGCCTTCCATCGCCCTTCTCACTCGGGGTCAGGGAATGACCTTGTCCTTGCGCAATTCGGCGAACAGGTTGTGGAACGCCTCTTGCGTGTTCTGGTACACGCCAAAACCACGCTTGCGGCTCGCGGCCATGTCGGTCATCACCTCGATGGGCCGGCTGAGGTCGAGATCCGTGTGCCAGGCCGAGGCGACGCGGGCCAGATCGGGCTCGATCAGCCCATGCTTGGCGACGATGCTCTTCCACACGGCGGCGTCGCCCGCCATTGCGGTCTCCAGCGGCGTGACCTGCCCCGCAAACCCTTCCCACTCGACGCCGAACCATTTGGCGAGGCGCGGCCACATCCAGTTCCAGCGGAAAATGTCGCCGTTGACGATGTTATAGGCTTCGTTCTTCGCCAGATCATGCGTGCTGGCCCAGACGAGCTGCTTGCCAAGGACATGGGTGTCCGTCATGTCCGACAACCCGTTCCATTGCGCGGCGCTGCCGGGGAATTTGAACTTGCGGCCTGTCTCCTTGCAGATCGTCGCATAAGCCGCCAGCGTCGAGCCCATGTTCATCGCATTGCCGATGGCTTTGCCGATGATCGTGTGCGGGCGATGGACGCTCCAGGTGAAGCCGTCGCGGTGGGCGGCCGCGTAAACCTCGTCTTCCTGCGCGTAGTAGAAATTGGGAATGTCGAGACGCGGCTGCTCCTCGCGCACCGGCATCGGCGGCATCACGCCGGCTTTCACATAGGCGTCGAACGGCCCCAGATAATGTTTGAGGCCCGTCACCAGCGCGACATGTCGGACTGAACGCGCAGGCGCGACGGCCGACAGCAGCGTGCGCACGGCGCCGGCGTTGACCCTGATGTTTTCTTCCTCATTGGCCTGGCGCGACCATGTCGTCAGATAGACATGCGTCGGCTTCAACCCGGCGACAGCCTTGTTGACGCTCTCGGCGTTCGTCAGGTCGGCGGCGACGTGCTTGACGCCCGGCGTCAGACCTTCGGCCTTGCGCGAAAGCCCATGCACCGAGGCGCCGATTTCGAGCAATTCCTGCGAGACGCCTCGCCCCGCGATGCCCGTCGCGCCAACCACCAGGGCCGTAATTTGCATGATGCGCTCCAACTTCAATGCGATGCGCGGGTCAGCGCATATTGACCATGACTTTCATTTCCTGCCCGCCGGGGTTCAGCAGCGAACGGAAGCCTTTCTCGACGATGTCTTCGGGCTGGATGCGCCCGGTGATAATCTTCTCGACCGGAAGCTGGCCGCTCGAAATCATGCGGATGACGCGCGGCCACATCGTGACCTCGTAACACCAGGTCGCTTCAATCGTGATGTCTTTCAGCGCCCACAGTGCGGGATCGACAAGCGCCTTCTTCACATGCAGCCCCGTCTGCACCACGACGCCATGATTGCGCACCGCCTCGACGCAGGTGTTGAGCGCCAGTTCAAAGCCCGAACATTCGATGGCGGCGTCGACGCCGACGCCCTCCTCCGTGTTCTCACGGATGAACTCGACGACGTTGACAGCGCGCGGGTCGATCACTGCGGTCGCGACGCCGAGGCTCTCGATGTGCCGGCGCCGGTTGGCGTTGGGCTCGCTGACGAAAATTTTCGAGGCGCCGACGGCGTGACAGATCAGGATCACCAGCGCGCCGATGGGGCCGGCGCCCGTCACCAGCACCGTGTCGCCGCCCTTGATCTTGGCGCGGTCGACGCCATAGAGCGCAACCGCAGCGGGCTCGACCATCGCGCCCTGTTCGGCGGTGACGTTATCGGGGATCGGGTTGGCGTTGTAGTCGTTGATGACGGCCAGTTCCCCCATGCCGCCCCACGCCCAACTGAGCCCGATGCAGCCCATGCTGGGGCTAAGATGGTTGAGGCCGCGACGGCTGTAATAATCGTCGAGCGGCATAACCAGTGGTTGGATCGAAACGCGGTCGCCTTTGCGCACGCGCGTGACGGACCGGCCCGTCTCCACGACTTCCGCCGAGAACTCGTGGCCGAGAATCTGCGGCAGCGCGGCGCCGGTGAACTTGTGCGGGGTTTTCGGCGTCACGATAGGGCCGCCGGCGAATTCGTGCAGGTCGGTGCCGCAGATGCCGCAGGTCAGCGGGCGCACCAGAACCTGACTGTCGCCGACCTTGTCCGGCGTCGCGACATTGTCGACGCGCACGTCCTCCTTGGCGTAGAACCTGACGGCTTTCATGGGTCTCTCCCCTGGACTGACGGCGCCAAAGGCGCGGCATTCGGAATCCCCGTCATACCGCTCCTCCCTGTCGGCGCGCGAAGCCAATGGCTTTCGCGCAGTTGTATATCCTCCGGCTTATACCGCCGACAGTCGCAGGCGCGGCGCTACATTTATCCAAAATGAGTATTTTTCGAAAACCGGCTCGAAAGGCCAAAAACTCATTTTGGGAGTTTTTCTGGCTCGGGCGCGACGTCTGTGTGGCAGTGTCGCTCAACAACAATGGGGATGGAAGCTGCGTCATGGCATCCGGGCAAGGCGCAGCGGCGCCTAACGACGACATTGGCATCGACTGCAGACTGGAGCTGTATCGCCTTCAGGTCGAGATCCGCGATTGCGAGAAGCGCGCGCACGATCTGTTCCTGCAAAATCTCATCAAAGGCACCAGCCATCTGTCGCTAGGTCAGGAGGCCATCGCGGCGGGCTTTGGCGTCGCGATGCAGAAGGGCGACAAATCCTTCTGCACCTATCGCGGACACGCCCACACGCTGGCGCGCGGCGCCTCGATGGAGGGGATGCTCGGCGAGTTGATGCTGCGCGACATCGGCCTCATGCGCGGCAAGGGCGGCTCGATGCATCTGACGTCCGTCGAGCATGGCGTGATGGGTTCCTACGCCATCATCGGCGCGCATCTGCCCATCGCCTGCGGCTCGGCGTGGCGCGCGCAATATCTGGGCGAGAAGGACGTGTCGGTCTGCTTCTTCGGCGACGGCACCACCAATATCGGCGCGTTCCACGAGGCGCTGAATTTCGCCGCCGTGTGGAAGCTGCCGGTCGTGTTCGTCTGCGAAAACAACCTTTATATGGAATACACGCCCATCGGCGACGTCACGGCGGTCAAACACCCCGCCGCCGACCGCGCGTCGGCCTATGGGCTGGAGCGCATTCTGATCGACGGCAACGACGCCGACGTGGTGCTTCGCGCGGCGCAGGCGGCCCTGAACAAGGCGCGCGAGGGCGGCGGGCCGTCGTTGATCGAAGCTTTGACCTATCGCCATTCCGGCCATTCCCGCGCGGACCCCGGCAAATATAGGCCGCCCGGCGAACTTGAGGAATGGTTGAAGCGCGATCCGCTTATCGTCTACCGCCAGCGGCTCAAGGAATTTGGCGTCGCTGACGAGAAGGTTGAGGCGATTGCGGCGGAGAGCAAACGCAAGGTCGAGGCGGCGACGGTCGCCTGCAAGGCGTCGCCGCCGGCGCCTGTCGAATTGTTGACGGCGGATGTTTATGCTGATGGGGGCTGGGCGTGGCGGAACTGAGCTATCGCGACGCCGTCGTGCGCGGCATCGCGCAGGAAATGGAGCGCGACAAACGCGTCGTGATGATCGGCGAGGACATCGGCGCGGCGGGCGGCGTGTTCAAGGCGACCGTCGGGCTGTTTGAACAATTCGGCCCCTTGCGTGTGCGCGACACGCCGATCTCCGAACAGGCCATTCTCGGCGCCGCGATGGGCGCGGCGATGACGGGGCTGCGGCCCATCGCCGAGATCATGTTCGCGGATTTTCTCGCCGTCTGCTTCGACTATGTCGCCAACGAAATGTCGAAGATGCGCTACATGACCAACGGCCAATTGGGCTGCCCGCTGGTGATCCGCACCGGCAACGGCGGCGGCGTGCGTTTCGGCGCGCAGCATTCGCAGTCGATTGAAAACTGGACGATGATGATTCCCGGCATCAAGGTCGTCGCGCCGTCCTCGCCGGTGGACGTCGTCGGGTTGATGGCGGCGGCGGTGCGCGATGGCGATCCCGTCATTTTCCATGAGCACAAGGCGCTCTACGCCACCAAGGGCGAGGTGCCGGACGGCGAGATCGTCGACACGCTGGGCACGGCCAAGATTTTGCGCGCCGGGAGCGATTGCACCATCGTCGCGCTGGCGCTGATGGTGCCGCGCGCGCTGGAGGCGGCGCTGACGCTGAAGAGCGAGCATGGCATTGACGCGGAAGTGATCGACGTGCGCTCGCTGGTGCCGCTCGACACCAAGACCATTCTGGGTTCGGTCGCCAAGACCGGGCGCTTGTTCACGGTTGAGGAGAACCCGCGGCTGTGCGGTTGGGGCGCCGAGATCGCCTCCATCGTCGCGGACGAAGCGTTCTGGGACCTCGACGGCCCCATTGTGCGCATCACGACGCCGCATATTCCGCTGCCTGCCGCCGATCATCTGGAGGACCTAGCGTTGCCGAGCGCCAAGCGCATCGTCGAGCGGGTCGCACGCGTGATGAACGGTTGATCGCGATGAGCAACGCCGTCATCATGCCGCAACTGGGCGAGACCGTCGCTGAAGGCAAGATTTTGCAATGGTTCAAGTCGGTCGGCGACGAGATCAAAGAGGGCGACAACCTTTTTGAGGTCGAGACCGACAAGGTGACGCTGGAGGTGCAGTCGATCCTCTCCGGGCGGCTCAATGAAATCCGCGTGCGCGATGGCGTGGTGGCGAAGGTCGGCGATATCGTCGCTCTGGTAGGCGGCGCGGCGGCGGCGCCTGCGCCGGTTGCGGCGAAGGCGCCCGAGCGCTCGCCGTTCGAGGAGGTCGCGACGCCGCTCCACAGATTCGGTCCCGCCAAGGGCGCGGACGGCGTGCGCGCAACGCCGCTGGCGCGTCGGTTGATGGCGCAGAACGGGCTGTCGATGGAAGCGCTCGCCGCCGAGGCGCGCAAGCGCGGCAGCGGCAAGATCGAGGAAAAGGACGTCCGTGCGGCGATGGAAGCGCGCCCTGTGGCGCCCGCTGCTGCGCTTGCGGCGCCCGCGCCCGCGCAGGGCGACCTCGTCAAGCTGAACGCGATGCGCTTGCGCACCGGGGAGCGACTGGCGGAGAACTGGCGCACGATCCCGCATGTGTTTCAGGCCATCGAAGTCGATTTCACCGCGCTCGACCTCGTACGTCAGCAGCGCAAGGCGGCGTTCAAGCAAACAAACGGCTTCGCGCTGACCTACCTGCCGTTCATCGCCCGCGCGACCTGTCTAGCGATCCAGACGCACCCCTATATCAACGCCCGCTTCACCGGCGATTCGTTGGCGTTATCCAGCGACATCAACCTTGGGATCGCCGTCGATCTCTCTCACAACGGCCTCGTCGTCCCGGTCGTGCGCAACGCCGGCGACCTCACGCTGGTGGGTCTGGCCAAGGCGATGATCCGGCAGATCGACAAGGCGCGATCAGGCAAGCTTACGTCTGACGACCTCGCGGGCGGCACCTATTCGATCAGCAACAATGGCGCGTTCGGCACGACCTTCACCGCGCCGATCATCAACGCGCCGCAGGTCGCCATTCTCTCCACCGACGCGATCAAGTTGAAGCCAGCCGTGGTCTCGACCTCGCAGGGCGATTTCGTGGCGCCGCGCCTCATCGGCATGGTGGGACAAAGCTTCGACCATCGCGCCTTCGACGGCGCCTATTCGGCCGCGTTCCTCTCGGCGCTCAAGCGCATTCTGGAAGACCGCGACTGGGCCGACGAACTCGCCTGAACCCAACAAACGAGGGACCGATGAAATACAACAGCCCCCATTCCACCGCCTCCTTCGGCGCGATGGCCAAGGATTGGGAACAGGGCATCGACTACAGCCGCCTCTCGAAAGAGCGGCTGGCGCGGGCGCAGAAGGCGATCCGCTATGCGGGCCTCGGCGCGGTGCTGTGCTTCAACTTCGACAATATCCGCTATGTCACGGCCACCCACATCGGAGAATGGGCGCGCGACAAGTTCTTCCGCTATGCGCTGTGCCCGGCCGACGGCAAGCCGTTCCTGTGGGACCCGGCGCCCCCCGCCAAGCGCATTTCCTCGCCGTGGATATCGGACAATGTCGCCGCGCCGATCACCACCATGCAGGGCGCGATCCCGCCCTCGATGAATGTGCAGCATGACTTCGCCAAGCAGATCAAGAAGGCGTTGGTGCATTACGGCATCGACAAGGAGCCGCTCGGCATCGATATGATGGAGATCGGCATGCTGCGCGCGCTGGAGGCCGAGGGCATCGAAGTCGTCGACGGCCAGCAGGCGCTGCTCGACGCGCGCGAAATCAAGACAGGCGACGAGATCGAACTGTTGAAGATGGCCTCGGCGATGGTTGACGCCACTTACGTCGATATCTGCCGCGCCATCCGACCCGGCACGAAAGAGAACGAACTCGTCGCCATCGCCAACGATCGCCTGTTCCGCATGGGTTCGGAGCGGGTGGAGTGCGTCAACTCGGTGTCGGGCCGTCGCGGGCGCCCGCATTCGCACACGTTCTCGGATCGCATGATCCAGCCCGGCGACATGATCTTCCTCGACATCATGCATTCCTACAACGGCTACCGCACC
>Ga0209698_10000936_pt1 | contig 33667 bp, 38 predicted proteins | sample LitLauG_LLR_2012_FD_187203 | JGI IMG/M metagenome (GOLD analysis project Ga0209698, IMG submission 187203) | Freshwater sediment microbial communities from Pennsylvania, USA - Little Laurel Run_MetaG_LLR_2012 (SPAdes) (version 2) | ecosystem: Environmental > Aquatic > Freshwater > Creek >... | reverse complement strand
AACGTGCGCTGCGGCGGTCCGTGCAAAATGCCTGATCGGCGGGCGGGGGAGCGGCCGAAGAAGCGCCGAAAACGCCGCGTTCGGCGTGCCGGGCCGCGCGGCGCGCCGGGCCGCGCGGTGGCTATCTCAGCGTGTTCAGGTAATCGAGCAGGTTGGTCGAGAGCACCTTGCCGGTCACCGCGTACGCCTGCTCGAGCGCGTTCTGCGCGCTCGTCACGTCGAGGACCGACTCGGTCGGATCGGCGTCGGTCAGGGCGCTCCTGCGATCGAGCAGCGTCTGCGTGCGCTGGCCCAGCTCGGTGGTGGTGGTCTGAATGGTCTGGACGCGCGCGCCGGCGTCGCTCTGGGTCGCGAGCAGCTGCTCCTTGGCGCTCGAGAAGGCCGTCACCGCGGCCGCGATCTGCCCGCTGCTTCCGGACTGGAGCTGGGCGGTGAGCGCGTCGAGCGCCTGGAACACCGGCGTGAACACGGTATCGCCGGTGTGGTTCACGTCCATCTGGACGCCCTGCTCGAGCTGCACCTTCTGAGCGTTCGAGTCGCCCACGTACGTGCCATCGGACTGGAACGGAGGCGTGCTCGTGAGCGAGCCGCCGAAGATGTAGACATCGCCGACCTGGGTGTTGCCGAGCGCGACCAGCTGCGACTTGATCTGAGCGATCTGGTTGATCGCCGTCACGCGCGTGGGATCGCCGACCGGAGCCGACTGCGTCGCGAGCGAGAGCTCGCTCACCTGATTGAGCAGGCTGACCGCCGACTGGAGCGTGACGTTCTCGGTCGAGAGTCGCGTGGTCGCCGACTGCGCGTTCTTCTGGTACTGGTCGATGTCGCTGAGCAGCGAATTGATGTTCATGACCTCGGACGCGTCGGGGGGATTGTCCGAGGCGATCTGGAGCTTCTTGCCCGACGTGGCCACGTCCTGCGCGTGAGAGAGCGCGGCGAGATTCGCCTGCAGATTGCGCAGCGAGCTCATCCACATCATCTGGTTCGTGATTCGCATTGCACACCTCCGGGGATGACTTTGCCTCGAATATCGGTTATCGTGCGCGCACGCTTGAGCCTCATTCGTCGTCCGGGCGACTCTTTCGCACGGCGGCCGCGCAGGGTCGGAAGGATCCGACCGGAAGCGTGGCGATCTCGAGTGGGCCGCGCCCGGAGGGGAGTCGCCGGGCCGGAGGCGGAGGGGGAAGGGCAGGATGTCCACGATCCTCTGCATCGACGACGAGCCCGTGGTGGGGGCGGTCCTCGAGCGCCAGCTCGCCGAGCTCGGGCACGATCCGCTGGTGGTGACCTCGGTCGAGGAAGGGATGCGCGTCCTCGCCCGCCAGAGCGTCGATCTCGTCATCTCCGACTACCAGATGCCGAAAGCCACCGGACTCGACCTGCTGGCCCTGCTGCGCGAGCAGGGGCTCGAGGTCCCGGTGATCATCATGACCTCGTACTCGAGCATCGAGCACGCCGTCACCAGCATGCGCCATGGCGCCATCGACTACCTGAGCAAGCCGCTGCGGGCGGAGACCCTGCGCCTGGCGGTCACGCACGGGATCGAGGTCAGCCGGCTGAAGCGCGAGAACGAGAGCTTTCGCCGCGAGGTCGACGCCCTGCGCGGCCCGCGCGTGATCATCGGCGAGAGCGCCGCGATCCACGAGGTCATGGACCTGATCAGCCGCGTCGCGCCGACGCGCGCCACCGTCCTGCTCGAGGGCGAATCCGGAACCGGCAAGGAGCTGTTCGCGCGCGCCCTGCACGATCAGAGTCCGCGGCGGGATCGCCCGTTCATCACCGTCAACTGCGCCGCGCTTCCCGAGGGCCTCGTCGAGAGCACGCTGTTCGGACACGAGCGCGGGGCGTTTACCGGCGCCACCTCGCGCAGCGTCGGGGCCTTCGAGCGCGCGCACGGCGGGACGCTGCTGCTCGACGAAGTTTCCGAGATGCGGCTCGATCTCCAGGCCAAGCTGCTGCGATCGATCCAGGAAAGCGAGATCGAGCGGGTGGGGGGCACGCAGCCGCTCAAGGTGGACGTGAGGCTGCTCGCGACCACGAACCGCGACCTCGAGGCCGAAGCCGAGGCCGGCCGCTTCCGCCGCGATCTCTATTACCGCCTGCACGTGGTGCCGATCCGCACGCCGTCGCTGCGCAAGCGGCGCGAGGACATTCCCCTGCTGGTGCGCCACTTCGTCGAAAAGAGCGCGGCGCAGCTGGGCGTGCGCGCGCCCGAGATTCCGCAGGAGACGCTGGAATTTCTCGCGCGCTTCGAGTGGCCCGGCAACGTGCGCGAGCTGGCAAACGCGGTCGAGCGCGCGGTGATCCTCGCGCGCGGTCACCGCTTGAGCCCCGAGTCGTTCGACCTGCTGCTCCGCCCGGGCGGCGGCCGGCGCCGCGCGCACGCGCCGAACCGCGACCTGCCGGCGGGTGAGCTCGAGAAGGCCGGCAACGGCGCCGCCCCGACGGGCGAGGTGCCCATCAACCTGCGTGAGCTCGAGCGCATTGCCATCGATCGCGCGCTGGCCGCGACCGGCGGGCATCGCACGCGCGCCGCCGAGCTGCTCGGCATCAGCGAGCGCACGCTCCGCAACAAGCTCAACACGCCGCCGGCTCCCTGAAGGCCGCGCCCGCGGGCGGGAAGGCCGCACGCGATCACGGGCCGCGCCGCTCGAATCGCGCCGGGCCCTAGCGCCCTGCGGACCACGCACCTTCTGCCGGAACTTCTTTCCGCTCGCGGCACGGATCTCGCGGCGGGGCTTACGCGGCGCGCCTTCCCCGGGCGCGCGCAAGTTCCCTGATCGCTGCGCATTGATCGTTTCGCACGCCGCGGACCTCATGTCGCGCGCGCTCCGGTACGCCGTTTGCTCCTGCCCCTTCGGATTCTCACGTCAAGGAGGCAGGCATGCTCAAGGACCTGTTCGGGCCGACGTCACTCCCCGCCATGCTGCGCGGCGGGCTCGAGGAGACGAGCGCCACGCAAAAGGCGATCGCGCGTCACGTCGCCGCGACGCTGTCGTCGAGCACGAGCGTGGACTTCGGCTCGGAGCTCAACGCGAAGACCGCGGCTTCCAAGGTGGACGAGGCCGATCTTCAGCGCGACATGGCGGCGCTCGCCGACACCCAGCTGCGCTACGAAGCCGACGCCAAGCTGCTGCAGTCGGCTTACGCGCGCATTCGCAGCGCGATGAAGTCCAATGCTTGAGCCCTCGAGCTTTCCGATGCTGCCGCGTCCGGTGCGGCAGTTCATGCAGTCGCTCGCGATCAGCGCCGAGGGCATGGCGCGGCAGCAGAAGTTCCTCGAGGTGATCTCGAGCAACATCGCGAACGCCGAGACCACGCGCACACCGGATGGCGGCCCGTACCAGCGCCGCGTCGCGAGCGTGGATGGCGCCGGCGCCATGAGCGTCGCCCCCGACACACGCCCCGGGCGCCTGGTGTACGACCCCGGTCATCCGGACGCGAACGCCGACGGCTACGTGCAGTACCCGAACGTGGACATCTCGACCGAGCTGGTGGACCTGATGGTGGCGCGGCGCGTTCACGAGGCCAACGCCACCGCATTCGAGGCCGCGAAGAACATGCTGCGTCGCGCCCTGGACATCTGAGCGGATGAACTCGATCCCTCCGATTCGTTCGCTGCCGATCGCGCCCGCGCCGCGCGTGCCCGCCGCGAGGCCAGCCGCGAAGAGCGCGCCGGCGGCGGCTCCCACGCCCGCGGCGTCCGCGACGCCCATGGTTCCCGCAGCCCCTGAAACGCCGGACATCCTCACCGCCGAGGAGCGTGAGTTCTTCGAGGCGCAGGCGGCTCTGGGGCTCCTCACTTACCGCCCGCGCAGCGCGGCGGCCGGCGCCTCGGCGCCGCCCACCGGGCAGCGCATCGACGTGCGAGGCTGATCATGTCCATTCCCATTCGTCCCAACGCCGGCTTCGTCACCCCGCTCGAGATCACCGGCATGCAGACGCTGCACGTCAGCCCGCCCGGGACGGACGAGAACGGCGCATCGTTCGGCGACGTGTTCAAGAAGGCCCTGAACGACACGTCGGATCTCCAGACCAACGCGCAGAACGTGATCTCGGCTTACCTGCGTGGCGAGCCGGTCGAGCTGCACCAGGTGATGGCGGCGAGCGAGGAAGCTTCGATCTCGCTCGAGCTGCTGGTCGAGGTGCGCAACAAGCTCACCGACGCGTACCGCGCGATGATGAACGTCTCGTGAGATCGGAGAGCCCCACCTCGTGAGCCCCTCGCGCTTCTCGTTGCCCGCGTTCGGCGGCGGTTCCAGCCGCCGGTGGATCCAGCTCGGTATTGGCGCCGCGGTCGTGGCCGCCGTCTGTGTGTTCGCGCACTGGGCGGCCGCGCCGACCTACGTGTCGCTCTACCACGATCTCGATCTCGCCGAGTCGGGCCAGATCGCCGAGAACCTCGGCAAGACCGACATTCCGTACCGCCTCTCCGCCGGCGGCTCCGAGGTGCTGGTGCCGGCCTCCGACGTCGCGCGCGCCCGCGTCACGCTCGCCAAGGCGGGACTGCCGAGCAACGGTCGGCCGGGACTCGAGTTGTTCGACAAGCCCGACTGGGGCATGACGGATTTCACCGAGCGCGTCACGTATCAGCGCGCGCTCGAGGGCGAGCTCGCGCGCACCATCGGCGGCTTGAAGGGCGTCGAGCGGGCGCAGGTGCACCTCGTGATGCCCGATGCCAGCTCCCTCCACAGCCAGGATCGTCCGGCAGGCGCCGCGGTGGTCGTGACCCTCAAGCCCGGTGTGACGCTCAGCCCCGAGACGGTGCGCGGCATCACCTACGTCGTGAGCAACAGCGTCGAGGAGCTCTCGAGCGACAACGTCGCGGTCATGGACGACGCCGGCCACGTGCTGTCGGTGCCGTCGGCGGGCGATTCTGGCGAGGGCCTGACCACGCGCCAGCTCGAGGTCGAGCGCTCGGTCGAGAGCCACCTCGAGGACAAGATCGAGAGCATGCTCGCCACCGTGGTCGGATCCGGCCGCGTGCACGCGCAGGTCAGCGCGCAGATGAGCTTCGATCAGGTGGATCGCACCACCGAGTCGTTCGATCCCGACGGCCAGGTGCTCCAGAACGAGCAGCGCAGCGAAGCCCAGGGTGGCGCGGTCGCCGAGAGCGGTGGCTCGCAAACCGTGCTCAACAACTCGTATCAGAACTCGCACAAAATCGAGAAGTACGTCGGCTCGGTGGGAAGCGTGACCAAGCTGAGCGTGGCCGTGCTGGTCGATCAGAAGGCGCTGCAGGCCGCGGCACCCGGCGGCGGGCGGCTCGACGTGCCGCAGATCGAGAGCATGGTGCGCAACGCGATTGGCGCCGACAGCACACGCGGCGATCGCGTCAGCGTGTCCGCCGTGGCGTTCGAGCCCGGCGCCATCGAGACCGGCGGCGCGGGCGGCACCTCGTCCGCTCCCAAGGCCGATCCGGCGCGTCTGGTCGAGCGCGTGAGCCGGCCGCTCGTGAGCCTGGTCGCGATCGTGGTGCTCGTGCTGCTCGCGATGCGCGCGCTGGGCGCGGCCCCGGCGAGCGCACCCGCCGCGCCCGCGCCGACGAACGGCGCCGCGCGCACGCTGCCCGGCTCGAACGGACACGAGCTCCTCGGTGGACGCCTGAACGGCGAGCAGGCCGATCGACCTGAAGCCGCCGCACAGGTGCTGCGCGCGTGGATGTCAGAGCGGCGCACATGAGCGAAACCAAGATCAGCGCCGCGAGCCTCACCGGCATCGAGAAGTGCGCCGTGCTGTGCCTCGCGCTCGGCCCCAAGGAGGCCGCGCGCGTCCTGCAGCAGCTGGCGCCCGAGGAGGTCGAGAAGGTCTCCAAGGCGATCGCCAACATGCCGAGCATCGATCCCGAGGTGGCGATGAGCGTGGTGCGCGAGTTCGAGAGCGTGGCGCTCGAGCGGAACAAATCTCCGCGCGGCGGCGCGCAGTTCGCCGAACAGGTGGTGCGCGAGGCGCTGGGCGAGGAGCGCTCACGCGGCATGATCGAGAAGCTGCGCGCGGGAAACGGTCCGGTCGGCATGCCGAAGCTCAAGTCGGCGGCGCCCGACCGCTTCACCGAGCTCCTGAAGCGCGAGCATCCGCAGACCATCGCGTTCATCCTCGCGCACCTCGATGCGCGCCAGGCGCTGCGCGTGATCCAGCTGCTGGATCCCACGGGCTGCGCCGACGTGCTGCTGCGGATGGCGAGCATGGAGAAGACCGCGCCCGAGCTGATTCCCCTGGTCGAGTCCGGCATCGGCGACTCCGCGGACCTCACGCTCGGACAGGAGATGACCGCGAGCGGGGGGCCGGCGCTGGTGGCGCAGGTGCTCAACCTGCTCGGGCCCGAAAAGGGCAAGGCGCTGCTCGGCGCGATCCGCGAGCGCGACGAGGCGATGGCGGGCGAGATCGAGGCCAAGATGTTCGTCTTCGAGGACCTGATTCGGCTCGATCGCAAGTCCATTCAGCGCGTGCTGCGCGACGTCGAGAGCAAGGATCTCGGCATGGCCTTGAAGGGCGCGAGCGACGAGCTCAAGGCGGTGATCCGCTCCAACATGACGGAGCGCGGCGCCGCGGCGCTGGAAGAGGAGATGGAGCTGATGGGAGCGGTCAAGGTGAAGGACGTCGAGGCGGCGCACACGCGCATCATCGCGTCGGTGCGCGCCCTCGAAGCCGCGGGAGAGGTCGTGGTCGTCACCGCCTCGGTGGAAGATGAGCTCATCGCTTGACGCGCCGGGCTGGCAGCCGCCCGATCTGGGTGGCCGGAACGGCCGCGGCGCGGCGACGCGCCCGCCCGACGGGCCGCTGCGCTACGCGCACCTCGTGACCCGAGTCGATACGGCGCGCACCGCGGAGTCGAATGCGTCGGAGGCGCTCGAGGTCGCGCACGCGCGCGGCCATGCCGCGGGCGTGGCGGAGGCCGAGGCGCGCCTCGAGGAGGAACTGCAGAAGGCGCTCGCTGCGCTTCAGGGCGTGGTCGAACGCCTCGAGATGGCGTGGACGAATCTCGAGCACGACTGGAAGCCCAACCTCTACAGCCTCTCGCTCGCGGTGGCGCGCAATCTGGTGCAACGCGAGGTCACGGCGAGCCCCGAGATCGTGACCGATCTGATCGATCGCGCGCTGCAGCTCGTGCCGCTCGATCGCACGCTCGAGATCCGTCTGAATCCCACCGATCTCGCCGCACTCGGCGATCGTGTGGAGCAGGCGGTGCCGGCCGATCGCGCGCTCACGGTGCGCTGGCTGCCGGATGCCTCGCTCGATCGCGGCGCGTTCGTGGTTGAAACGCCACAACGCATCGTGGATGGACGCTCCGACGTGGCGCTGCGGCGCCTCTACGACCGGCTCGACGATGAGTGATTTCGCTCCGGCACCCTGGGTGGACGACGCGCTGGCGACCATCGAGACCAGCCCGCGCTTCGTTGTTTATGGCCGTGTGACGCGCGTCATCGGACAGGTCGTCGAGGCCAGCTCGCTGCCGCTCGCGGTCGGCGAGGTGTGCCGCGTCGTGCCCGACGATCACTCGGGCGTGCTCGCCCAGGTCGTGGGGTTCCACGAGCGCGGCGTGCTGCTGATGCCGCTCGGCGATATCGCCGGCATTCATCCCGGTGCGACGGTCATTCCGTTCGGACGCCCGCTGTTCGCGCAGGTCGGTCCCGGGCTGGTGGGCCGCGTGCTCGACGGGCTCGGCCGGCCGCTCGATGGGCGCGGGCCGATCGAGGCCACGCGCCGTTATCCGCTCAACGCCGAGCCGCCCTCGCCGCTCGATCGGCATCGCATCGGCGCTCCGGTGGGCACCGGCGTGCGCGCGATCGATGGACTCCTGACGCTCGGGCAGGGCCAGCGCATCGGCATCATGGCGGGCAGCGGCGTCGGCAAGAGCGTCCTGCTCGGCATGATCGCGCGCCAGACCACCGCCGACATCAACGTGATCGCGCTGCTGGGAGAGCGCGGCCGCGAGGTGCGCGAGTTCATCGAGCGCGACCTCGGCCCCGAGGGCATCCGCCGCTCGGTGGTGGTGGTCGCGACCAGCGATCAGGCCGCCGTGGTGCGGTGCACCGGGGCGCTGCTGGCGACCGCGATCGCCGAGTACTTCCGCGACACCGGCCGCAACGTGCTGCTGATGATGGACTCGGTGACGCGCGTCGCGACCGCGTGGCGCGAGATCGGCCTCGCGGTCGGCGAGCCGCCCACGACCAAGGGATATCCGCCCTCGGTGTTCGCGATGCTGCCGCGCCTGCTCGAGCGCGCCGGCACCGCGCCGCGCGGGAGCATCACCGGGCTCTATGCCGTGCTGGTCGAGGGCGACGACTTCAATGAGCCGGTCGCGGACGCGGCGCGCTCGATTCTCGATGGCCATATCGTCCTGACGCGCCGCCTCGCCAACGTCCGCCACTTCCCGGCCATCGACGTGCTCGAGAGCGTGAGCCGCGTGCGGGACGCGGTGATCTCGAACGCGCACCTCGAGGCCGCGAATCAGTTCCTGCGCCTCGAAGCGTCGTATCGGGCGCACGAGGACCTGATCTCCGTCGGCGCTTACAAGGCGGGCGCGGACCCGCTCACCGACATCGCGATCGCGATGCGCCCCGAGATGATCGAGTTCCTGCGCCAGGGCGCGCACGAGGGCTCCTCGCTCGATGACGCGCAGGCGAAGCTCAAGCGGATCCAGGCGCGCTCGCTGGCTCAGCCGGCCGCAGGCCGCTCATGAAGGGGTTCAAGTTCGGCCTCGAGCGCCTGCTGTGGCTGCGCGAGCAATTCGAGCGCATGGACGCGCGCGCTCTCAACGACGCGAAGCGCCAGGAGTCGGAGAGCCGCGAGGCGCTGGATCGCGCGCAGGCCCGGCTCGGCGAATGCGGCACGCAGATCAGCCAGGCGGCGGGCGAGACGCCCAACGCCGGGACGCTCCACGTGCTGGGGATGACGCTGCAGCGCGCCGCGCGCGACATGGAAGCGGCGGCGGACTCGCACCGGGAATCGCTCGAGGGCGTCGAGAGCGCGGAGGAGAAGTTCCGCACCTCGCGCAGCGAACGGCGCTCGATCGAGAAGCTGAAGGAGCACCGCGCCGCGGAATGGAATCAGGAAGCGTCGCGGATCGAGCAGCGTGAGATGGATGGGCTCGGCCATCGTCGCCGCGAAGCGGAGGACGACCCGCGATGAAGATCGTCCTGGCATCGCTCGTCGGCCTGGTGCTCGGGCTCGGGATCGGCGTGGGTGTGGCGTTCATGCGCGCTCCCGCTGCGAAGACGGCGGCTCACACGGGGGCGGACTCGAGCGCCGTGGCCGCGCACGACAGCTCGGCCGTACACGCGGCGCCCGCGCCGACTGCGGCCAGCAGCACGCACGCCGACAGCGCGGCGAGGATCGCGACCGCCTCGGCGCCCGACACCAGTGCGCCGGTCAGAGCGCCGGCCGCGGCCGCGGCCGCGGTCGCGGTCGCGGCGGGGCCGGCGTTTCCGCCGCTGGCGCATCCCATTCCCGACAGCCTGACGACGCCGACCTATCGGCCGGTGGCGCGGCTGCTCATGAACATGAAGCCCGCGGACGCGGGCAAGGTGCTCTCGTATCTCAACGACACGCAGGTCGAAGGAATCTTGCGCGTGCTGGGCGCGCGGCAGGCCGCCGTGTTGCTCAGCCAGATGCCGGCCGAGCGCGCGGCGCAACTGAGTCGCCGGCTGATGCTGCCGGCGGGAGGAGGAACGTGAACCCGATCGCACCGGTGGGACCACCCGCGGTTCGCGCGCCGGGCGCGCGAACGACAGACGACGACGGCCGCGCGGCCAGCGCTTTTGCGGCCGCGCTCGGCCTGGCGCTGCCCCCGGTCGCGCCGCCGCCGCCCGCGGCCCTCGCCGCGAAGCACGCGGCCGGGGATGGCGAGCACGATGCGACCGATGCGAAGGCGTGCGGCGCGGTGACGCCCGCTCGCGCCGCGAGTGTGCCGGCTCCCGCCGCGAATGTGCCGGCTCGCGGCGAAACGCCCGCCGGGCTCTCTCAGCTTCCCATGCCGACCACGAAGAACGCCGTCGAGCCCGTGGCGCCCGCATCGGCCAGGACCGCGCCCGCGATTCCGGCCGCGGCCGCGAGCGCTCGTGAAGACGCTGCCGCCGCGCCGCGCCAGGCCCTGCCGGGCGCGAGCCCGCCGCGCCATCCGCTCGCCGCGGACCCGGGCCCCGCGCCACAGGGGATGCCCTCGAGCGCCGAGGCGCCCGCCATCGGCCACGCTTTGCCGATCGGCGCGAATGGCCGCGGCGCGCCCCCGCGCGCCGCCTCGCCCGCGCCGGCCGAAGCAGAACCCGCCCGGCCGGCCGCGAAGATCACGCCCGCGCCGCTTACGCCCGGCGCCGCGCCCTCCGCGCCCGCGACGGTCGCGGCGACTCCCACGCCATCCCCATCTCAGGGCGCCGCGTCCGATGCGGCATCTGCGTTCATCCGCTCCGCCTCCGCCTCCATCCGCGCCGCGAACGCCGAGAGGATCACGCGCGGATCCGTGTCCCCGCTCGAGTCGGTGGCCCCGAGCGCGCAAAACGATGCGTGGAGCGATGTCGCCGGACGATCGGCGAGATTGCTCTCGCTCTCCCTCAGCGCGTCACGTCCCGCGCCTCAGGCCCTGGAAGCATCCGCGCCGCGCGCTCAGGCGGAAATCCCGACCTACGCTCCCGCGATCGAGCGCGCCGCGATCCAGTTCGTGCTTCCGCGCGGCGAGCGATCCCCGGGCGACGCGGCCTCGCAGGGCGTGCCCGATCCGCGTCCGACGTTCGCGCCCGAGGCCGCCGATGCGCCGCGCGCCAACGCCGTCGTCTCGGACGCCCGCTCCGCCACTCCGGCGCCCGCGGCTCCCGCGAATCCTCAGCCGGCCGTCGCGAGGGACCGTGCCGGATCGGCTCCCACGGCTCCGCTCGGTCGCGCCACCACCGGCGCGACCCGCACGCAGAACGCGCATGCGTCAGAGGGCTCGGATGACGCGCCCCCCGAGCACACCGCGGAGAGCGCGCTACCTTTGCCCGCGACGACCGCCGCTCCCGCATGGGTCCCGCACGCGGCGCCCGAGAGCGCCGCGCCGCGGCTCGCCGGGACGAATGCCGCGGAGCCCGCCGCCGCGACGCCCGCCCATGAGCCGATGGCCGCGCCGCGCGGCACCGATCGGGTCACGGTCGCGTTCGTCGCCGAGGATGGCGAGGCCGGCCGCATCCGGCTCTCGGTGCGCGGCGACGCGGTGCGCGCGACCATCGTCACGGATCATGCCCAGGCCGCGAGCCGCATCGTCGAGGATCTCGGCACCCTGCGCCGCGGCCTCGTCGAGCACGGCTTCAGCGATCCCAGCCTCACCGTTCAATCCACTTCCCGCTCCGCGTCGTCCGAGCGCGCGGGCTCGGAACACCGCGGCGCCGACGATCGCGATCGCCGCGCACCCGCCCAGGATTCCCCGAACCGGCGCTCGCGCCAGCGCTCGCCGCGCGATTCCGCAGAAAGGTAGGTCCAGGATGATCAATCCCACGAGTGCCAGCGCGTCGCTCGGAGTTCCGACGACCGCGGCCCCGAGCAATTCGATCGGGAAGAACGAGTTCCTCCAATTGCTGGTCACCCAGCTCAAGAATCAGGATCCGCTGAGCCCGCTCCAGCCGTACGAGTTCGCGGCCCAGCTGGCCCAGTTCTCGAGCGTCGAGCAGCTGACGCAGCTCAACGACAACGTCGGTCAGGAGATCGACGCCACGAACCTCAACGCGGTGCTCGGCAAGGCCAACTTGAGCGCTTCGCTGGTCGGTCACGAGATCTCCGCGACCGGCAATCAGGTCGACGTTCCCGTCACCGGCTCGGCGCACATCCGGGTCGACATCGGCGGAACCGGCGGCGAAGGTCACCTGACGCTCCGCGACGCAAACGGCACGGCGGTCACGACCCGTGATCTCGGGCAGCTTCCCGGCGGACTTCAGACGCTCACCCTGCCGGCGGATCTTCCGCCCGGCGTCTATTCCTACGACCTTCAGGTCAACGCCGCGGGCGGCGGGGCCGCGACGGTCACGACGTACACCCTTGGCCGCGTGGAAGGCGTCTCGTTCGACAACGGCACGATCTCGCTGAACCTCGGCGATTTCACGGTGTCGCTGGATGCGCTGAACGAGATCCTTCCGGATCTGCCGTCCACCACCAACCCAGCCACGCCAGGCACCTCGACCAGCTCCATTACGTCACGCCCACGCACGCCGGCCGGCGTACCCGTGGGTCTGCTTCGCTCGCTCGCAGGAGGAATCGTCCGATGATGCGCGCACTTTTCGCAGCGGTGTCCGGGCTTAGGAACCATCAGGCCCGGATGGACGTGATCGGTAACAACATCGCGAACGTGAACACGGTGGGCTTCAAGGGCTCCCGCGTCACGTTCAAGGAGGCCTTCGTTCAGCTGCTGGCGGGCGCCTCGCGCCCGACCTCCAGCCTCGGAGGCGTCGATCCGATCCAGATCGGCACCGGAATGAGCATTGGCAGCATCGATCAAGACTTCACCCAGGGAAGCCTCGAGGCCACCGGCCAGCCGCTCGACATGGCGATCGAAGGTCGCGACATGTTCGTCGTGAGCGACGGCCAGGGTCAGGCGTACACGCGCGCCGGCAACTTCCAGATCGACGCCACGGGCAAGCTGGTGGCGCCCGCGTCGGGCATGGTGGTGCAGGGCATCACGGCCGATGCGTCGGGCAACCTGAATCCTTCGTCGGCGGTTGGCAACATCGTGCTGAACCTGGGCGCCAAGGCTCCCGCGCAGGCGACCTCGACGGTCACTCTGACGGGCAATCTCGACGCCAACGCGGCCGTCGGCACGACGCACCAGATGGGCATCACGGTGTACGACAGCGCCGGCTCCGCGCACGATCTGCAGCTCACGTTCACGAACACCGGTCCGGGCGCCTGGTCCTGGACCGCAAGCAGTGGCAGCGCGACCGTGACCCCGGCCGGCAGCGGCACGGTCACGTTCAATCCCAACGGCAGCCTGGCGTCGTTCACGTATCCGGGTGGCGGCGCGAACATCACGCTCACGCCGGCCACCGGCGCGCCCTTCAACGTCGCGATCAACGCCGGCACCGTGAACGGCATCAACGGGATGGTGGGCTTCGCGAATCCGTCCAACGCCGTGATCAGCGCCCAGGACGGTTTCGCCGCGGGCGACCTCGTGAACATCTCGGTGGACTCACACGGCGTGATCAGCGGCTTCTTCACGAACGGTGTCACCCGCAGCCTCGCGCAGGTCGCGCTCGCCTCGTTCAACAACCCTTCCGGCCTCACTGATTCGGGCAACAACACCTGGACCGAGTCCGCGAACTCGGGTCAGGCCGTTGTCGGGTTCTCGGGCACGACCAGCGCCTCGACCATCGCACCGGCGTCGCTGGAGACCTCGAACGTGGACATCTCGCAGGAGTTCACCGACATGATCATCACGCAGCGCGGCTTCCAGGCCAACGCTCGCGTGATCACGACCGCCGATGAAATGCTGAACGACATCGTCAACATCATCCATCAGTAAGCTCCGGAGCCGGCGCCGCCTCCCTCGTGAGGCGGCGCCGGACCTTCGTCGGATCCCGCGGCTCGTGAGCGTGGCGCTGCGATCCGGCAAATCCCTCCGCATCTCCCGGCAGACTCTGCGGCCCCCCTCGCGACCCCCAGCCGCATCCGGCCGCCTCGATCCGCCTCCACGCCGCACGCTCGGCCCGCCGCGACGCCCAAGCGACGCTTTCGCACGCGCTTTCGCGTGAACCCCGGCGGCGAGCGGCGAGCGGCGCAACTCGCGCCCGCGCTGGTACGCACGTTGCTCTTCCACGGGCAGACACGGCATTTCCCACCGTTTCACGGGGAGGACTGAGCATGGCCGATTCCAATCTCGAAGCCGCGCCCGAGGGCGCCGCGGGCGCCGCGGATGCCGCGGCCGCCAAGACGCAAGCCGCGAAGGACGGCGCGAAGGGCGGCAAGTCGGGCGGCGGACCGCTGCTCGTGATCGCCGCGGTGGTCTCGCTGATCGCCGGCGCCGCGCTCGGCGCGCTCGTCATCGGGCCCAAGCTGGTCGGCCCGCGCGGCCCGCGTGCCGCGGTCGCCAGCACGGAAACGCCGCCGCCCGCCGAGGGCAAGATCGATCCCAAGGCGAAGCCCGTGCTGTTCAAGATCGACAACATCATCGTCAATCCCGCCGGCGCGCAGGGCTCGCACTTCCTCATGGCGAGCATCGCGTTCGAAGTGCCCGACGATCGTGTCGAGACCCGGCTGCGCGACCACGAGGTCCAGGTGCGCGACGTCGTCATCTCCACGCTCGAGCGCCAGAGCATGGACACGCTGGTGCAGCCCGGGATCCGCGAGACGTTGAAGAAGGATCTCACCGACGCGGTGACACCGATCGCCCAGCCCACGGCCTGGATTCATTGCTATCTCCCGCAGTTCGTCATCCAGTGAGGCGCCCGTGGCCGAGAATGACAATCTGAGCCAGGGGGAAATCGACCGCATGTTCGGCGATGACGACGAGGACGGGCAGCTCGACGTCACGCTGCACGTCGTGCCCTACGACTTCATGCGTCCGGCGTGGTTCTCGAAGGAGCGCCGCGCCACGCTCGAGAGCACCTACGCGCGCTTCGCCGCTGCGCTTCAGGCGTTCCTCGCGCCGCGCGTCCGCGTGCCGCTCGAGGTTGCGGTCAGCAGCGTCGAGCAGGCGGTGTTCTCGGAATTCATTCAGTCGCTCGAGACGCCGTGCGCGGCGTTCGTGTTTCTGGTGGGGGACCGGCTCGGCGGGCGGGGTGTGATCGCGCTTGGGCCCGATCTCGCATGCCATCTGCTGGAGCGGATGCTGGGCGGCGCAGGGCGTCCCGGCGAGACCGGGCGCCCGCTCACGCCGATCGAGCAGATCGTGCTCAACGGCGTGATGAGCACGGCCGTGGATCTGCTGCGCGACGCCTCCAAGGACCGCTTCCGAATCAAGCCGAAGCTCGAGAGCTTCGAAGCCGATCCCGCGATGATCCAGATCGCGAGCCGCGACGACAGCGTGTTGGTCGCGAACCTCGACGTGAAGCTGGGTGAGACGACCGGCAGCCTGTCGCTCTGCCTCTCGACCGCGGTTTGCGAGGCGGCGCTGCTCGAGAGCGGCGGCCGCAAGTCGTTTCAGCCCGGCCCGGCCGAGCCCCAGAACGCGGCGCTGCGCCGGGCCATCGGCCAGACCCTCAAGCAGGCGCACGTCACCGTGCGCGCGCGGCTGCCGATGGTGCGCGTGAGTGCGCGCGAGATCGCGGCGTTGCGCAGCGGCAGCGTGCTGCCCACCCCGCATCTCGCCGACGAACCGATTCAGGCCCAGATCAACGACCGGCCGCGCTTCACCGCCACGCTCGGACAGGTGCGGAGCCGCGTGAGCCTCAAAATCCTCGAAACGCTCAAGGACGCGGACATTGCGCCGTCCGGACGCGACAAGGAAGGGAGGGTGCTGTGAGCGCGGAACGAATTCCCCAACTGGTGCCGAACGACGAGGGAACGGACATCGCTTCGCTGGACGCGCTGCTCGACGTCACGCTGCCGGTGGTGATCGAGATCGGACGCGCCTCGATGACCGTGCAGGAGGTGTTGCAACTCGGGGCGGGCTCGGTGATCCAGCTCAATCGGCTGGTGGGCGAGCCGGTGGACGTGTACGTGAGCGATCGCAAGCTGGCCCAGGGCGAGGTGGTCGTGGTGGGCGAGCACTTCGGCGTGCGCATCACGCGGGTGCTGGCCGCGCCGGGTCCCGAGGCTGGCGCGTGACCAGCCACCTGCTGAGCTTGATCGGCGCCTTTGCCGTGACGGCCGGCGCGCTCGCCCTCGCGTTTCAGCTGCTGAAGCGCGCGCGGACCGGCGGCCGCGAGTCCGCGGGCGGCGTGCCGCTCGAGGTCTTGAAGCGCGTCGCCGTGGGGCCCAAGCAGGGCGTGGCGCTGCTGCGCGTGGGCGAGCGCGTGTTCGTGGTCTCGATCGCCGATGCCGGCACGCAGTTGCTCGCCGAGCTTTCGGACGACGCGGTGCGCCAGGCGCTGCTGCCGAGGACGCCGCGCCTCGCGCCGGCGCGCGGCTGGGCGACCGTGCTCGCGGCGTGGCTGACGGCCGCGCTGATCGTGACGACGTGGCCGCGCGCGGCGGATGCCGCCGCGCCCGCGAGCGCCGCGACGACGAGCGCGACGACCAGCGCCGCGACGAGCGCACGCGCGAGCGGCCCAGAAGCCGCCGCGCACGTGCCCGCGCTCCTGAGGTCGAATCTGAGCCCGCCCACCTCGCCCGCGCCCGCGAGCGAGGCGCGCGCCCGCACGTCGGTGCCGCCCATGCCGCTGCCCGAGGTGGGGGCGCCGCTGCCGCCCAAGGTCGAGATCCAGCTCGGCGAGGGCCAGAGCGGCCTGCACCTTTCCGGCACGGTCGGCCTGGTGGTCTTCCTCGGCGCGCTCACGCTGTTGCCCGTGCTCTTCCTCCTCATGACGAGCTTCACGCGCATCCTGATCGTGCTCCAGTTCCTGCGCTCGGCGCTCGGACTCCAGACCACGCCGCCCAGCCAGCTGTTGGTGGCGATGGCCGTGCTCCTCACCGGCGTGGTGATGAATCCGGTGCTGCAGCGCGCGAATCGCGAGGCGATCCAGCCGGTGATGGCCGGCCGCATCACGCAGGCCGAAGCGTATCAGCGCGCGATCGTCCCGTTTCGCGCGTTCATGCTCGCGAACACGCGCGAGAAGGAGATCGGCCTGTTCGCGCGGCTCTCGGGCGTGACCGAGGTGCGCACCGTCGATGATCTGCCCACGGTCACGGTGGTCGCGGCATTCGTCACCAGCGAGCTCAGGACCGCGTTTCAGATGGGCTTCCTGATCTACCTGCCGTTCGTGGTGGTGGACGTGATCGTGGCTTCGGTGCTCATGAGCCTCGGCATGTTCATGCTGCCGCCCGCCATGGTGTCGCTGCCTTTCAAGCTGCTGCTCTTCGTGCTCGCCGACGGCTGGACGCTGGTGATCCAGAACGTGGTCGCGAGCTTCCACTAGGGCGCCATGTCCATCTCCCTCGCGGTCGAGCTGATCCGGCGCGCCGTCTTCCTCGCGCTCCTGGTGGGCTCGCCGCTGCTCCTCACCGCGCTCGTGATCGGGGTGCTGGTCAGCCTGGTACAGGCGGTCACGCAGCTTCAGGAGCAGACGCTCACGTTCCTGCCCAAGCTCGGCCTGATCGCGCTGGTCTTCATCATCGCGCTGCCCTGGATGCTGTCGCAGATGGTCGCCTACATGACCGGCGTGATGCGCGGTCTCTCGACGCTGGGGCTCTGATGCCGGACTTCTTCACCTCCATCTTCGCGCCCGGCCACTGGCCGATCTTCGCGCTCGTGTCGGCCCGCCTCGGAGGCTTCATGACGATGGCGCCGCTGTGGTCGATCACCGCCCTGCCCAAGACCGCGCGTGCCGCCCTCACCGTCCTGCTCTCGGTGCTGCTGATGCCGGGAGTCCATGCGTCCGCGCTGCCCGAGAGCTGGGTGATGCTGCCCTTGCCGCTCGCCTCCGAGATGGCGATCGGCATCGTGATCGGGCTGACGGCGGCGGTCATCGTTCAGGGGCTCACGCTCGCCGGCGAGGTGCTCTCGATTCAGATGGGGCTCAATCTGGGGCCGGCGCTCGGGCCGATGCCGGACCTCGAGGTGTCGGGGCTCGGCCAGCTCCAGTCGCTGCTCGCGCTCACCGTGTACGTCAGCATCGGCGGACATCTCATGCTGCTGTCCGCCTTCGCCGACAGCCTGCGCGTGCTGCCGCCCGGCGGCGCGATCGATTTCGATCGCGGCGGCCACGCGGTCATGTCGGTGTTTCCGATGCTGTACTCGTGCGCGCTGCGCGCCGCCGCGCCGGTCATGATCACGCTGCTGCTTTCGAATCTCGCGCTCGCGATCCTGAGCCGCGCGGTCCCGCAGCTCAACACCATGATGGTCTCACTGCCGGTGATGACGGCGCTCGGGCTCATGATGTTCGGCGCCGCGCTTCCGCTGATCGCGACCGCCGTGCGCGGCTGGATGGAAGCCATGCCCGGTACGTCCAGCCACCTCGTTCAGGCCCTGCGGCCGGCGCCCTGATCCCCCATGGCGAACGAACGGACCAGCAGCGAGGAGCGGACCGAACGCGCGACACCGCGGCGGCGTGAAGAGGCGCGCCGCGAGGGCCAGGTCGCCCGCAGCAACGAGCTCTCGGCCGCCGCCGTGATGCTGGCCGGCGCCATGACGTTGGGGTCGGTGGGGGGCGCGGCGCTCGCGGGCTTCGCGTTCCACACGATGCGCGACACGGCGCGCTCCCTCTCGCTCGGTCCAATCAGCTCCGCGACCGCGGTGCACTCGCTGCGCGCGGTGTTGTTCGAGCTGGGCGCCGCGCTCCTGCCGTTCGCGGGTGCCGTGCTGGCGACCGGCCTGCTCATCAATCTCGTGCAAACCGGCGGCGTGGTCGCGTTCGAGCGGCTGCGACCCAAGCTCTCGAACCTCGATCCGATGGCGGGAGTGCGCCGCCTGTTCAGCGCCAACTCCGCGTTCACCGCGCTCAAGTCGGTGATCAAGCTGCTCGCGCTCGGATGGCTCACGTTCTCGATGGTGCGGCACGAATGGCCGGAGCTCGCCGCCCTCACGCACTCGGGGCCGGCGGCCACCGCGGTCGTGGTGCGCATGCTGATGCTCAAGCTCACCCTGGTCGTAGGGCTCGCGTTCCTCGCGGTCGCCGCCATCGACTACGCGTTCCAGCGCTTCCAGCTCGAGCGCCAGCTGAAGATGAGCCGCCAGGAAATCGTGCACGAATACCGCGAAACCGAGGGCGATCCGCTCATCAAGGCGCGCATCCTCTCGATCGCGCGCGCCCGCGCCCGTCAGCGCATGATGCAGGCGGTGCCCACCGCCGACGTCGTGGTGGTGAACCCGGTCCACATCGCGGTCGCGCTCAAGTACGACATGGATGTGGCGCCCGCGCCGGTCGTGGTGGCGATGGGCGAGCGCAAGCTGGCCGAACGCATCAAGGCGGCCGCACTCGAGGCCGGCGTGCCGGTGATCGAGAACATCCCGGTGGCGCACGCGCTCAAGGCCGCGGCGCGCGTCGGCAGCCCGATTCCGCCCGCGCTGTTCTCCGCCATCGCCGAGATCCTGGCGTTCGTCTATCGCCAGCGCGGCCGCACCGCGCTCGCTGGCGCTGAGAAGCTGTCGTGAGCGTCGTCCCGCTCCCCGGCACCGCGGCGCCCGCGCGCGGCGTGGTCGCGGACGGGGGCGTCCGCATGCCGGTTGCCGCCAGCGCCGGACGCCGCGATGCCGGACCCTCGCCGCGCCGCGCGTTCTCGGCCACCGCCGAGACGTATCTCGCGATCGGCGTGGTGGCGGTCGTGGCCCTGCTCATCCTGCCGCTGCCGCCGCCGCTGCTCGATGCGCTGCTCGCGCTCAGCTTCGGGCTCTCGATCATCGTGCTGCTCGTGACGCTGTCGTCGCGCGATCCGATCGAGTTCAACATTTTCCCGAGCATGCTGCTGCTCATCACGCTGCTGCGGCTCGGGCTCAACGTCAGCAGCACGCGATTGATCCTCAGCACCGGTCACGCCGGCCAGGTGATCGCGGCGTTCGGCAACTTCGTCATTGGCGGCAACTACGTGGTCGGGATGGTGATCTTCCTGATCCTCGTGGTGATCAACTTCATGGTGATCACGAAGGGCGCCGGCCGCATCGCGGAGGTCGCGGCCCGCTTCACCCTCGATGCCATGCCCGGACGCCAGATGAGCATCGACGCCGACCTGGGCGCGGGGCTGATCGACGAGACCGAGGCGCGGCGGCGGCGCGAGGAAATCGCGCGCTACGCCGACTTCTTCGGCTCGATGGACGGCGCCGCCAAGTTCGTGCGCGGCGACGCGGTGGCGGGCCTCGTGATCACCGCCATCAACCTGATCGGCGGCTTCGTGATCGGCATGACGCAGCATGGCATGACCGCGGCTCAGGCGCTCGCGACCTACAGCACGCTGACGGTCGGCGACGGGCTCGTGACGCAGATCCCGGCGCTGATCGTGAGCACCTCGGCCGGCATCCTCGTGACCTACGGCTCGGGCGGCACGGCGATGGCGCCGGCGATCCTGTCGCAGCTCACGCGCAACGCGCGTCCGCTGTGGACCGCGGCCGTGATCCTCGGCCTCATCGCGATCGTGCCGGGGCTGCCAGCGGTCCCGTTCCTCGTGCTGTCCGCGGCCGTGGCGGTGGTGGCGTGGCGCTCGGGGCGGCGCCGCGCGGGCGGCGAGACCGCGCTCGCGGCGCCCGAAACGGCGGACGCGCGGCCGGCCGCGCAGGGGACGCCGGCGCTCCGCGAGCTGCTCTCGATCGAGCCGCTCGAGCTCGAGATCGGCTACGCGCTGGTGCCGCTCGCGGACGAGACGGCGAAGGGCGATCTCGTCCAGCGCGTCGGCCTGATCCGCAAGCAGCTGGCCTTCGAGCTCGGCATGATCATTCCGGCGGTGCGCATCCGCGACAACATCCAGCTCACCTCGGGCGAGTACGCGATTCTCATGCGCGGCGTGCGCGTCGCGGGCGCCGAGTTGATGCCGCGCCACCTGTTGGCGCTCGACAGCGCGGCGCGAGGACGTCCGATCGAGGGCGTGCGCACCACCGATCCCAGCTTCGGCATCCCCGCGGTGTGGATCGCGCCCGCGGCGCGCCAGGCGGCCGAGGCCGCGGGCTACACGGTCGTCGAGCCGCAGGCGGTGCTCTCCACGCACCTCATGGAGACGATCCGCTTGCACGCCGCGGACCTCTTGAGCCGCCAGAACGTGCGCGAGCTGATGGAGAGCCTCAAGGAAACCCATCCGGCGCTGGTCGAGGACATCGTCCCCGGCAAGCTCTCGCTCGGCACCGTGCATCGCGTGCTGCAGCGGTTGCTGCGCGAGGGGATTCCGATCCGCGATCTGGTGACGATCCTCGAATCGCTCTCGGACGCCGCCGACACCACCAAGGACGCCGAGGCGCTCACCGAGCACGTGCGACGCTCGCTCGCCTCGGTGATCGCCTCGATGCTCGCCGAGCCGGGACACCCGATCCGCGCCATCACGGTGGGACCGCGGCTCGAGGTCGCGCTGATGCAGTTCTTCTCGCCGCGCACGCGCGACGCCGCATCGCAGCTCGAGCCCGAAGAGCTGACGACGCTGCTGCACGAGCTCAATCGCATGACATCCGAAGCGCGCCGCGACGGCCAGCTTCCGCCGCTCATCACGCCGCCGGGGCTGCGCATCGGCATCCGGCGTCTCGTCGAACCGATTCTCCCGCGCCTGCCGGTGATCGCGCTCAGCGAGCTGCCGCCGCAGGCGCCCATCCTCAACCTTGGAACCTGGGAGCTCCGCCGTGCGAACTGAGATCTTCACCGGCAGCCATATTCCCGAGCTGCTCGAGCGGGCCCGGGCCACGCTCGGCTCCGACGCCCACGTGCTTTCGATCCAGCGCATCGGGGGGGCCGCGGGCTACCAGCTGGTCGCCTCGGACGCACCGGCCGCGGCGGCGCCGCTCGAGTCCGCTCCGCCGCCGCGCGCGCTCGCCGGGATCGAGCCGCGCGTGATCGCGCTGGTGGGGCCGACCGGCGCCGGCAAGACCACCACGATCGCGAAGCTCGCGAATCACCCCGATGTGTTCGGGCGCCAGAAGGTCGGGCTCATCTGCCTCGACACGTATCGCGTCGGCGCGGTCGAGCAGTCGCGCATCTACGCCGAGATCGCGCGGCTGCCGCTCGAGATCGCCTACGACCGGCGCGACCTCGTGGCCGCGCTGCGCCGTCTGCACGCGTGCGACGTCGTGCTGATCGACACCGCGGGACGCGGGCCGCGTGGCTCGGGCGACGTCCAGACGACGCGCCGGCAGCTCGAGGTGGCGCGCGCGCACGAGATCCACGTCGTGCTGCCCGCCGGAATTCACCCCGCGCGCGCGCGGCGCGTGCTCGCCGAGCATCAGGCCCTGGGCGCCACGCACCTGCTCGTCAGCAAGCTCGACGAGTTCCCGGAGGATCATGGCCTCTATCGGCTCGGCCATGAGTTTGGCCTGCCGTCGCGCTGGGCGGCCGACGGCCAGGAGGTGCCGGGCGATCTGCGCCTCGTCGCTTCCTCGCTGGATGCCGCGCGCGCGCCGGCCGCGAAGACGGCGGCGCGGGCCGCGGCGATGTCCGCGAAGCGTCTCGCGCGCGCGCTCGAGGTCAGCGCATGAGCGATCAGGCCCGCGAGCTGCGCCGCCTCGCCGCCTCGTCGGAGGCGGCACGCGCCGCGTTCACCGAGGAGGCGGGTACGCCCGCGCTCGTGCTCGGCAGCGGCAAGGGTGGCGTCGGCAAGTCGGCGCTCGCGGTGATGTTCGCCTGCGCGCTCGCGCGCATCGGCCGCAACGTGCTGCTGGTCGATGCCGCGCAAAATCAGGGCAATCTCCACGTGCTGCTCGGGGTGCGTCCGATCGCGCGCCTCGACGCCCTGCTCGGCGGCGAGCTCGAGCCGCGCCGCGTCGTGGTGCCGGTCGCGGAGCGCCTGTCGCTCGTGCCGTCCGATTCCGGCGCGCAGTCCACGTATCATTTGTCCGCGCTCGATCGCGCGCGACTTCAAGATCGCGTCGCCTCGCTCTATCGCCGATACGACCACGTCGTGATCGACGGCGGTCCCGGCATCGAGGGCGCCGTGCGCGCGACGCTCGGTGCGGGCCGCATCGCGGTGGTCACGATGCCCGAGCCGGCCGCGCTCAGCGACGCCTACGCGCTCATCAAGATCGTCCACCTGCAAACGCCGTCGGTGGGGGCCGACGTGCTCGTGAACCGCACCGAGCGGGATGGCGAGTGCGCCGCGGTCTTCGAGCGGCTGGCGCTCGGGGCGCGCAAGTTCCTGTGCCGCGAGCTGCGGCTCCTGGGCGAGGTCCCGGAGGATCCCGCGGTGCGCGCGGCGGTGCGCGAATCGCGCGCGCTGCTCTCGCTCACGAGCGGGCCCGCCGTGACCGCCGTGGCCGCGCTCGCGAAGCGCCTGGCCGCGGAGGCGGTGGCGGAATCGCGGGCGCCGCACGCGCATGCGAACGGGGGAGGCGCATGTCCGGCCTGACCGAGGCCCTGTGGGACCGCTACCGCGCGAACGGTGATCCCGAGGCGCGCGCTGGATTGCTCGAGTGCTACATCGGGCTCGTGCACCACGCCGCGCGTTCGCTCGTCGGCCGCATCGGCCGCGAGGCGGAGCTGGATGATCTGGTTTCCGCCGGCACGATCGGCCTGATCGCCGCGCTCGAGGGCTTCGATCGCTCGCGCGGGCTCGCGTTCAGCACCTACGCCGTGCCGCGCATTCGCGGCGCCATGCTCGACGAGCTGCGCAGTCGCGACTGGACGCCGCGCGTGATCCGCGAGCGCGGGCGCCGGCTGGCGGGTGTGCGCCAGCAGCTACAGGGGCGTTTCGGCCGCGCGCCGCAGGAAGACGAGCTTGCCGAAGCCCTGGGCGTCGACGTCCAGACCTACCGGCAATGGGAGGCGGAGAGCGAAGAGCGCGTCGTGATGGCGATCGAGCAGACCGTCGAGGGCGCCTCGGGCGAGCCGTTGTCGCTGGCCGAGACCATCGCCGATCCCGCGCGCGCGACGCCCGACGACGAGCTGGCGAAGCGCGAGGCGCTGTCGGCGCTCGAGATCGGGTTCGCCGCGCTCGCTGAGAAGGACCGGCTCGTGCTGTCGCTCTACTACTTCGAGCAGCTCAACTTGAGGCAGATCGGCGAGGTGCTCCACGTCACGGAGTCCCGCGTCTCGCAAATTCACATGCGTGCACTGCGCCGGCTGCGCGAGTGCGCGCAGCTCACCGAGGGGGATGCATGAATCGCGCGGCATGGAAGTCGGTCGTGATCACCGGCGCGGTGTTGGGCGCCGCGAGCCTCGCGACGCTCGCGAATCGGATCGCTGGGCGCGGCGCCCTCGCGGCGCTCGAGCGTCTCGCGCGCGCGTCGCGTGCCCTGCTCGATCCGGGTCGCGCGCACACGCCCGGCGCCGGCTCGCCCACGCTCCTCATCGCCACGGCCGCGGCGCTGGCCCTGGCCGCGGCGATCCTGCTCCTCGTTCGCCGCCTCACCCGCACGGCGCGCCAGCGCGTCCTGGCGCTCGCCGCGGGCGGGCTCTCGGCGCCCCACATCGCGCGGCGCATGGGGCTCGCCCAGGACGCGGTCCGCGCCTATCTGCGCACCGCCACGGCGCCGCGGCCGGCGTTTCAGGGGCGGAAAGCGCTTCCTGCCGGCAGGAATGTCCGGCCGGCGCCCGAGCGCCGGCGCGCGGTCCAACCGCCCAAGTGGTTGAAGAAGCGCGCGACCACGGCCCTCGGACGGGCGATGTTCGCGCGGCACAGCGGTTGCTAATCGTGACTCATCTCCCCGGCGGAGAATGACGTCGGATTTTCGGAGGAATCGTCCATGCCGATCCGGGCCATCGTCAACACGGCGCGCACGCTGTCGTACTACCTGCGCCTTCAGGAAGTGACGTCGAACAATCTCGCGAACGCCAACTCCGACGCCTTCAAGGCCGATCGGATGACGGCGCGCGAGCTGCCCGACTCCGCGGAGCCGGTGCCGGTCGAGGTCACCGATCTGAGCCAGGGCGCGCTGCGCGACACCGGCCGCCCGTTCGACGTCGCGCTCAACGGCTCCGGCTTCTTCGTGGTGCGCACGCCCGAGGGCGAGCGCCTGACGCGCGGCGGCTCGCTGCACCTCGATGCCACCGGACGCCTGGCGGACGCGCACGGAAATCCGCTGCTCGGCACGCAGGGACCGGTCGTGATCGATGGCAGCCGCATGCAGGTCCAACCCGACGGCTCGGTGCTGTCCGACGATTCGCTCGCCGGCGTGCTGCGCATCGTGGACGTTGACGGGCCCCAGTCGCTGCTCAAGCAGGGCGCCGGCCTCTACCTGAGCCGCACGCCGGTTCGCGACGTATCCCAGGGCGCCACGACCGTCAAGCAGGGCGCGGTCGAGGACGCCAATCTCAACACCATCACCTCGATGGTGGATCTGATCACGATTCAGCGCGCGTACTCCGCGAATCTCGAGGCCCTGAAGGCCATGGACGGCGTGCTGTCGGTGATCACCAACCAGGTCGGCAAGGAATCATGAGGCGGCCGGCCGGCGCGGATCGCCGCGCGGGCCGCATGAGAAGGAGACCGGAACCATGAACGACAGTCTGAGAACCTCCGCGAGCGGCATGATCGCCCAGCAGCGGATGATCGATGTGATCGCGAACAACCTCGCGAACGTGAACACCACCGCGTTCAAGCGCAGCCGCGTCAGCTTCGAGGACGTGCTGTACGAGACGCTGGAGGGTGCGCGCGTCGTGAACTATCCGTCCAACGAGACCCTCGCGCCGGTTCAGGTCGGCAAGGGCGTCCGGGTCGCGGCAGTGCTGCGCCTGCACTCGCAGGGCGCGCCCGAGCCGACGCAGCGTCCGCTCGACGTCGCGATCGAGGGCGATGGCTTCTTCCAGCTGCAGCGGCCCGATGGCTCGCTGTCCTACACGCGCGATGGCAGCTTCACGCTCTCGGATTCGGGCGCCCTCGTCACCAGCGACGGCTATGCGGTGCTGCCGGCGGTCAACGTGCCGCGCGACGCCGGCGACATCGCCATCTCGCCGACCGGAGTCGTGAGCGTGTCGGCTTCGGGCTCGACCACGCCGATCGAGGTCGGGCGCATCGAGCTCGCGCGCTTCCTCAATCCCAACGGCCTCGTCGCCATTGGCGAGAACCAGTACGTCGAATCGCCGGCCTCGGGCGAGCCCATCACCGGCGCGCCCCAGGATCAAGGCATGGGGCAGCTCGTTCAGGGCTCGCTCGAGTCCAGCAACGTGGAGATCGTCCAGGAGATGACGGACATGATCGCGGCGCAGCGGGCGTACGAGATCAACGCCAAGGCCGTGAAGGCGGGCGACGACATGATGCAGGCGACGAATGACATCGTCCGCTGATCGGATGGCCCTCGCGGCCGCGGCGTTGTTCATGGCGCTCTTCGCGCACCCGGCGATCGCCTTGGGCGCGCCCCCGGCGCCTCAACTCGCGGCGGGCGGCGCGGCGATCGCGAGCCCGGGCGGCACGGCATGGCCGGCCGATCTCACGTCGCGCCTCGCCGCCGCGCTCGCGTCGTCGTGGGGCGTCGAGGAATCGCGGCTCCACGTGTCCTGGTATCCGGCTCCGGGCGTTCAGCCGCCGGCCGACGGCACGCCGCTTCGCATCGCGGGCCGCGGGCAGGGCGGTTGGATCGTCGCGGTGTTCGATCCCGCGAACGCTTCGCCGCTCGCGGTGCGCGCGCGCGTGGCGATGGACGATTCGGTGTGCGTCGCGGCCCACGAGCTCATGGCCGGCCACGCGCTCACGAGCGACGACTTGAAGCACGAGTCGCGCATGCGCTGGGGCGGGCCCGAGGTCGGGGCGCCCGCCACGGGGCTGCTGCGTGCGCCGGGTGCGAGCGTTCCCGCGCCGGGGTGGGTGACGCGCCGCGCGATCGCGGCGGGCGAGGTCGTGTCGTGGCCCGCGGCGATGCCGCCGGCGGTGATCCGCGACGGTCAGAGCGTCGAAGTTCACTGGGAGCGGGGCGGCGTGCGGGTTTCGACGCGTGCCACCGCTCTCGAGCCGGCGAGCGAGGGCGCGCGCGTTCGTGTGCGGCTCGCCGACGGCAGCATTTGCCGCGACGCCGTGGTCGTCGGATCCGGCGTGGTGGCGATTCAGGCGGGGGAGAGGCCATGAAGACTCAGCGACGGACGCACCTGCTCCTCACCGCGCTCGCGAGCGCGGCGCTCGTCGCGCCGCGCGCGTACGGCGCCAAGTCCTCCGGCAACGACGGCGCCGCGGCAGGCAAGGGCGGCAAGGCGTCCGCGGCGGCAAGCGCTCCGGCGGCGCCGGCCATGCCGCGCGCCAGCTGGCTCGGCGACTCGCGGCCGCTGCGGCCCGGCGATCTGCTCACCATCATCGTGGATGAGCGCACGCAGGCGAACGAGACCGAGTCGCACGTCGCGAATACCGATCACTCGACGCGCGGCGATCTCAATGCCGACATCACCGACAGCAACGTGCGCATCGGGCCGTCGAAGTCGATCAGTGCGGGACTCGATCTCGACTCGAATCACCAGGGAACGACCGGACGCACCGGCGACTTCACCGCCGTGATGACGGTGAACGTCCTCTCGATCGACGCGCTCGGTGTCGCGGTGATCCGCGGCGAGCGCCAGGTGATGATCGATGGCCGCCTCCAAGATATCAAGCTCACCGGCAAGCTGCGCACGCAGGACGTCATGGCGGACAACACCGTCCAGTCGAGCCGCATCGGCGACGCGCAGGTGCTGTTCAACGGCAAGAAGATCAATCCCAAGGTCGGATTCATCAGCAACCTGCTGGGCCTGGTGTGGCCGTGAGCGCGCACGCCTGGTCGGCCCGCCTGCGCGCCCTCCTCGCCGCGCTCGCGATGCTGCTCGCCGCGGCCGCGCCCGCGAGCGCCCTGCAGCACGTCGGCGATCTCACCGCGCACGAGGGTGACGTCCCCGTGCGGCTCGTGGGCTACGGGCTCGTGGTCGGCCTCGATGGCACCGGCGATCGCAGCTTCGGCTATGGGACTTCCAACACGCCGACCGTGCGATCGGTCGTCAATCTGCTTCGTCGCTTCGACATCGAGGTGCCGGCGGATCAGCTACGCTTGCGCGACGTCGCGGCCGTGATGGTGACGGCCGAGGCCTCGCCCTATCTGCGCGCCGGCGGCCGCTTCGAGGTCTCGGTCTCGGCGCTCGGCGACGCCACGTCGCTGCGCGGCGGCGTGCTGTGGATCACGCCGCTCGTCACCGATCCCGATCAGCCCGCCATCGCGACCGCCCAGGGCCCGGTGTACGTCTCGCCCGAGGATCGCGAGCGCGGGTACTACGGCGCCCGCCACGCGAACGCGGGACGCATCACCGATGGGGGCGTGATGGAATCGAGCACGCAGGCGCCCCCGCTCGGCCGGCATTTGGTGCTCAACCATCCCGATTTCTCGACCGCCACGCGCATCGTGGCCGCGATCAATCAGGCGTTCGGCGCCGGCATCGCGCGCGTCGAGGATCCCGGCTCGGTGGCGCTCGAGCCCAAGGCGAAGAGCCCCGACAGCCTGGCCTCGTTCCTCGCGGCGGTCGACACCCTCTCGCTCGAGGTGAACATGGCCTCGCGCGTGGTGATCGACGGCCACGACGGCACCATCGTCGCGGGCGGCGACGCGCACATCGGTCCCGCCACCGTGAGCCACCACGGCTTCACGCTCGACGTCGGCGGCGCGCCGCCGGCAACCCCGGCCAATGGCCTGGTGCGCGTGGATGCCCGCGCCACCGTACAGGACGTCGCGGCCGGGCTTCACGCCGCGGGCGCGCGTCCCGAGGAAATCGCCGCGATCTTCGAAGCGCTGGTCGCGGCCGGGGCGCTCACCACGCCGTTGGTGGTGCGATGAAGCCCACCGACCCCGTTCACGGCGCCAACGCTCCCGCGCCCGATCCGCGCGCGCAGGTGCTCAAGCTCTCGAAGCAGCTGGAGTCCGTGTTCGTGAACCAGCTCTTCCAGGCGATGAGGGAAAGCGTGCCGGATGAGAGCCCGGTGGGCGAATCCACCGGACGCGAGCTCTTCACCTCGATGCTCGATGAGAAGCTTTCGGACGTCGCCGCGCAGCACATGTCGCACGGCATCAGCGAGGCGCTCTATCGCCAGCTCTGCGGCCGTCTGCCGGCGAGCCCGGCCGGGCCCGCGGCGGCACCGCTGCCCGCTTCACCGGCGGGAGAGGAGGAGCCATGAGCACGCGCATCGTGCCGTCCGTGCGGCCGTCGGATACCGAGCTCGAGGCGCTCGCGAGCGCGCTCGGACGTGAGCTCGAGCTGGTGCGCGAGCTGCGTCAGGCTCTGCGCGATCAGCGCGCCGGCATCGCCTCGCATCACACCGCGGCGGTCGAGGACAGTCTGCAACGGGTCGGGCACCTCCTGATGGCGCTGGAAGAGCGGCGCCGCGCGCGCGCGCAGCTGCTCGAAACCATGGCCGGCACATCGAACTCGTCCCTGGCGTGGATCGACGATCTGCCGGCGCCGCCCGCCGCGCTCGGTGTCGTGCGTCACGAACTGCGCACCGCGGCACGCGAGGTTGCGCACGAGGTCGCGGTCAATCACGAGGTCCTGCGGCGCTCGGTCGAGGCCGGCGACGCCTTCCTCCAGGCGCTGTTCTCCTCGGTGCGCGGCATCGATCCCTGCTATCGGCCCGAAGCGGCGCCTCCCGAGCCCGCCACCGGCGTGATCATGAATCGGAGGGCGTGACATGTCGCTCATCAATCTGCTCGCCATCGCGAGGAGCGCGCTGATGATGTCGCAGCGCGCGATGGACATCACGGGCAACAACGTCGCGAACGCCTCGACGCCCGGCTACTCGCGCCAGCAGCTGGTGCTGATCCCAGGCGGCGCGGTGGCCACGGCCGAAGGATCGCTGGGCGGCGGCGTCACCGACGCGGGCGTGCTGCGCATCCGCGACACCTTCCTCGACGCCGCGTACTGGCGCTCCGCCGGCTCCTTCGGGCAGTCGGGAACTTCGTTCGACGTGCTGAGTCAGCTCGAAAACGTGCTGCACGAGCCCTCCGACACCGGAATCATCAGCGCGATGGACAACATGTTCCACGCGTTCTCGGACCTCGCCAACGATCCCTCCAGCGCCAACTCCCGCACCCTGCTGCGCTCGGCGGCGCAGCAGCTCATCAATCAGCTGCACGACGTCAGCTCGCAGATCGGCCAGATCTCGCAGGACACCTACGGTCGCATGGGCGCGCAGGTCACGCAGGTGAATCAGCTGACGAGCCAGATCGCTTCGCTCAACGCGCAAATCGTGGCCTCGAGCGGGCCGGAGGGCCCCTCGCCGGATCTGCAGGATCGGCGCGATCAGCTGATCGATCAGCTCTCGGGCCTGGTTGGCGTTCAGGTCGTGAATCGCCCGGACGGCACGGTGGGCGTGATCGCGGGCACCACCTCGCTCGTGGACGGCAGCAACTCGACCGCGCTCGCGGTGCAGCCAGTGGGAAGCGGCTTCGGCATCGGCCTCGCCTCGGGCGGCGGCCTGATCGATCCGCGCTCGGGCAGCCTCAAGGCGCTCTCCGACCTCAGCACGCAGTCGCTGCCCGCCCTCGCGGCCGGGCTCGATCAGTTCGCGGGCGCGCTGGTGGGCGAGATCAATCGCGTGCACGTGAACGGCTTCACGCTCACGGGCGCGACCGGCATCAACTTCTTCGATCCCACGAAGACGACGGCGGCCACCATTTCGCTCTCGTCCGACGTGCTCGCCTCGACCGACAACATCGCGGCGGCGGCCACCAACGCGCCCGGCGATGGCGGCCAGGCGCTCATCATGGCGCAGTGCGAGAGTGCCTCACTGGCGACGCTCGGTGGCCAGAACATGCGCAACTTCTATAGTGGGATCGCCACCTCGCTCGGCGTCCAGGTGCAGAGCGCTTCGCAGGATCAGTCCACGGATCAGACCATGATGGATCAAGCCGATTCCCAGCGGCAGAGCGTGAGCGGCGTCTCGATCGACGACGAGATGGTGACGCTGATTGGCCAGCAGCAGGCCTACACCGCGGCCGCGCGTCTCGTGACGGTGGCGGACCAGATGATGCAGGACCTCGTCACCATGATGGGCGGCCCGTAGCGCTCGATCGCGCGCTCGCGCGCCCGCGGAAGCGTTCGGGCGCGCCGGCGGCTACATGGTGCTGCGCAGCACCCGCGCGCCGCCATGGATCGGCTCGGCGCGGTGCCGGCGGAGGATGCTCTCGAGCGCGTGAGCGCTCAGCACCGTGCCGCTCGAAAGCAACTTGATCCCCGCATCGGTGCAGAGATCCTCGGCGAGCACCATCCCCTCGGCGAGCGCGGGGATCGGAACCTTCGCGCGTGACCCGCTGACCGCGCCCGCCTCCACCTCGAGCACCGCCTTGAAGTGCACGAGCGTCATGGGGTCGTAGCGCGTGCCCGAGTGCTCGGAGAGCGCATCGAGGGCCTCGATCGGGCTGAGCGAGCCGTCGGGACGCGCCACGCGCTGATAGTCGATGAGGAGCCGGAGGATGCGGCTGCGCAGCGGAATCTGCCCGGCCAGCACGTGATCCGGCGTGCCGCTTCCGTCCCAGTGCTCGGAAATTCCGCGCACGACCTCGGCCGCGCCGCGGAAGCCGTCGAAGTGCTGGAGCACCGAGGCGGTGACGCTGATGTAACGCCAGGCCTCGGGCGCCGAGCCGCGTGAGGACTCGGCGGATTCCTCGTCGCTGAGCGAGAGATAACCCAGCTCCTGGAGCCGGGCGGCGCGCGTGAGATCGGGGAGCAGCGAGTCCGGGATGCCGAAGCGGCCCGCCAGCCGCGCCGCGAGCGAAGTGATGCGATCCGCGCGATCGGAGGCGCCGGGGCGACGCGTCTCGATCAGCTCGGTGAGGAGCCGCGCGGCGCGCTCGATGCTCTCCTCGATGCGGTCGTCGAGTTGCGCGTTGGCATCGAAGGCCTCGTGGAGCGCGCGGCCGAGCTCGACCACGCGCGACATGCGGTGGAGCGCGGCGCGCAGATCGGCTGGATCGAGCGGCTCGGAGAGGAACTCCTCGATGCCGCGGCCCATCGCGCTGATCTTGAGTTCGGAGGCGGCCGGCGAGAGCATGAGCGCGTAGCCCGCGCTGGCCATCCCCGCCACCTCGCGGATCTGGCGCACGAGGTCGAACGCCGAGAGGCCGGGCGCCTCGGCGTTGACGATCACGATGTCGGCCGACTCCGAGGCCGCCTGGCTGAGCGCCTCGAACGAGTCGTTCGCCAGCTTGAGCCGCAGGTGCGGATCGCAGGCCACGACGTGCTGAAACACGCGCGCGGCCGCGGGGGTCGCCGCCACCAGCAGGATCGAGCGCTGCGTCTTCACAGCGCACCCCCCACCGTGGCGGCCGCGTGGGCGCTGTCGGCCGGCGCCGCGACGTGAGTGCTGTCGGCCCGGGAGTCGCCCGGCCCGGTGAGCAGCATCATGATCGTCACGCGCCGGTTGCTGGCGGCGTTGGGATCGCCGGGCGTACGCAGATCGCGGTCCGCGTGTCCGCGAATCTGCTGCACCTGATCGATCGCGAGTCCGTTCTCGGCCATGATCCGCCGCGCAGCGTTGGCGCGATCCGCGCTCAGCTCCCAGTTCGAGTAGTTGCTCGATCCGGCATACGGCCGGGCGTCGGTATACCCGTCGACGCGCACCGGGAACGGCAGCGCGCCCAGCTCGCTGCCGAGCAACTTGAGGATCTCGCGACCGCGCACGCTGGGGGCGGAGCGGCCGGACTCGAAAAACACGCCGGTCGAGTCCTCGAGCAGCTGGATGTAGAGGCCCTCGCTCGTGACCTGCACCTCGAGGTACTTCTTCACCTCCGCCAGCTCGGGCGCCTGGTTCACGCGCTCCTGAATGTGGTGCGCCGCCGCCACCAGGCGGTCGCGGCGCAACTGCACGATGTCGTTGGGCGTGCTGACATCACGCACCATCGAGGCCTGCGCGCCCTGGCCGGGCAGGATCGAGCTGCCGAACTCGTTCGCGCGCCCGAGCGGATCCTGGAAATATCCCGCCACCGCCGACTTGATGTCGGTGCTCTGGTTCACCAGCCACAGCACCAGGAAGAGCGCGAACATGGCGGTCATGAAGTCGGCGAACGCCACCTTCCACGCGCCGCCGTGATGAGCATGCCCCTGCTTCTTGCGGCGCACGATGATGCGAACCGGAATCTCGCGCTCGCGATTCACGTCACGCCTTTCCCGGCGGCTTGCCCTTCAGGCCCTTGCAGGCGGTCTCCATCTCGCCGAACGACGGCCGGTCTTCCTGGAAGATCGCGCGGCGGGCGAACTCCACCGCCATCACCGGCGGCAGGCCCTTGGCGAACGCGATCACGCTGGCCTTGATGAAGTGGTAGAAGCGGCCCTCGGCGGCGGTGTTGTTCTCGAGCGTGGTGGAGAGCGGATTCGCGAAGCCATACGCCATGAGCACGCCCAGGAACGTGCCGGTCAGCGCGGCCCCGACGTGCTCCCCGATCTGCTCGACCGGGCCGGCGATGGCGCCCATCGTGATCACGATGCCGAGCACCGCGGCCACGATGCCGATCCCCGGCAGCGCATCGCCGACGCGTTGGAGCGTCGAGGCGGTGCGCGACTCCTGCTCGTGATGGACGTCGATTTCGCTGTCCATCAGCGATTCGAGATCGTGCGGCGGCACGCTGCCCACCAGCACCACACGCAGCGAATCGCACAGGAACGTGATGGCGTGATGCTGCGCCAGCACCTTGGGATATTTCTGGAAGATGCTGCTCTTCGCGGGCGCCTCGATGTGCGACTCGATCGCCACCAGGCCGTCGCGACGCGCCACCTGGAACAGCTCGTAGAGCATCTTGAGGGCGTCGAGATAGAGCGCCTTCGAGAACGGCGGCGGCATCGCGATCGAGGCCAGCCGGGCCGCCAGCGACTTGAGCACGGAGCCGGGGGTCGAGATCAGCACCGTTCCCGCGGCGGTGCCGCCGATCACCATGAATTCCGAAATATGGAACAGCGCCGGGACCTTGCCCCCGCCGAGCGTGAAGCCGCCGAGTACGGAGGCCACCACGACGACGAGTCCGACCAGCGTGATCATGCTCGAGCTCCCGCGGCTAAGGGGTCGGCGGACCGACGACGAGACCGTCCCTCTGAGTATCGGTGGGCTCGGCGAGCCCTTGAGA
>Ga0209698_10000931_pt1 | contig 33762 bp, 29 predicted proteins | sample LitLauG_LLR_2012_FD_187203 | JGI IMG/M metagenome (GOLD analysis project Ga0209698, IMG submission 187203) | Freshwater sediment microbial communities from Pennsylvania, USA - Little Laurel Run_MetaG_LLR_2012 (SPAdes) (version 2) | ecosystem: Environmental > Aquatic > Freshwater > Creek >... | reverse complement strand
CTACGGGCCGAAGATTGACGTGCAGGTGTGGAGCGCCATCGGCCGCGAATTCACCATCGCCACCAACCAGGTGGACTTCGCCGTGCCCGCCAAGTTCGGCCTGACCTATCGCGACAAGGACAACTCGAACAAGACGCCGTTGTGCATCCATCGCGCGCCGCTCGGCACGCACGAGCGGTTCATCGGCTTCCTCATCGAACATTACGCGGGCAACTTCCCTCTTTGGCTCGCGCCGGATCAGGTGCGCGTCATCACGCTCAACGACGACGCGGCTTTGATTGAGTATGCGAAAACCATCGTGACGGAACTGCGCGCCAACATGGTGCGCGTGGAATCTGATTTTTCGGCGACGCCGTTCAAAGCGAAGATTGCGGATGCCGAAAAAACCCGCGTCCACACGATGCTCGTAATCGGCGGTCGCGACATGGAAGCCGGCGTGGTCAGCGTGCGTCTCCACCACGGCGGTCCCCAAGGCGCGAAGCCGAAGGCGGAAGTGGTGGCGGATATTCTGGCGAGTATTCGCGAACGTCGCGCCTAACCCAGCTTGCCGACAAGCTGTCGGCGACACAGCAGATTGACAATTTGCGCTACGAAGTCAGCGGCGCGCGGGAACAGGATTCAGCGCGCCGCGACTTCCAGAATCCAATCGCCGACCACTTTCATCGCGGTGGGATTGAACGTCTCCTCAATTTGGGAGTATTCGGAAATTGCGCCGGTCTGGCAGGTTTGGAATAGGTGGTTCAAACCGGGCAACGCCACGGTCTTGACGTTTTGGTTGCCGCCGGCAGCCAAAGCGGCGCGGATGGCCGGCAAATTTTCCGACGCGGCCACCTGCAAATCCTTCTCGCCGTTGATCGCCAGCACGGGACACTTCACGGCCTTGAGCGTCGGCAGCGGATCATAGGCGATCAATTCCCGAAACCAGGGCGAGAGCACCATCTTGACCTGTGCGTCCACCATGTCATCGGCCAGCCCCATCGCCTGACGCTGTTCCGCGGTCAGCGAGGCGAGCTGCTCGCGGATCAACTTGCGCACCGCGGCTTCCGCCGCCGCCGGATCCTTTTCTGTTTTCACCACCTCGAAAGTCGCGCGCTGCGTGGCTGCGTTTTTGGCAATCACTTCCTCACTCGCGCCCATGACCAGCGCGATGTCCCGCCCTTGTCGCACCAATAGTTCGTCCATCGGCACGCCCACGCCCGCCAGCATGACGATGAACGCCACGTCCCCCGACTTCGCCGCCACCTTCGGCGCCACGATGCCGCCTTCGCTGTGGCCCACCAGGCCGATGCGCTTGGGATTAATCTCTTTCCGAGTGACCAAATAAGCCACCTGCGCCTCGATATCTTTGACGAAATCGGAGTCGGTCGCTTTGCTGAAATCACCGGTGGACTTGGCGGTGCCACGGTCGTCGCAACGCAGCACGGCGACGCCCCGGCGCGTCAAATAATCGGCCAGCACCAGAAAAGGCCGGTGGCCCATGAGCGCCTCGTCGCGGTCCTGCGGGCCGGAACCAGTGATCAAAATCACCGCCGGATGCGGTTCCGGCGTGCGGGGAAGTGTCAACGTCCCGGCCAGCTTCACCTCGTCGGAAGAATTTTCGACGACGATTTCCTCCGCATCATAGGGAAAAGGCTTTTTGGGTTCCTGCGGACGTTCGAGTTTGGCGGTTGTGGCCATACGCTTAAAGACCAGCGGCATGGTCTTTCCGTTTTGGTGCCAATCGCCGGCCATCTCGGAGCCATCGGCGCTGAACTTCCCGTCGAAGCTACCGCCGACGCTTTTGGTTTCAAAGTGGACCACGCCGGCCTCTTCCGTCAGCACCGTGATCGGAATCTGCGCGTCGCCCTGGTCCAAGCTAGTCATCGCGCCGCCCAGTTTGCCGGACGAAGAGCTTCTGAGGTCGAGCGCCAGGCGCAGTTCGATGACGGGACTGACTTTGAGCGCGCCCAGCCAATGCCCGGCGAGGCCTTTGCCGGGGATCCCGTGGCTGGGAACTTCGAGACCGGTTACGGCGGGCCGCGCTTTGCGTTCGAGATTGAACGGAAACTTCTGTCCGCCCTGCGTGAAATCGCCGGCGATGGTCTTGCCGTCCGCGGCGAGCCGCCCGTCAAATTGCGGATCGCCGGGAATGCCAGGCATGGCGAAGGTGACGTGGTCGCCGTCCACCTTGACCGGGTTGAGATTGAAGCCGCGCAAGGATTGCACCGGGATGTCAATCGTGCCCAGCCAAGACTGGTCACCAACGCGCTTCAGGTCCACGCGGACATTCAGCGCGGTGGTCGGCAAAGTGACGGCCCCCTCCCAGTGCCCCTCCGGGTGGAATGCGGGCTCGGTCGCCGCCAGCAGACCCGGCAACACAATGGCGTGAAAACAGAACCATCCTCGGCGGATTTTCAGGCGGAAAGAATTCATGGGATTTGAGGCTAACGCAAATTCTCGAGGGTGTCATTGATGAACTCGTTCCACCTGGCGCAAAGGTTTCGGTTGGCGTGCAGAACTGGAAGGCGTGGACCAAGGATAACTGCGAAAAACCGGAGGCAGCGGCAAACACCGCTTGCGCTGCGCCGGCTTGGAGGTCGACGCAGTGAGCGGGTGGCTCCTTCGCGGCGATTCGCCGGCGCCAACTCAAGCCGATTTTTGTGGCGTCGCCTGCGGCAGCCGGCAGGCCAGTGCAGCGGCGATCAGAATGCCCGCTCCCAGCGCGTCGAAGGGCAGTTCCAGATTGCCGGTTTTTTGCTTGAGCCACCCGGCGATGAACGGCCCCGCATAACCGCCCAGGTTGCCGCAGGCATTGACCAGCCCCATCACCGCCCCGCGCGAAGCAGCCGGCAGGGTTTCACTGGGAATGGCCCAGAAGGGTGCCAGCGCGACCGACGGCCCCGGAATGGAAAGGCAGAGCAGCGCGTAGGACCACCAGAAATGGCCGCGCAAACTCACGCTCAGAATGAGGCTCACACCGGTCACGACGTAAGTCAGGGCGACATGCATTCGCCGCTCATTGGTTTGATCCGAATGGCGCGAAACCACAATCATCAGCACGGCGGTGAACGTGTACGGCAGCGCAAACAACAAGCCGTATTGGAGCGCGCTGAAGCCCCGGCCTTCCAGGCTGCTCGTGAAAAACGTCATGCAACCGTAGGCCAGGCCATTGTGCAGAAAATTGATCGCAATCATCAGCGCGACCGCCGGCCGGCAAAGTTTTTCCCAGAGCGGGAGCGTCTGGGCCGGTTCCAATGCCGCCGCCTCGGCGTGCAGCGTCGATTCCAAATGGGTGGTTTCCGCGGCCGAAATCCAGTTCGCTTCGCGGGGATGGTCCCGGATGCCGAACCACCAGACGGGCAGCCAGAGAAAAGGCAGCAAGCCCTCCAGCACGAGCACGGTGCGCCAGCCGTACGAACCGAGCAGCGTGCCGGTCAGGAGCGCGGAAGTCACCACCGCCAGCGGCTGGCAGAGATTCCAATAGGCGTTGGCACGCGCACGTTCGGCCCGGGGAAACCAGTTTGCTAGCAGCACCAGCATGGCGGGAAACACCGCGCTCTCCGCCACCCCAAGACAAAATCTGGCAACCTCGAACTGGCGGAAACTTTGCACCAGTCCGCAGGCGACCGCGCAGCCGCCCCAGCCGACCAGGCACAGGCTGATGAGTTTGCGGGCGCTCCAGCGCGTCGCGAGGTGTCCGCCGGGAATTTGGAGCAGCACGTACCCGAAGAAAAAAATCCCGGCCGCCTCGCCTTTCATCCGGTCGTCCATGAAGAGGTCTTTCATCAACGAGGAGATTTTGGGCGTGAGCGCGAGGTTCACATTGGTGCGGTCCACGTACGAAATCGTGTACATGATCAGCGCCACGGGAATCAGGCGCAGCCAGCGTTGTGATTTCATAAACCGGATTGTGCGCGCTTCGTTTAGCAAGCCGGTGCGCGGGCGTCCACTGCAAATACGGACGCCACCGGGCATGTGCCGGCACCGGGTGGTGGCGAACCGGCTGCCGGTGGTTGTTTTTCCCTCGACTCCGGACTCGCGGTGTGATTTCCTCCCGGGCGTTCCAGTAGCTAAAGCGATTGTGCAAATTAAACAAAATTCGTTCGGCCGAATTCGCTGCGCGCGCCGCGGCTGGGCGGGGCGTTGGGCTGGCCTCCTGATTCTGACCGTGTTGGCGCTGCCGGCGTCCGCCCTGGATATGTGCCAGATGTGCGCCGCGCCCTTCGGCGCGACGGAGACGGCGGACCTGACCGGGCTGAGTTTGCAGGAGCTTTACGATCTCGACATCGTCCAGCCCAACGTGCTGGGCGGCCACACGCATCCGGCCGGGCAGGCGATGTTCGGCTACGAGTTCATGCACATGCGCATGTCCGGCCTTTATCAAGGGTCGCAGACGATCTCACCCGCCCAGGCCTTTGCGGAAGGTTTCAAGACCGTGCATACCAGCATGGACATGGACATGCACATGTTCGACCTGATGTATGCGCCGACCGAACGGCTCACCTTGATGACCATGCTGCCGTACAAAACGATGTCCATGAAGCACCTCACCAGCGCCGGACTGAATTTCAATCAATCCGCCGAAGGCATCGGGGATCTGGAAGTAATGGGCATGATCACAATTTTTGGCGACATCCTCAAGGGCGGTCCCCGTCTGCTGCTTAACGTCGGCCTGAGTTTTCCCACCGGTTCCATCAACGTAAAGGATCACAAGGACGGGAATCCCGGACAGCCCTCGGTCCTGCTCGAGTACTTCATGCAAATGGGTTCAGGCACGTTTGACCCGATGCCGGGCTTGACGTTTCTGGACGACTCCGGCCGGTTGTCCTGGGGTGCGCAGACCCTGGAAACGGTCCGGCTGGGCCGCAATGGACATGGTTATCGTCTGGGAAATGAATACCGGCTTTCCGCCTGGACCTCCTACGGCGTGACCGATTGGTTCGCACCGTCGCTCCGGTTGGATGGCCGGTGGTGGGGCGACATCACGGGCAAGGACACGGGGCTGAACACCAATCCCACACCGGAAGGCCGAGCCGACCTGCGCGACGGCCGGCGACTGGACCTTTTGTTTGGTTTGAATCTGTACGCGCCAAAGGGAATTTTCAAAGGCACGCGGCTGATGCTGGAAGGCGGTCTGCCGGTGTATCAGCATCTCCACGGGCCGCAACTCGGCACCGCCTGGATCTTGAGCGCCGGATGCACCTATGCGTTCTGAGCCAGCCATTGTGAAAGCGAAGGGGCCGCCGGCCTTTCTACAAAAGCCGGCGGCAGCAGGCGTGCGTGCCTGGCTGTGGCTCGCGCTGGCCGCCACTTGCGTCTGGCCGGCGGAACTCCGCGCGCAAAGCGCCCTGCAACGCGAATACGAGATCAAGGCCGCTTACCTTTACAATTTCATCAATTACATTGACTGGCCGGCGGACTCGCTCCCGCCCGCCGGTGGCACAATCACCATCGGCATCGTGGGTGAGAACCCCTTTGGCCCGGCGATTGATCCACTCAAGGGCAAACAGATCAAAGGCCGCACGCTCGCGGTTAAACAGATCACCACGCCGAAGGATTTGGAAGCGTGCCAGATTGTTTTCATTTCCGTCTCTGAGAAGGCGCGGTTGCCGGAAATTTTCGGACAATTGAAGGATTCAAAAACCCTCACGGTGAGCGAGATGGACGGCTTCGCCGCGCAGGGCGGCATCATCAATTTTATTTCCGAGCGGAACAAGGTGCGCTTTGAGATCAATCCCGACGCCGCGCGGCGCACCGGCCTGACCATCAGTTCCGAACTGCTCAAGCTGGCCAAACTGGTCAAGTCCTGAGCGTGTTCACCATGCGCGTGCCGCGGAGATCGAAAATCTAAAAGACCCGCACCGACCACATGCTTGATTTCCGCCAGAACTCCATCAAAGCCAAGCTCACGCGGCTGACCATGCTCACCAGCGGCGTGGCGTTGCTGGTGTCCGTAACCCTGCTGGGGTTCAACGGCGCCCGCACCTTCCGCGCCAGCATGGAGCGCGATCTGCAGACCTTGGCCGACGTCGTCGGAGCAAGCGCCGCCTCCTCGCTGGAATTTGACGACGAGAAGGTCGCCACCAACACCCTGGCGTCCCTGGCCCAAAAACCCAGCATCCTCGGCGCCGCGATTTACAAGACCGGCCCGTCCAACGACCAGGTATTCGCGGATTACGCGCGGCCGGGGCAACTGGCCTCCACCCAGCCGACAACACGCGGGCCGGATGGTTTTCATTACGTGAACGGACAGCTCCAAGTGTTCCGCCCCATCCAACACGACGCCGACCGCCTCGGCACCATTTTCTTCCAGGTGGATTTGTCGGATTTGCACGCGCTCATCGGGCGTTACGTCACCGGCAGCATTGTCGTGCTGGCCGGCGCGCTGCTGGTGGCCTTCATTTTTTCTTCACGGCTCCAGCGGGTGATCTCCAAGCCGATTCTCGATCTGGCGCAGACGACGCGCGTCGTTTCCGAGCAGAAAAACTATTCCGTCCGCGCGGTGAAGGAGAGCAACGACGAAATCGGTTTTCTCATTGACCGGTTCAACGAAATGCTCGGCCAGATGCAGCGGCATGAAAAGGATTTGACCGAGGTCAACACGCAGTTGCGCCAGTCGCAGGAGCAGGCGCTCGCCGCCACGGAAGCCAAGAGCCAGTTCCTGGCGAACATGAGCCACGAACTGCGCACGCCGCTCAACGCCATCATCGGTTACAGCGAAATGCTGGAGGAGGAGGCCACCGACGCCGGCCAGGAAGCCATCATTCCCGACCTGAAAAAAATCAACGGCGCCGGCAAGCACCTGCTGGCACTCATCAACGACATCCTCGACCTCTCCAAAATCGAGGCGGGCAAGATGGAGTTGTATCTCGAAACCTTCGATTTGAAAACGATGCTGGAAGACGTCGTGGCCACGACGCGCTTGCTGGTGCAGAAAAAGTCCAACCAGCTGGCGGTGAGTTTTTCGCCCGACCTGGGCGCAATGCGCGCCGACCTGACGAAGGTGCGCCAGGCTTTGTTCAATCTTCTGAGCAACGCCAGCAAATTCACCGAACACGGAACGATCACCCTGCACGCCGCGCGCGAGCCGGGCAATGACGGCATCGGCTGGATTGTCTTGCAGGTGCGCGACACCGGCATTGGCATGTCGCGCGAGCAACTGGGCCGGATGTTCCAGGCGTTCTCGCAGGCGGATGCCTCCACGGTTCGCAAGTATGGCGGCACCGGCCTGGGTCTCGCCATCACGCGGCATTTCTGCCGGATGATGGGCGGCGATGTCACCGTCGCCAGCGAGGCCGGCAAAGGTTCGACCTTCACCATCCGCCTGCCGGCCGAAGTGCGCGAACCCGGCAAAGAGCCGGACGATAAACCCGCGCCGGCACTCGATCAACTGCCGAAGGACGGCAACACGGTGTTGGTGGTGGATGATGACCCCTCCGCGCGCGATCTGCTCAAACGCTTTTTGAACAAGGAAGGTTTCCACGTCGAGTGCGCTACAAACGGCCCGGAAGCGCTCGCGCTGGTGAAAACGGTCCGCCCCACCGTCATCACGCTCGACGTGATGATGCCTGGCATGGACGGCTGGTCCGTGCTTTCCAAATTGAAGGAAGACCCGGCGACGGCGGACATTCCGGTCGTCGTCCTGACGATTGTGGACGACAAGCATTTCGGCCACGCGCTGGGCGCGACGGAATATCTGACCAAGCCGGTGGACCGCGACCGGCTGGCGGCGATCATTCACAAACTGCGCCCGCCGTCCGCCCCCGGCCAGGTGCTCGTCGTGGACGACGACGCGGACCTTCGCGAGATGCTCGTGCGCACGCTGGCCCGCGAAGGCTGGACTGCCGCCACCGCCGTGGACGGCCGCGAGGGGTTGGAAAAAGTGGCCGCGCGGAAACCGGATTTGATTCTGCTCGATCTGATGATGCCCCGGATGGACGGCTTTGAATTCGTCGCCGAACTGCGCCAGCGCCCGGAATGGCGGGCCATTCCGATCATCGTCATCACCGCGAAATCGCTCACGAACGAAGACCGGCGGATGCTCGAGGGCCATGTGCAGAAGGTTTTGCTGAAGGGCGATTTCAGCCACGACAAACTATTGAAAGAGTTGCGCGAAATCGTCGGCGAATGCGTGCAGCGCGCCCGTGCTGCGGATGTTCACGTGCAGATTTAATGAGTTGCCGAACTATGCCTAAAATTCTTTTGGTCGAAGACAACGAGATGAACCGCGACATGCTTTCGCGGCGGTTGGAACGCAAAGGCTACCAGGTCGTCATGGCCCTCGACGGCGAGCAAGCCGTGGCGATGGCGCTTTCGGAATCACCGGCGCTGATTCTCATGGACATGAGCCTGCCGGTTTTTGACGGCTGGGAGGCGACGCGCCGCATCAAGGCTGCGCCGGCGACAAAAACCATTCCGATCATCGCGCTCACGGCGCACGCGATGGCTGGCGACCGCGAGAAATCCCTGGAGGCCGGCTGCGATGATTATGACACCAAGCCGATTGAACTGCCGCGCCTCCTGGAAAAAATGGAAACGCTGCTGAACCGCAAGCCGGCGGCTTGACCGTCGGCGCGCCATTTGCCTCTTGTCCAACAACCTCAAGCACGACCTCCGCACGCCGCTGAACCACATCATCGGCTACTGTGAGATGTTGCTCGAGGAGGCCCACGATTTGCCGCAGCAACATTTTGTCGCGGACCTGGAACGCATCCATTTTGCCGGCCGGCGGCTGCTCACCGTCATCAACGATCTGTTTGATCCGGTGAAATCACTCGCCTACAAGGCCGACCCGAATCTCGTCCACCACGAAATCCGCACCCCGCTCAACCAGATCATTGGTTACGCCGAAATGCTGCAAGAGGAAGCCCAGGAGCGCGGCGCGGAAGCGTTCGTGGCGGACTTCCAAAAAATCCTGACCGCCGCCCGCGAACTGCTGCGGCTCGTGGTGGAAAATTTTGCCACCGCCGAAATGAAACTCGGGCAAACCGAAAACCCGCCGTCCGCTTCCGCCACCGTTTTTCTGCGGCGGGAAACGGTGACGCCCGATTCCCCGGCGGTTTCAAAAACCAAGATTGCTCAAGGCGGTTCCGGCGGTTCGATCCTCGTGGTGGACGACGACGAAGGCAATCGTGCGATGCTTTCGCGCCGGCTGGTCCGTCTCGGCCACACCGTGAGCGTCGCGGAAAATGGCCGGCTTGCGCTCGCGGCGCTGCAGGCCGGCAGTTTCGATCTGCTGCTGCTCGACATTCAGATGCCGGAACTCAACGGCTACGAAGTGCTCGAACGCCTGAAGGCCGATCCGGCACTGCGCGACATTCCGGTCATCGTGCTGTCGGCTTCGGATGAATCCGACCGCGTCGCGCACTGCATTGAAATGGGCGCGGAAGATTATCTGCCCAAGCCGTTCGATCCGGTGCTGCTGCAGGCGCGCATCGGCGCCTCGTTGGAAAAGAAACGGCTGCGCGACCGGGAAGTTTCCTACCTGCGCCAGATTCAGGAGGAGAAACAGCGCTCCGACGACTTGCTGCACATCATTCTTCCGCACGATGTGGCGGCGGAATTAAAGGCCACGAACGCCGTCAAGCCGCGCCGCTTTGAAAATGTCGGCGTGCTGTTTTGCGACATCGTTTCGTTCACCGCCTACTGCGACCAGCACGAGCCGGAAGAAATTCACGCCCATTTGCAGGCGCTGGTGGAGGCGTTTGAAAAACTGGTCGCCGAGCACGGCCTGGAAAAAATCAAAACCATCGGCGATTCCTTCATGGCCACGGCCGGGCTGCTCACGCCGGCGGAAAATCCCGCGCTTAATTGCATCCGCTGCGGTCTGGCGATGATCACGAAAGCCCGGGAGTTGCCGCCGCACTGGCAGATTCGCGTCGGCGTTCACGCCGGTCCGGTCATCGCCGGCGTGGTCGGTCGCCGCAAATTTCAGTATGACATCTGGGGCGACACCGTGAACACCGCCGCGCGGATGATGCAGGCGGCCACACCGGGCGCGCTGTTCGTGACGGCGGAAACCTGGAAATCCCTCTCCGCACACTGCGCGGGCTCAAATCAAGGCCGGGCGACGGTCAAAGGCAAGGGGGAACTCGGGCTGTACCGCATCGAACGACTCGGTTGCAAGCATGGGCTGTCTTGAGATTTGCAACTACTTTGGCCCCCTGTTGTCGCCGATGCCAAAGGTTTGCCAACACCTAAAATCGCCCCTTTTCGGGCTCTAAACTCCCGGCAGATCGCTTCTAGTATTTTGCAAAAAACTTCTTGACTGAAAGTGGGGGGGGTAATGTCTCCGAAAATAAATCAGTTGGATCGGGAAAAATATGAAAATTCATAAATTAAAAACTGTCTTAGCACTCTTGCTTTTCACTGCTTTTCACCGTCCTTTCTCAGCATCTGCGACAATTTCTGTGTCAGACCTTAGCAATACCATAAGTGGTTATTTTTCAGTAATGGGTGGCACTATTATTGGCTTCCCCCCCCAACCTCAGGTTAGTTGCGCGCAGTCCTTCACGACCGGAACGGGCTCGTACACCTTGCAGGACGTCACCCTTTCGTTAAGCGGAGGCAGCGGTGGTGGTTTTCAAGTTTTTATCTATACCAACAGTGCTGGCGCGCCTGGAAACTTTTCTGGACGCACAAGTTTATCAGGTAACTCTAGCCCAAATACTGCTGGCCTATATACTTACAATGCGACAAACACACTCAACCTAAACGCTTCCACCACATACTGGGTAGTTGCGCTAGACGCCAATAGTAATGCTGGATATGGATGGAATGAAACTTCCGACCTCAGCTACGCGGGATTACCCGGGTGGAGCATTGGAAATTATGATAGTAGTTTTGTTTTAGGGGGTGGAATAAGCTGGGGCACTCCGGATGGTAGTAGCCACTTTTCTTTGGGAGTAGATATTTCTCCTGTTCCAGAGCCTGGATCTGGCAGCTTGCTGGTCCTCGCGTTTAGCCTGCTGGGGTGGAAACGTGGCCGCTAAGAGAAGGTGCTAGCTTTGTTCCAAGCACCTATCTTGAAAAGCAGACGCTCTAGGTTTCTGTAACTCAGCCTCCTCGAGGTCGCAACCAAAGTCGAGCGACTTGCCATATTACGATTCGCCCACTTCGGTCGTTTCCTGCGCATCGCCAAGGCCGTTGTCCGATTCGATCAATGCAGGTGGGTGGTCTTTTCTTCAATTTGCTAGGCGAGGCCAGCGACCGCGCTTTGGTTACAACCCACGCTTCCCGCGAGCTGGGCACTGAACGAGAGCTTTGGTTTGTCCCAACAAAACAAATCGTTTGGGGGGGTTTTGCTTGCGAGCCGGCCGCCACGTCCACTAGTCTTCGGCCCCATTGATGAATGAAGTTTTGGTTATCGGCCACCGCAACCCGGACACGGACGCGATTTGTTCGGCCATCGGCTATGCCGAGTTCAAACGCCGCACCGGCCTCGCCGGCGCCATCGCCGCCCGCTGCGGCGACACCAACGACCGCATTGATTTCGTCCTGAAAACCTTCGGCGTGCCCGCGCCGCGCTTCGTCGCCGACGTGTCGCCCAAAGTGCGCGACGTGATGCAGACGGAGGTGTTGAGCGTCACGCCCGAAACCACCGCCGCCGAGGCGCTGGGCCTGATGGACGAGCACAACGTCCGCATCCTGCCGGTGCTGGACGCGCAGCAGCGCTGTCGCGGCCTGCTCTCGCTGTTCAAGCTAAGCAAGTTCCTGTTCCCGGCGGCGAACCGGCTGATTGATTCGCGGCGCGTGCTGTCTTCGCTGCGCAACCTGGCCAAAACACTGGGCGGCCAGTTGCTGATCGGGCCGGAAGTGGATCGCGAGGAGGATTTGATTTTGATGATTGGCGCGATGGGCCTGGAATCGTTCGCGCAGCGCCTGGAAAATTACCCGAAGGACAAGCTTGCCGTCGTGGTCGGCGACCGCTGGGACATCCAGAACCTCGCCATTCGCGAAGGCGTGCGGGTGTTGATCGTCACCGGCGGACTGGCGGTGGAGAAAAAGACGCTCGACGCGGCGCAGCGCAACCGCGTGAGCCTGATCGCGTCGCCGCACGACACGGCGACCACGGCGTCGCTCTGCCGCGCGGCAGTGGCCATCCGGCACATGCTGAACGAGGAATTTCTGACGCTGCGCGAGGACGCGCCGCTGACGGGCGTGAAGGAGGAGGCCACGGCGTCGGGCTTCGCCGCATTTCCGGTGACGGACGCCGAGGGCCGGACGGTGGGCGTGCTGTCCAAGACGGATTTTTTGAAACCGGTGCTGCGCAAGCTGATTTTGGTGGATCATAACGAACTGTCCCAGGCGGTGGAAGGCGCGGATGAGGTGGAGATCATGGAAATTTTAGATCACCACCGCATCGGGACGCTGACGACGGCGCAGCCGATTTTGTTTCGCAACGAACCGGTCGGTTCGACCTGCACGATCGTGGCGGATTGTTTCTTCCGGCACGGCGTGGAACTGCCCAAGCCCATCGCCGGACTGCTGCTGGCGGGCCTGGTGTCGGACACGTTGAATCTGACCTCGCCAACGACCACGCCGCGCGACACGGAGGTGCTGGCGAAACTGGAGCAAATCGCGGAGGTCAACGCGCGGGAATTTACCGACAAATTGTTCGCCTCCGGTTCGCTGCTGACGCTCAAGCCGGCACCGCAGGCGATCACCACCGATTGCAAGGAGTATCGCGAGAACCGTTCGACCTTCAGCGTGGCGCAGATCGAGGAACTGGGGTTCACGCAGTTCTGGAAGCGCAAGGACGAACTGCTGACGGCGCTGGAGGCGTATCGGCGCGAGCACAAGTATTTGTTTTCCGCGCTGATGATCACGGACGTGGTGGGGCAGTGCTCGCTCCTGGTGGTGGCGGGCGGGAAGGATTTCACCGATCGCATTGATTATCCCGCGACGGAGCCGGGCGTGTTTGAATTGCGTGACGTGGTTTCCCGCAAGAAGCAATTACTGCCTTATCTCACCCACTGCCTGCAACGGATGAAGGCGCGCGGATAACGCACCTGGGACGAATCGGTTTCCTCTGCCGCGCCGGAGCGAAAGAGCGCGCCGAGTGGACCGACAGCACTTTCCGACGGAACGGACGCAAAGGATTCCGGGTGCGCCGTGAAACCATTTTCCGGTTGCCGCCGCTGAGATTTTGGCCGAGGATCGGCTTCATGCCGAACCAACACCACCGCCCCCGCGGACCGGCGGGCGGTTGCACGGACGAACGGGCGGGGTGAGCCATGAGTGCGGAAGCTGACAGCTCTCCCGCGGTCTCACCGGAGCCGACTGGCGGGCGAACGCCGGCAAAGGCGCGCGGCGCGCGGCGGCGTTTCACCAACGGCTTCGCCTGGCTGGTGCTGGTCATCGCCCTGCTGGCCAGCGCGGCGGGCTGGCAGATCGCCCGGCAGCGTGAAGAACTGGCGGCGCAAAAGCGGTTTGACGAGGAGGCCAGCCGTATTCGCACGGCGCTGACCCAGCGCATGGCGATTTACCAGGACGTGCTGCATGGCGCGGCGGGATTATTCGCGGCGAGTTACTCGGTCGAGCGTTCGGAGTGGAAGGCCTACCTGGAAAGCGTGTCGGTGGAGCGCCGGTTTCCCGGCATCAGCGGCGTGGAATTTGTCGCGAACGTGCCACGCGACCAACTGGCGGAGTTTCTCAAAATCACGCGGGAGGACAAGACGCCGCGGTTCGAGCTGAAAAACCCGGGCACCAACGATCCGCTGTTCATCATCAAATACATCGAGCCGGAGGCGCGTTACCATGCCCTGCTCGGCCTGGATCTCGGACGGGATCCGGAACGGCGCGCGGTGGCGGAGAAGGCGCGCGACGAAAACGCCGCCGTGATCAGCGGCCGGCTCGGCTTGCGGGAGCCGGAGGCGCGCCCGGAGAGCGGGTTCCTGATGCTGATGCCGGTGTACCGCCATGGCGCGGGCACCAGCACGGTGGCCGAGCGGCGGGCGGCCATCGAAGGCTGGGTCTGCGCCCGCTTCATCACCGCGCAACTGATGCGGGAGGTGCTCGGCGAAAAGGCGCAACTGCTCCGCTGCGAGGTTTCCGACGAAGCCGAGGCGGGCCCCAACAAACTCATTTTTGACGGCACCGCGGGCGAGCCGGCCGCCGGGACGAATTATCAGCCACGCTTCTCGGTCGCCATTCCGTTCCAGGTAGGGGGCCGGTTGTGGATGCTGCACTTCACCACCCGGCCCGCGTTTGACGCCACCATTCCGCATGGCAATGACCGGATGGTCGCGGCGGGCGGCGGCCTGATCAGCCTGTTGTTGTTCAGCATCGCCCTGTCGTTGAGCACGACGCGCGAACGGGCGCTGGCCATCGTGGATGACCGGACGGCGGCCCTGCGCGCAGCCAACCTGAGGCTGCAATCGGAAATCGCCGAGCGCCAGCGGGCCCAACGGCGGATGGCGGCGCAGTACGCGCTGGCCCGCGTGCTGGCGGAGGCGACGAACCTGGGCGAGGCGACACCGATCATCGTGCAGGCGATCTGCGAAAGCCTCGGCTGGGACGTGGGCGCGCTCTGGCGGGTGAATCCGCAAACGCGCTGCCTGCATTGTGTCGAGATTTGGCACCGGCCGGGGTTGGCAGTGGGCGAATTCAAAGCCGCCACGTTGCGCATGACCTTCCATTCCGGCGAGGGCCTGCCGGGCCAGGTTTGGGCCCAAGCCAAACCGCTGTGGTTTCCCGAGGTGGCGACGCAGGGGAATTTCCCCCGCGCCCCGTTCGCGGCCCAATGCGGGTTGCACGAGGCGCTGGGGTGCCCGGTGCTGCTTGGTGAGGAGGTGCTGGGCGTGATCGAATTCTTCAGCCACAAAATCGAACAGCCCGACGCGGAACTGCTGAAGATGATGACCGCCGCCGGCAGCCAGATCGGCCAGTTCATGGAGCGCAAACGCTCGGAAGCCGCGTTGCGCGATTCCGAGGCCAGCTACCAATCCCTCGTCGAAAGCCTGCCGCTGCAGATTCTGCGCAAGGACAAACAGGGACGTTTCACGTTTGCCAACCAGCGTTTTTGCGCCGAGGTCGGCAAGCCGCTGGCGGAAATCCTGGGCCGGACCGACGCGGAAGTGTATCCGAGCGCGGTCGCCGCCCAACACCAGCAGGTGGACACGCGGGTGATCGAATGCGGCATCACGGTCGAAACCGTGGAGGAACACCCGGCGCCGGGGGGGTTGAACCGGTTCCTGCAGGTTATCAAGGCGCCGGTGCGCGACGGCGCGGGAGCCCTCATCGGACTGTTGGGCATTTGCTGGGATGTCACCGACCGGCGGCACGCCGAGGCGGCGCTGGAACACGAGCGTTTCCTGCTGCGGACCTTGATGGACAATTTGCCCGACCGCATGTATTTCAAGGACATTCACAGCCGCTTTCTCCGGGTGAACAAGGCGATGCTTGCGATGCATGCGTTGTCCCACGAGAGCGAGATCATGGGCAAGACGGACTTTGATTTGTTCACCGAGGAGCACGCCCGGCAGGCTTTCGAGGACGAGCAGCAGGTCATCCGCACCGGCCAACCGCTCACCAAGGAGGAAAAGGAAACCTGGCCCGACCGCAGCGCGACCTGGGTGTGGACCACCAAGATGCCGTTGCGCAGCGAGAGCGGACAAATCATCGGCACCTTCGGCATCTCGCGCGACATCACCGCCCGCAAGCGCGCCGAGGCGGCGTTGCGCGTGGCCAAGGAAACCGCCGAGGAAGCCAGCCGCGCCAAAAGCCAGTTCCTGGCCAGCATGAGCCACGAATTGCGCACCCCGCTCAACTCCGTCATCGGCTTCGCCAACATCCTGCTCAAAAACAAATCCGGCGGCCTGAGCGCGGCGGAACTGACCTTCCTGGAACGCATCGTCGCCAACGGCAACCACCTGCTCTCCCTCATCAACGAAATCCTCGACCTCTCCAAAATTGAAGCCCGCAAAGTCGAATTGCAAATCGCGCCCGTGCCGCTCGCCGGCCTGATCCGCGAAACCGTCGCGCAGCAGGAAAGCCTGGTGCGCGACAAGCCGGTGCAACTCCGGGTGGCCCTCCCCGACAATGTCGCCCCCTTCCTGACCGACGCCGAAAAACTCAAACAGGTCATCATCAACCTGATCGGCAACGCGCTGAAATTCACCGAGCGCGGCAGCGTCACCGTGCGCCTGGTGGCCGACCCCCAGGACCACCACCCGCTGCGCATTGAAGTGGCCGACACCGGCATCGGCATCGCGCAGGACAAGTTGGGCCTGATTTTTGACGCATTTCAGCAAGCCGAGGCCGGCACGGCCCGCAAGTACGGTGGCACCGGACTGGGCCTGACGATTTCGCAGGCGCTCTGCCAGTTGCTCGGATACCACATCGAGGTCGCCAGCGAAGTGGACCGCGGCTCGACCTTCAGCGTGATTCTGCGGCCGACGCCGGAAATTGCCGCCGGTGTGGCGACGGTCGCCGTGCCGCCCAAACCCGCCGCCTCTCCCGCCAGCGCCACAATCTCCGTGTTCCACGGCAAGCGCGTGCTGGTGATTGACGACGAACTGGATTCACGCACGCTGCTCACCCACCTGATCGGTGACTGCGGCTGCCAGGTGATGGCCGCCGATTCGGGTGCCCAAGGGCTGGCGCTGGCGCGCGAATTCCGGCCCGACCTGATCACCCTCGACCTGATGATGCCGAACCTGGACGGCTGGGGCGTGGTCGGCGCCATCAAGGCCGACGCGCAACTGCGCCACATTCCCGTCGTGGTGGTGAGCGTGGTTGCCAGCGAAAATCGCGGCCACGTTTTGGGCGCGGTGGATGTGCTGCAAAAACCCGTCTCCCGCGCGGAACTGCTGGCCGTGCTTGAACGCAATCTGACTCCGCCGAAACCGAAACTGCTGATCATTGACGATGACTCGGACGCGCAGCGCATGATCGCCGCGCATCTTGAAGATGCCGCGGCCGAAATCCGCAGCGCAAAAAACGGGCGGGCGGCGCTGGACCTGCTGGAGCATTTTTCGCCCGACCTCGCGGTCCTCGATCTGATGATGCCAGACATGGACGGCCTGGAGTTTTTGGCCGCCCTCCGGCGCGATCCGCGCTTCCAGCAACTGCCGGTGGTGGTGGTGACGGCCAAGGACTTGACGCCGGCGGAAGCCGAGCGGCTGAAGGCGGAAACGCTGCGCGTGTTCAGCAAGGCCCAGGTGTTCGCCGGGGAGTTCAAACGGCTGTTGGCCGAGGTGCTGTGCCCCGCCACCCGTCCGCCGGAAAATCAAGCCCCATGAAAACCATCGCTGTGGTGGAAGACAATCCCGACAATCGCCTGCTGGTCCGGGTGATTTTGGAACCACTTTACGAGGTGACCGAATATGAAAACGGCTTCGCGGCGCTGGCCGGGCTGGCGCAGCAACCGCCGGACCTCGTGTTGCTGGACATCTCGCTTCCGGAAATGGACGGCGCGGAAGTCCTCCGCCGGCTGCGTGCGGAGGAGCGGTTCCGCAAGCTGCCGGTGATCGCCCTGACCGCCCACGCCATGGCCGGCGACCGGGAAAAATACCTCGCGGCCGGCTTCGATGATTATGTGACCAAGCCGATCGTGGACGAAACGCTTTTGCTCAAAGCGATTCAAAAGCAGTTGGCCGCGCCGACCGCGCCGCTGGCCGTTGCGCCGCCGGAGGTCGCGGCACTGGAGCGGCTGCGCCAGCTCGGCGGAGATCAATTCGCCGGGGAAATGATCAGGCTGTTTCTGGATTTTACTAATACCAAACTTGCCGAGGCAAAAGTCGCGCTGGCGGCGGGCGATGGCCCCGGCGTCGCCCGCGCGGCGCATCCGATCAAGTCCAGCGCAGGCAACGTCGGCGCCAGCCGCGTGCAGGCGCTGGCCGCGCGGCTTGAACACGCGGCCAAGGCAACGCCCGCCGCAAGTCTGGCGCGATTGGTGGCCGAGTTGGAGGACGCTTTCGCCGCGGTCCGGCCGCAACTCGAGGCGGAACAGCAGCGCTTGCAGCGCCGACCGGCTTAACTCCGCTTTACACCCGCGGCGGACCGGGGTAGTTTCCTGGGCAGCAAAGCTTGGATCAACGGATCACAAACACCATGAGTTCAACAGCCGACACAGCGCCAGGCGCGGGACGCAAGCCGCCGCGGATTTTGGTGGCCGAGGATTCCCCGCTCAACGCGCAGGTGGTCCTCAAGCAATTGGAGAAACTCGGTTACGCAGCCGAGGCTGTGCCCGACGGCAACCAGGTGATTGAGGCGCTGGGCCGTGCAGAATTCAACATCATTCTCATGGATTGTCAGATGCCGGAGATGAGCGGCTACGAGGCAACCTGGCAGATTCGCGAACAGGAAAAAACACGCGCCAACCCCGAGGTGGCGAATGTTTACATCATCGCCATGACCGCCAACACGGAGACGGACAACCGGGACCGCTGCCGCGACGCCGGGATGGATGATTTCATCTGCAAACCCGTGCAACTGCCCGAACTGGAGGCCGCGCTGCACCGCGCGCTGGCCGATCGCGCGTCGCAACGGGCGCTGGAGGAAGTGATTGACCCGGTGGCCATCGCCGGCCTGCGTCAACTGCGCGTGCCCGGCAAGCCCGATCCGCTGGCCGAACTGATCGAACTTTTTTTGCACGAAGCCCCGGGCCAACTGTTGACGATGGACCAGGCCGTGGCGTGCAACGACGCCCATTCCATGTCCCGCACGCTCAGTGCCGCCGTCGGGCTGCGCGGCAGCGCCGGCAACGTCGGCGCCCGCAACCTCGCCGCGCTGTGCGATGAAATCGTCCAGGCCGCCAAACTGGGTCTGCTCGCCGACGCCGTCCCCGTCCTCGTCCGGGCGAAGGAAGAATTCAGCCGCGTCCGCGACGCGTTGCTGAAGATCAAGAAGGAAACCCGCGATCGGGAACCGCAAGCGGGTTGACACGCCGCCGCCCCCCGTCTATAAAAAGCCGCACGCGGAATCGCAAACAATTAACAAAATACAATTATGGCAGTATCTATTGGCAGCAAAGCACCGGACTTCAATTTGAAATCGAAACAGGCCGGCGGCCTAGTGGACGTGAAGTTGAGCGACAATCTCGGCAAGAAAAACACCCTGGTCCTGTTCTTCCCGCTCGCGTTCACCGGCGTCTGCACGACCGAAATGTGCGACCTCACCGCCGGCTTGAGCGCCTACGCCAGCCTCAACGCGGATGTCATCGGCATCAGCGTGGACAGTCCATTCGCGCAGGAAGCCTGGGCGCAGAAGGAAAAAATCGGCATCAAGCTCGCGAGTGATCTGAACAAGGCGGTCACGAAAGCGTACGACGTGGTTTTCCCGATGCTCGCCGGCGTGGGTGACACCTCGGCCCGCGCGGCCTTCGTCGTGGACAAGCAAGGCGTGATCCGCTACAGCGAGCAGACTCCCACTCCCAAAGATCTGCCGAATTTCAGCGCGATCAAAGACGCGCTGGCAAAACTGCAATAGGCGCCCCCGCACTTTTCGGTTCACTTCGCGCCGCCCATTTGGGCGGCGTTTCCATTTTTCAGCCCGTCATTGCGGGACGAACAGCAACCCATTGGTGGCGGCGTTCACGATCACCCGGAATTTTGAGCCCGCGGCGTTGGTGAGGATCAGCCCGCCGGCGTTGCCGACAAAGCCGTTCGCGCTCACCGTGCCGCCAAACGAAAAATCCGAGCTGTTCGTTTGGACGCGCAGATCCACCGTGACCACCAGATTAGTCGGCGCGGGCACGCCGTAAGTGTGCCACTTGGTATAATCGGAGACGTTAGTCAAGAGCAGCGACTGCGAACCGCCGTAGCCTTTCGGATTCAAAAAGACCCAGCGCGTCCCCTCAGTCACGACCGGCGCGGCGAGCGGCGCTTCGAAAGTGTCGTTCTGTGACAGGAAGACCAGCCCGGCAAACGCCGGCGCGGCGTAATACGGGATCGAGCAACTCACAAAATTGTTGTCCCGCAGCGTCCAGCCTTTGTTGCCGTTGTAGGTCTGGCCCGGCTCGACGCAATAAACCACCGCGCCCAGCGCGTAAACCGAGTTCGGCGGCCAGTCGTTGGCCGGCCCCGCCCCGCCGATGCCGGCGAACTCGAACAGGTTGTCCGCCAGGCTGCCGTGATCCGTCGCCCACGAAATTCCGTTCACGTAGGTGAAGTGGCAGTGCTGAATCACCGTGTCCTCGTTGAAGTTCATCTGCAAATTGACGGGAATGAGATTGTGCGGACCCGCGTCGCCGAACGTGGACGGGCTGAAACCGAAGGACCGCGCCGCATTGGTCATGCTGCCCCAGTAACCGAACCAGACGTGGTCAATGTCCACCTTGGCCACACCGCCGAACGGCGCATACTGCAGAGAATATCCGGGAAACCAGAGGATGTTCGTGCAGGCGTTGATCGCCGAGGCCATCCACAGATCGTGCAGGGAAAACTCCAAATTCGACGGCGTGTTGGGCTGGCCGACCGTCATCACCGTCTGGGGCGCGGACCCGGCGTAAGTGATGCCGCAGGCGGTGATGCCGGAGCCGCGCAGGTTGAGCGTGAAGGGATTCGTCCAGGTGGCGGAGTGAACGTAGATGTTGGTGAAGGTATAGTAGGTGCCGGGCATGAGCCAGACCGTGCCGCCGCCCGGATGCTGCGCGTCGGGCGCCTGCGGCAAGGAGAGAATCGCCTCTTGGATGCCGGCGGTCTGGGTGCCGGGCGTCCACGGGCCGAACCAGTTGGTGTCGCCATTGGCTGGCGGTGCGGGCGAAACAATTTTCATCCAGGCGGTGGCTTGAATGTTCGTCAGTCTGGCGCCGTCGCCGGCAAAAGTGCCGGCAAAAGAATTCGCCGAACTGGTCAGGCTCAAAGCATTGGAATACACACCGTTCAACTGACCGCTGGCGACCGGGCCAGACAAGTTGCCGGCGGTGTTCGCGAAGATTGCCAGCGGCGCGGCTGTGACTGCCTGTCGGGGAACCAGCGTGGTGAAGGCCGCCGCGCCGTTCGTGCGCGCAGCGATCTCCAGCCAGCGGCCCGCGCCCGTGAACGCGCCGGATCCGAAATCCAGCGCCACGGTGAACAGACCGTTGGCGATGACAACGCCCGAATTAGTCAGCGTGCCGCCCACTTGGTTCCCCGCGCCGTTCGTGTCGAAAAGAGCGAAACGCAAATCATACGACCCGTTAGCCGGGCCTTGAAAATCGTTCAGCCGGCCTTGGTAGGTAAAAGCGGAATTCTGCGCGAACAGCGGCAAAGCGAGGGGGAAACCGGCGGCGAGCGTGGCGAAAAATTTGTTCATTCACCCGAAATCGAAATCGCCCCCGACCGGCTGCAGGCCGGGTTGGCAGCAGCAATTGGATGCGCGTCTGTGGTCATGAGGCCAGTTTCGCTGCGGCGGTGCGGCGGCGTCAACGTGGATTCTTACGGATTCCGCTTCCGGTCGAAACATTCCTTGGCTGGCGGCAAACTCCGCCACGGCTGCGTTTTTGCTTTTCTGCGCCGCGCACTTCCGCCTTAATTCCGCCGACATGATCATCGCCCGTTCACCTTTGCGCATCACGCTCGGCGGCGGCGGCACGGATTTGCCGTCGTATTACGAGCATCACACCGGCTTCCTCATCGCGGCGGCCATTGACCGCTACGTTTACATCACGCTGCACGAAACGTTCGTCGCCGATCTCATCGTGAAGTATTCCGAACTGGAACGCGTGCCGGCGGCGGCGCAGTTGAAGCATCCGATCATCCGCGAGGCGTTCGCCCTGCTCGGCCTGGACGGCCGCTCGCTTGAACTCACCTCGATGGCGGACATCCCGGCGGGCACCGGGCTGGGTTCGTCCGGCAGTTTCACCACCGCGCTGCTCAAGACGCTGCACGCGCAGAAAAAGGATTTGATCCACCCCGCCGAACTCGCCGCGGAAGCCTGCGAAATTGAACTGGGCCGGCTCAAGGAGCCCATCGGCAAGCAGGATCAATACATCGCCGCGTTCGGCGGGCTGACCTGTTTCAAGTTCTTGCCCGGCGGCAAAGTCGAGGCGTGGCCGCTGAAAGTTTCCGAGGAAACGCGCGACAATCTGGAAGACAACCTGCTGCTCTTCTTCACCGGCTATTCGCGCAGCGCGTCGGCGATTTTAAAGGAGCAGGACATGAAATCAAAGTCCGACGACAAGTCCATGATCGAGAACCTGCACTTCGTCAAGGACCTTGGCCTGCAAAGCCAGGCGGCGCTGGAGCGGGGCGACCTGCACGAGTTCGCGCGGCTCATGGACGTGCATTGGCAGCGCAAGAAACAGCGCAGCGGTGGCATGAGCAATCCCAAGATCAACGAGTGGTATGACCTCGCGCTGGCCAGCGGCGCGCTCGGCGGCAAGCTCATCGGCGCGGGTGGCGGCGGTTTCCTGATGTTTTACGCGGAGGACAAAGCCAAGCTGCGCCACGCCATGCGCACGGCGGGCCTGAAAGAAGTGCGCTTCCGCTTCGATTTCGAGGGGACGAAACTCGTCATCTCGTGAAATTTTTTAACGGCACGAATTTTTTGTGAAAACAATGCCTATGATTGCCAAAAATAAATCCGAATCGAAGTCGTCATTAAACAGCCGAGCAAAAGTTAATGGATTCAGGAATTGATATAACTGAAGTTGAAATTGGCACTGGTCAAGTGGCCGAAAAAGATTCTCGCGTAATTGTCAATGTTCGCGGCACTTTGAATCGAGGTGAAATATTTTGGGATACTTTCCAAGACAAAAAGCCGATGCACATCGAATTGAACAAACGCGATTGCATTGCTGGCTTGCGTTACGGAATTGTTGGAATGCGAGTTGGCGGACGCCGAAAGTTTACGGTCAGTCCGCATTTAGGTTATGGAGCTGAAGGTTTGCCGGACAAAATTCCTGCAAATGCAGTGCTTCGATTCGAAGTAGAGTTATTGGAAGTAAGAAAATCTGGCGAAGTTAAACCTGAAGATTTTCCTCGCGGAAAACATGTGTATTTCTTTTGGCCAGGTGAAGCGAAGCGCAACCAGCCTCGTATTCAGTTTGGATTAGAGGAAGATGGACGGTGCGGTGTTTATCTAACTATTCCTCGACCAGGACTGACTTGGAGATATGCAAAAACTAAATCCGTTGGCGATAAATTAGAAATTTCTGAAGCCAAGAAAATATTTGAAGAAATTTTAACACTTCCCCAAAAACATCCAAATGCATGTCTCACTGACAACTTGTGGGCTGATTCTTCGGAAAAAGCAAATAGCGTAACGAGGGAATCCAACACGAATATCGCGTGTGTTACAATTGGCATTCAGGAACAAACAGCTTGGCAGTGTAACTATTCGTTGCGTGAAACGGACCCGGTTTTCATGCGATTAAAACTTTATAAGTTGGTAAAAAGTTTAGCTGCGAAAGCGTTGTCTTAAATGCAACTCCGGCTTCAAGAATTTTGTCGTTGAAATAAATTTTACACGATGAGCCTGCCGCTTTCCCCAATTCCCGTCGCCATCCTCGCGGGCGGCGGCTTCGCCCTTGCAGACGGAAACGGCAGGTGTAATCTTCCGGCATGAGTGCGCTTGAAATCCAGCAGTTGCCCCGGCAGGAAAAATTGAAGCTCATGGAAATGCTGTGGGCGGAATTAAGCCGGGACGAGGCGGAGTTGGAATCGCCCGCGTGGCACGCGGACGCCCTGCGGGAAACCGCCGAACGCCGGGCGCGCGGCGAGGAAGCCGTGCTGGACTGGGAGCAGGCCAAGACAAAATTGCGGTCGGGCCGATGAAGATCCGGCTTCTTTCATCCGCCTTCAATGATCTGGCGCGCGGTCGGGATTTTTACGAGCAGCAAGGCGAAGGTCTCGGCAGTTATTTTCTGGACTCGCTGTTTTCGGACATTGATTCACTGATGCTGTATGCCGGAATTCACCGGAAAGTTTTTGGTTTTCACCGGCTGTTGTCCAAACGGTTTCCACAAGCGATTTATTACCAAGTTGAAACCGGAAACGAGGTAATCGTCTATCGCGTGTTGGACTGTCGGCAAGATCCGCAGAAAATCCAGACGGTGCTGCGAAAAACCTAATTTTAATTTCATGAACCTTTCCCAAATACCCGTCGCCATTCTCGCGGGCGGACTTGCCACGCGGCTGCGGCCCATCACGGAAAAAATACCCAAATCGCTCGTGCCCGTCGCGGGCCGGCCATTTCTCGCGCACCAACTGGAAATGCTCCACGCCCGCGGCATCCGCCGCGCGGTGCTGTGCATCGGCTACCTTGGCGAAATGATCCAGCGCGATTTCGGCCACGAAGCTTTTGGCGTCCAACTGGATTATTCCTTCGACGGTGAAAAACTGCTCGGCACCGGCGGCGCGATCAAACGCGCGCTGCCAAAACTCGGCGAAGAGTTTTTCGTCCTCTACGGTGATTCCTATCTGCCGATTCCCTACGCGCCGGTCGCGGAATTGTTTCACCGCAGCGGCAAGCTGGGGTTGATGACCGTGTATCGCAACGAAGGCAAATACGACACCAGCAACGTCGTTTTCCGCGACGGCGAAATCGCGGTGTACGACAAAAAAGCAAAGCTGCCGGAGATGCGGCACATTGATTACGGCCTGAGCCTGTTCAAGTCGTCCGTGTTCGACGCCTACGCCGCGGACCAGGTTTTCGATCTCGCCGAGGTCATGGGCCGGCTCGTTTGGGAAAAACAGCTCGCCGGCTACGAAGTGTTGGAACGGTTTTACGAAATGGGATCGCCAGCCGGGCTGGCGGAGTTGGAGAAGCTGCTCGCCGCCGGAAACGGAACTGGTGGAATTCCCAAACCATGAATCCAAACGCCTGACTTCGCTTTTGAAATTGGGCCTGATAAAATCCGCAGCGCCCGCGCGCGGCGGATTTATTTGCTCACCAAGGTGCGCACATCCACCGCTTCCATGCCCGCCGCGCGAATGGCTTGCAGGCCAAGATCGGTGTCTTCGTAAGCCCGGCAGCACTTCGGATCCACGCCGATGCGGCGGGCGGCTTCGAGGAAAATATCCGGCGCGGGTTTCTGGTGCTTGACCATTTCGCTGGTCACCACCGCGCCGAAGAGATGCCGGATTTTCAGATGGTCGAGCACGTCGCCGATGATTTTTTGCGTGCCGCCGGAGGCGACGGCCATGGGAATTTTTCCGTAGTGCGCCCGCGCCACCTCGACCACGGCGTGGATTGGTTCCACCTGGGCCATGAGCGGCATGTACGCCTCCTCTTTTTCGTGAGCGACGGCAATGTGATCGAGCGAACGGCCCTGCTCTTGGGCGAGCATTTTCAAAATGTCGCGCGAGGGCACGCCGCCGAGCGAGTAGAAACGGTCTTCGGGGAAGTGCAGATCATGGCGGCGGGTGATGATCTGCCAGGCATGCCAGTGCAGTGGCATCGTGTCGGCCAGCGTGCCGTCGCAATCGAAAACAAGTCCTTGGATATGAGCCATAATCTGAATTTTTTCTAAACTTTCTGTGAGTTTCGTAATCTCGCGGGCTGATTAAGAAAGAGTGAGATTGCGAGCGGAACTTACAACGCCACCTCAGCCAGTCTTGATTCCAGGTCATGCGTCATCAGGGGATCAATCAACGGGTCCAGATCGCCGTCAATGAAGGCGGAGAGGTTGTAGAGCGTCAGTTCGATCCGATGATCCGTGACGCGGTTCTGCGGAAAATTGTAGGTGCGGATTTTTTCGCTGCGGTCGCCGGTGCCGACCTGCTGCTTGCGGTGCGCGGCATACTTGGCGTTTTCCTCGGCGATTTTGCGTTCCAGCAGGCGTGAACGCAGCACGGTCATGGCCCGGGCCCGGTTTTTGATCTGCGAACGCTGGTCGGCACAGCGCACGGTCAGGCCGCTGGGTTTGTGCTGGATTTGCACCGCGGAATCGGTGGTGTTCACGCCCTGCCCGCCCTTGCCGGAGGCCCGGCAGACGCTGACCTCGATGTCCTCGGGCCGGATCTCGATGTCCACCTCCTCGGCTTCAGGCAGCACGGCCACCGTGGAGGTGCTGGTGTGGATCCGTCCCTGCGCTTCCGTCGCCGGCACGCGCTGGACGCGGTGCACGCCGCTTTCGTACTTGAGGCGCTTGAAGACGTCGGTGCCGGTAATTTCGAAAATAATTTCCTTGAACCCACCCAGGTCCGAGGAATTGGAGTCAAGCGTTTCCAGCTTCCAGCCGCGCGCCTCGGCGTAGCGGCAATACATCCGGTACAGGTCGGCGGAAAAGAGCGCCGACTCGTTGCCGCCCGCCCCGGCGCGGATCTCCACGATGGTGTTGCGCGAATCGGTCGGATCAGGCGGCACCAGGCCGAGTTGAAACCGCCGCGCCAGGCGCTGCTCCTCGGCTTCGAGCCGGGTCACTTCCTCGCGCGCCAGTTGCCCCAGTTCGGAATCCGCCGGTTCGGTCTGGAGCAGCGCGCGGTTGTCAGCGAGGTCGGCGACGGCTTTTTGATAAGCGCCGCCCTGCCCAACGAGTTCCTTCAACCGGGCGTATTCCTTGGCCAGTTCCTGCGCCCGCTGCGGGTGATCAAACGCCTTGGGGTCGCTCAAGGCGGCTTCCACCTCGGCGTAGCGACGCGAGAATTTTTCGATGTGAGGTTTTAAGTCCATGGCGGAATGCGTGCTGCACGCCTCGCGCATGCGGTCTCAAAAAGACAACCGCCCGCAGCTCCGGATTTACGGCGCTGCGGGCGGTGTTGGGGCAGAGCGCTAAACTTTTTTCTTCTTGGTCTTGGACGCGACGAAGGCCTCCTGGGCGGCCTGGGTCTTGGCGGCGCGCTGCTGGAACTTGTCCACGCGGCCGGCGGTGTCCACGAATTTCTGCTGTCCGGTGTAAAACGGATGGCACACGTTGCAAATACCCACAATGACGGTGGGCTTGGTGGAGCGGGTCTTGATCACGTTGCCGCAGGCGCACCGGATTTCCGCATCCACATACTTCGGATGAATGTCAGCTTTCATAAAAGGCCGCAAACCATAGCACTTGGGCGGGCCAAGACAAGCGAAAACTGCGGGTCCCCGCCCGCGGCGACTTTTCACAACCGCGCTTGACGCGGCGCAACGCTCTGCTAAACCATGAAGCAAGGCGAACCGCTTGCATGGGGTTCGATAACAACAGGAACACAAAGACCGAGGAAATCTATGGCTCAAAAAATTCAACGCTACGGCTGGGTTGCCGATCTGCCAGATCATCGCGACCAGCTTTATTCCGCACCCGTCACCGCGCTGCAAAGCCTGCCGCCGCGCCTGGACCTCACCCCGCAGTGCCCGCCCGTGTACGACCAGGGGCAGTTGGGCAGTTGCACCGCCAACGCCATCGGCGCAGCGGTGGAGTTCGAACAAATGAAGCAGCACCTGCCGAACGTCTTCGCTCCGTCGCGCCTCTTCATTTATTACAACGAGCGCGCCATGGAAGGCACCGTGGCTTCGGACAGCGGCGCGCAAATCCGCGACGGCATCAAGTCCGTCGCCAAACAGGGCGTGTGCCCGGAACCGATGTGGCCGTATGTCATTGCCAAATTCAAGACCCCCCCGCCGAAACCCTGTTACGTGGAAGCGCTCAAGCACCGGGTGGTGCTCTACCAGCGCCTCACGCCCACGCTCAACCAGTTGCGCGGCTGTCTGGCCTCCGGTTTCCCGTTCGTGTTCGGCTTCACGGTGTACGACAGTTTCGAGTCGCCCGCCGTCGCCAAGTCCGGCCACGCGCCAATGCCCGCGCCCAATGAGGCCTCCATCGGCGGCCACGCCGTGATGGGCGTCGGTTACGATGATTCCAAGCAATGGTTCATCGTCCGCAATTCCTGGGGACCCGGCTGGGGCTTGAAAGGCTATTTCACCCTGCCCTACGCCTACCTCACCGACCCGAATCTGGCGGATGACTTCTGGACGATCCGGCTGGTTTAAAAAACGGTTCTCCAACAACCCGCGGCGCCGTCACCCGGCGCCGCGTTTTTTTTGCAGCTTCCCAAAAGTACAATTACCCGGCCGGTGGTGATTCGACGCCCCGACCGGTGGCGCAGCTGGAAGCCAGCCGCAGGTGCCGGTGTTGCCGCGCGGTGGCACGCTTGTTAGTCTGCGAGAAATGAAGCGCCAAAGTGTTTTGTTCCCCCAATTTTTCCGCTCGCCATCCGCGCTCCTGCTTTTCGCGCTGTGCCTGGCACCCGCAATCCCGGCCCAAGTCACCCAGGCGGATTATGACCGCGCCTTTTCCCTCCGCTCGCGCCGGGCGGATTTGGTGGATCGTGCCGAAATCAAGCCGCACTGGCTCCCGGACGGGCATCGGTTCTGGTATCGCGTCCAGATGGGCGCACAAACGCACGAATTTGTCCTAGTGGACGCGGACTCCGGCGTGCGCCAGCCGGCATTTGATCACGCAAAACTCGCCGCCGCGCTGGGAAAAGTCAACGGCGGAACAATGCAACCGGACCATTTGCCGGTGAGCGGCCTGGAGTTCGCTGGCTCGAACACGCTGCGCTTCGTGGCCAAGGGGAAAAGCTGGCGGTGCAACCTGGAAGGTTATTCTCTCAGTGCCGATGCGGAACGCGAATCGGTCGCCAGCGCGGTGCGCGTGCTCGCCGCGCCACGGCCGAGCCAGCGCACGGGCGACGAGACGGTGTTGCATTTCGTCAACCGCACAGCCAACGACATAAAACTTTACTGGATGGACCCGGCGGGTGAGCGGCAGTTCTACGGCGTGCTCGCTGCGGGAGGCGAGCGCGATCAGCACACCTACTCCGGCCACGTCTGGCTGGTGACCACCGGCGCGGGCCAAACGGTCACGGTGTTTGAAGCGGGCGACACGGACGGAGAGGCGGTGGTCGGAGGCGAGTTGCAGCCGACGCAGCGGCAGGACCGGAACGGCCGGCGCGACCGGCATCCGGACGCGGAGTCGCCTGACGGCCACTGGCGTGCCTTGATCCGCGACTGGAATGTTTTTTTGCACGACAACCAGAACGGCGGGGAACTGGCCTTGAGCACGAACGGCAGCGCCGCGGATTCCTTCAGCGGCGAATTCTTCTGGTCGCCGGATTCGCAAAAACTCGTCGTGCTGCAAACCCTCCGGGGTGAGGAGCGCAAAGTTTATCTCGTCGAATCCTCGCCCAAGGACCAGCTCCAGCCGAAATTGCTCTCGTACGATTACAACAAGCCTGGCGACAAAATCCCGATCCCACGTCCGCGCCTGTTTGACGTGGCCGCGCACCGGCAGATCCCAGTTCCGGAAGAATTGTTCACAAACGCCTGGAGCATCGAGGAGGTGCGCTGGTGGCCGGATGCGAGCCGCTTTACGTTTCTCTACAACCGGCGTGGCCACCAGGCGCTGCGGATCGTGGCGGTGGACGCCCGCAGCGGCGCGGCGCGGACCGTGGTGGACGAGGCGAGCCGGACTTTTATTGATTACAGCGGAAAGAAATTTTCCCACTACCTCGACGCCACCCGCGAAATCATCTGGATGAGCGAACGCGACGGCTGGAATCACCTGTATCTCTACGACGCGGAAACTGGCGCGGTCAAAAACCAGATCACCAAAGGCGATTGGGTGGTGCGCGGCGTCGATTGGGTGGACGCGACCAACCGCCAAATCTGGTTTCGCGCGGGCGGCATTCGCCCCGGGCAGGACCCTTACTTTATTCACTTTTGCCGCGTCAACTTCGACGGCACCGGCTTGCTCGTGTTGACCGAAGGCGACGGCACGCACCAGGCGGATTTTGCGCCGGATCGGAAATTTTTCGTGGACAGCTGGTCGCGGGTGGATGCGCCGCCGGTGACCGAACTGCGCCGCGCCAGTGACGGCAAATTAATGTGCGAACTGGAACGCGCCGAGATTCGGCGGCTGGTTGCGGCCGGCTGGCAGCGCCCGGAGCGCCTTGCCGCCAAGGGCCGCGATGGCAAAACGGACATTTACGGCGTCATCTTCCGGCCGACCCATTTTGATCCGCAAAAAAAATATCCGGTCCTGGAAAATATTTATGCCGGTCCACAGGATTCATTCGCGCCGACCGCCTTCAAGCCGTTTTACGCGTCCCAGGAGCTGGCTGACCTGGGCTTCATCGTCGTGCAGGTGGATGGCATGGGCACGTCGAACCGCTCGAAAAAATTCCACGATGTCTGCTGGAAGAACCTGGCGGACGCGGGATTTCCCGACCGGATATTGTGGATCCAGGCCGCCGCCGCGCAGCACCGCGAGATGGATTTGTCGCGTGTCGGCATTTACGGCGGCTCGGCCGGCGGGCAGAACGCGCTGCGCGGGCTGCTGGACCACGGAGATTTTTACACGGTCGGCGTGGCCGACTGCGGTTGCCACGACAACCGGATGGACAAAATCTGGTGGAACGAGCAATGGCTGGGCTGGCCGGTGGACGAAAGCTACGCCCGCAGCTCGAATGTGACGGACGCCGCGAAGTTGCAGGGCAAATTGCTGCTCTTGGTCGGCGAACTGGATCATAACGTGGATCCCGCCTCGACGCTGCAAGTCGTCAATGCGCTGGAAAAGGCGGACAAGGATTTCGAGATGCTGGTCATCACCGGGTCGGATCACGGCGCGGCGGAATCGCCGTACGGCCGGCGGCGGCGCGCGGAGTTTTTCGTGCGGAACCTGGTACGGTGATTGGATCGACACACCACGCCCACTTTTGATAAATTCCGCCCGTTGCCACCACTTCGTCTCGGCAAGGGAAGCGGGAAGCTGAAAGGTTTTGAGTCGCTGTAGGAGGTGCATGTGTTGACTGAGTTTGATCAACCGAGCGGGTGCCCCGTGGTCCGGTGGAAAATTTTAGCTGGCCTCGAACATTTTTTTGCCTAAACATTCTCCCTTCCCGGCAGTTGGGAATCCCTTTTATTTTAAGATGAAAGCAAAAATTATCATCACACCAAAAAAAGCCGTCCTGGATCCGCAGGGCAAAACCGTCCAGACCGCCCTCGAACACATGGGCTACACCGGTGTTACCGGCGTCCACATCGGCAAGTACATCGAGATTGATCTCGCCCCCGGCACGGAAAAGGCGGCAGCGCAAAAGGCCTTGAATGATGCCGCGCACAAGCTCTTGAGCAATCCGGTGATTGAAGATTACAAACTCGAAATTGAATGAATTTGAACCGCCGAGACGCGGAGACGCCGAGCACGGAATTTGAGTTGATTCTTCTCTGCGCCTCGGCGCCTCTGCGGTGAATCAAGCTATGAATTTTTCCGTCCTCCAATTTCCCGCCAGCAACTGCGACCAGGATGCCGTCCACGCCGTCCGCCTGCTCGGCCATTCCGCGCGGCTCGTCTGGCACAAGGACGCCGCGCTCGGCGACACCGACTGCGTCATCGTGCCCGGCGGTTTCAGCTACGGCGATTACCTGCGCTGCGGCGCGATCGCGCGGTTCAGCCCCGTGATGCAGGCCGTGAAACAATTCGCCGACAACGGCGGCCTCGTTCTCGGCGTCTGCAACGGCTTTCAAGTGCTCACCGAAGCGGGACTGCTGCCCGGCGCGCTCATCCGCAACCGCGACCTGCAATTCCACTGCGAAAATATTTTCCTCAAGACCGCCACGAACGATTCGCCGTTCACGAGCCAGATTCCGGCGGGGAAAATCCTGCGCGTGCCCATCGCCCACGGCGAAGGTTGCTATTTTGCCGATGAAGAAACGCTGGCGAAGCTCAAGGCCAACAACCAAATCCTTTGGCAATACTGCGACGCGACCGGAAACCTGACCGACAGTGCGAATCCGAACGGCGCGCTGCAAAACATCGCCGGCATCTGCAATGAAAAGCGCAATGTGGCCGGCCTGATGCCACATCCCGAACGCGCCTGCGAAACGCAGCTTGGCAGCGACGACGGCAAATGGATTTTCGAAAGTATTTTCGCCGCTCTCAAAAACAAAACCGTCGCGGCTGCGGCGTGAAAGGTGCATCTTAAGTTAAATGAAAAACAATCCGCTGCCCCGATTAGATCAGCGACCCGATATACGGGAGTTGCTTCTGCCGCATTGTCGGCTTGGGCTTGGCGAGATTTGGACTGATCCGGTTTCTGGCCACAAAATAGGTTGTCTTGATGCGGCTGATGCAAAACAGGTTTCAAAATTTATGGATGGAGACAGGGCGAGCCTAGCCATACATGATCCGCCATATAACCTTGTCGCTTTTGAAGAGCGAGGCGTTGGTGAGTTTATCCAGTGGTGCAAACAGTGGGTAAAAAACACGTTGGATTGGATGGCTTCGGATGCTTCATTTTATGTCTGGCTTGGAGCTGACCAGCGGAATGGTTTTCAACCACTGCCGGATTTCATGCTGATGATGCGGGATTTTGACATCAAAACCCGGAGCTTCATCACGATGCGAAATCAGCGTGGATATGGGACACAAAAAAACTGGATGGCGGTTCGACAGGAGCTGCTTTACTACATAAAAGGCAATCCCGTTTTCAACGTAGAGGCTGAATATACCGACATCCCCAAAATTCTTCGTGGCTATTACAAAGAAATTGATGGCAAGGTCACCGATAATTTTGAACGCAGCAAATCGGAAAACATCCGTGCGGGTAATGTGTGGGTTGATATTCAGCAGGTATTTTATCGCATGGCCGAAAATGTCAGCGGCTGTTATGCGCAAAAACCCATGAAGTGCATCGACCGGATTGTCAGGGCTTCTTCCAATCCGGGACAGCTTGTTGTTGATTTTTTTACCCACTCTGGAACTACGTTGTTATCTTGCGAGGTTTTGAAGCGACGGTGCTACACCGTGGATACTGATCCCGTGTTTTGTGAAATCGCTATTCGCCGACTTGAGCATTATCGCGCAACTGGGGAACTTGGCTGGCAAAACGGACACTCGTTTGAGGATGAAATCGACATTCAATTTAAGCCGACACAAGAGGAGCAAGAATTGGTAAGCAAAACATCTCCTGAAAAGAAGGGTTCGGAAACTTTGCCGAGCTCTAAACATTCCCGAAAGGAACAAGCTGCCCAGCCAGTTCTACTTTGATTACTATGGAAAAACTCAAACAAGAATTGGATCAGCTGATCAAAACATTGCCCAACGAGGAAGCACTCCGGGCGAAATTGGAAAGTTTGGTGTCGGTGTATCCGTTCAACGATTACGAATACATGATTTCGGCATTGCTGGGCGCAGACAAACTGACGTTTGACGAGTATTTGGAACTCCGAGATTCCTACATTTCAAGAAACCGGTTTCTTTACATCTTTGAAATCAGTGCGCCGCGAGGTTTTGGTGAAGCATGGGCACAGGGACATATTTCCGAACTCGTTCCCGACATGCAAAAGCCGAGCAAGAAACTCGATAAAAATTATTCTGGTGAATATGATTTTATTTTGGACGGTGAAATAAAGATAGAAGTCAAAGCATCCCGCGCCGTGGATTTCAACAGTGATGAGCCTCTTTATGTAAAGGCATTGGCGGATGATTCCCCGGAAGACTTTGACATGAATTTTCAGCAGGTTAAACCAGCCTGTTGTGACGTGTTTATTTGGATGGGAGTTTGGCGTGACAAAATTCGCTACTGGGTTTTGTCATCCAAAGAAGTTTCCGAGAATCGTTACTACTCAACAGGTCAACACCGTGGCAATGTTGGCGAAGGCCAGCTTCACGTTAAGCGGGATAACATCAAGGAATTTGCCAAGTATGAATCGCGTTCTAACGAACTTCTGAAAGCTATTCGCGACGCATATAACCGACAGCATTCTTAACAGCATCAACCTTCGCGGAAATTGACGCGTTAGTTGCAAAGTTTAATTGAATTAAAAATTTTCCCATGACCGAACCTGCCATCACCCCAGAGTTGGTTGCCAAGCACAACCTCACGCCGGAAGAATACGCCCACGCCGTGGAAATCCTCGGCCGCACGCCGAGCTACACCG
>Ga0209698_10000930_pt1 | contig 33791 bp, 30 predicted proteins | sample LitLauG_LLR_2012_FD_187203 | JGI IMG/M metagenome (GOLD analysis project Ga0209698, IMG submission 187203) | Freshwater sediment microbial communities from Pennsylvania, USA - Little Laurel Run_MetaG_LLR_2012 (SPAdes) (version 2) | ecosystem: Environmental > Aquatic > Freshwater > Creek >... | reverse complement strand
GCCGAGAGCTTGAAGAAGTAATTCTCCTCGTGCACGGTCTCCGTAATGCGGCCGCACGTAGGGCAGGGATCGCCTGGCTGCGCGCCATCGACGTAGAGTTCGTCGGAAACGCAGTACTGGCCTGTGTATGTGCCCTTGTAGATGTAGCCGTTATCGCGAAGCTGGCGGAATAGGTGCTGCACGCGCTTCTTGTGCCGCTCCTCGGTGGTGCGGATGAAGTCGTCGTTCGAAATTCCCATCCGCTTCCACAAATTGCGGAATTCGGCCGAAATTTCATCGGCATACTGCTGCGGAGTTTTCCCCGCGGCCTGCGCCGCGCGCTCAATCTTTTGCCCGTGCTCGTCGGTGCCGGTCAGAAAAAAAGTCTCCGCGCCCAGCATGCGCTGCCGCCGCGCGATGGTATCGCACGCGATGGTTGTGTAGGCATGGCCAATGTGCGGCCGCGCGTTGACGTAGTAAATCGGGGTCGTGATGTAAAACTTCTTCGTCATTTGTGTGTGCGTTCCGAATGCAGATAGGCCTGGATGGCGCCGCCCATCACAGTTCTCAGCGGCACATGATGTTCCGAGGCAATGCGCCGGCAGTCTTCATATTCCGGCGCATAGTTCGTGACCGTTCCATTCATGCTGGCGATCTTAATCCTCACTTCGCCCCACGGTGTTTGCACGCTCTCCCAGCGACGCGCGAGTGTCTGCCGTGTCTCCTCGCGCCGTCGCACGCCGAGCGTTGTGGTCTCGGCGAAAATCAGTTCGGTGAGCCGGGCTGCGTCTTCGGGCTTACACAAGACCGTCAGCAACATTCCCGGGCGATTTTTCTTCATTTGCACTGGCACGGCGAATGCGTCGAGAGCGCCTTCTTCGAGCAATCGATCCATCCCGTAGCCGAATACCTGCGGGCTCAGATCGTCGAGATTGGCCTCCAGCACGGTCACCGTGTCGGCATGGGTTTTGTCCGACAGAGTCGAAGCCGTCTCGCCGACCAGCAACCGCAGCACGTTAGGATGACCGTGAAAGTCGCGTGATCCTGCTCCGTAGCCGGCTTTCTCGATCTTCATCGCAGGAAGGCTGGCGAACCGCTTTGCCAGCGTAGCCACGATGGCCGCACCCGTAGGCGTCACTAATTCTGCCTGCACACCCGAAGAGTAGACGGGAGCGTGCTTCAGCAGTTCCACCGTCGCGGGCGCGGGTACAGGAAATGTTCCGTGCGCGCACTTTACAGTCCCGCCGCCGACATTCAACGGCGAACAGACGATCTCATCGACTCCTAGAGCTTCTGCCCCTGCCGCCGCGCAAACAATATCCACCATGGCGTCAACCGCGCCAACTTCGTGGAAGTGCACGTTCTCGATAGAAGTATTGTGAATCTTGGCCTCGGCCGCTCCCAGGGCTTCAAAAATCGAAATGGAAGTTTTCTTCGCGCGCTCGCTGATGCCGGCCTTGGCGATGATTGATCGAATTTCGTTCAATCCACGCCCATGCGAGTGCGGCGCGGCTACTCCCTTCGACAAGCTCAGCGCAGGCTCTGTCCGCGAACTCTTGCCATCCGCTGGATGCGTGTGCTCATGATGATGCGCGTGTCCGTGCTCGTGGTTAGCCTTCGCGGGCGTGGGCGCCCGCGCCACATTCTCTTTCGCCCAGTACTCTTCGCGCGGCATATCCTTCTCACCATCGACCCAGACGTCCACTTTGGTGGCAGAAATTCCGCTGCGCATCACGCGGGAAATCTCGAGCCGCGCCCCAACATCCAGCGCCGCCACCGCTTCTTCGAGCACCCGCGGAAAAACGCCAGCGTCCACCAGCGCGCCCAGAAACATGTCGCCGCTGATTCCGGAAAAGCATTCTAGATACGCAATGCGCATGAAATTCCAAGCGGTTTATGCCCGCCACGACGGAACTTTCATCATAGGGAAGCCCCCAAGCCTCGTCAAACTTGGCCGTTTCCTCTGCTAGAATCACTGATTCTCAGATAACGCTGACTCTAAAATAGCTTAGAGGGACTCTTTGTACCGTCATCTCGAACACTTTCTGGCCAGATCCGTGTTGGCGTGTCTTCAGGGCCGCTACCCTGGTGTAGTTCTGCCCAGCGTTGTCATCGAACAGCCTCCGAAGGTCGAGTTGGGCGATTTTGCCATTCCGATTTTCCCCTTCGCCAAGCCTCTGCGTTCTGCCCCGCTGAAGATCGCTGAGAGCATTCGGGCCGATGTGGGTGCGATCGAGGGTATTGCTGGAATGCAAGTCGCCCCTCCGGGCTATCTGAACGTCAAGATGGATCGCACGTGGCTAGCTACTAGGCTGGCTGCCGACGAGAAGCCGTCGGCCGAGACTCCCGCTGGGAAGATTCTGGTCGAGCATTCCAGCATCAATCCCAACAAGGCTGCCCACATTGGACACCTGCGCAATGCGATTCTCGGCGACACTTTCGTACGCCTCCTGCGTTATGCGGGCAGGGAAGTCGATGTGCAGAACTACATCGACAACACGGGCGTGCAAGTTGCCGACGTGGTGGTTGGCTTCACTCATCTTGAAAAAAAATCGCAAGCCGAAGTCGAAGCCCTCACCCGCCAGCCTCGTTTCGATTACTACTGCTGGGATCTCTATGCCCGCGCCTCGCAGTGGTACGCCGAGGACAAGCAGAACCTGAGCATCCGCCTGCAGACTCTGCACGCATTGGAAGAAGGCGGAAACGAGATTGCCGCGATTGCTGAGCTGATCTCGACCGCGGTCTTACGCCGCCACCTCGAGACCATGGACCGGCTGGACATTGAGTACGATTTTCTCCCGCGCGAGAGCGAGATTCTGCGCCTGCACTTCTGGGATGCCGCCTTCAGCAAGCTGAAGGAGAACGGCGTGCTCACCTTCGAGAATGACGGCAAGAACAAAGGCTGCTGGGTGATGCGCCGCGCGGGAACAGAAAAGGTCGAAAGCGAGGAGCTTTACCAGACATCAGATGTTGCCGAGGACTTTGATCGCGTTTCAGAAGAAGACCAGAAAGTCATCGTCCGCTCCAACGGAACGGTCGGCTACGTGGGCAAGGACATTGCCTACCACATGTGGAAGTTCGGACTGCTCGGCCGCGATTTCGGCTATCGCAAGTTCTACCAGTATCCGAATGCCCACGACTGCTGGATTTCAACCACTGACGGCGAGAAAGAGCATCCTCATTTTGGCGACGTAGCCGAAAACTACAACGTCATCGACGTACGACAGTCGGAAGCCCAAAACACAGTTAAGGAAGCCCTGCGCGATCTGGGTCACGGAGAAGCTGCCGACCACTTCACGCACTTCTCCTACGGGATGGTCGTTCTGACCCCACGCTGCGCGGCCGAGCTCGGCTACACACTGAGCGAAGAAGACAAGGTACGACCCTTCATCGGGGTCAGCGGACGCAAAGGCTTCGGAGTGAAGGCCGACGACCTGCTCGATCAACTGATCGCCTCGGCGCGGCAGGAAGTGGATTCACGCCATCCCCAACTTCCTGACGACGAGCGGCTGAGCATCGCCACGCAAATTGCCATCGGCGCACTACGCTACTTCATGCTGAAGTTCACCAAGCCGTCGGTGATCGCTTTCGATTTCAAAGAGGCCCTCAGTTTCGAAGGTGAGACTGGACCTTACGCGCAATATGCCGTCGTCCGCGCGACCAGCATATTCCGGAAGGCCGGAGTAGATGCGAAGACTTTCGCCGCAGAAGCCACTCACCTCTCTGCGGCCGATCTGGCAACTCATCTGAACGGCGAAGCCGGGAACGAGATCTGGGAACTCTGGCTCGCCTCCTCGAAGACGTCCTACATCATCGACCAGTGCATCGCCACCACCGAGCCGGCCTACCTGGCCAAGCATGTCTTCCAGTTGGCGCAGCTGTTCAACACGTTCTATCATCGGCATCCCATCCTCAGCGAGCCAGATGAGGCCCGAAAAAGGTTCCTGCTGGCTACGGTTGCGGTCGTCCGGCGCGAATTGATTCGCTGCCTGGCGGTAATGGGCATTACCGTGCCCCCGGTGATGTAGAATGCCGCGGAGCGCTTGACGGGTCGGCGCATTCGGGTTTTCTCATGAGTGATGCCGTGCCGACATCGACGCCCTCTCGCCATTGGCCGCGCACGATTCTCCTCGCCCTCCTGATTTCTATTCTGGTTCTGGCTGCCGCCGGCTTCCTTTACGAAAACATCGCCGAGTCCCGCGACCGCCGCTTCAATCCTATGGCCGGAAAGCTTGTCGACATCGGCGGATTCCAGATGCACATCGATTGCAGCGGCGAAGGCTCGCCCACAGTAATCCTCGATTCCGGCTTGGGCGACACATATCTCTCGTGGAGCAAGGTGCAGCCCGATATCGCAAAAGTCACGCGCGTTTGTTCCTACGATCGCGCAGGTCTTGGTTATAGCGATCCCAGTGCGCGGCCGCGCACCAGCAAGGTGATCGCGGAAGAATTGCACGCTCTGCTGCGGGGGGCTGGCGTGCAGCCGCCGTATATCCTGGTCGGCCATTCGTTGGGCGGCTACGACGTGCGCCTGTACGCCAGTCTTTACCGCGAGGAAGTTACCGGCATGGTGCTGGTCGACGCGTCCCATCCCGACCAGGAGAATCGCTTTCCCCGTGAGCTCAAAGACATGGGAAGCAGTTGGCAGCGCGAAGCGGAGTTTTTCGCCTACACCACTCCCTTCGGCATCCCACGTCTCCTCGGCTTTTGCCAGGACCAGCCTGTTGAGCGTGCTGCGGCCTGCAATTTCCATACGGCTCGCGAGGCCGTCGCGGAACTGAAGGCCTTTCCCCAAAGCGCCACGGAAACCGCCACCACCGGGTCTCTCGGAAGCATACCGCTGGCCGTCATATCGCACGATCCGGATAAGCCCTCTTCGGATCTTCCTCCCGATCTGGCGAAAGCGACCAATGAAGCTTGGGAAAAAATGCAGGAGGAATTGGCTCGTCTCTCTTCGCGGGGCACACAGACAGTGGCCAAAGGCAGCTCCCACTACATCCAGACCGATCGTCCCGACCTGGTGATTGAGGCCGTCCGCGAGGTTGTCACTCAATCCCGCGCGCAGCAACCTCCTTCACCTCCGATGCCCTGACCGGCCGCAGACAACTCCTGAACCTTGATTCGAACCAAACTTGCTACTCTTTTACTCTTGCTTTGAACGGCGCAAGCCAGCGAAGTTGCTTGCAGACGTGAGGATCCCCATGATCGCATCGTGTCATCGGAAGGTGTTTCTCGAGATCGTATTGTTGCTGAACATTTCTTTTGCGAAAGGTTTGCAGGCACAGGACTCTCCTGCCCAAACGGAGGCTCCCCGTCCGCAGGTGGGTCTTGCCCTCAGCGGCGGCGGGGCTCTCGGGCTCGCTGAGATCGGCGTAATCCGCTGGCTGGAGGAGAATCACATCCCCGTCGACCGCATTGCTGGAACCAGCATGGGCAGCATCATCGGAGCGATGTACGCCACGGGGATGTCGCCGGAAGAGATCCAGCAATTTGCCGGAAAAATCGACTGGGACCAGGCCTTCCTGGCCGGCCCGAATTACTCCGATCTTTCCTTCCGCCGCAAGCAGGACCGCCGCCGTTTTCAAGTCGCAGCCGCGCTCGGTCTGAAGCACGGCCTGAGCGGCCCCAATGGATTTGACTCCGGACAGGCGGTGGAGTTGCTTCTGGCTCGTATCGCCTTGCCGGAATCCGGCGTCGAGAGTTTCGACGATCTCCCCACACCGTTTCGCTGCGTAGCCACCGACATGATGAACGGCGAGGCGGTCGTGCTGCATGACGGGCCGCTGGCACAAGCTTTGCGCGCTTCGATGGCGATTCCTGGCGTGTTCACTCCAGTGGAGATCAACGGACGCGTTCTAGCCGACGGCGGGCTGGTAGAAAACATTCCAGTCGAAACCGTTCGCGACATGCATGCCGATGTCGTCATCGCCGTGCAATTGCAGATTCCGCCGAGCGATCCCTCCGCGCTCCAGACCATCGGGGGCATGCTCAGCCGCTCGGTCGACATCATGATCGCGCAGAACGAGAGTCGTTCCATGGCCTTGGCTCAGGCCAAGCTGATCGTTGACGTAGCGGGCTTCGGCACATTCGATTTTTCTCGCATCAAGGAGTTGATCGACCTTGGATACCGCACCGCCGCGAGCCAGTCGTCGGACCTGCTGCAGTACGCGATCAAAGATCCGGAAGAGTGGAAGCAGTATCTGGCGGCGCGTGCGGCGCGAAAACGCCCGCAGCCGCAGTCGGTAGCTAAAATCGAAGTTTCCGGCGCCGACCCTGACACCGATCGCAGAATCGAGCACCGGCTCAGTAAAGCGCTGCGTGGGACTCTTGATCTTTCCAAGCTCGATACGCAACTTACCCGCATCGGGGGTGAGGGCCAGTTCGATCGGCTCGGATACGAAGGGTTCAACCAGAATGGTGTTCCGGGGCTGCTGGTCACCACGCACGAAAAATCCTACGGGCCGCCCTTTGTTGACCTCGCAGTAAACGTCGACGGCTCCGGCGTGGCGGCATTTGATTTCTCTGCCGGCGCACGGGTTACATTCATGGACATTGCCCATCATGGCGGCGAATGGCGCAACGATTTTCTCTTTGGCTCAACCAATCTCGGAGCCACCGAGTTTTATCAGCCCCTGTTCGGCTCGCACTTCTTCGTCGCTCCTTACGCGTTCGCCTCGAAGTTTGCGCGCAACTCCTTCAATGGGTCGGCCCGCGTCGCTGTCTTCGGCGACGAGCGAGCCGGAGGAGGCCTGGATTTCGGCTACGATACACGACGCTGGGAAGTGCGCCTCGGCTACGAGAACTTCGACGGCAAGCTCAGCCCCCTGATCGGCGGCAGTGGCTTGCCCAACGTCAGCGGTACCACCGGCGAATTCCGCCTACGCTTCGTCTGGGACGGCCAGGACAATCCCGCCGTTCCCAGCCGGGGCACGCGCTTTGTCGCAACCGCGGAGCGCGTTCTGCAGAGCCCTGGCCTCGCACATCCCATCGGGTTGCTGGATGTCCGCAATACAACGTTCATTCCGCTTGGCGCCAAGACGTCCTTGTTTGCCATTGCCGCCGGCGGAAGCACATTCCGCGGCTCTGCCGGGCCATTTCAGGTATTCGCGCTCGGCGGTCCTTTCCATCTGGGAGCTTATCTTCCGCAGGAATTCCTCGGCAATCACTACGTGTACTCGTCTCTGGGATTTCGCCGCGTGTTTTACCACCTGCCAGCGCTGGTGGGAGGCAATATCTATTGGGCAGGTTGGTATGAGGCTGGAAGCACATTCGGCACCGCACTCAGAAATCCGGGTCCCGTCGTCGTGCGCGGTACCGCGAATCTGGGAATTCTGGCCGACACCATCGTGGGGCCGATCGCACTGGCCGGCAGCGTCAGCCCCACCGGCCAAAGCCGTATAAACTTCTCGATCGGGCGGCTCTTCTAGAGAGACGTAGCTGGCAACGTCTCTCTTCGGGAGCCCTGCGTGCTTTACAGAGTCGCCATATCGATCACGAATCGATACCGCACATCGCTCTTCAGGACCCGCTCGTAGGCCTCATTTACCTTTTGAATCGGGACCACCTCGATGTCGCAGGTCACTCCGTGCGTGCCGCAGAAATCCAGCATCTCCTGCGTCTCGCGGATGCCGCCAATCTGCGAGCCGGCCAGACTGCGCCGCCCCGCCGTCAGCGAGAACGCGCCGATCGGAATGTCCTTCTCTGGAAGGCCAACGACGACCATGGTGCCATCCACGTTCAACATCGACAGATATTCATTCCAGTCGATCTGCGCCGAGACCGTGTTGATGATCAGGTCGAAATATCCTTTGAGCTTCGGGAAAGTCTCCGGGTCCGACGTCGCATAGAAGTGATCCGCTCCGAGACGCTTGCCGTCCGCCTGCTTCTTCAAGGACTGGCTGAGCACCGTGACCTCAGCCCCCAGAGCATGCCCGAGCTTCACGCCCATGTGTCCAAGCCCGCCCAGCCCAACGATGGCGACCTTCTTCCCGGGCCCGGCATTCCAGTGCTTCAGCGGAGAGTACAGCGTGATCCCGGCGCAGAGCAGCGGCGCGCAGGCGTCCAGCGGCAGGTTCGTGGGCATGCGCAGCACATAGTTCTCGTCGACGACGATTCTGTCGGAATATCCTCCGTAGGTCGGCGTGCCGTCTTTCTCGCGGCCGTTGTAAGTCCACACGGTCTGCACGGTGCAATACTGCTCGAGCCCCTGTTTGCACTCCGCGCAAGTGCGGCAGGAGTCCACGAAGCATCCGACCCCGACTTTATCGCCGACCTTGTACTTGGTGACCTTGCTGCCCACCGACGTAACCACGCCGGCGATTTCATGTCCCGGTACCATCGGGAAGATCGACTCCTCCTGATATTCGCTCCATTCGTCTCGCGTCTGGTGGATGTCGGAGTGACAAATTCCGCAGTACTTGATTTCGATGACAACGTCATGTTCCCGCGGCTCCCGCCGTTCAAATGCATACGGGGCCAGCGGAGCCTTGGCCTTTAAAGCTGCATATCCCTTGCTGTTGCTCATGATGGCTTTACCTTTTCCTTGTCTAGCGTTTGATATACTTCGCGCCTCAGTCCGATTGACCTGACCCGATCAACAGAGCCCAGGAGACACGCGTGCGCGTATCCAAGTCGAGTTTTATTGTTCCGTTGCTAATAGCGATCGCTGCTGCCGCGCAGCAGGCGCCTCAAGCTGACGCCAAGCCGCTCTTCACGCTACAGGAAGTGATGATTCCGGTGCGCGACGGGATTCATCTTCAAACGGTACTCCTCGTTCCCGTCGACCAGCAAGGTCCGCTGCCGATTCTGTTCCGCCGCACACCCTACGGCGTTCCCGACAAGGTTCCGACCAAGATGCCGCCTTCGTTCAAAGAACTGGCGCAGGATGGCTACATCTTCGTTTTCCAGAATCTGCGCGGCCGATTCAAATCGGAAGGCGTCTTCAATCTTTCTTCATGGGTCGATTTGAACGACCCCAAGGCCACCAACGAGACCACCGACGCCTTCGACTCAATCGAGTGGCTGGTCAAGAATGTTCCCAACAACAACGGCAAGGTCGGCATGTGGGGTGTTTCTTACGACGGCTTGACCACCGCGCTCCCGCTGCTGCATCCGCATCCGGCGCTCAAGGCGATCAGCGAGCAAGCCGCCCCGGTCGATCAATGGATGAATGACGACATGCACCGTTTTGGCGCTCTGCGCGAAAGCTATGGCGTTGAATATTCCGTGCTCGAACAGGCCGACAAGAACAAAAACACGAACTTTGAATTCGACGAGTACGACACGTATCAGTGGTATCTCGACCTAGGGGCGCTCTCCAATGTGAACGACAAATATCTGCACGGCTCCATTCCGTTCTGGAATTCGATTGTCGATCATCCCGACTACGATGCATTTTGGAAGAAGGAAGCCTGGATCAATCAACTCCACGCCTCGACTGTGCCGAACCTCAACGTCGCCGGATTCTGGGATCAGGAAGACCCGTGGGGACCGTGGCAGATTTTCCGCCACGCCGAAGAGAACGATCCCGATCACACCAGCTTCATGGTCGCCGGTCCGTGGTACCACGGCGAGTGGCAGGCCCCCAAGGGCGACACGATCGGCCTGATTCCGTTTGGAGGGCACGAAACTTCCCGCGAATTCCGCGAGAACATCCAGGCGCCGTTCTTTCGCTACTATTTGCACGGGCAGGGCGAGAAACTTGCTTGGCAGGCCAGCACATTCCAAAGCGGATCGAACTCGTGGCATACCTACGCTGTCTGGCCTCCGATGGAAGCCAAGCCCACGAAGTTGTATCTGCATGCCGACGGCACGCTCTCGTTCAAGGCGCCGGAAGCCCCGTCCAAGGCTGCATATCGCGAATATGTTTCCGATCCCTCCGACCCCGTTCCTTACCGCCAGCGTCCGGTGTCTCCCACGTATCCCGCGGGCGATTGGCGTACCTGGGAAGTTGCCGACCAGCGCTTCGTCGACAATCGTCCAGACGTACTCGATTTTGTGAGCGATCCGTTAGATCATGACGTGACGATTACCGGTCCGCTGGCTGCGAATCTTACGGCGTCCACTTCAGGCACCGACAGCGATTTCGTGGTGAAGCTGATCGACGTCTATCCTCAGAATGCGCAGAAGAATGCATGGGATCCCGAGGAAGGGCCGAAGCCCGGACAGTATGCGCAATCTCTGAACGGCTATGAGTTGCCGATTGCGATGGAGGTGCGCCGCGGCCGCTACCTGAAAAGCTACGAGAAGCCTGAGCCGCTGACCGCCAACAAGCCCACCGAATGGAACGTTTCTCTCCGCGACCACGACCACGTTTTTTTGAAAGGTCACCGCATCATGGTGCAGATTCAGTCGACATGGTTTCCGGTCATCGATCGCAACCCGCAGAGGTTTGTGCCGAGCATCTACAAGGCTACGGCCGCCGATTACGTGAAAGCCACGCAACGAATCTATTGCTCGCCGGAAATGCCTTCGTACCTGCTTTTACCCGTCATGCCGTAATACACGTAGGGGCGGACGCATTCGTCCGCCCCGCGAGCGAAGCGAGCGCCCCGGACGAATGCGTCCGGGGCTACGTGAAAACGTCCGGGTCTCGCCTTACCCTCACTTCCAATTACTTGCCGCTAGCGGTGCCGTGCTGTCCCAGCCACGATGCCAACTGCGATTCCTGCTGCGACTTCAAATCGATGCAGCTATTGATGCGTTCAATGGACTGCTTGTAGGAGCGCTCCGCTGCCGCAACCTTGTGCGCCGCGAAAAACTCCGTTACCTGATCGCGCGTTGCAGCATCGCAGAAAACGCTCGTCGCCTGCACTACTTCCGCGCTGGCAAACGGCCCGCCGGCCTTCTCCATCTCCGGCCAGTGCTGCCTCACGAAGTCCCATGCGAGACGTCGGCCCGCCGGGTTCCCCATAACGCTGCCGACCAACTGCAACGCATCCTGCGACCGCACGTCTGGCGAAATTGCAAAATCCAGCGTGCGCTGCAGCAGCTTCGGATCGCTGAACTCTGCCAGAGTGAACAGGTCGTTGTAATAAATTTCCGGCGACTTCGCGTCTTTCAAATTAGCCATAACCTTGTCGTAGAAGTCCGTGCCGCCGTTCAGCGCGGCCAGTCGGAAAGCTCCTCCCGCCAACTCATGATCGACCGACGACGGATCAACCAGCGCTTGATCCGCAATCTTCCGCGCTTCGGCCAGGACTTCGGGATCGCGCGCGTCATAGCCCAGTGCGTTGAACAACCGCGACCGCAGGATTTTCTGCTCGTCGCTATCGCCCGGCTTCGGCTCCCAGCCGACTTCTTTCATCGACGGAGCGAGGTACTGACCCAACCAGGCGCGATATTCGCTACGATCATTATCGCTGACCAGATATTCGCCGATGTAGTCGAGACGGCCCAGCACATCTTCCATCACAGCTCGGCTCTGATCCGACTGCAGGCCCTGCGCGAACGCCAGATAATCTCCCACCGGTTCACGTCCAACCCGCACCGAAGCCCAGATGTCGTTCTGCACTGCGATGCGCTCGCCCGGTGTTAGCTTGGCTTCCGCGTCTTTCGCAAGATCGCGCACGGCCTCAGGCTGGAAGCCTACGCGGTAGTAGCCAGTCGCATTCGCGTTGGCCAGAACCCAGGTGGAGCAGCCGTTCAGCTTAAAGGTTTCTTCTTTCTTGCTCAGCAGTTCACACTTCGCGCTGCTGTCAGCCGATCCCTTCATGCAAACCGGAATCTGCCAGAGTTGATCGTTGGGCGAGTCGAACTTGGTGCGGTCGACAAAGTATCTCCGCTGTGACAGAGCCACACTCGTCGAATTGCCGGAGCACTGCGTCTTTACGTTCACCATCGGCGCACCGGGTTGATTCACCCAAGTGGGCATGATCTGATCGACTGGCTTTTTGGAAGTCTTGGCCTGCGCGTCCCAGAAGTCCACGGCGGTGGCATTGGCGTACTGATGTTTCTGTAAGTACGCGTTGACGCCAGCGCGGAACGTGTCAGGTCCGAGGTAGGCTTCGAGCATGCGCAAAACCGCCGCCGTCTTGCCGTAGGCGATCCCATCGAAAAGCTCTTGAATCTGTGCCGGAGTGTCGGCCGCCTGATGGATCGGGCGCGTATTCGCCAGCGAGTCAACGCTCAGCGCTCCGCCAGTCGCGCTTACATCGTCGAGATTCAGGTTCCACTCTGGCTTCCAGGCCTCGACCGGCTTGCTTTCCATCCACGTGGCGAAACCTTCGTTCAGCCAGATGTCATCCCACCATGCCATCGTGACCAGATCGCCAAACCACTGGTGCGCCATTTCATGCGCGATCACGGTGGCGATGGTCTTCTTCAGGTCCACGGAACCTTGCTTCTCATCAATCAGCAGAATCACCTCGCGGAAGGTGATGCATCCCGTGTTCTCCATCGCGCCGGCCGAGAAGTCGGGCAGGCCGATCAGATCCAGCTTGCCGTAGGGATACTTGATCCCGAAATACTTGTCATAGTAGGCGAGGAGGTGTTGCGCCGCGTCCAGCGCGAACTTGCCGGTATCTTTCTTGCCGGTCGTGGCCCACACACGAATCGGAATGCCGTCCTGCTCGCCCTCGATATATTCAAAATTGCCCACCACCAGCGCTGCGAGATAAGAAGACATCTTCGCCGTCGTGGCAAAACGCACCGTGTGCTTGTCCCCTGCTTCAGTGTCGGAGATGACTTTCTGGTTTGAAATGGCGGCCATGCCCTTGGGCGCGACGGCGGTGATATCAAACGTAGCCTTGTAGCCGGGCTCATCGAAAGAAGGATAGGCTCGGCGTGCATCCGTGGACTCGAACTGCGTCGCCGCATACTTCCGGCCCTGATCGTCCTTGCCGAGGTAGAGCCCGCGCATCTCGCTATTCAGAATGCCGGTATAAGTAATGTGAATCGTCGCCGGCCCCGCGGCCAGCGGCTTCTCCACGCGCAGCACAACCATTTCTTTTTCTTTCTCGGCAGAGACGGTTGCCTTCTGCGTCGCGCCGCCGCTGGCGATGGTCACTTCATGAAAATCGATATCGACCGCATTGAGCGTGATCTCTGAGGTCGGCTTCAGCACTTGAATCGAGATGGTCTCCTCGCCATCGAACTTCGCGTTGTCGAGGTCCGGCGTGAAGGTGAGTTTGTAATTGTCCGGACGCGCGACTTCAGGGAGCCGCTGCGCACTGGCCATCGCGAACGTCAGCAGCAGAAAGGTGATTACCGCAAAAATTCGTTTCATGGATTTTCCTCAGAGAAGGATCAGACTCGATTTCGAACTCCAGAAATGTTGTGTTGGCGCACAGGGCAGCCAGACTTCCAGAACTCCACCCAAGGTAATACGCATGTCCCAGCGCAAAAGTTCAATTGCGGGAGGTCACAACCCCATTGGCTATTGTCATCGTACAACGATTGGCCCCGAACCAGTAAGGGATCTCCCGGTAATCGTCGACCGCAAACACCGCCAAGTCCGCATCCTTGCCCGGCTCGATGCTGCCTTTCCGATCGGCCAATCGCAATGCCCACGCACCATTGATCGTCGCAGCCGAAATCGCCTCTGCCGGCGACATCTTCATGTGCGTGCATGCCAGCGACATCGCCATCGGCAGGCTCAGCGTCGGCGAAGTTCCGGGGTTGTAGTCGGTGGCTAAGGCAACGGCCACTCCGGAATCAATCAACCGCCGCGCATTCGGATAATCCCTGAGCCCAAGAAAATAATTCGCGCCGGGCACAAGCGTCGCCACCGTATCGCTAGCCGCCAGCGGCGCAATGTCGGCTTCGTTGACGTGATCCATATGGTCGAACGACGCCGGTTTGAACCGCAAAAACGGAGAGAGCAAAGTCTCCGAAAGCTGGCCCATGTGCGCCCTCACGCTCAGGCCGTGTTCCTCAGCAGCGGTGAATATTTGCTCCGCCTCTGCCGCCGTGAATGCCCCCTTGTCGCAGAATACGTCGACAAACTGGGCAAGCTTTCCCCCAGCCGCTGCCGGGATCATGTTGTTACAGACGAGCTCGACGTACTTTTGTGAGCAACCCTGAAATTCTTTTGGAACGACGTGCGCCCCCAGCAGGGTAGGGACGACGGTTCCGGGCCAGCGCGAGGCCGCCTGGTGGATCGCTTCCAGCGACTTCATCTCCGATTCGACAGTCAGGCCGTAGCCGGATTTCGCCTCGACCGTAGTCGTGCCGTGAGCAGCCATATTGTTGAGCGCAGTCAACACCTTGGCACTCAGTGCGCTCTTAGCCGCGCCGCGCACCGCTCCCAGGCTCGATCGGATACCTCCGCCGGCAGCCGCGATTTGCTCGTAGGAAGCGCCCTCAATCCGCATCTCAAAATCCACCAGGCGCGGCCCAACAAAAACAGGATGGGTATGTGAGTCGACAAATCCTGGCAGGACCACTTTCCCCGAGCAGTCGATCTCGGTGATTTTCTTTCGGTGCTTCTTGATCCAGGGATCGCGCAGAGCGTCTTTGGTGGTGCCGACGGAAACAATTTTCCCGCCGATACACAAGACTGCGCCGTTCTCGATAATGCCCAGTTCCTTGAGGTCAGCCCTGCGGCGAGGACCGGGCGTACCCGGAGAAGGCCACAGAGGGGCAAGCTGGCCTATGTTGACCAGGAATAGCGGAGATTGCATTCCCCGTGTCGGTTTTCGGGCTGAGGTCACGCTAAAGCAGTTTAGCAGTCGCCCGAGACATGACTGTCTGTTGCGACACATGTGCTCGACTTGCCTGAACATCTGGCATCTTATACAATCAGGCTTTCAGGCAGCTAACGAACCATGCAATCAGCCAGGGTTGGAAAGCGGGGGGCGATCGTTGTACCGGCAAAGTTACGCAAGCGCTTTGGCATCGAAGAAGGCAGCATCGTCATTGCAGAGGAGACGGGAGATGGTATTCTCATTCGTCCTGCGGTGGTTGTCCCAGTAGAAAGATACAGCCCAGAGCGCAAGGCGGAGTTTCTGCTGTCCAACGCCGTCGACGAGGCCGATTACCGCAAGGCACGAAAAGAAGTCCGGAAGCTGGGTCTTGATCCGGACTCGATTCAGCATCGGCGACCTACCTAAATGGATCGGCTGTTCCTGGACGCCAACGTTCTGTTTTCCGCGGCGTACAAGCCTGACTCGCGACTTCTCCAACTCTGGAATCTCAAGAACGTGACCCTGTGCAGCTCGCGATACGCTTTGGAGGAAGCGAGAATCAACCTCGCGGAAGAATATCGGAGGGTGCGGCTCACGAGGCTATCAGAAGCCGTTCACCTATTCGAAGCCGCTCAAAGATCAATTCCGCGTGGGACGTTATTGCCTGTGAAAGATGCGCCGATTCTGCTGGCTGCGATTGCGGCTGGCGCTACTCACCTGCTCACCGGAGACGTCCGCCATTTCGGCCCGTACCTGGGCAAGAAAATTGAAGGGATTGCGATTATTCTTCCGGGAGAATATCTCAAGCTGACAAGCTGACGAGTAAGTAATCCCCCGGCATGTGCACAGCTTTTCTTTCCTCCGGTTAACGACCGACGACTAGCCCCGCATCAGCACCTTAACGCCCGTCTTCTTCGCAAACTCCGTCGCCTCATCATAGCCAGCGTCCGCATGCCGAATAATCCCCATGCCAGGATCCGTCGTCAGCACACGCTCGATGCGCTTGGCCATCATCTCGGTGCCATCCGCGACCGTGACCTGCCCCGCGTGCAGGGAGTAGCCAATGCCTACGCCGCCGCCGTTGTGAATCGAAACCCACGACGCGCCTGCTGCCGTGTTCACTAGAGCATTCAGCAAAGGCCAATCGGCCACTGCGTCGGAACCGTCTTTCATGCTCTCGGTCTCGCGGAACGGAGACGCCACCGAACCGCAGTCCAGATGATCGCGGCCTATGACAATCGGTGCCTTGAGCTTGCCTTTCTTCACGAGATCATTCATCGCCAACCCAAACTGCGCCCGCTCGCCGTATCCCAGCCAGCAGATGCGCGCCGGCAATCCCTGAAACTTGATCCGCTTGCGCGCCAGATCAATCCAGCGGCGCAGAATGCGATTCTCCGGGAAGAGCTCCAGCACCAAATCATCGGTGACGTGAATATCCGAAGCCTCGCCTGACAACGCCACCCAACGAAACGGCCCGCGCCCTTCGCAAAATAGCGGGCGAATGTAGGCTGGAACAAATCCTGGAAAATCGTACGCATTCTTCACGCCGCGCTGAAAGGCAAACGTGCGAATATTGTTTCCGTAATCAAACGTGACGGCACCCATCTTCTGCAGCCGCAGCATGCCCGAGACATGCCGCGCCATCGCGTCAAGCGACTTCTCCTGATAAGCCTTCGGGTCGTTTTTCCGTAACTCGAACGCCTCTGAGAGGCTCATCCCACTCGGCACATACCCGTTCAGCGGATCATGCGCCGAAGTCTGATCGGTCAACAGATCAGGAACGACGCCACGTTCAGCCAGTTCGGGAATCACGTCGGCACAATTGCCGACCAGCCCGACCGAGACGCTCTCTTTCTTGCGCACCGCGTTCTTCAGAATGCGCAACGCCTCATCGAGCGTCGTGACCATGAAGTCGCAGTAGCCGGTCTTCAGCCGCTTCTTGATCCGCTCCGGATCCACGTCAATCCCCAGAAATGCCGCGCCAGTCATGGTCGCCGCCAGCGGCTGCGCTCCGCCCATTCCGCCCATGCCGCCGGAAACAATCAGCTTGCCTGCCAGGTCGCCGCCAAAATGTTTTTCTCCCGCTGCGGAAAACGTCTCAAACGTCCCTTCGACAATCCCCTGCGAGCCGATGTAAATCCACGACCCGGCGGTCATCTGGCCGTACATCATCAGGCCGGCGCGCTCCAGTTCGTTGAACTTCTCCCAGTTCGACCAGTGGCCGACCAGATTCGAATTCGCGATCAACACCCGCGGCGCGTAATCATGCGTCTTGAACACGCCCACCGGCTTGCCCGATTGCACCAGAAGCGTCTCATCGTTCTCAAGCTTCTTCAAAGTCGCAATGATGGCGTGGTACGCCTCCCAACTCCGCGCCGCGCGCCCGGTCCCGCCATAAACGACAAGGTCCTGCGGCCGCTCGGCAACCTCCTCGTCGAGGTTATTCATGAGCATGCGCATGGCGGCTTCCTGCTGCCAGCCTTTGCACGTGATGGAGTTTCCGCGCGGCGCGCGAATCGAGACTGGAGTCTTGACTTCCGTTTCAACCGGCATGCCTAGATGGTAGTGCGTCAACCGTGGCGGCGCAATGTTTCGTCTGGACGTTGCGCTCAGTAGCGGAAATTGGTTTCCAGAAAGAGAAGCTGCCCGTTGTGATCTTTGGGATAAATAGCGGACACGACGCCCTTGCCCCACGCCTTCCCGTAGTACAAGGTCGCGCCAAATATGTGCGTGAACTGATAGTCGGCGCTCATATCCCACACATTGGCGAGCCCGCGGTTGCCATTGCCGGGACGCCCTTGGTAACCAAATGTCGCTTCCTGAAATGCGCCGCCGCCCGAATACCATAAATCCTTCGCACTCGCCAGCCGGAGCGTGTGTACTTCGCTGCGCAGCGCGAGCTTGGATGTCGCTTTCAGATTCAGGGTCCCGTACAGGTCTCTGTTATTCATCATGTTATAAAACGGGAATCGAGCGTACTGCCGGGGGGTCGTCAGAACTTGGAAGAACGTGCCGTGACGTGAGTCCGCATTGTTTCCGTCACCGCTCCCGTAGGAATAGCCGGCGCTGATCCAGGGCTTAAGTGCGATGGAAGGAGGCTGCCATCCAGCTTCGGCGACGAATGCGCTGGCGCGCTGCGTTAGCTGTCCCCAGGAACCGCCTTGGAATGCTGCCCAAGCTAGAACATCGAATTTGCCCGCACTATACGTGTTGAAAACATGGACGTAGTTCGCGCCGTAGGTGGCGATTTCAATTTTCTGATTGTCGGTGGCCCGTACGGACGACGGCCGGTTGTCGGTCTTCAGCGTGAGCGTGCGGTGGTCGATGTAACCGAGACCGAACACGCGCAATTGTCCGGCTCCGTGCTGGGTGGTCACCGGTACGGTAAATGCTCCGTAGTAAGTATCGACGTCGAGTTCTCCCATGCCATCGACCTGGAATACACCTTCTGTCGGTCGCAGCGCTACGAAGGTAAAGTTGTCGTGTCCGACGGTGGAAGACAGTTGTACGCCATCGAAACTCCGTTGCACCGCCGAAAATCCGAAGTTCGCGATCAGACGCTGCGCGATCCGGGTCTGGATCACGGTAGCCAGTGTGGGGTCCTGCGGCTTGATTTCATTGCCATCAAAATACTCAAACCTGCCGATCTTCAGACTGGTCCCGAAGTCCTTCAAAACGACGAAGCCCTGCTTTAGAAAGCCGCCGACATTGTTCGTATTGCTATTGTTGGCTGCGAAATAAGTACCGCCCAGCCCAAGCTGTCCCTGCGGCGCGGAATCGACGGCCATATTCGGCAGTCCGACCAGGGCAACCTGAGCGCCCTCCAGGTACCAGGAGAAATGCTCGCGGCGCTGTCCAATCGCGAGCCGCAGCAACGAGTCGCCCAGCGTGTAGTTCCCATGTCCGCTTGTGCCCTTGAACCAGTCCCAGCCCTCGGCACGGGCGCGCCAATTCACCGAGAAGTCGAACGGACCGAGCTTCGGGTTTGCCGGCGCATCCGGACTTTTATTTTCCGGTGGAGGAGCGGGTTGTTGCGCATAGACCCATCCGCTACTGAAGAGAACGATCGCCGCCAGCCACAATCCTAGTCTCAAATTCATGCAAATCCCCTGATCACAATACAGAGCCGGATGCGTGAACGCGGAGCCGCAACCAAGAGGCGCACACGTGACCTGCCGGATGGATGACGCGTCTCCCCGGTCCCTGACTTTGAATTACAGTTCTGTTTTTTGAAAACCCACAGCAAACGAGTTGAACGTTTCTAGACTGTCTGCGGGGCTGTGTCTATAACAGGAATCTACTAGCGGATGAAAATTCGAGAGGAGGAAGCGACTTCGCTACCACGTACTGTAGGCCGTGCCGTCGCTGGCGGTTCCATTCGAGGCGGAATGCACGTCGGTGATGCCGGGCTCCTGTTGATCCACTGCCATCATCACATCTTCCTGTACCACTTCCCAGTTGGCCTGTTTGGTCATGGGATCGATGGGGATCTCCCGGAGGTAGCCCGCCGTTTTTATGTCGTCCAAAGATTGCGGTGCCTTTTGCTTGTCCAGCGTGTACTGCTGGATTACATTTCGCAGCGTGCTTAAATTCGACCGCAGCACCGACTCGCGGGCTTGCACCACCGTCCGGTTGTAGAGCGGGGTCGCCATTGCGAGCAGGATGATCATGATGCTGATCACGATCATCATTTCGAGCAGCGTGAAGCCCCGGCTGCGATCCAGCTTCCTGGACCGTGCGAGCACACTCTGCAGACTCCGGCTAGATTTCTTGGTCACGCCCCGTAGCATTTACCAATCCTTGTATTTGGTCCCGTCGAGGCCGGTGCCCTCAGACTTGGTATAGACATCGAACACGCTCTGCCCGCCCCAGGAATCGGAATCGGGGTCATCCTGCATCGAGCGCAATCCCCACTCCTTGTTTTTCGTCATGGGGTCGATAGGAATAGAACGCAGAAAACGGATTTTCTTGCCGCCCTGGGCCTCGATCCCTTTGACCAGAGTATCCAGATCCGGTGGGTAATTCATGCTGTCCACCTTGGTCTGAAACTTGTTCTGGTCGGCGGCTTCTTTGTAACGGTCAATCGCGTCGCGCATCTCCCACAGCGCCTGCCGCAGTTGCTTCTCTTTTTCGCGCTTAATCGTGAGCTGCGCCAGCGGCAAGGCCATCAGGGTGAGAATCGAGAGGATCATCGCCGCCACGATCAACTCGATCAGCGTAAAGCCCCTCTGCTGGCGGGCCGTAGCTCCGTGATGGAATTTTCGCAACATGATCGTTTTCTTCGTCACTCGATTTCGGCAAAGCCTGCTTATTGAACCGTCACCGATGCTTGCGCCCCGTTAACCGTGATGGCTTGCAATCCGGGATCGCGAGCGCCTCCCCGAGTAATCGTGAGAGGAGTTTGCCCGTCGGTCTTTGCCTGGAACGTAAGTGTGACCACGGCTCCCTGGCCCGAAACGCCGCCCGATCCCGGCGGCCGCGTCGCCGTGATTTGCGATTGCCCGATGGTTTCATCCTCGCGGTGAACCAGCGCGACTACCTGGCCATCCTGCGACAGGAATCCTCCGTTCGATACGTTCACCAACTGCACGACCTTCGGATCGTAGTTCACCTGTACCGGCACCGAGGCGACATCCTTCGCGCCAGAGATCAGCAGATTCACTACAAACGTGTTGCCTTTGGCAACCTGAATGGTTGGCGGATCGAACAGGAAACTTGGTGTGCCGCTGGCCGGAGCCGCAGCGTTCGCCTGTGCGGGCGAAGACTGTGCAGGACCAGCGGGATTGGCGGCCGGGTTCGCATTCGCCGGAGCTGCCGATTGTGGCGCCTTCACCCCCGGAGCAGCCTCAGCCGGCTTGCTCACGTGCCGCAACTCGATCGTGTTCGCCGTGCCGATATCGATCGCCCGCTGATTGACCTCGTTTACGTCTGCGCCGCGGATAATATGCGGAGTGATCGCGAAGACCGTCTCGTCTTGCGAGTGATCCTGAGTAGTCTGACCAAACAGGTACTTCAGGAGCGGAATCTGGGCCAATCCGGGGATCCCGGCCAGCGACCTGGTCTGCGTATCGTCCATGATGCCGCCAATCAGGCTGGTCTCGCCGTCTCGCAGGCGGATCTCGCCCAGATCGACTTTCTTCTGCCCAATGATGGGCTGCGTGATTCCGCCAATGCTCGCCTGGCCGATTTCCGAGGAAATTTCCATCGAGATCTTCAGGGTCACATCGCGGTCTGCGTGCACATGCGGCGTGATGTCGATGTTCACGCCTACGTCGATGTACTGAAACTGCGTGTTCACCAGTGGATTGATGCCCACGCCGCCGATGCCGGGCTGGAACGAGCCGGTGGCCACCGGCAAGCGTTCACCGATCTTCAACGACGCCTTCTGATTGTCCAGCGCTCGCACCTGCGGACTCTGGATCAGCCTCGTATCGGAAGAGCCCATGACTGCCGAGAGGTTGGCGGACGGAATCGTCACCTGGAAGTTCGTCGCGTTCAGGTTTGCCAGACTGTTCAGGTTGATGCCGCCACTGCTGGACGAGCCCGATGTAGTCGTACTGTTCGTGGTCGTCGACGTGGTTGTGGTATTGAGATTTTCCTGCAGCGAAACCGTGGCGCTGGTCGGCGGGTTGAGCCCCAGCGTGCGCGAACGGTCCTTGCTGATCTGCATTACGTCGATGTCTACGATGACTTCCGGACGCGCCTTGTCGAGGTCTTCTACCAGCTTCTCCGCCAGCGCAATCTGATCCGGAGTCCCACGCACGACCAGGGCATTTTGCGAAAGCAACTGCTGCACGCGCTGCACATCGAGCACGGCGCGAATCGCGTTCACCACGTCCTGCAGTTCAGTCGGCTGCGAAAGATTCGTCAGATAAAAGGTCTTTAGGACGCTCTGTTCCAGTTCCTTGCGCTTCTGCGGATTGTCCTGCGCCACGAAAATCGTGTTGGGCGTCACCGGACGCCAGAAGGTTTTTGATTCCAGCGCCGTGATCTCCAGCGCTTCTTCCAGCGTGACGCCATTCAATTCGACCTTAATGGGCCGCGCCGTGTAATCCGGATCAAACAACACATTGATCCCGGCCAGTTGGCCGATCGTGCGATAGACCATGTCGGACTTGTCGGTCAGCTTTACCGTGATGGGCACGTTCGAGATCGGCGCCAGTTCCGCCGGTCCGGCTGCTTCGCGCACCTTGCGTTCCAGGCTATTGGGCGGGCCGGCAGCCTGCGGCGAAGGATTCCGCTGCTCATTAATCATTTGCAGTGTGCGGTTGAGTTCCTGCTTGGCGATGAACAGGGAAGGATCGATGGCCAGCGCCTTCTGAAACTCGGCGACCGCTTCGTCCAGTTTGCCCTCGTCCCGCAGTTGCTGCCCGTGATGGACGATCTGAGCGGCAGCTTCAAACCGCGTGCGTTCGTACGCCGCACGGTAGCGCAGGTCCTTGGGCTTGAGATCGTAGGCCTGCTTGAAAAAGTCGTACGCCGCTACGTAGCTCTGCCGCGCTTCGGCATCCTGCCCTTTGGCATAGAGATCCTTGGCTTTGTCGGCGATGGCTGGGAGGGTAATGACCGCAACCAATAGCAACCACAGTGCTGGGCGCCTCAGCCGTTTCATTCGATGATCCTCACGAAGATGAACCTCACGGAATAATTTCTCAGCGACTTTGGATTGATTTGCCTGGTCCCGCGTGTCTCATGCAACACAACTCCGCGCGAGCAAACCCGCTGCACCGCAGGACTTGCCGCTAAACCCAAGAAAATTCTGCGTTCGCGCGATTATAGCATCGCCCTTCCGGGCATCCGAAGTGCTTGTACGCACTAGAGTTACACTCTTTAGTCGTAGGACCAACGGAGTACCTGTCCGGTGGCACTGCGGGGGGTGCCCCACGTCTCGCCGAATTTGCCAGACCTGGGAAGTACGCGCCTGACTGCTAAGATTGCATTCGTACACCAATGCCCCGTCAAACCACACACCAAGTCAAGCCCAACGCGGAAAAATCCCCGCGCCGGGAGCCTACCGCCAGCGGGCAGAAAGATGCCGCCGTTAATAGGATCGCTTCGCATAACTACTTCTTGCTGGAAAAATTTGAGGCCGGGGTCGCCCTGACCGGAACCGAGGTCAAATCGGTCCGCGGCGGCCTAGCCAACCTGAAGGACTCCTACGGCCTGGTCAAGGACAACGAAGTCTGGCTGCTCAACGCCCACATCGGCCCCTACGAGCACGGCAACATCCACAACCACGCGCCGTTGCGCACCCGCAAGCTGCTCATGCACCGGGAAGAGATCCGCAAGCTGATCGGCAAGACGCAGCAGAAGGGCCTGACGCTCATCCCCACCCGCATGTACTTCAAGGGCGGCAGAGTGAAGGTCGAACTTGCCCTAGCCAAGGGCAAGCAGCTCTGGGACAAGCGTGAAACCGAACGCCGCCGCACTGCTGATAAAGAAGCCCGCGAAGCGATCAACCGGGGCCGGAAGAATTAAGCGGCACCGAAGCGGAACCGGATTTTTCATCCGCTCACAAAAGCCTTGTCATTCATAAAAGCCTCGTCATTCACAAAAAGCCTTGTCATTCCGAACCGGGCTGAAGGCCCGGTGAGGAACCTGCTGTTTGCCCGCAACGCCGGTCACACCGCCCAGGGAATTTGGGTGGAACCGGCGTAAGCTGGAGCAAAGCCGAGGGCGATTGTTATCAAGACCGTGGACCTCAAATCCGACCGCCCCTCAGTGCACGAAGCCCTCCGGCGCCTGAATCGCGAACTCGAACTTGCCCGCGGCGAAGGCGTCGCGCTGCTCAAGATTATTCACGGATACGGTTCCACCGGAGTCGGCGGCGACATCCGCATTGCCGTTCAGGCACGCCTGCAGGAGCTAGCTGGGGCGGGGCAGATTCGCTGTTGCATCTTCGGCGAGCATTGGTCCAAGTCCGATGAGCCAACCTGGCGCCTGCTGAAAACTCACCCTGACTTGAAAAGCGACTCGCATCTGGGACGACGCAATCGAGGCATCACCGTCGTGCAACTCTGATCGAGGGCCGTGTCATTGAAACTTATTCTATAAATGGGCTCGGGAAGGGCACGGCTTCAGCCGTGCCGTTAAGCTACGCAAAAGTTGCGGGCTTTAGCCCCTGCGGGATGCCCACCTGAGATGTTAGGGCGAGTCTGAACTAAGCCTCCGGCGCCGCGGGTGGAGTCTGAGGATCTGCAGGCGGAGAATCCGGCGCACTGCCAACCGGCGTCAGTTGCGGCTCGGCCACCGGCGCAACCGCAACAGGTTGCGGAACGATGCTCCGAATGGGCTCAAGTTGTGCCACCATTTTCTGCTCCCAATAAGCCACGGCCATGCCGCGCTGCCAGAAGCGCGGAATCAGCAGCAGCAAGAGCGTAATCTGCGCCACCACAAAAGCACCAAACACGCTCTCCGCAGGAACCAGCTTCATCCAAATCCAAAGCCCGCCCACCAAAATGATTGCGGCGACAATCGTCGCTCCCACATAGCTCACCAGCAATCGAAACAAACTCCGGAACGTATGCCGGAAGGCTGATCCAATCGACTTGCGCACGGCACGCTGATCATTCAGGACAACGTCGGCCTCCGCCAGATCGAACCAGATGCGCAGAGTCGTCATGACCAGGAAGATCACCGCCAGCCCAATCATCTGCAGCTGAAAGGAGAGAAGCTCGTTGGTGCTCTCACCGGCCTTCTTGGAAATCGCTCCATTGATGCCGAACAAAATCCCGGTAAAGATGCCCATCACGATGCCGGCCACAATCATCAGCCGGATAAACCGCCAGAGATTCCGCCCGCAAGCGCGGAAGAAATCTTCGCGCGGCAACCGGTACGTCGAGGCATATCCCTGGAACACTCCCGGCAGAAACAGCGCGGTGGCGATGAAGAACAGTATCGCGAAGTACATCGCCGGCATGGTTACCGACTGCATAGGCCCAAACTCTGGGCGCGCCAGCATCTCGCCGAGTACGCTCACATGGAGCCCGTGCACCAACTGGCCGGCATACAGGCTGTGATCGAGAATGGCGTGCGCGCTCCTGCGAAACGCAGCCGCCCCGAATTCTGCCAGCGTGAGATTCAGCAGCCAGAACCAGAAAATGTAGCGTTTGTTCCGGGCGACCATGCCCAGCCCCGCGCTCAACAAACCCTTGTTTTCACTCATAGATCTTTGATCCTTCGGAATCGTCCGTCACTTCTTGGCTGCGTCTAAACCGCCCACCAGGCCAGAGCCTGCGCCAACCACTGCGTTACGAACACCCAGTAGGTCGATACCTTATTCGTAGGCTTGGGATCCGCCTTCACCACATAGCTGTTATTGAAATTGTTGCGATCAATCTGCACGGTGTGGTCGGGATCAATCTCCGCCGAAACTGCCTTCGCTTTTTTCTGATACGAGAATCGCGTCCAGCGGCTCTCTCCATTCCAGTGTTCGCGGATCGTCTCGCCGTTGTCGAACTTGACCTCGACCATAACCGGCATCACGAAATCTTCCGCCCGCCGCACCGACACGTAGGACTGATATACCGTGTTGTCCTTCGCATCTTTCTTGTCTTTCTTATCTTTCTTATCTTTGTCCTTACCCTTCTTGTCGTCTTCATACCAGTTGACCGGGAACGAATCGACTGCGCTGACCTCGTAGTCCAGCACCTGCGAGCCGTAGACCGCCTGTTCGAAGTACCGCTTCAAGTCTTTGTCTGGACCTGCAACTTCCTGGATCGTGTTGAGAAAGTCTGCTTTCGTGGGATGTGTGAACCGGTACTTCATGAAGTACGTGCGCATCGCCTTATTCATCGTGTCTTCGCCGATGATGCCTTCGAGCGTCAGCAGCACGCTCGCCGTCTTGCCATAAGTAATTCCGCCGTACGAGCCGAAGCTGTAGTAGTCGTAAGCGTTCTGAGCCATCGGATCGCGATTGGCCACGCCAATGAAAGCGTCCCGCTGCTCCTCGGGCTCGCCCATCGTGGCCCCGGCCATGTTCAGAATCGAAGTATTCCTGCCTAGCACCGAATCGAGCACTTTCGCTTCGGTGTAGCTGTTGATGCCTTCGTCCATCCACGCGTCTTCGAATTCGTTGGTGGCCACCATGCCATACCAGTACTGGTGGCCGAATTCGTGTTCGACGACGAGTTCAACTCCTTTGACGCCGTCCGGTGCAAACCAGCCCGTTTCGCCGGTGATGAACGTCGGATATTCCATTCCCCCAGCCGCCGATCCCGGCTCCGGATCGACCACCGTCAGCGACTTGTACGGATACGGCCCGTACCACTTTTCAAATCGGTCCAGCGTGGCGCGAGTGATCCTCTCGTGACGATCCGCTTGGTCCCAGTGCGCCGGCTGCATCAGGAAGCGCAGTTGGATTGGGCCCATTTGCGACTGATAGGTGCTCTCACGCACTTTGTAGCGCGGGCTGACGGTCCAGGCAAAGTCGTGGATGTCGTCGCCGTGATAGGTGAGTGTTTTCGTTCCATCAGGATTATTTACGTCGCTGACCTTCACGCCGCTGGCCCCGAACACTTCATTCTGCGGCACCGTGACCTTCACGTCGTACACGCCGAAGTCGGCGAAGAATTCTGTAGTCGCGTGATACTGGTGGCAATTCCACGCGCCATGCCACCACACGCCAACTTTCGGGAACCACTGGCCCGCCAGCAGGAAATCCCTCTTCCATCCCGAACGCGCCTGCGTCTCCGGCATCTGGTCGTGAAACGCAATCTTGAACTGCACATAAGCATTCGGCGGGATCGGCTTCGCTAGCGGCAAGTCGACCACGGTCTTGTCATCTTTGTTGCCGTCATCCGGAGCAATGTAATGCAGTTGCGAAGTCAGATCTCCCTGTCCAACCACTTCAATGCTCTTGATTTCTTCCGCCCCGTACTCTTTCGGGTCCCATTTGTCGTAACTGGTGTCGCGGCTGCCCTCAACCTTGGTATTGCGTACGAACGTCGCGTTGGGCTGAAACGCATTCTGATACAGATGGAAAGGGAAGTGGTCGAGAGCCTGTCCGGTCAGGTTGTGATAGGTGAGCACTTCGGTCGCGTCGATGGTGTGCTTGCCAGCGTCATACTTGGCGTCAATTTCGTAGTGCACGATTCGTTGCGACATCGGCGTCGGAGAGTTCACCGCCAGAGTCGTCTCCGGAATCGCCAGCGAGGATGCGTCCGCGGTCGCGTCCTTAGCTGTTGTAGTCATGGTCGCCGCCGCACCCTGCCCGGGCGCAGCCGTGGCTGATTTGCGGCCCACCAGGGCCGCGATCCCAAGGACTAACGTAACCGCCATCACCACAACTCTCCATCGAATCTGCATGCAAGACCCCATTCAGAAAAGGCTCAAACACAACGGCGACTGCGATGCTGAATATACTCCAGCCACGCGAGCATCGTCACGCTTACTGACACGCTAAGGCCGCGAAGAACTCCAAGAAGTGCCTAGCTCTTTCAACACCGGCGAACCCCTTCGAGTGCTTCGCGAAACCTCGGCGAACTTTGCAGTCAAAGTCTTTAAAGCAATACGGGTCGTTCGGTCAATTAGTTCCCATAGTTTGTCGTGATCAGAAGCACGGATGCTTCGAGGCGTGACCTCTCGCCCCAAACGTGACCATTGGCGCAGTACAATGCCGGAGAGCAACTGTCCGTTTTGCGTTCGATGGTCGATCCTGAAGGAGCCTACACATGCCTCCCGTTGAGCAAGGTGATCTCAGCCTGTTGCAGCACCCCGCCTCGCAGGAACTCCTGCAATCGAAAATTCCGGCGCGCCTCGCCTACATCGCCAGCGACGGCACACCCCGCGTCGTACCCATCTGGTTTCATTGGAACGGACACGACATCGTCATGGCCAGTCCGCCCAAGGCGCCCAAGCTCAAGTCCCTGGCTAAGAATCCAAAAGTTTCCCTCACCATCGACGAGAACGGCTTCCCGCCGAAAGTGTTGATGATCCGCGGCACAGCGCGTCTGGAAACTGTCGAAGGAATCGTCCCCGAGTACGTTGCCTCAGCCGGACGCTACTTCGATGCCCAGCTAGCCGAAACCTGGCTCAAACAACTCCGGACGAAAGTGTCCTCCATGGTGCGCATCACCATCACGCCGGAATGGGTCGGCCTGCTCGACTTCAAAACCCGCTTTCCCAGCGCGCTGACCAGTTAGAATCGATGGATGATCATCGGAGTCCTGGCTCTTCAGGGAGATTTCGACGCCCACCGCCGCCGGCTCGAAGAGCTGGGCGCGCAAGTGGTGCTCGTCAAAAAGCCCGATCAACTTGATCAGATCGACGGCCTGGTCATCCCCGGCGGGGAATCGGGCACATTCCTCAAACTCTTGGGAGAAGAAGGATTCAACAAGCTGAAAGATTTTGTCCGAGCCAAGCCAACCTTCGGCACCTGCGCCGGAGCGATCCTGCTGGCCACAGAGATCGACAACCCAAAACAGGACGGATTGGGCGCGCTCAACATCCGCATCCGCCGCAACGCCTACGGACGCCAGATCGACAGCTCGATTCGCGAAGGCAAATTCCTGATTAGCCCGGATGGAGAGATGCAAGAATCTCCGCTCGAAATGGTTTTCATCCGCGCGCCGAAAATTGATCGCGTGGGTGAGGGCGTCGAAGTCATCGCCACTGAAGGCGCAGACCCGGTGGCAGTCCGTCAGGGAAAAGCCATGGCTGCCACGTTCCACCCCGAGCTATCAGACGACGCTCGCGTGCATCGGGCGTTCCTTCGCTTAGTCGGCGACGCACTCGTCGACCGGACCCGTGGAATGTTTTCCGGGGGGCCTTCACTTGCCGATGAATTTATCCGAGATCGACGCAAAGACTCCGGATGGTAAGAACCGTCGAATCCCAGGCCCTGTTCTTTATTCAATAAATTTGCTTGACATGCCGAACGCGTAACCGTACAGTTACGCATTATGCGTAACCACATGGTTACACAATCTGCGATGCGCCGGAGCCGGGAAGCCACCTTCCATGCTCTGGCGGATCCCACGCGCCGTGGAGTCCTCGATTTGTTGCGGCGCGGAAGCCGGCCTGCGGGTGAAATTGCCAGCGCATTTCCGGTCTCCCGGCCGGCGATTTCGAAGCACCTGCGACTGCTTCGAGACGCGCGCCTTGTCCGCGAGCATCGGGTGGGCCGGCATCGCGTCTACCACCTGAATCCCGAACCCCTGCGCGATGTCGATACCTGGATTGAGCAGTACCGGGTCTTCTGGGCCGCCAACCTGAACAACCTGAAATCGTTTGTCGAGGCCGAGCATGCAAAAGAAATGCAGGCTGCGGCCGAACACCCCAAATCTCGCAAGAAATGAAAAGGAGAACTCTCATGCAAAGTTCAGTTCGCTCGCTAATGCTGATGTTCGTAGCCGCCGTACTCGCCGCCTCCGCCTCCGCTCAAACCGACGCTGAGAAAGCTTTCGCCACCATCAAGAACATGCCCGGCACGTGGGAGCAAAAAGCTCCCGACGGTAAAACCCTCCAGGTGACCTTCAAAGTGGTCTCCGGAGGCTCCGCCGTGATGAGCGAAATCATGGGCATGGGACCGGAAGACATGATCAGCATGTTCCACATGGATGGGCCGAACAAACTGCTGATGACCCACTACTGCGGAGCCGGTAACCAGCCGCGCATGCAGGCCAGCGTTGCGCCCGATGGCAAGACCTTCACTTTCACCTATTTCGATGCCACCAATCTAGCCGCGCCCGACGCCGGCCACATGCAGAAGATGGTTCTTACCGTACTTGACGCGAACCACCACACCGAAGATTGGACCTTCGTAGACCACGGCAAGGAGATGAAGGAATCCTTCGACCTCCGCCGCAAGATGTAGAGTGTGGGGCGGACACTCCTGTCCGCCTGCGGGAACGCAGCTTTGAAAGGGCGCGGCTTTCAAGCCGCGCCGTGAGTCCGGTAAAACATACGGCTTCAGCCGCTGAGGTGCTCGATCAATGAGTTCAACCGCAATCACCCCCGATCAGGACGCAGTCGTCAGCGAGATTCACATCGCCGCTCCACCAGAGCGCGTATTCCACGCGCTCACCGATCCCGGCGAGCTCAAGCGCTGGTTCAACAGTCCGGAGTGTCCCGTCAAGTTCTGGAAGATGGACGCTCGTCTCGGCGGGCGCTACAGCTATGCCACCGAAAAAGGCTCGGTCGTCGTCAACGACATCAGCGAGTTCGAATGCAGTGGGGAGATCACCGAATACGATCCTCCGCGCTCGCTCGCTTATACCTGGGTCGCCAACTGGCACGACGACGTCGCGCGCCGCACCGTTGTCCGCTGGGAACTCACGCCCAAGTCCGGAGGCACGCAGGTAAGGGTCACACACAGCGGCCTGAGCAACGAACCCGTCGCCCGCAAGGACTACTCCGGCGGTTGGCCTGGCGTGGTCGAATCGCTGAAAAAGTTTGTAGAGACCGGAAAGACAGCGGCCTAGCCGCGTAACAGAAAGTGGATGGCCCATGCTGTACGTCGCGCATTACGCGACGTTTTGGGTGGTACTTTGAAAGTTTGCATCACACAGGAGTTTCTATGGCCACCGCAACCGTCACGCCCGACCATAACACGGTAGTCGCGGAAGTATTCATCGCCGCGCCGCCAGAGCGCGTGTTCCATGCGATCAGCGATCCTGAACAGCTTTCGCAATGGTGGGGACAGAACGGCCTCTACCGCATCATCGACCGCGCCGCCGATCTGCGAGTGGGAGGGAAGTGGTGGTGCGCAGGCATGGGCGCGGACGGAACTTCATTTCGCGTCGAAGGAGAATACCTGGAAATCGATCCACCTCGCCGACTCGTCCACACCTGGGTCGCGACCTACATGGGAGAACTTCGGACGGTGGTGTATTGGGACCTCGCGCCGCAAGCGGTGCATGGCCTGCATCCCAGCGGCCCGAAAAAGGCTGGGACCGGAACCATGGTCAAGCTGCGTCATGAAGGCTTCGCGGGTCATGTTCAAGGCGCTATGAGCCACGGCGATGGCTGGAAGCGCGTCTTCGGCTGGCTCACTGCCTACGTGGAACGCGACGAAACCATCGATACGCGAACGTAGCGATTTAGAAACTGATTTGTCATCCTGAGCGAAGCGAAGGACCTGTGTACTCCTTCGCACGGCGCTGTTGCCTGCGCGTTTGACACTTTTAGTGCTCCGTTTCATACTCCTGCCACCCAGCAAATCCCCTTCCAGGAGCGCTCTATGAAGAAGTTCTCGCTGGTTGTTCTGCTGCTTGCCGCCACCGCAACCCTCAGTCTGGCGCAAGCGCCCCTCCATCAACCCAAACTTACCTTCCAACGGAGCGGTACGACGCAACTCCTCATCGCAGTCAGCCCCGTGAACTCTCAGATCGTCTGGGCAGCCGGCACCGGTGGCACCTACGTGGTCACGACCAACGGTGGAAACACATGGAAATCCGGCATCGTCTCCGGCGCCGAACAACTGCAGTTTCGCGATGTGCAAGGCGTCAGCGACCAGATCGCCTACCTCATGTCGATCGGAAACAACACCACCGACTTCCGCATCTACAAAACCACCGACGGCGGAAACACCTGGAACATCGAGTTCACCAACCAGACCACGAATGCCTTCTACGACTGCTTCGCATTCTGGACTGCGGATAACGGCGTCACCCACAGCGATTCGGTGAGTGGTGTATTCCCCGACATTCTCACCACTGACGGCCTGACTTGGCAGTCCATCTCCGGCAACATGCCGCCGGCGTTGCCGGGAGAGGCGTCGTTCTCCTCCAGCGGAACCTGCATCACCACTCAGGGAACCAGCAATGCCTGGATTACCACCGGCGGCTCCGCCATCTCGCGAATCTTAGCTACTACAGACGGAGGCAATACGTGGCATGCCTACAACACTCCGCTAACCAGCTCGCCCAGCGCCGGCGGATTCTCCGTGGCGTTCCGTGACGCGCTGCATGGAGTGGTCGGTGGTGGAGATTTGTCCAACAACTTCTACGGACAGATGGCGGCCTCCAGCGATGGCGGCCAAATCTGGACAATGACCAACTCGCCGCCGATTCCGGGTGCCATCTTCTGCCTGGCGTATGCCAATGGCCAGGTTCTCCCGGGCACCGGCAACGAGGCGGGTACCGAACGACCAGTCACCAATCCATACGCCCGCACGGTCGTAGTGACCAGCGAAATGGCGCCCAACTTCAGCACAGGGTCCGCAGCCTGGACTCCTGACGAAGGAAAGACCTGGCACACCTTGTCCCAGGTGAGCGGCTACTGGGCGGTCGCCTTCGCCGATCCGCAAGACGGATGGTTCGTCGGCAACAACGGCCAGATCCTGAAAATCAGTTTCTGATTCTTCAAACGAATCGGGTGCCCCATTCTAACGTCGCGTATTCTGCGACGTTAGAGTAGGGACTATCATGATTCGTATCAGGGCATCGCTTCAGCGGTGCCGTAAGTCATAACGAAGGATCGGCTTTAGCCGCTGCGGACTGACCGAGCAATGGCGCCCTCGTTTGACACCCCACCCACTGCGGCGTAGACTGCGCCGACTTTCAATCAAGCAGTCCCGAGGAGCCCTATGAAGACACGTTTCGCAGTGGGTTGTGCGGTGTTGTGTTTCGTCGCGGCGGTTGCCTTCGGCCAGGATGCGGCCAAGGTGGATCCTGCTCACTACAAAGTCGAGTTTGAAAACGCCAAAGTGCGCGTGCTGCGCTTTCACTACGGACCCGGCGAGAAGTCGGTCATGCACAGCCATCCCGACGCCGTTGCCGTGTTCCTCAACGAGGGCAAAGTCAAATTCACCTTCCCCGACGGTAAGACCCAGGACGCCATGGGCAAGGCCGGAGAAGCGCAGTACACTCCCGCGCAGGTTCACCTCCCGGAGAATACGGGCACCGCAGCCATGGACGGCATCGTGATCGAACTGAAGGACGGCGCCGGGAAGATGAAGTAGCAAAGCCGACAGGCGCAAGTCCGGGTCGCAGCCATGCGGCCCTTTCTTTTTTACGGCGCGCTGCCGGCCCAGTCTCGACGGGTTGATTGACCGCTACAGCAATTCCAACAGGTAGTTAGGCAGGTGTACGCCTAACTCGACTCTCGGAGCGGCGGCGGAGGTCTGGGGTCGCTGCAGCAACTGGCTAATTTCGCGCTCGAGGATGTGGAGTTGTTCCGCGCGCAGGGAACTGAACCGGAAGGGCTGCAGATATCCGGTTACGCTTCGCATGGGAAACAGCATTTCGGCCCGGGCGTGCACCATGCCGGTTCCAATGGCAAGCGTAAGCGTGACCGGGACCCGTTCCTCGATATAGGCGGCCAGGTCCAGCAATCCTCCGGTCACAGAGATCCTCTGCAGTCTGGCTGTGAAGTGCCGGCCGTTCTCGAGTTGAATGGAGGCGAACGCGCCTTGTGGAGGAATGACGCGAGGAGCGCGCGGGCGCAGCGGACCTTGCGCGAGATGAGTCATTTCCAACTCCAGGATGCCTTGGGCAACGCGTCGGCTGACGGCGTCAGGCTGGGCAGGGGCAGCGGCCGCCCGGTCTGCCGCATCCCGTCCCAGTCGTACTCGTAGGCGGTGCCGCAATCCAGGCACACTTGATAATGGCGCCCGATGGCGTCAACGCGCGGCCAGGTGAAGCGATGCGAGCAGGCAAGTCGAACGAGCTGTTCCAGAAAGTTCATAGTTTCTCCACATGATTTCGCATCTTCCACTGATCGAGCCAGCGGTAGAAGAAGGGCTGGTCGCGTCCGGAGAGCAGACCATGCAGTGCGGACAGAAGCATGCTCGGCGGTTGCGATTTGGTAAAGAACTTGTCGACGGAACGAAGCTTGATTGCGGGCAGCGGGCCGTAGGCGGAGAGCAGCAGGATGGGAACGTCTGCGTTCAGCCGCTTCAACCGGGCGGCGAGCCGGGAGCCATCGGTTCCGGGGATCTGGTAGACGACTACGACGGCATCGACCGGATGTGTGAGGAAGAGTTGCAGTCCTTCGTCGCCGCCACTGGCGTGGAGCACCTCGAAGCCGCTTTTCTCCAGCAGCATTTTCCGGCCAATGAGGTCGTTCCAGTGGTCATCGATGCAAAGGATCGTGGCTTTTCGTCGCTGCTTCACGGTGGGGGATCCCGTTCGGCCAGAGAGATTATTGGTGCACGGCAGGATTCAATCGCAGAATCTTGCCGCAGATATCATGACGAGGTAGGCAAGTTGATTGGACTACGCCCCGCGAATAGCCACAAATTACGAA
>Ga0209698_10000928_pt1 | contig 33805 bp, 32 predicted proteins | sample LitLauG_LLR_2012_FD_187203 | JGI IMG/M metagenome (GOLD analysis project Ga0209698, IMG submission 187203) | Freshwater sediment microbial communities from Pennsylvania, USA - Little Laurel Run_MetaG_LLR_2012 (SPAdes) (version 2) | ecosystem: Environmental > Aquatic > Freshwater > Creek >... | reverse complement strand
GGCTTATTGTATGAGAGGAAGGGTAACGCCGCCTGGCGCTTTGGGAAAGCTACACCGACGCCAGCGACAAAGGCGTGCGGCCGAAATGTGCGGCGGCTTATGTTGGTGTGTCCGATAGTGGGATCCCAGAGAATGTTGCGGCCAGAGGGCAATCCACATTCCAACTGGTCCCGAGGTCGGTGCTGACGTTCCAGCCAGCCGGCATGGCCATCGCCGAGAAATTATCAGTAACCGCATTGCCACGACCAATTTGGACGTTCCCGTATGGATAAAACAACTGGCAGGCGCTGGAGGTATGCTGTAGCGCGCTTGCGAGCGCGATTTGCAAATGCGTTGAGTCCACACGGCGACAAGAAATCGCCGTTACGATCGTTCCGTCATTCCCGGGGGTTCCTCCGTCCATAACCGCAAAACCGATGCCTGTGACCGCCTGCAATGGAATTTTTACGTCGTTTCCAGAATCATGGAGGATGGTAATGATAAGTGTTGTACTTGTTTCTTTGTAGACATGCACGATGGACGGCCCGCCCACTTTCGGCAAGACAGGGGGAAGAGCTGTTATTGAATCGGCGAATCCGCCCGCTACGAGCGTTCTGGCGATAACAGGACTGGCCAGCATCGCAAACCGCACATTATCGGCACTGTCACGATGCGACGAATCTCCGCCTGTCGCGAGGCCGGTCGCCGGATCCCAGGATGATCCACGAGGATTGCTGTCGCTGGTCTGGGGATTGCCGATGATAACGTTTTGCACGGAATTGCTTGCAATATCTTGAACGACCTGCCGGTGCATCGTCATGCCATCGGCTGAGCCGTATGGTATGGCATTCCACCAAACCAGTGGAATTCTATTGGCGGTGTCCCCCAACATGGCCCGCAGTAACGAGAGGAACCGAAGCGCCCCAGCCTCGAATGCCGCATACTCGCTATATTGTCGAAGGCTGTCAGTCTCGTTCCACAGCCAAATGATCGCACATAGGTCCGAGATATCTTCGGCCGCGAGACCATCCACCGCTTGCCGCACAGCCAGACCGTCAGTGCCCAGCGACCATCCCGATGGGTTGGAGCCATCGCCCGGGTCCGCGATGAAGCTACCGGGATAGCCTACGCTGGTGACATCGTAGATGGCATGTCCGCTTTGCATCGTGTAGCTTGTCGCGCTCCCGGTGGTGGCGAGCACGTTATAGGCCAGGGCGCCGAGATACCAGGCGATCCCGCGCGCCAACAGTGCCGCGGCTCCATCAATCAGCGAATAATTTATGGCATTCGACTGTCCATTGACAATAAAATACAGTCCTTTCCGAACGCCTCGCACCCAACGTCCTGCATAAGTCGTAACGGTGGCGACTTCGCTGTTCGACAGGGCCTGGCTCCAGACCGCGGCCTCGTGAAGCCAGCATTGGGCTGCCCCGAGGGAAGTGCCGTCGTGCAGCAGGACGACTGGACCGGAAAGGACCCCTGGCGTCCAAGCGACGGCTTGGGCGACTTGGATACTATCCAGCCATAAGTCCACACCATCTGTGGGTGAATAGCGGATGACGATCGAATGGGTGTGGCGCCGAGCCATACTGGTGTTTACAACGACTTGGCCGGCGCCGGGAAACAGAACGAGCCGGTTGGTGCCGCCATAGCTGTCCACCTGCAAAATCGCCTGCGTTCCGATCGTCAGCAGGGTAATGGGATTTCCATCGACGTTGGTGCCTTGGCGCCAATTCGGCCGGGACCAGACAAGATACCACGTCCAACTCGCCCCAGCGAGCGGCGCCGCGGCGGGCAGTTGCCATCCCGCATTGGGATCCAGGGCGGGTTGCAGCAAACCCGGGGTTGCCACGGGATAGCCGGCGCCTCCCAGCATGCCGGAGAGATGCGCCGCCCCCTGCGGTAGGCTGGACCCGGTCTGGCTGAAAAATGGAACCAGGTTTTGGCCGTTGCCCGACAAATCGATCAGGGCGTTGCCGGAGGCGTTCCAAACCGTGACCGGTGCATTCCCGGGGCCGAGAAGGCCGTTTGGAGAACTGGCGTCCCACCACCCCGCGGTTCCGGCAACCAACTGGATTAGCGTCGATGCCGTCCCACCCGAACCGCCTGTGGTCGTTCCGGCCTGGAGGGGCGCATAGAGAGCCAGCCGATTGCCTCCAACCCCCATGGCGTGGCCAGGTCGAATGAACACGAGGCTCATGTCCTATTGCACCACAAAAGAGGTCGGACTGATCGTAGGCGCGCTGCCGTCGAGACCCTCCACCCAGGCGAACCAATTGCCCGCTGTCGCTGGGGTTGCGACGTAGGCGCCCCACAGGTTGGTATTGACAAGTATGGCTGCGGTCCAACTGGTTGGCGGCGAAGTGGCCGACAACGAGAAGCCGAACTGAACCGGCGACGCTGCTGGTGTGACTTGAGCGTTCACCCCGATTGCACCGCTTCCATGCGTGTAAGTGCCACTTGGTGCAAGGTTCCAGGTGATGGACGTTACAGACTGCGCGGCAGCGAACGTTACTGCCGTGACGGTCGAGGATGCGGGGCCGCTTCCGGCGGTGTTCGTACCAACAACAGCGAAATCGTAGCTCGTCGCCGCTTGGAGCCCTGATATGGTCGTCCCTGTCCCAACGATACCACTTATGGATGACGTCCAACCCGAAGCGCCGGTCAGTCTGTATTGCACCGTAAAGCTTGTTGCCGCCGTGGACCCCGTCTGGGCTACCCATGTTAGCTGGACGCTACCGCTGGATGCGGGGGTGGCTGTCAGACCGCTAACCTGTGACGGTGGCGCTGATTGTCCAACGCTCGATGTCAGTACGGTCAGTATCGTCGAGGCAATGCCGGAGCCAGCCGCATTTCGCGCTTCGACCACGATGTCATAGCTCGTTAACGGTTGGAGTGCCGTGACTTGATAGGTCACCGCTCCGACGACGGCGGTGCTACTGGTCCAGGATGTCGTCCCAGTTGGCCTAAATTGAACTATATAGGAGGACGCAGCACCGCCGGTCGATGGGGCCTGCCATGAAACGGTGATCGTAGTGGGCGTTATGGTCGAACTTGAGAGGCCACTGACCTGACCGGGGGCCGGAGCGAGCGTCGACGTCGTGGGCATCGCGGCAAACGCAACCGTGCCGCCGGAGTACGTGGCGCAGGACAGTATGGCGGATTGCCAAGGGGCCAATACGAGGTTGCCATTTGAACTTACAAATCCCGAACCAAGCATGACATTTCCGCTACTCGCATTGATCACCGTGCATTGGAATCCGCTTCCCATGTTGTTGGTCAGAGGAGTCAGTGTGACGGGTTGGCTGCAAATAAGCGTGCGACCATTATGCACCGTCGTATCCAGATTGGTGCTCGTCGTGATTTCGACGACCGGGGATTTGTAGCTGGGGAGCTTATTGGCGATCCATACCCAGATGGCACTAAAGGTTTGGCTAGCCATGACATTACTGCCTTGCGCGACCCAGATCGAGTCGGCATCTCCAGCAAGGCCAGCCGACTGAGCCTGATCGATCGTCACGCCGCCAAGGAAGTTGCTGTAAGCTATCGCACGATCTGATCCAGACTGACTAACAGCGATCAAGTCCTGTGCAGCCAACGCCCCGACGACCTGTAATGCGGCGATCGAACTCGTCGATCCGACGGTGCCAGTCGTGGTGGACGTCCCGGTTGTTGAAATCACACCGTTAACGTCGATGGCGACATTCTGACCAGCCGAGAATAGCCCGCGCAGCAGCGAAGCCGGCATGAGCATTGGATTGCCCTGGCTGGAAATGACCAGGTCAGACTCGATGGACAGGCTCGGAAGTACGGGGAACGCCGTGTGATCCAGGCCATCCGCGACCAACGTTCCAGTCGTGATCTTCAGGCCTATCCCGACATCGACTTGTTCCGGTCCGCCTGATCCAACACTCGTCCGGCCGAGCAGGGAAGACGACGCCACGATGATCGCAGGCTGCGTGGACGCCAGAAGGGTCCCCACGGAGGTAGATCTGGCCACCCCGGACTGACTGATTGGCAGCTCATCTTCCGGTGAAACAGCACTGCTCGGCGGCAATTGGGAGATTGTTGGCATTTATGCTCTCGACTTGAAAATGCGCTGAATGCGGTCAGGCCGTGACCGCGGCCCCACTGCATGAGGAGATCCAGTGTTGGCCGTCAAAGAAGACCTCGACTCCGGTTCCAGAGCCAGCGGCCTCGTTCGGCTTTCGCCCGTTCGGTGCGAAAGCCTTGCCGCCCGCGGTCACACCGGTTGGAAGATTGCCCACCAAGTATGATGGCAGAACGATTGGGCCCGAGAAGTGCGGAGATACGGCATTCGTCCAGAAAATTTCATGCCACGAGGAAACACCGTCAGAAACAATGTGGTATCTATCATTTTGGTGAAGAGTGATCGGGCCTGAGTCAATTCCATCGGCGCCGCTTGGCAAAATGCTGACGGGACCGGCGCCAGGCGAAGAAAATGTGAATCCAGTGCCGGCCGCCACAGTGCTGGCAGGGGGTAACGTTATTGTATAGGGAGTTGCTCCCACCAAAAAAATAAAATTACCCGAAATAAAATTCGGCAGCGTCGCAGATGCCGAGTAAACATTCACCCATCCGACCGAAATGCCCTTTCCGACCGCGTACGAATATATCCCCTGATTCCACCGTAGAGTATCGGTGGTGGCATCAAACGCTAATCTATTGCTGTTGGTGCTCTCAAAGGCGATTGACTGGCCTGCCGCCATTTTGATGACTGGCGCATTGTTTATTTGCTGAGCCATCGTCGTATCAAGAACGGCATTCGAAAATGGGACAACAATACGGAAAACTGTTTTGGTACTTCCCGCAGATCCGCCGCTTAGATAGACCCCAACGATAGTGCCGACCTCGACTGGTGGCCCAGATAGATTGGCTTGACCGATGACAAGGCTTTGGATCGTTCTGCTATTCGCATCATCAAGGCCGTTTCCAAACCAGTCCATCTCTATCGTCAGGGATGAATTGGTTGCACTTGAAGGCTGGCCGGTTTCGTCCCGGTACTCAAGGCAGGCAACCCACAGCTGAGGCTGCGGCAAGAATTGTCCATTGGCGTTGGTGGAGGCAGATTCCCGGATTGTCTGGGCGTAGCGTGCAACATGCTGGGCCGGCGACGCTACCGAAGGAGTTTGTATTCCCGCCCAGATCAATCGATCGAGGCCGCCCCACACATAATTACCCGGGCTATTGTAGATAATCGTGTCAGATCGCACATTCGTCAGCACCGCAGAGCCAGATCCACCGTTGTGCGTTACAATGTAGGATGATTGATTGACGGAAAAATCAGTTGCCTGAGAGGTGCCCTGTGACGTAACAGCCCCAAATGCGGTATTGCCCGTGACAAATCCCGGCAAGGCGAAATCTGCCGGGTTACCTCCCCCGGGGATTGCGGCGGCAAGGGAGGTCCCATCGGCATTTAACGTCCCGTCAACGATCCATTTGACCCGCTTGGTGAGCGCTATTCCCCATGTGCCCGGCGGTTGCACCAGCGTCGTGCCGTTCGGAACATAGATCACGCCGCCTGCCGCCGCGGCTTGGTAAGCAGCTTTGAAGGCGGCGGTGTCGTCGGTTGTGCCGTCGATCTTGGCTCCATAGGGCGGCATCATCACGTTGATGACCCTCTGGGCGTTCGGGTTCGCATCCACGTAAGATTTGGTGGCGGCTTGCAAGGGGGCAGTGGGGTTCCCGGAAAGCACCAGTGTCCCGGTTAGCGTGCCGCCGGATTGGGACAGCGTAGTACCAAATTGGTCATCGACATACTGCTTGGTGGCCGCGTGGGTCGCTGCCGTGGGCGCGGCCGCCAACGAAAGCAACCCGGCCAGGGAACCGCCAGAAAGCGGAAGCGTCGTTGCGACCTGCGAGTCGACGTATCTTTTTGTGGCGGCTTGTGCGGCGCTGGTCGGGTCAGCGCTGAGCGCCAAAAATCCCGTTAGGCTGCCGCCGGCCCGCGGTAAAGATGTGACCATCTGGCCATCGACATAATTCTTGGTGGCGGCTTGGGTTGCCGCGACCGGATCGGATGCCAGGAAAAGAGACCCTGTCAGCGTGTCACCAGTGCGTAGTACCCTGGAGTCAGCATATTGCTTTGTCGCCGCCTGGGTCGCCGCGATAGGATCGCCCGATAATACGACTGGACCGGTGAATGTGGCGCCGGCTGTTGTTATCGCGGTTGCAAATTGATTGTCGATATATTGCTTTGTCGCCGCCTGCAGGGGGGCAGAGGGGTTCCCCGCCAAATAGAGCGCGCCGGACAATGTATCGCCAGTGCGGCTGACCCGCAGATCCACGTATTGCTTCGTGCTAGCTTGTAGCGGTGCCGCGGGATCCGAGGCTAACAGTAGCGCGCCGGTCATTGATGAACCGGAACGCGAAATCAAGCCCGCGGCTTGCGTATCAACGTAATTCTTGGTCGCTGCCTGTGGCGCAAGGACTGGGTCAAATGCCAGCACCAGAGCCCCAGTCAACGTATCGCCGGACCGAGCAACCTTCTGATCGGCGTATTGCTTAGTGGCCGGCTGCGCACTCGCGGTTGGATCCGAAGCCAGAAACAGGCTTCCGAGTAATGTGCCGCCGGATTTGGCCAAGGAACCCGCAACCTGTGCATCAACATAATTCTTGGTGGCAGCTTGCCAAGCCGTTACCGGGTCGGCTGCCAGACTGAGCGCACCTGACAATGTATCACCCGTGCGGGCCAATTTGAGATCGGCATAGTGCTTCGTGGATGCCTGCAGAGCGATCGTCGGATCTGCATTGAGAAGCAGAGCACCGGACAGCGAACCCCCAGCCATCGGCAACAGGCCACTACCGATGGCGTCGGCATAGGCTTTCGTCACCGAATCCAGGGGATGCTGCGGCGGTGCCGAAAGCGTTAGAATCCCCGATAACGAGCCTCCGGCCAATGGCAGGGCCGTGGCAACTTGCTGGTCCACGTAGGCTTTGTTCGTCGCCTGCCCCGATCCGGCAGGCGGGCCAGCAAGCATGAGGCCTCCAGACAGCGTGCCGCCAGACAAGGGCAACATGTTCGCCGTTAACCGGCTGAGCGTTTGGCTGCCGACCGATCCAGTTGGCGTCACCAGGGCCTGCGAAAGATTGATATTGGGGACGCCCGAAATCCCATTCAGGAGTTGGCCGTATGTGACGGCAACAGCGGTGCCGGACTGAGACATCGAAACAAGGTCACCCGCCGCCGGCACCGTACCACCAGGCAAGGTGTTAAGGATAAACGGTGTTGCGGTCGCGGATAACGTGGAGCCGGTCAAGCTAAGATTCTGGCCAACTGTTATGATGGCCGGTGCTCCCACGCCGGGGCCAATGCCCCCTAGTAATGATCCCGGGGGCACCGCTAGTTGGGTCTGCACCCCATTCAATACCTGGGTGCGAGAAACCCGTCGTGCTATGCCTCCTTGGCTGACAATGAATTCGTCAGAATCAGACGCCGATGTCGCGGGCGGAAGCTCGTCAATTGTGGGCATGAGTGCTGCGTTCTCCGGTCCCCTTGATTTCGGGAGCCTGATCTAAGGATTGACTGTGGAAAATCGGCGCCGAAATTACAGCGAGAAGATTGATGTCAACTGGCCGACAGGACGGGGTTCCCGTTCTGGTCAGTCAGAACAACCCCGGTTGCGGTTATTAGTGAATTTGGCGGAACAACTGGAACAGACAAAAGAATAACCGGCAACAGAACACTTCTCTGAAGAGACCGGCCATTGACAGTAGTGATACTGAAAGTGATTGTATAAATGGTGCCCGCCTGACCACCGGATAGCCATAGAACAATCTTGCTACCATCCGCTGTCGTGCTTTGAACCGTCAGGTCGCCCGGGTTTGACGGCGATAGACTGACGTTCAGCGTGGCGATACCGTCGCCATCGTTCCCAACAATTGCCGGCCCAATGTCTAGAATGTAATCCAAGACATCGCCTGGATCCTTGGTCGGCCAGTTCAGCGGCGGCGGTGCAATCGCCGCGGTTCCACGGGGCACCGATATAAAAGAATCAATAATCACCACGCGAGCATTGCTTGGTTTCCAGACATGACTTAAAGTCACAGACATATCAGACTCGTTTCAGATAACGATTTGAAAAATTTTTTAAGCTGCCGCAGAAAAGAAGGCGCGCGTTGAAACTCGATCTAACCCGAACACCGTAATCGGCCCGTCTTGGGCTTGTAAGCGGGCCTGACTGTCGGTGGCAGTCTTTGTCTGAACAACTCGTAAGGCAAACTACCACCGAATTACGACTAAGCCACCGCCTCCGGCAGCGCCGTTGAAGGCCGTGTTATTCGAGCCACCGGTACCCGCGCCGGCGGCACCGCCGCCCGGAAAACTTCCCGTATTTCCTGAAGTGCCGCTGTTTTGCGCTCCCCCGATAGGCGACGCTCCGCCCATCCCGCCCTGGTTGAAAATCCCTGCCTGGCCCGCTGAACCAACAAAATTTACATCGCCGCCGACTCCTATTCCTGGCGGTGTCGCGCCATTTTGCGGGTTAGCGGTTGTTGCGAGGTAATTCAAACTTCCGCCGGTTGCTGAGACAAATTGACCGAAGCTGGAGGTGGCTCCTGGCATGGCCCCTGCGCCACCAGTGGTGCCGCCGGCCCCACCTGAGCCGACCGTCACGGATACAGCCTGTCCAGGAATGAGACCAGTAACCAATTTCTTGGCATACCCCCCACCAGCACCTCCGCCGCTCGGCAGACCCGGAACCGAGGCATAAGTGCCTGACCCAGCGCCCCAGACTTCAACTTCAACTTGCCCGACGCCGGCGGGAATCGTGAAAATACCACTGTTGATAAAGCTTTGCACGCCGGAACCAAATCCAGGCCGTAACGATGGCAGCTTCCAAGTCAGGAACGGCGCGGTGGGTATGATGGAGATATTGCCCGCGGTTACCTGAGTTTGACCATAGGAAACGGTTATCTGATAAAGTCCTGTCCATCCACTGTCAGGGGCTGGCGTCGTTTGGCTACCGGTATTGCCTGGCAGTCCGGGTTTGAGTTGCAATTGAACCCGCTGAGTGCGTGCGGTATTCTGGGCGGCACTGGAGTTTCCGGGGCCACTAAACGATTGTGCGGGATTGCTCGCATTGTAATACGGGAGCACAATCGGATTTCCGTCGGCCTCTTGAAAAGAGGCCTCGACTAAATAGTTTAGCGACTGCCCAACACTGGATGGTGCCGTCAGGGAAAATGTTGTGGAGGCGGTGTTGATCCCCATCTTGACGAGCATATCGTTTGCATCTGCCGGGATAGACCCATAGGCAAGAAGATCGATCGGACCGATCTGAGTGATACTGCCGGGACCGATCGTGACACTCATTGAGGCAGGGGTGGTAGGCCGACATACCAGTCCATCCGCGACCGTGCTGGCACCGAGCACCGCCTGAGCAAGAAACCCCAGGCCGATCATAGTGTTCCTGTTGATAGACAGAAGGTCAGTATCGAGCGGAATACTGCTCGGGTAAACGATATTGCGATCCATGGTGGCTTACCTATTCCAAGGAGAAGATTAATTGATCCGCAGCCACGCGGTGGCGTTGACAGGTAGAAGGCCACTTAATGTTGATTGGATATCTTGATCCGTTACATTTCCCGGTAAAAGCGAGAGATCTATGTAACTGATCGCTCCTACACCGTATCCACCATTTGGTGTGCCATAACCGGCCACCATACTGACGCCGGGCGTCGGGGGGCGCGTAGTGGTAACAAAAAACTGGAGTGGTAAATCGAGGCTGCCCCATCCGCCGGCCTGTCCGTATGCGAAACCGTTACCGGCCAACTGAGAAGATCGGGCGAGCGCGGAGTAGGCGCCGGTGTCCCCGCAGTTCCACGGCTCGAATATGACAGGCGGACGACCGATCAACGATTCCAACCCCAGCGACACCGCTGACCGGGTAGCAGCGCCCCTTAGCAAGGCGGCCTGAATGCGGCTGCGGTAAAGCGAGTCCGATTCCCGCATTTTCCGTCTAAGATTCTTCCCAAAGTAATCGGTAGCGATCAAATCGAGCCATTCATCAGTAGCAGTCAGAAGTCGCGTTTGGGTAATCAGATAGTCAATTAGATTGTATATCCACACCCAAGGGGTCGCTATACAAATCAGTATCGCATTCAGATTGGGGCTTTTTTCGGAGAACCAACGCTTGGGCAAGGCAGCCCATAGCCGAGATACTATATCTCCCAGATCACCCTTCATTGGTCGTCACCACTACCTGGCCAGCCTTTATGACGGTCAGTGGAGGAGGGACGACATCCGATGAAAGTCCATTGAGCTCAACACCAATGATGTTTTCGACGCCGGCACCCGCGAGATAGGCATTTTGTGCGACACGCGTGATCGACGCACTTCTCCCAATTGGAAGACTGTTTAGGTATGTTTGGACATAATTCTGTATACTGGGCACATATGTTGGGCTGACATCGGCGGAAGTTAGAACCGCTGTTAGTGAAACGTTGACGGTCAACACTAGCGGAGGCACAACGTTGAAAGATGTTCCGATCGGACGCACCATATCGACGGCAGTCGCGACAGCCGACAAAAGGTCCGATGAAGGATAGCCGGTTCCGTCATCCACGATGATCAGGAAAGAACCGACTTGAACCATCCCGTTGGCTGCTGTATTTTCTTCGACCGCAACATCAAGCCCTTGGCGGACGTTAGCTATAGCATTTTTCACCGCTGTGAGTGTTGCACGAGACAGACTTGCCAGGTAATTCTGGAACCTGCTCCGAAACGCCTGGTCGCTTTCGGCATCGATGCCATTCGAAAGTGGATTGGCATTAGTGACGAGGTCCACTCCAGGCAGGGATGCGGCTATCACAGTGATAGTACCGGCCAACACATTGCCTACTGATCCTTTGGTGGTGCAAATTACCGGCAAGTCCACCGAACTTACCCCGTTCGGCACCACATAGCCTGACGACGAAGCCTGCCAGATCGACAGACTTTGGTCGATCGAAACCGAAAAGCTTAGCAAACCATCGGTGGTTTTGACGACGGTTCCGGTTGGTATGTTTGCCGGCAAATTGGCTGCGAAGCGGGAGAAACTGACAATGCCGGTTGCCGGTGCGGCCGGAAGGCGGGTTTGTCCGAAGTCCAACATCCATGAGTCCAGATCCGGACCGCTGGAGGTCGAGGCGCGAGTAGTCTGCAAGACACACAGGACAAGCCACTGTAACCACAGTACAACGGAGGCGTTGGCTTCAAATATCGCCCGCACGACGGAGCCCACCGAAACATCCACCAGACTGACGGCGGAACTCTGCAGCGCCGCTCCCATGTCCTGGACCAGTTGCGAAAAGCCCTTTAGATTCAAATTCATTGGCGATTAGCTCGCTGTGACGTTAAGATTAACTGGCTGTGCCGAGGATGGATCGGCATAGATAATATTGGCAACTACGTATCCATCAGCCGCATTTACAACACTTGCATTGATTTGAGGGGCTGGCGTTGTCGGAACGGCTGTCTCAAGCGCCAATTGCGTAATAATGACCGCCTCAATGTCTGCGGATTTGGCCGGAATCCCGACGAATTGTGCCAGTCCTCCGCCATAATCCAGGTTCCACAGGTAGCCGCCAGGGTTTGTAAGTAAACGTCTGAAAACCCGTTGGCTGATGGCATCGGATCCACCTGCCAAGGCGAGGTCCCCACTTGTACCAACCACGAGGTCACAACCCCACTCATGAAAAATATCGTACATGGTCGTTAGTCCAAAGGTGATGGTGTACTGCTGGTCTCGTTCGGTGGTACAGCGTGGGTGTGTGAGTTATAGTGGGTCCGCAAGCGGGACAGTGGCCCCCCTCGGTCATACACATCACCCTGGACGTGGAGATCTCCGTTTATTTGGATTGTTCCGTCATTGCACAACTTAAGGGAGCTTCCAGTCTGATGCACAAGCCAGAATTCCCCACCAGGTACCACCGGAGGCGTTTGCTTGTCGGAAAAGCTACGCCCGATAATGATGCCTTGTTCGATGTCACCTTCCTGGGGAACCAACAGCACCTGATCTCCGGGATTAAGAGGGCAAACCATTCCCCAGCCATTCCCTACCCACTGGGATAACACGGGTAGCCATCCGGATAAGACGCCATCGGGTTGGATAAGAACCCGGGCAGTGCCCTTTGCAAAATTGACTGATGTTACGGTACCAAATTTTGTTTGACCGGTTGTTTGATCTAGACTCGCTGCATGCGATTTTATCGCATTCGACAATCGATCAAGCATAATTTTGGGCTTCCATACTGTGCCGTTGGCAAGACATTAGAATATCAAACACTGACAGCGCGGATGCTCTGGGTGGACCCTGACAGGGAATTATAATGACGTTCCACGCTGTCTATTCTGTACGGGGCGTCTAATGCCGAATTCGTACCATCCAGCAAAAAAATCATGCGAGGCGCGAGGGAGAAGTCCCAAGGCATTTCTAAATGCAGCACCGTCGCGAGACGATTTAATTCGGTTGTATAACGTCCGGCTGAATCTGTGACCTGATTTGACGTGAAATTCGAAGATGAAAAGAGGAACGCCTGATTGATCTTCGAAGCCGAAGGCCCGGCACCGTTCGCGCCAAAGTTGGCGGCATTGCTGTCATAGGAGGCCATATTTTGGGAGTTCCACGACTGAACTCTTGCCGATGTCGCGGGTGTGATCGTGAGCGAACGTTCGACCCGGATTCTTTGAACGCTGGATGCGGTCACTTGTATGTCAGCGGACAGTAAACTGCTGGGAGGTTGGAAGAAGAGTGTGGTACCCTGGACGAACACATCAAAACTGTTCTCCCGGGCGAGTTGAACGATTAAATCCCAATCGGATCGAAGGCGCGAAAACTGACCAAGCGATAATTGCGTGTATCCATCGCCATAGTAGCGCCCAACACTGCCGATCGTTGGCGTCACCGCGGCCGTGAGACCGTGATTTTGTGCGATCGCCGAAACTACTTCCGCGGCAGTCTGGTTGACGAAATCCTGCTGGCGGTACGAATCGATCAACGATGATGAAAGGTCTCGTCCCTCGATCGCCGCAGTGTGCTGTACCGGGTCAATGACGATACTATCGATCATTCCGGTAATAAGGCTTTGCGACGTTAGGCCGTCTTGCAGGCCGATAGCGATCTCGACGTATCCGGCGGAGAGCGAAGTCCAGAACCCCAATGTGGCAAGCGGCGGTTGTCCAATTGCAAAGGTGACCGCGAATGAATCTGAGGAGAAGCAATTGCTGGTCACGATGGAAGCATGCAGGACGCCGGGGATGTCATTGCCATCAATAGAGATTAAGATTGCGGATCCGCCGATTATCTCAATACTCACTTATTGAGGCCCAATTCCGTCCGAAAAAACAGAATAAAACGGCGGGATCATAAGTTGAACTCGACCGCTGAGGTGTGGATCCGTTAGGTTGTTTGCCCTGGCGATATTGATCCATTGCAGGGCGCTGCCAAGTTCGGTAGCTGCTATTTGAAATAGATCTCCACCGATTGTCGTGATGATCCGCACGTTAATTCTCGCTGCTATTTAGATTCGTTCCGATGCGACCGACATAAGATCGCGTGTTGACCGCGGCCGCGAGTGACCCTGCGCTGGTCACCATTTCATCAAGCGTTCTGATCTCCCGAACAGGGTCGGTAACCGCTCCAGTAGACTGAGACAGTAGCCCCGACTCCCGACCTATCTGTTTGTCGATAGTCTGCAACGTAGCGCCAACGACGCCGCGTGCCATCGCTTGTTCCGACGTGTCGGTAGTCAACGCGTTTGTGCCAGTCAGAGTTGTCTGTAATAAAGCAATTTGGATTGAAGTTCCGGTACTGGCGGATAGCGCACTACTGAGATCCGCGGAAATCAAAGCCCCTAAGGTGGTGGATTGCTTGGGGACTACAATGATCTGATCCACGACGGCGCAATTTGCGCGATAAGGGATCCACCAAGGGCTGTGATAATCGGCTACGAAGCTTTTGACGACGACGCGGCGACGGAACGACTCCCAGGTTAGCCATACGGTCTCGCCTGATAGACGGAGGTTATCGAAAAGTTGCACGCGCGCTTCAGCATTCGGCCCAGAAAAAGTGCCTTGGAAGACAATTTCGTCGTCTTCCGGCCCCAGTCGCTCGACCACTCTGTGGCCGGTTGACAGGATGTGGATTGCCAAACGATGGCGGCCCCCGAAACGAACCGATGCGGGTATTTCAAAGTCCTGAAGACTGATCGGACCAATCTGGATAGGAGAGTCCTGCAAGGGTTAGGTGCTCCCTGAAAAGAAGGCGTAGGGGAAATGCAGGCGGTGCGGTACCGGTCAAAAAGGTGCGACGCGACCCCGTGGTAGAGTTGCTCTCGGATCTATTCCGGTCATGCCGGTAACGGGCTTACCCAATGCTCGTTCGAAATGATCCACCGCCCATCTCCCAAGTGCTGCACCATCGATGTGTAATATTGAGACGGCGGGCTTGTGGCCTGTGGTTTGTCCGTCACCCGGAGCGCCGCGAGGGATGGCGGAGGAAATTTGAGACTGGCTGTCAGGGCTTTGTCTGGTTGGACCTTGATCGATCGGTGCAAACGATGCCGGGCCGGTCACCGCGTGAACCGAATTTCGGACCGTGGAAAACAGGTCCGCGACAGCATGAACGCCATTGGGTTCATTTCGGGCGGACCCCAAAGGTACAGGAGAGAGTGCGGCCGTGCCTCCCGAAAAGGTCGGCCCCATTTGGGATATAAAGGGAGGCGACATGCGTATTCGTGAGATCCCACTGTTCCATTCGGGTTTGCTTTGAGATCCGACAACCGATCGCTCCAACAACCCCGGCGTGGCAACAGGCGCGGACGGTGTCGCAAATGTCCATGGAGCAACACGGCTCGGGGAGGCGGTCGCCATCTCACGGGTCGATCCGGCCAATCGGCCCGGACCGACGATGTGCGAGGCAGGCGTTAGCCGCGATCCTTTTGGGATAACGAATGTTGAATGTCTTCGAAACCTCGCGGGGCTCAGGCCCGCGATGACTGGCGAACGGATGCTGACACGTTCATTTGGCACGTCGTGGGGTACTCCCGCGCCAGGTTTGACTCGCATTGCCGGTGGCGCCAGAAAATATTGCGGAAAGCGAAGAACCCGTTGGAGTGCAAGGAACCAGGCGATCCGACTTGCGTGCACCTGGGTGACAACAGCCGTTTGGGTGAATCGTCGGTTGACCGGTGAGTGGTAGCGCATTTTATCCCAAACCGGCATTGGGTTTGGCCCATTCATACGTTGACCAATCAAAGCTGTGGCCCTCTAGGCTGCCGAGCGCAATGACGTATGCCGCCCGGTCCAGGGCGGGAAGGGAAAACGCGACGTCGAATGGCACCCCGTTTCGAATAAGATAGAGGCAATCGATCAGGACGGGGTGCCGGGCAAGTTTCCCACCTGGGATCCCGGGTCAGAGTCCACAGGGGCATCTTTGATGGCTTCCACGACGGCAGCTAAGCCCCCATCGCCCAATCGTTCGATCAGGCTCTCGATTTGGGGCTCGGTAGCCGGCGCTGGAATGGGTACCCCATCGATCTCCAGGACCGCGAAGACCAACCCGGCCATCGACAACCAAGCCTCGTTTTGAGCCAGCATCGGTCCGGCGGCCTTGAAAAGCCGAAGGGTGTCGAGTGCCGTTAGGCGGCGCAATAAAAAGCGACGTCCGGCTTGGTCAACAGTGGTGAAAGTTTTGGTGGATTCGCGAATGATGGTGCGAGACGGAGTCATCAGATGCGCCGCTTCCTGGTCGCGTAGAATTCAAGCTTCTGCTTGACGCTGGCGTCACCTTTCCAGGTGCCGGCGCTGGAAAGCTTGAATACAACGTCGTCGAATTGATAGGTCGAAACGGAACTATCAGTTTCGGTTATATACTGGTACATCGTGCCGGTCTGTGCTCCGCCGCCATTGTAGAAATTCTGCTCCAAGGAGGAAACAAAATCATCCAGTGCGGACGTTCCCCTTTCAACCTCAAAGCTACCTTCCCAGCCTTTGGGAAGTTCTGCGCCAAGCTGTTTACCGTCTAACCGGCTGATGCGGATCGGGCTCGTAAGCTGTCGGCTTTCGAACCCTGTGACATGGCTGATATCGACCCGTCCGTTAGGCCCCATCACGACCAGTTGGGTGTCCCGGCCGATCGAGAATGCTGTCAATCCCATTGCATAATCTCCTAGTTAACCTGACCGGTGGGCAGGGTCTGTCGAGACACTTGCACCGTTTGGCCGCCTTCGACGTTGACGATAAACCGCTCATTGATCGACTGGTATTGGATCTGGGCATCGGATTGCACATACCCAAGGCTGGTCCGGGAAAGCGGATTATTCGTGGTATCGCAGATCACACTAAATGGCAGCGAGCCATCGGTGCTACCCAGCAAACCTTGCCCCAGCATATTGTTAAGAAACGACAACTGCGTTGATCGGATTTGATTAAACAGATTGCTGTTGATAACCCGCCCGACGTATTGGCCCATGCCGGCGGCCAGCGTCTCGGCGACGTAGTTGGTCAGCCGAGTATAGTTGTCTCCGTCGATAGCGGGATTTGAGGATGTATTGAGGCCACCACGAACACCCCAAAAGGAACCCGCCGGCTGGGGATTGCAAATCACGTCGATCCCAGCCTCCAAAAGCGCACCAAGATCAGCCGATGAGTAGGTCGTATTCTGGCCAGAGCCGGGCGTGCCCGTCCGCTGACTGCCAATGATCCCATAAATCTGCTTGTTCAGGCTAGATTGCTCCGGCGAGAGATTGGCCAGGCGTCCGGCTGCGAAGCCCTGAGGGGAGACGAGCCGGATAGTGTTGTTTACTTGATCTGACCACCACAACCAGTCGCCGAACATGAGCTTGGCAGCGTAGCTGTTCAAACCCGCGGCTGCGATCGTGGTGACGGCATTGGCGATCGTATCGCCCGCTGGGGTTGTGAGGATCATGTAAATACCCTCCTGTAAACCAAAGCCGGCCTGCGTCGTCCAAGTTGTTGCATCGTCGCAGTCTGCCAGCAACGCGATGCCACAACCCTGTTGCCGCAAGGCGTACATCCCGTTGCGGTTCGGGGTGTCGGCGCCGACAAGTTGGGAACTGCCCACCGATAGGGCTCCGTCTGCCCCAGCGCTTGACGCACCTAAGGTAAGGGTGAACGGCGCTGGTGAGGCGGTCGTGCCGCCGGTACTGACTACCACAAGCGCTGAGGGCCCACGTTGCGGCCCCAATCCATTATTGACGGCTGCGGCTAGGCCCGTCCAGAACGCTGCACCGTTACCCACCAAGCCGTCGTAAACTTCGGGGGTAAAGCCAGGGAGCAGCACTGAAAGTTTCCAGCTATGGGGCTGTGAACCTGTCCCAAGCGTAATGGTGATGCGGTTGCCGAGGGATCCCGTATAGATCGCCGTGAAGCTCGCGTTCGATCCTGGGACGATCGTTTGAGCGGCCGCATCCGTGCCATCCGTAACCCGAACGCATCTGAAATTCTGGGCGCCCTGCTGCACCGCAGTAGCCACCTGTGTGCCCAGATCATATTTCCGCGGAACGATTGAACCGAATAGTTGAGCATAGCTGGCCATCGAGCCGATAATCGTCGGCTCATCGACCGGCCCCCAAGAGGCTGTGCCGACGACGCCCACGATATTTGTCGGAACGCCGTTCAGGACTAAATTCTGAGGTGGCACGATCTGCACATACAGATCGGGAACAATCAGTGACGTTGTGTTGACGCTACCTTGCTGTGCGATTGGCACTTTGGCTAACCTTTCGACACGGTGGGTTGGGCGACTTTAGTGATGAATTTCTTGTATTCCGTCGTCAGGACATCGTGGATTTTCTCGGCATCAGAAATGATGTCGCCACGGACGAATCCCAGGAACGGTTTTAGAACAACAAGATGTTGTATCATGGTAAATACCTAACCGTATGTAATATTGCCATTTATCTCTGAACCGCCGAATAGCATTGATGGCTGCTGAATGATGGTTACTGTGGGATATTCTATTGTGTAGACAAGATCTCTTCGATAAAGCAGGGCATTCTGGGCTTGATCGTAACCCGCCGTATTTCGATAGGTAATTCGGCCTGACGTGCCATCCGGGAGAGGCAGGAAGCTCATTTGATTGATTGCCGAGTCAATCGCAGCCGCCACGGCATCGCGCACCGGTGGGGTTGGGCACCAACAAATGATCCGAAGATCTTTCTCCTGACGCCGGCTTTCGAATGAGGTTGCCTTGTCACAAACGACTCTGACCAAGATCGAAGGGGCTCCGGCCACCGTTATGGTCGTTCCCTGAACACTTGCCAGCAGATTTTTCGGAAGTAACTGGTTCAAGTTGGACGCAACAAGGCTCGGCGTATCGCCCGTCCGAATACGATACGCCCAAGCCTCATGATCAATCAAAATGCCAACAATATCGCCGGCGAGCGGGGTGCCAGTTATGGTTACCGTGGAACCGGATACGTCGGCTGCCATGCCAGGTTGGCTCGCTGCGGTCTTCCACTCGGGAAGATAGCGGGTGGTTACCCGGCCAGGATCATTGTCCGTTGCAACCGTAACATTGACGATACCGCCACTGAGATCTGCGTTGAGCGTCGCGGAATTAGGCCAACCACGGTATATTCGGCACAATATTCCTAAGATGCTGGATTGCGAGGATCCTTCGGGATACAATATCGATGTCACAGCACCGGCTACAGCCTGTTCGACGTCGGAAATATCCGCCATCTAGGTCGTCGCCATTTTCGCGTTGATCCGCCAACCCAAATTGGTCAACTCCGCTCCGGTGATGACAGCGGTTCGACCCAAATCATCGGTGATGATGTCACCGGATGATAATACAACACCGGCAGCAGCGGGAAGGAGCACGGCCCAATAAGGGATCGTTTGATCGGTTGGCAAGTCGGTGTCTGATGCGGCTGATCGGTTTTCACCCAGTACGCTCGCGGGCCATTCTTCCATTAAGATCACTGACCTGCTTGAGGTATATCCGCCGTATGAATTGGCGGCGGTGGTGGTCTGCATGTTGGGGCGGGCTATGGAAACCGTGCGATTGGCCCGAACGCATAAAATGGGCAGCAAGGGAGCCTGGGAAGCAACAAAGAAGCGTCCGGACTCCAGAACAAGATAATCGCCCACTTGCGTGTAACTGGCATCGAAAATACCTCGCCAAAGAGCATCTCCGTAAACGTTTGTCTGGCTTGCACTGCCTTTGGCCGACACAAACGCCGCGGGTAACCGCAAAAACCTGTTTTGCGGATCCAAAGGATTGAGCGGTCCCCTTGGGCGAAACGCGTCGGCGGTTCGTCCGACATAACGGGCGGACCGTCCCAATCCCAGATACAAGCGATCCTGAAGTCTAATGCCATCCATGTCTTAAACTATCAAAGTTGCCGAACCGCTCGAAAGCGCAGGGCCTGCTGCAATGCCGATGAAACCGCACAGCCGTCGCCGCCAATCATCAAGCAGGCGAAGGCGATCGCGTGGTTCGTCCTTGTTCCTGGTCCACATCGACGCCTGATCGGTATCGAGATTGTCCGATGCGGCGGGGATAGCCGACTCGAGCGTCGTTAACGTTCCCAGATACCGCCGAGTAATAACGATTTCAGGGACAGAGAGGTTCGTCAGACGAAATTCCAGTAATCCATAAACCTGAAAGTAGCGCCACGACTGCATCCCGGCCGGAGCTGCTCCATAAGCCGGGTATCCGCAGAACCGACGGATGTCCACCTTTTCGGCGTCCGAAAGTACGTTCAAACGATTGACCCATCACCGCGGCTAAACAGCACTATGCCCGATCCCGACGGTGAAATTGCCGCCGCATAGGTGATCAAGCTATTGACCGAAAGGATCAACCGGCTGTTAGGCAGAATGGGCATATCAAGTGCGGATGCCGTAAGTGAGGGATCCGAACCGAACTTGGCATAGACGAGAGAGGCGGTTGTGTTGGTGACTACGACGGAATCACCACCGCCGGACAACAGCATGTTTGTGGAGACGCTACCAACCGGTACGCTTACCGTACCGGTTGGACGAAAAGGACTGACAGAGCCCAGCGGCATGATCGTCGTGACCTCGTATCAATGTTAGCCGATGTGTTCCAGAATGACCGCGCGCTTATACGTGGCGTTCGTCGCGGTCGGAACGGTTGTGGCATTCGTCGTCGTGTCGGACGGCGCGCAAAATCCACCGATCCAATACCAGGACTGCGCAATAATCTGCTGAAGGCGATCGATTGCCTCTCGGGTAACCATGGCGATCCCGTCAACCATTGTGATAAGCGACTCGACCGGTGCCACATCTCGCGCGGCCATTCCCGCGAAGTCACCCTCGACGAGCGCCCCTTGGCCGCAAATCACAGGTCGGCGAACCATCAATCCAGCCAGCGTTGGGTGTGGCTGCACGAAGGCTTCTGTCGTCGGAACAAACCGCAAGCCCAGGAAGTCGTTCGTCATACCTTTTTTGAAGACCTGGTTGGCCGAGGTCGCACCCTGAAACAGTTGCTTGAAGTCCGGGTCAGCGAAAAGCTGGCGCGACGACACCGGATCCAAATAGCAGTTATAGGCCCCATCGATCTCGGGCACCGCATTCAAACGTAGCTTGGCAACCGCATCAAGAAGATTGGACATGGTGAGCGTATCGGATGCCGTGATCAGCGATGTGTTGGAGCGTTGCGACGGGCGCACGATCGTCGATCCATTCGCAGCCGCCACGGTGTTGCCGGCTGTTCCATCCGACACCGAGACGTTGCCGGAAAGAGTCAGCGTGCCCGAAGAACCGTTCGGGGCGGTCGACACGCTCGTGGCATCCACTGCGACCGACACGACGGAATAGACGCTGGCACCGATCGTCACGGTCATCGGATTGCTGCTGCTGACGGACTGCTGCACGCCATTGACGAACAAGACCAGGAAGCCACGCACGTCATCAACGGCAACGGTCGGGGCGGGGCTTGCCAGTGTCGTGCGAACACGGGTGTTTCCGCCCATATAGGCTCCGAACAAGGCATTGCGACCCAGTTCATCCAGGCTGCGCGCGGCCTGTTCGCCGTTAACATACGCATTCTGCAGAAATTGCGAGGCGATCCCAACGCGTTCCATCACGACATTAAGGTCGGTCGTTGCGGCATAAAGATTGATCGACAACGTGTATTGCTCGACGCCCCAATTTGTCGGGGTCAATCCATTGTCAAAATTGGTGTTCGTGGAAGGGGCCAAAGGAATAGTCACCGAAGGCTTGAGGCCGGCTCGGGTTTTGGTCAGCGTCTCGCCGATGCCAACCGCGACGTCAACGCGGTCGGCGCAGGCCCGATAACCAAGCTTCGACCGCAGTGCTTGCTGGAACTCGCGCTCAAGAAAGCCCTGCTGGATAATCGGCTGAAGCGAGGTAGGAAAATTCTGAATACCCATCGTTAATCCTATCTAAAATATGGGGTGGTCGTCGCGAACGCGAACGATCAAAATCGGCGTCTGGTGACAGCGGCCCTGGCGGCCGTGTACTCTTCATCAGACATCTCTAACGCCGTCTTTGGCCGCACGGGCTGAGAGGCCGGAGCCATGGTTGGATTCGATGAAGAAACACCAGCAAATAGCCAGGGCTTGCTCCGCCGCAGATCGTCCATGATCTTGCGGCCACCAATGACTTTGTCATCGTCTCCGAGTCGAACCGACGAAAGATCAATCAATTTCAGCCCATCGAGGTCGACCATGCCGGCCCTGACGGCCTCAGTACGCAAATTGGCTACGACGAGGCGTGATTGAAAATCACCCCTCAGTCTTGTGATCTCAGTAGAATCTGCCTGGGATTGCTCGCCGGAATTGCCGCCGTCCACCGAGGTGGCGGGCATATCAATTGGTTCATTATCCATTGTGATCTCATGCTGTGTCGCCAAGGGAAGTCGAAGTAATACCGTCTCCGACATATTCTATATCGTAGCAGGCAGCGATGGCCTTCAGCGCTGTGTCACGGCTGATGCATCCAGCGGTCACCAAGGAAATCAGTGACTGGACGTCTTTCTGACGATCATCGGCTGTCGTCGGATACCAACGCGGCCATTTTAGGCTCAACGACGTAGCGACATCTATTGCCCCGATCTCTTCGCCGAACACCACAAGTGAATAAACTTGCGACGCACGGACAATCAGGCGGGCTAGCTGCAGAAGCCCCGCCTCGCCGTAGCTGGTTCGCAAATTATCAGCCAACCAGATCAACCCCTGGTTTAAAAGCTCCAGGGCTCTGCCGGATTGTGCGGCCGTAATGCGCTCCGGGCTGGCTCGGTTTCCATGGATGCTCTCCAAGGCGAGTTCCCGTAACGTACGAACATACTCGATGACAGCGGCTGAAGCTGTGCCACCAATTTCCAAAAGGCGAGCATCGCCTTTCTCGGAAACAATTAAGGCATTCCCCGCCCCTTTGATTAGTTCGCCATCGGGAAGAGCCGGGTCCTTCAGAAGCAGAGTTGGATCGCTGCTGTATTTCAGGCCTCGTCCAACTTGACTGAGCTGATAATCGATTTCGACCTGGCTATGCATCGCAGCCGCAAACGTGCATGCGCCGTCGGCACTGTCGCGTGTCGTGGATAATCCTGGCAAGTTTCGGATCCAAACGATTGGAACCGCGCCAAGTCGATGAGCAATTGAACGAACTGTATCCACAACGAGAGTAACTGGCTCACCCACCAATGTTGGTTGGAACCAGGTCTCGCCCTCTCGGTCCCAGCATCTGGCGAACCAATATTGTCGATCGGGATCGTCGATCTCATAGCCATTTTTGAGCAGATCGAACCCAGATACCTTGTATCGCTCTTCCACCCGGGCCAACGTGTCGGGGGCGGTTGGGTCCCACGTAGGGGTGAGATAGATCGTGTCCAACACATCGATAAATATTCGCCCGCTAAGCACACGCAGCAGCAAGGCAACAGACCCGTTGGCCCCCCTCATCGCAGCGTCGATCATGGTTACATTCAGACGGGTCTCTTTCGCGATGTTGGCGAAGGCCGTGCGTACGTTGCGGTCCGGACTGTCGATCGTCGGGAAGTGCCCCTCGCTGAACAGCAGTGAAACACTGTCTTCCACAACGATTCGGCACAGAGGATACCTGACGCTGGGGCGTCGCTGGCGTAACGGGATATAGTCTCCAGCGACGCTTCTTTCCTCATGAAAATGAAATGGCAGAACGTCGTATATTGTCCCGTCCAATACCCGGTTCAGGATGCTAAGTTTCCAAACCCGTTCTGGATAATCAGTGTCGCGTGGGATCAAATCGCACAGTGTATCAAACATAAGTTTTCAAATTCCGACTGCGGCGGGTTTATCAGCGGCTAAGGATCGATATTCCGAGGGAACTCGGTTGACGCGGGCGCGTCACGAGCGTGGTGAAGGCACGAACCAACGCGTCTACTTGGTCGTCTTTCTGTCCCCAGGGAAAATCGCGCATTTCGTTCAACAGCGTTCGGTTCCAGTCGCCACGGGCGATCGCCACGTTGCCTGCCTCAACCTGAGATGCCAGCGGCATGGCTCGGGTCGCTTTGGAACCAGTCTCACGTGACGCAATGACATGGAATCCCGCCAGTTGTCTGGTCAGATACGACATCTGGCTCTTCCCAGCCTGACCAGGATCTTCGGGAATGGCGACGGTAACTTTTGAACCGTCTTTTTGGGCGGTAGTGACAATTAGCTCTTCGACTTGATGCGGGGTGCCCCGGATCCGGGCCACATCCAAAATGAGGTATCGACCAGTATTGTCACGTCGCAATTTAATCCCAACCGTCCAATCTGGATCATTCCGACCGGTCGTTCCCGTCGCCGCAAGGTCCCAGGCGCGGACCAAATTCTCGGCACCGCCGCTGGGTTCAACTACCTCAATGCGGTCGACCGAAAACAACCGGCCGCCGGACGGTAGCGGTGTTTGCTGAAAGAGTGCCGACCACGCGCGTTCGCCAATGAGCTCACGCTTGCGCAGCAATGCGTCACGATCTTCCCATTCTGGCCAAAGTGCCGTGCCCGTCAGGCGGCCTAGAGGATCGTTTGCTTCCGCGAGAGCCGGGAGACGAACGACCCGCCAATCTTCGTTGGACTGCTCTAGTAAATGTCCGCCCAAGTCATCGGGGTGCCAGCGGGTCATGATTAATACCACTCTGCCGCCAGGTTTCAGCCGTGTCGTTACGTCTGACTTGAACCACTCCCAGATATGCTCGCGCTGTCGAGGACTTTCCGCATCGGCCTGCGATCTGATGGGGTCGTCGATAATGATCAGATCCGCTCTACGCCCTGTTATGGCTCCGCGAACCCCGACTGAAAGATAGTCTCCTCCGTCGTTGGTGGTCCATGAGTCTAATGCCCGTTGATCGGCCTTGATGCCGAACCCCAGATATGATTGCTTCGACGATACCAATCCACGCACACGACGACTGAAATGTTTCGCCAGTTGGAGGGAATGTGAAGCGCTGATGATGGACGATTGTTGATGTTGGGTAAACCACCATGCCGGAAATATAACGGATGCATAAGTGGACTTAGCAGACCCGGGAGGCATCAAAATCATCAGTCGGTCAAATGCGCCGCCTGATAGGCCCTCTAGCTCAGATATTAAATGAAGGTGATGAGTAGCAGGACGATAATTGGTATCCCTAAGCGCTTCTTCGGCCCACGCTCGGAGCGTCCCTCGGATCCGACCTTTTATAAAAACTGACTGTTCGATAGGAGCCCTGTCATAAATTATACATCCACAAGCTGGTCACATCCGCTCGCGATGTTTGTGGAAACTGAAGCCGGATGGCGGCTGCCGCCGGCACACCCTGCATCATACAAAAAACTATAGTCCAATTTGGGGTGATTGGTCAAGCCTTTTTTCCTATTATATCGCCCCGGCGCTCGGGGGCTGCCCAAACGACCGGGATCACCTCTCTCTGCCCAATTCACCGCGTGCCGGGTTGGGATGAGATATGGCCTTGTCAGCCGAGGCAACTCGGCTTTACGCACCGGCGATGAACACCACGCCCACAACCACCGTTGCTTTTCGCTTCCAGCCAGAGGCTTCCGACGGCCCTGCCAGGACCGGCGTGCTGCACACCGCCCATGGCCCTCTCGCAACCCCCGCGTTCATGGCCGTCGGCACGGCTGGGACCGTCAAGGCCATGACCTCCGATGCGGTTCGGGCGACCGGTGGCCAATGCGTTCTGGGAAACACCTACCACCTGATGCTGCGTCCCGGGGCAGATCGGATCGCGGCACAGGGCGGCCTGCACCGCTTCATGGACTGGCCAGGACCCATTTTGACCGACTCTGGCGGCTTCCAGGTCATGTCGCTGGCCGCTCTTCGCAAGCTTGACCGCGATGGTGTGACATTCCAATCCCACATCGACGGCAGCCGTCATCGCCTGACGCCAGCTATTTGCATGGAACTGCAAGACAAATTCGACTCGACCATGACAATGGTCCTTGATGAATGCACGGCCTTTCCAGCGACGTACGAAAACGCGTCGTCGTCGATGGAAATGTCGATGCGCTGGGCCGAATTGGCAAAGCGCGCGTTCCGGCCCCGGCCCGGCTATGGCTTGTTCGGCATCGTCCAGGGAAGCATCTATGCCGATCTACGCATGCGGTCCGTTAGTGCGCTGAAGGATATAGGGTTTGATGGCTATGCAGTCGGAGGCCTCGCGGTCGGGGAAGGGCAGCCCGCCATGCTGGAGACCCTGGACGTGACGGTCCCCCATCTGCCCGAGGACAAGCCTCGATATCTAATGGGCGTCGGGACGCCGGACGACATTCTCAGCGCGGTCGCGCGCGGAATAGACATGTTCGATTGCGTGATCCCGACGCGCGCGGGCCGCACCGCTCGCGCATATACCGCCAGCGGCGCCTATAATCTGCGAAACGCGCGCTTTGCCGACGATCTGGCTCCGCTGGACCCGGGTTGCGAGTGCCTTGCCTGCGCGCGGCATACCAGAGGTTATCTCCATCATCTGTTCCGCGCCGGAGAAATGTTGGGGCCGATGCTCCTCACCTGGCATAATTTGACCTACTATCAGTCTTTGATGCGAGGCATCCGCTCCTCGATAAAGGCGGGCCAATTTTCCCTCCATGCCGCAAAGCTGCGCGCCGGTTGGGCGCCAACGGAGACCGTCAGATGACTGAAGCACCGTCCTATGGACACCTCACGTCGCTCGGAAAAAACACCGCGCAACCGCGCAACCCTGACGAAGCGGTATTGGAGCGTGTGGCAAACCCCGTCGCCGGCAAACATTACATCGTCCGTCTGACTTGTCCCGAGTTTACGTCGCTCTGCCCGTTAACCGGACAGCCGGACTTTGCTCACATCATGATAGACTATATTCCCAAAAAATGGATCGTTGAAAGCAAATCCTTCAAAATGCTGATGGGTTCATATCGCAACCGCGGGGCCTTCCACGAGGCCTGCACGATGGAGATCGCAGGCAAACTGGTCACGCTGTTGGATCCCGTTTGGCTGCGTATCGGTGCATACTGGTATCCGAGAGGTGGCATCCCCATCGACGTGTTTTGGCAAACAGCGACCGCTCCCGATGATGTTTGGGTGCCGGCACAAGATGTCCCTCCCTATCGAGGGCGTGGCTAGGGCTGCGGCGCGGACAAAGCGGAGTGACCGACACAATGCCGGAGCCGGGGAGCGACCGCACGTCCATGTTTGATCCCCGCGGACAAATTCGAGATCGTGCCTTGCGAATCGGGTTCGACGCGGTCGGCTTTTGTCAGGCCAGCCTCGGTCCGGAAATGCGAGAGCGACTGACCGAATTCGTCCAGGCGGGTCACCATGGCGACATGGGCTGGCTCGCTGAGCGAACCGAGCAAAGAAGCCATCCGCAATCCCTGTGGCCGGAGGCGCAGAGCGTTATTGTGGTCGGCCTCTCCTATGCGCCGATGGACGATGCGCTTGCAGTCACGAAGCAACCAAGCAAGGGTGCCATATCGGTCTACGCGCGAAATCGCGATTACCATGACCTGATCAAAGGAAAGCTAAAACATCTCGCCCAGTTTCTGGTCTCCCGTTTCGCCTGCGAGGTGAAAGTTTTTGTTGATACCGCCCCGGTTATGGAAAAACCTCTTGCCCAGCGCAGCGGATTGGGATGGCAAGGCAAGCACACCAATCTCGTGTCGCGATCTCACGGCTCCTGGTTGTTGCTTGGAGAGATATATACGACATTGAAACTAAATCTTGAGCAGTCAACGTCGGATCACTGCGGATCATGTTCGCGTTGCCTCGACATCTGCCCAACGAAAGCATTCCCGGCTCCTTATCAACTCGATGCCACGCGCTGCATTTCCTATCTCACGATTGAACATAAGGGCCCAATCCCCCTCGAACTTCGCAAGGCAATAGGCAATCGGATTTATGGGTGCGACGATTGTCTGGCGGTCTGCCCATGGAACAAGTTTGCGCAGCCCACCCGCCATGAACAGCTCGTTGCTCGGGAGACACTAAACGCACCACGCCTGTCGGAACTGGCCGCTTTGGACGACCCTCGGTTCCGTCTGATGTTTTCCGGCTCACCGATCAAACGCATCGGACGTAACCGTTTTATTAGAAACGTACTGACCGCGATCGGCAATTCCCGCGATCGGGATTTGCGTCCATGTGCCGAGGTCCTGCGGCACGATGCCGACCCCATAGTGGCGGAAGCTGCCGATTGGGCGTCGCAACAACTAACGCTTCAGCCTTCCTCGTGAATCTGCAACGCCCGAGCGTAAACAATTTTCCGAGGCAGGCCGGTCGCCGCGCTGACAAGGGCCGCGGCGTCCTTCACCGTCTGCGTCGCCAGGGCAGCGCGAAGACGACCATCAAGATCCTCGGGATCGTCGGTTTCTGACGGCCCAATCAGCACGGTGATCTCACCCCGCGCCGGTTCGCGGGTAAACAAATCCACCAGAGTGCTGACAGTTCCGCGTTCCACGGTCTCGAAGCGCTTCGTCAGCTCGCGCGCCACGGCGGCGGCTCGGTCCCCAAACACATCTAGCAAATCTCCCAGGGTTTCGAGCAGCCGGTGCGGTGCCTCATACCAAACAAACGTTGTCGACAACCCAGCGCGCTCGGCCGCCCGCAATCCGCTGAATCCCGCCCGTCGTGCCGCCTGCTTGGCAGGGGGGAAACCAAGGAACAAAAAAGGTAACGGCGGCAACCCAGACAAAATTAATGCCATTACCGCGGCGTTGGGTCCCGGAATAGCGGTCACCGGCAGGCCGGCCTCAATCGCCGCCCGGACAAGCCGATACCCGGGATCAGAGACCAGCGGTGTCCCTGCATCGGAAACCAAAGCGATGGTCTGATTGGCCCGCAATTTCCCCAGGACCGACGCTATCCTGGCCTCCTCATTATGATCATGAAGAGGTTCGGTTCGCACCCGAATGTCCATGGCGGCGAGCAGCCGCCCCGTCCGTCGAGTGTCCTCGCACAGGACCACATCGCAGGTGCTCAAGACCACGCGTGCGCGCGCCGAAATATCCCCAAGGTTGCCGATTGGAGTGGAAACCAGCACAAGGCCATGCAGCGGGGCGGATTGGCCGTCTCGTATGTCATCCGGGGACGCGGCCAATGCGGCAACGGTCATTCCTTCTCCTAATCTGCGCCCTGGCGTTCTCGGGCTGCGGTGAGCGATTCTCCGGACAGTACGGAGCAGGACCTCAATTTGGATCGAATGGACCCACCTCGCTAGGGCCCATTTCTCCAGCACCCGGTCGCTCCGGGCCAGCGGCCGCGATCTTGCTGCCGATGACGGGCCCCCGGGCAGGGCTGGGCCAGGTTCTACTGCAGGCCGCTCAACTGGCGTCACAGAGCGGTGGTGGCCTGACGTTGGATGTTCTCGACACCTCCGGCACCGCGGTAGGCGCTGCCGCGGCCGCTCAAACCGCGGTGACCCATGGGGATAGCGTGATATTGGGTCCGTTAACTTCGGCGGAAACCGCATCGGTAGCGCCGATCGCCCGTGCGGCGGGAATTCCGGTGCTGGCGTTTACCAACGACGCGTCGCAATCCCAACCGGGCGTTTGGCCCCTGGGTATTTCGCCCGATCAACAGATCCGTCGGCTCGTTGCCGAGGCTCAGGCGCAGGGGAAAACCCAGTTTGCCGCTTTGCTGCCCAACTCCGATTTTGGTCACGCACTGGCCAGCGCCCTCACCAAGGAGACCCAAGCCGCGGGGCTTCAACCGCCCAGAATTAGAACCCATTCCTCCGGTATGGGGGCGGTCACCACTGCCGCCCGCGATTTGGCCGGCTACGCCGATCGGCGCGGACCAATTGACGCCAAGATCAAGGCCGCAAGGGCTTTAGGGACGGCCGATGGCCGTCACGAGGCGCAGGAACTTGCAAAGACGCCCATCCCGCCGCCGCCGTTTGATGTCCTGCTCCTTGCCGACACGGGCGAGACCCTCCAAGAGATCGCCGCGATCCTCCCCTATTACGACGTGGATCGTTCAGCGGTCAGGATTATCGGGCCAGCACTATGGGCTGACCCCGCGAGTGGTTCGGGCGCGATGCAGGGCGGATGGTATGCGGCGCCCGACAGCAGCACGCGAAGCGATCTCGAACGTGACTATACCGCGAAATATGGGGTTCCCCCGTCGCCGTTGGCGGATTTGGCGTTTGACGCGGCTTCGGTCGCGAAGGTGATCCTGGGACCGCGCGGCAGTGATATTTCCCTGCTGACGCAACCGGCCGGTTTCGTCGGGTCCGATGGCTGGTTCGGATTTATGCCTGATGGCCAGGTGCGACGCGGACTGGCGGTGTTCAAGATAGAGCGAGGCGGCCCGGAACTGATCGATCCGGCGCCTCAATCCTCCGGCGCCCCGGGGTTATAACTCGTCGAACCAGAGGCGGCGCAGCATCAGCGGCCGCGTAGACCCACGAATCCAACTAGTCGCTCCGCCTCACTGACGATCGGTTCGGCAATCGCGGCCGCCCTTTCAGCGCCGGATCGCAGGACGTCCACGAGGGCCTGTTCGTCGTCGAGCAATCGGCTGGTTGCCGCTGAAATCGGCGCCAGCCTGTCCACGACCAACTCGGTCAGGGCATTCTTGAACGGCCCGAAGCCTTGGCCACCGTGCTCTCGCAGCACAGAGGCAGGGTCGGTATCAGTCAATGCCGCGTAAATGCCGACCAGATTCCGGGCCTCCGGCCGATCGGCCAAACCTTCGACCTCGGACGGCAGAGGCATTGCATCGGTCTTGGCCCGCCGGATCTTCAGCGCGATCGTGTCAGGGTCGTCGTTCAAATTGATGCGGCTCTGGTCCGATGGATCGGACTTCGACATTTTTTTCGTGCCATCGCGCAAGCTCATGACGCGGGCAGCCGGACCAAGGATCACGGGTTCGATATTGGGGAAAAAATCCACCCCGTAATCATGGTTGAACTTCTGTGCGATATCGTTCGCCAACTCCAGATGTTGCCGTTGGTCGTCCCCAACCGGCACCCGAGTCGCATGATACGCGTGAATGTCCGCCGCCATCAGATTCGGGTAAACATAAAGCCCGGTCGAGGCGGCCTCCCGGTCCTTGCCGGCCTTGTCTTTGAATTGCGTCATACGATTGAGCCAACCCAGCCGAGCGACGCAATTGAAGATCCAGGCGAGCTGGGCGTGGGCGCGAACGCTCGATTGCAGGAACATGACATGGTTCACGGGATCAACCCCGCAGGCCAGCAACACAGCCGCCATTTCCAGCGACTGTTGACGCAACGCTGCCGGATCCTGCCAGACGGTGATCGCGTGCATATCCACCACGCACCAAAGGCATTCGTGGTCGTCCTGTAGCCGGACCCAATTACGAATCGCACCGAGGTAATTCCCCAATGTGGGAATGCCGGACGGTTGAATGCCTGAAAAGACGCGCTGCATACCGATTAAGTCTCTGTCGTTGGGGGCGAACTGATGGCTGATCCCACCCCGCCGCGCAAGCGACGACGCGACATCATGCGTCCGATATCTCGAAGATTATAGGCCCCCAACAGGGAAGCGGCGATGGCATACGCCATCATACCAGCACCGACCAAGCCCCCGAGAGAAGCCATACGCAGCCAGCCATGCCCGGTGGGCGTCTGAAACAGCAGTATCCGCAATCCCCACAGCACGCCGCCCATCGTCACTGAGGCGGCAACCATGCCCAGACACCGTCGGCGAAGCTGTTGATCCGGCACAAAATGCCCACGTCGTACCAGAACCAGCGCCAGCCCGCCCATATTGCAAATCGCCGCCAGACTGGTGGCCAAGGGCGGACCTACATGGGCAAACGGCACCATGAAGGCCAGATTCAAAGCCAGATTCAAGCCGACGCTCGAAACCCCGATCTTGACCGGCATACTGGTGTCGCCGCGCGCGAAGAACGCGGGCGCGAGAACCTTAACCAGCACAAAGGCCGGCAACCCGATCGCATAGGCGGCCAGTGACTGCGACGACAGCAGCACGCTCTCCATGCTGAACGCGCCACGTCCGAACAAGACGAGCATGATCGGGTTAGCACAGACGATCAGTGCGACGGCGGCCGGAAGCGTCAGAAAAAGCCCATATTCGACAGCCCGGTTGAGCGTGCCGATCGCAGAATCAGCCTCGCCCGCTCGAACTTGCCGGGACAACAGTGGCAACAGCGCCGTTCCGACCGCGGTACCGATCACCCCTAACGGCAACTGCTGTACCCGATCCGCGAAATACAGCACCGACACGGTGCCGGACGGCAGCAGGCTGGCGATGATCACATCGACCGTCAGATTAAGCTGAGTGACGCCCGCCCCAACCAATCCGGGAGCCATCCGACGCATCAAGAGACGCATCTGCGGCGTCATCCTCGGTTGCGGTATCTTCAGCGCCATGCCGCCACGCCGAACCGCCATCATCAGCAAACCAAGCTGAGCCACGCCGGAAATCGTAACGCCCCAGGACAGCGCATGCCCAACGGTCGGCACATACGGTGTCATCCACAGCATGCACGCGATCGAGACAATGTTGAACAGCACATAAGATGCCGATGCGGCGGTGAATTTCTCCAACCCGTTCAAGACGCCCGAGACCAAAGCGGCCAGGCAGATCAGCACGAGATAGGGAAACGTGATCCTGGACAGGTCGACAGCCAGCGCGAACTTGCCTGGGTCCGCCGCGAATCCGGGCGCCAGCACCACCATGAATTGCGGCATGAATATTTCGCCAAGGATCGTCATGATCCCAAGCCAGAATGCCATGACCGCGAATGCTTCTTGGGCAAATTGCTTTGCCGCGCCCGGCCCCTCGGTATGCAGCAACCCGGAGAATGCTGGAATGAAAGCCGCGTTGAACGCACCCTCTCCGAATAGCCGCCGAAACAAGTTGGGAAGCTTCAAGGCGACAAAAAATGCATCCGCGATCGGCCCGGTTCCGATCAGGGCCGCGATCAGCATATCCCTGCCGAAGCCCAGGACGCGGCTGATCAGTGTCCATCCGCCGACGGTTAGTATGCCCTTCAGCACGTCCTGGTATGTCCGGTCATGCGGTCCTTATTCATCCCTTTGCGGCCGCGAAAGAAGGTCCGCGATCGCCTGATCGAGCGTCTTGATCCCGGCCAGAAGTTCCGCCACGGCACGACAGATCGGCAATTCGACATCGCCAGCGCGGGCGACGAGCGCGGCCGCGGTGGAAACCCCTTCGGTCACCGCTGACCGGGTGGCCAGGATGTGGGACAGGCTGTCACCCCGGCCAAGTGCGTGACCGAGGCTGAAATTCCGACTGGAAGCCCCAGTGCAAGTCAGTAAGAGGTCTCCCAGGCCAGACAGGCCCATAACCGTTTCAGCCCGTCCGCCCAAGGCGACAGCCAGGCGGCACAGTTCGCTGAGGCCGCGCGTCACCAGCGCCGCTCGGGCGTTTTCACCCAGCCCGGCACCGATCACAGCCCCCGCGGCGATTGCAATGACGTTCTTCGCGGCGCCCCCAAGCTGGCAGCCGATCGGGTCATCATTGCCATACAAACGGAAAGTGCTGGTCCCCAGCGTCTCACGGACATGCTCCCGCAGGCCGCCATCCGCGCTAGCGACAACCGCGGCGGCCGGGAGACCTTTGGCCACCTCATGCGCGAAGTTCGGACCGCTCAAGACTGCGAGCGAATGATTGGGGGATACGTCCCGGACGACCTCCAGCGGAAGCAGGTTGGTTCCCGCTTCGACCCCCTTCGCACAAACGACTATCGGACGGCCCAAGGGTTGAAGGCGCGCAAGTGATGGACGGAGCTGCTGTGTCGGAACCACCCAAAGCAATAGGTCGGCATCGTGAGGAATGTGGTGACGCACACACAACTCGTCCGGCAGATGGATGCCCGGAAGTCGGTGATTATCCCGTTTGGTGTCGATCGCGGCCGCCGAAACCGCATCCCGCGCCACCAGCGCGACCTGATGCCCTGCCCGAACCGCCTGGAGCGCCAGTGCGGTTCCCCAGGCGCCAGCACCGACAACCGCGATCTTACTCATTGACCAACCTTATCCCCACCGTGCCCGCTCCGGTTTCATGAACGCCGATTGCGTCCAGCACCGCGTTGGCCACCAAGAGCGCATAATCCTCAAATTGGTAGGGTGGATTGATCACCAACAGGCCGCATCCATTGAGCCGATCCGCGCTGCTCGTGTCCCGGAGATGAAGTTCCACCGCGATGATGTCGCGGATGCCAGATGCCGCCATACTGGCATGAAAGGTCCGGACCGCTGCCATTTGCTTGATCGGGTACCAGGCAGCGAACACCCCATGGCTAAACCGGCCATGTCCGCGGCGGAGACCATCCGCCAGCACCAGGAACTCATCGCGGGCTTCGAACGGAGGATCAATGAACACCAAGCCTCGTCGTTCCTTCGGTGGGAGCAGAGCGCCCAAG
>Ga0209698_10000925_pt1 | contig 33842 bp, 26 predicted proteins | sample LitLauG_LLR_2012_FD_187203 | JGI IMG/M metagenome (GOLD analysis project Ga0209698, IMG submission 187203) | Freshwater sediment microbial communities from Pennsylvania, USA - Little Laurel Run_MetaG_LLR_2012 (SPAdes) (version 2) | ecosystem: Environmental > Aquatic > Freshwater > Creek >... | reverse complement strand
CCCTTCACGCCCCCGCCCATCGCGAACATCGCGGTGCCGTGACCGTGATCGGTGCCGCTGCTGCCGTTCTCGGCCACGGTGCGGCCGAACTCCGACATCGTGAGCACGACCACGTCGCTCATCCTCTCTCCGAGATCGAGAGCGAACGCCCCCAGCGAATCGCCTAGCTCGCGCAGGTGCGTCGCCAGCTGGCCCTGCCCAGCGCCCTGCGCGATGTGCGTGTCCCAGCCGCCGACGTCGGTGAACGCGATCTCGAGACCGACGTCCGCCTTGATGAGCTGCGCGATCTGCAAGACCGAGCGCCCGAGCTTGCCCGTGGGGTATTGGGCGCCGTTCGCGGGCTGGTAGTTCGAAACGTCGATTTGCTTCAGGGTCTGCACCGCTTCGAAGCCCTCGGCGGCCGAGGAGGCGACGATCCCGGTTGCCGAGGCCTCGTACAGCTCCTCGAACGCGCGCGTCAGCCGATCGCGCACGGCGGGCTGTCCGGCGCGAATGCCGAACGCCTTCAAATCCGAGATCGCGAGCGCGGGCGCGCTGCCGGCGAGGATGCGCGGCAACTGCGGGCCGAAGGCCACCGACTGGAACGGTGTGTCGCGATGCTCGCGGGCGTGCTGCGCGTGGCGGTTGAGCCAGCCATCGGGCGTGTTCTTCACGCCCGGCGTGCCGCTCTCTATGTAGTCCTGCGCATCGAAGTGGCTGCGCGTCACGTCGGGCGATCCCACCGCGTGCACCGCCGCGAGCGCGCCCTGCCGCCACATCGGCATCAGGCCCGAGAGGGCGGGGTGGAGGCCAAAGTGCCCGTCGAGGTCCAGCACCTGATCGCCCGGGATCGCGATGCGCGGCCGCTCGCGGTAGTACGCGCCGTCGCCATGCGGCACCACCATGCTGAGCCCATCCACCGCGCCGCGCTGGAACAGACACACCAGCACGCGGCCGCGCTTCGAAGGCCCGCCGGAATCGCGCGCGAACGCGGCGCGCGCGACGAACAGCGGATCGAGCCCGAAGCTGACGAGCGCGAGCGCGCCCGAGCGCATGAATGCGCGGCGAGTGATCGCGGCGAACGGGTTGGACTCCATGCCTCCTCCTAACGCAGCTGGAATTCCGGGCCGCCGAGGCCGAGGCCGAACGCGAGGGCGCGGGCCTGCGGCGGCGGCAGATCGGCGATCTCCTTGCGGATCACGCCTGCGGTGCGCTCCGACATCTCGCCCGCCAGCACCACCTGATCCACGCGATCGAGCAGCGTGTCGGCGTTGGTCGTGACCGGCGCGATCCGATCGAGATCGACCGCGACGCCCGGCATCTTGTTCGCGGCGAGCTGCACCGCGACGTTCATGCGCTCGAACAGCGCGGCACTGTTCGCCCACGCCGCCTCCCTCTCGTCGTAGCCGGTCGGAACCGGCTGCTGATAAAGCGGCTGTCCGAGCCGGTTGAGCGCTCGCGCGAGCCCGGGCTCGGTGCCGACCGATCCGCCGACCGCGCGCACCGAGCTGGCCACGAACTCGAGCGGCGTCTTGAACTTGGTGCGCGTGCGCGCCGCATTCCAGAACTCGGGGCTCGCGATGATCGCGCGGACCACCTCGCGGATGGATCCGTCGCTGCGCCGCCACGCGGCGATGCCGGCCTCGATCGCGCCCGCGGGCGGATCGTCGCCCACCAGGCGCTGGCAGAGCTGCGTCGTGACGTGCTGCATCGTGGCGGGATGGCGCGCGAGCATCTTCAGCATCTCGACGCCCTCGTCCTGCCCGTGGCCGGCGGGAAAGCGCACGCCGAGCACGGTCTTCTCGCGGTCGTCGTGCGCCCAGTCGTGGAACACGAACGCGCCGCCCTTGGCGGGCGGATCCACGCCCCATCCGGTCAGCACGCGCGCCGCCTCGTCCACGTCCTTCTGGGTGTAGCCACCGTCCACGCCCAGCGTGTGCAGCTCGAACAGCTCGCGCGCGTAGTTCTCGTTGATGCCGGTCGGCATGCGCGCCTGCATCTGCGCGAGCAGCGAATCCACGCGTGGCGAGGAGTGCATCGCGCTTCGCATCTCGACGCGCGCGAGCTGCGGTGGCACGGCTCCGGCCGCCACGCTCTGCGCGTTGTCGAGGTACACCATCATCGCGGGGCTCTCCGCGGTGGCGATCAGGAGGTCCTCGAAGCGGCCGAGCGCGCGCGGGCGGATGGTCTGCTCGACGTAAGGGGGCAGCAGCACGCGCTCGTCGTTCTTGCCGAGGAACACGTTGAAGTGGTTGATCCAGAAATCGCACAGCACTTCCTGGAGCTGTGACTCCGCGACCACCGCGCGCGCCACCGCGAGCTGCTGGAACTCGTCGTTGAGCTCACGCTGCTCCATCATGGCGGGATCGTTCGCGCGCATGGCGGAATCGGCCTTGGCCGCCTTGCGGGCGTCGCGCGCGGCAAGGAAGCGGTCTGCGAGCTGCTCGCGATCGAGGTGGAAGATCTCGAAGCCGTCCTCGAGCTGCTCGCGGGGAAGGTCGGAGCCGGGCGAGAGCTGCTGATCCACCCAGCGCATCACGCCCATCGCGGCGACGCGATCGATGTCGCCGGGACGAGGGCCGTAAGCCAGACGATTGAGCACGATGCGGGCCGAGTCGCGCGCCGAAAGCGCCTGAGTGTCGGCATGGGAGAGGGGCGCCAGCGCGGCGAGCGTGAGCGCGGCGATGGCGCACGCGGCACGGCATGGCGCGGCCAGCCAGGCGCGCATGGAGCGGGCATCGAAGCTCGGATCCACCATCCGGATCTCCCGAGTGGCGTGGGCGAGCGGCCGCGACTCGCCCCGAAGCTACCACAAGGGGGCGAGCGCCCGGCTCAATTTCGCGGAAGCTCTTCGCTCGACTCGATGGGACGCGCGATCATTCCGCGCGCCGCGGATCCGCTCCGGCGTCGCCGGCGCTCGAGAAAGACGCTGAACAGCGCCTGAAGACCAGCGAAGCCGACCACCGACCAGATCGCGAGGCCGCGCGCCGCGGCGTCATCGGCCATCATCTTGAGGCTGATCATGAGCAGCACGTAGGCGAGCGAAAATAGCAGCCATGCGGTGACGTTGCGCCTCGCGCCGCGACCCTCGATCCGCGCGACGCCCGCGGCCGGCGCGCCCGATGAGCGCGCCTCACGCGCCACCAGGATCCAGTCCACCGCGATCAGCGCCATGGCGCTCAAGGCCAGAATGGGCGTGGCCGAGCGGGCAAGATCGAGCGGCGCGAACGCGAACATCGCGGCGAACGCGGCGCCGAGGAGCACCAGGATCCACCCCGATGTGCGCTCCGCGGAGGCGGCGTTGCCGGCATCGCCGGTGCCGGCGAGCGGCCTCATCTTGGGCAGGAAGTTGCCGGTGACGACCGCCATCAGCCCGACCAGGATCCCGATCACGCGCCGGGTCATCGCCACATCGAGCAGCCCGGCATTGTGCGCGAGTGTCGCCACGACCTCGAGCGCGGTGAGCACGAGAAACCCGATTGCCGCGGACCATGTCGAGCCTGCCATCCGAGCGTGCTTCACCGGATCACCGCCTCCCCCGCGGCCCGTCGGGCCCGGCCTCGCCGTGCCTCGAGCCGCCAGCCGAACACCTGAGCGAACGTGAGCAGGGCATCTTCGAGCACCGAGAGCTGGAGCTCGTACACCACCGACTTGCCGCGCCGCTCGGACGCGATCAGCCCGGCCTCGCGAAGCACCGCGAAGTGCGCGGACATGGTCGGCTTGGAGACCCGAAAGTGCGCGGCGAGATCCCCGGCGCTCATCGGGCCGCGCCTCAAGAGTTGCAGCACGCGGCGCCGCGTCGGATCGGAGAGGGCCTTGAATACCGAGCTCATGGTTCGACATTTAGCCAAAGATCGAATCGTTTGTCAAGCCGCGTGGGAACGGCAACGGGGCCCAGGCCGGTCGAGCCTGGGCCCCGCCCGGGATCCAACGTCAGCGAGCATGCCCCGCCGCGCCAGCCGCGCCGTGCGCCGCCGGGGTCGCGGGCCCTTCCGCCGCGCGGGCGAGCCGCGCGAGCCGCCAGAAGATCGCGATGTGGGTGAGGAAGAGAGCCGGCACGAGGAACGCCGGAATGATCGCCCACGGCAGGGTCATGATCGCGCCCGAGCCGGGCGGCTCGAACACGAACTGGATCGGAGAGTTCGCCGAGCCGACCCCGAGCGTGACGGCGGTCGCGAGGTCGGCGATCCCGAGGACGTTCCACGCCACCGCGACCCACCACCATCCCGCGACGCGGCGCTGGACCGCCCATGCGACGGGCAGTGCGGCGAGCGCGATCAGGATGTCCCCCCGGCCCGCGGTGAGCGCGAAGGTGGGCGAGAGGCGGCCGGCCGCCTGCAGCGCGAGGAAGAAGCCGCCGATCAGACGGCCCACGTGGAGGGCGATGAGCGTGGCGAGCGGGATCTCGAGCGCGAACGAGCGCGCGGACTTCAGCCGTGCCACCGCGATCACGCCGAGCGCGATGGGGATGACGAGGGCGAGGCCAATTCCGAGCGGCGGCCGCGCGAAGCCCCCGGCCGCGGCCAGGCAGACCACCGCGAGGAGCCACGCCACGCCGAGAACGATGAGCCGCGTCCGGCTCGCGCGGTCCAGCTTGCCGGAGAACGCCAGGATCCCGATGAGACCGAGGGCCAGCGTCGTGAGCGAGATGGCGCCGATCAAGTCGAGCATTTCTACTCTCCCTTTCCGCGGCTCGCGCCGCCCGAATCCGCACTGATTTCCGCCGCGGCTTGAGCCGCGAGATTCAAGGTCCGAATGCCGCTCGTGCCCAGACGGTCGGCCATCGACCTCTGGGCCGTGCGCCAGCGAGGCAGCGCGGCGCGCGCCGCGGCCGTACCGCGCGCCGTTGCGGCGAGCATCCGCACGCGCCGATCGCCGGTCGCACGCACGACGATGAGGCCGCGTGCCACGAGGCGCCGCAGGTTGCGGGTCAGCGTGGTGCGCTCCATGCCCATCCGATCGGCGGCGACCGAGAGCGGCATCGGGCCCGCCAGGGTGAGGATGACGAGGAGGGAGAATTGCGTGGCCCGCAGCCCGGTCGGCCGCAGCTCGCGGTCGTAGTGCTGCGTGATGAGGCGGGCGGCCCGGCGGGCCGCGAAGCATGAGCACGAGAAGCACTCGCGAAGATCGTTCTTGCGTTCCATGACCGTGTAGATACACCTAAAATCCCGGGGATTCGGGAAATCTCGCGGCGGGGCTCGTGGGCAAGAGGCGCCCACCTCGGATAATATCGGTGCGGCCCATCGCCACCCGCATTCACCGGCGCCGGGCCGCGAACCGGAGACGCCGTGAAGCCCAATCCCCGCATCGTCATCCCCGTTCTGCTCGTCGTGATCGGCGCCGCCGCGGCCATCGTGGTGGCGAAGCGCGGCGGCGGCTCGCAGGTCACGGCCTCGGGCACCGTCGAGGCGACCGAGGCCCAGCTCGGCTTCACCGTGCCGGGGCGCGTCGAGTCGGTGCGCTTCCACGAGGGCGATCGCGTGGCGGCGGGCGAGGTGATGGCGGCGCTCGATACCGTGGAGGCCTCGGCCCGCCGCGACCAGGCCGCCGGGCAGGTGGATGCCGCGCGTGCCGCGCTCACCGAGATGGTGCGCGGCTCGCGCCCCGAGGAGATCCAGCAGGCGCGCGCCGCGCGTGACGCGGCGCAGCAGCGGCTCACCGACGCGCAGCAGGACTTCGAGCGCAATCAGCAACTGGTCCAGAACAACGCGGTGAGCCAGCAGGCCTTCGACAAGACGAAGAACGCGCTCGACGTCGCCCAGAGCGAGTATCAGCAGGCCAACGAGGCCTACCGTCTCGTGGAAGCCGGTCCGCGCACCGAGCGCACCGCCGCCGCGCGCGCGCAGCTCGCCACCGCGAACGCCACGCTCGCCGGGGCGCAGGCGGCGCTCTCGAACATGGTGATCCGCGCGCCGTTCGCGGGCGTCGTCACCGTGCGGCACCACGAGCCGGGCGAGATCGTCTCGGCGGGCTCCGCGGTGCTGTCGCTCATGAATCGCGACGATCGGTGGGTGCGCATTTACGTGAGCGAGGCGCGGGTGGGAGCGGTGCGCGTCGGCGAGAAGGCCGAGATCACCTGCGACACGTTCCGCGACCGGCGTTATGGCGGCGCCGTCATCTACATCAGCAGCGAGGCCGAGTTCACGCCCAAGAACGTGCAGACCCAGGAAGAGCGCGTGAAGCTCGTGTACGCGGTCAAGGTGCGCATCGCCGACGATCCGAACTACGATCTCAAGCCCGGGATGCCGGCCGACGTCCGGCTGGAGTGAGCGCGGTGAGCGCGGTGAGCGCACGGCCGGCCATCGTCGAGCTCGAGAATCTCACCCGGCGATTCGGCGACCTCGTGGCGGTCGATGCGCTCAGCCTGGTGGTGGGCCGCGGCGAGCTGTTCGGCCTCGTGGGCCCCGACGGCGCCGGCAAGACCACGACGCTCCGCATGCTCGCCGGGGTGCTCGCGCCGAGCGCCGGGGATGCGCGTCTCGACGGCGTGAGCGTGGTGCGCGAGTCCGAGCGCGTGAAGCACTCGATCGCGTACATGTCGCAGCGCTTCGGTCTCTATACCGATCTCACCGTGGCCGAGAATCTCGAATTCTACGCCGATCTCTATCGCGTGCCGCGCGCGGCGCGCGCGGCACGGCTCGAGCGGCTCTACCAGTTCTCGGCGCTCGGACCGTTTCAGGACCGGCTGGCCGGCCAGCTGTCGGGCGGCATGAAGCAGAAGCTCGCGCTCTCGTGCAGCCTGATTCACGAGCCGGCGATCCTGCTGCTCGATGAGCCCACGTTCGGCGTCGATCCGATCTCGCGTCGGGACTTGTGGCTGATCGTGCACGAGATGGTGGCGCACGGCACCACGGTGGTGGTGAGCACGTCCTATCTCGACGAGGCCGAGCGGTTCGATCGGCTGGTCATGCTGCATCGTGGCCGGCGGCTCGCGCTCGACACCGCCGAGGCGCTGCAGCGGGCGCTGCCGTTCGCCGTGCTCGCGGTGCCGGTCGATCGCGTGCGCGAGGCGCGCGCCCTCGCGGAGCGGATTCCGGGCGTCGAGCGCGCCGCCGTGTTCGGCGACGATCTCCACCTCTCGGTGGATGCCGCCGCGGTGGATGCCGCGCGTGTGGCCGCAGCGCTGCGCGCGGCCGGCTTCACGGTCGGAGATGTGCGGCGCATCGTGCCCACGTTGGAAGACGTGTTCATCGATCGGATCTCGGAGGCGGGATGAGCGAATCCGCCGGCACGGGCGCGGGCGCTCCGCCTCCTCCCGGCACCGCGGTGCCGCGCGCGGACGAGGCCGTGGTGGTCGAGGATCTGACCCGGCGCTTCGGCGCGTTCGTCGCGGTCGATCACGTCTCGTTCACGGCGCACCGCGGCGAGGTGTTCGGCTTTCTGGGGCCGAACGGCGCCGGCAAGACCACGACGATCAAGATGCTCACCGGCCTGCTGCTGCCGAGCTCGGGGCGCGGGACGGTCGCGGGCTTCGATCTCCTGCGGGGCACGGAGCAGATCAAGCGGCGGATCGGATACATGTCGCAATTGTTCTCGCTCTATGGCGATCTCACCGTCGAGGAGAACATCGCGTTCTTCGCCGGGCTCTACGGCGTGCCGCGGCAGAAGCGCGCCGCGCGGCGCGACTGGGTGCTCGAGATGGCCGGGCTCGCCGGCAACCAGAAGCGCCTCACGCGCGAGCTGTCGCTGGGCTGGAAGCAGCGCCTCGCGCTCGGCACCGCGGTGTTGCACGAGCCGCCGATCCTCTTTCTCGATGAGCCCACCTCGGGCGTGGATCCGATCTCGCGCCGCGCGTTCTGGGATCTCATCTACACGCTCGCGGCGGGCGGCACCACCGTGTTCGTGAGCACGCACTACATGGAGGAGGCCGAGTACTGCCATCGGATCGCCCTCATGAATCGCGGCCGCATCATCGCGCTCGATCGCCCCGCCGCGCTGCGCAAGTCGATGCCCGCGCCGCTGCTCGAGATCGAGGCCGACGACGCCCCCGGCGCGGTCGAAGCGCTCGCGCACCAGGCGGGCGTGATCGAGGCCGGGCTCTACGGGCGCCTGGTGCACGTGCTGGTCGATGACGCCGCGGCCGCGCAAACCGCGCTGCCCAAGACGCTGGTGGCCCGCGGCATCGCGGTGCGCGCGGTGCGCGAGATCGAGCCCTCGCTCGAGGACGTGTTCGTGGCGCTGGTGCACGCCTCGGGCGGCGTGCTGGGTTCCTGATCATGATCGATTCCATGCGCCTCATCGCGGTCATGCGCAAGGAGATCCGGCAGTTCCGGCGTGACACGCGCAGCCTGGTGCTCGCGTTCGTGCTGCCGCTCGTGCTGCTGATCTTCTTCGGCTACGCGATCACCTGGGACGTCAACGACATCCGCATGGCGGTGATCGATCAGGATCACGGCTCACAGGCGCGCGCGCTCGTCGACGCGTTTCACGCCGCCGGGCGATTCACGGTGGTCGAGAATCCGCAGCGCACGTCCGACATCGGCAGACTGCTCGATCGCGGCGCCGTGCGCATGGTGCTCGTCATCCCGCCCGACTTCGGCTCCGATCTCGGCGCCGGGCGCACCGCGAAGGTGCAGGCGATCGTGGATGGCAGCGATGCCAACACCGCCACCATCGCGCTCGGCTACACCGAGGCGCTCATGCAGCAGTTCGGCAGCCGGCTCCTGATCCAGGCCAGCAGCGTGCGGCCACCGATCGACGTGGCGAGCCGCGTGTGGTTCAACGAGGAGCTCTCGAGCAGCAACATGATCGTGCCCGGGCTGGTCGTGCTGATCATGATGATCATCGCCGGACTCATCACCTCGCTCACGATCGCCCGTGAGTGGGAGCGTGGCACGATGGAGCAGCTGGCCTCGACCCCCGTCACGCGGCTCGAGGTCGTGCTCGGCAAGCTCACGCCCTACCTGGTGATCGGCATGGTGGACGTAGCGGTGACATCGGTCGTGGGCGTGCTGATGTTTCACGTCCCCTTCCGGGGCAACGCATTGTTCCTGATCCTGCCGACGTTCCTGTTCCTCGCCGGCACGCTCGGGCTCGGGCTCGCGATCTCCGCGGTCTCGCGCACGCAGCTGGTCGCGACCCAGATCGGGATGCTCGCCACGTTCCTGCCGGGGCTGCTGCTGTCGGGCTTCATGTTCTCGATCGAGGTGATGCCGCTGCCGCTCCGGATCCTCACCTACTTCATACCCGCGCGTTACTTCCTGGTCGTGGTGCGCGGCGTGTTCCTGAAGGGCGTGGGCCCGGGTGTGCTGTGGCCCCAGACCCTGCTGATGCTGCTCTACGCGATCTCCACGATCGCGCTGGCCGCGCGGGCGTTCCGCAAGGAGGTGACATGAACCTCACCGGCAGGTGGGAGCGCGTCGGCGAGCTGGTGCGCAAGGAGCTGCTCGAGGTCTTTCGCGATCCCCGCCTGGTGCGCATGGTGCTGGTGGCGCCGGTCCTCCAACTGCTCGTGTTCGGCTACGCGGTCTCCACCGACGTGCACCGCACCTCGACGTACGTGGTCGATCAGGACAACACCCAGGCGTCGCGCGATCTGACCGCGACGTTCTTCGCCTCGGGATATTTCCGGGAGATTGGCGCTTCGAACCGGCCCCGCGATCTGGTCGAGGCGGTGGATCACGGGCGCGCGCTCGTGGGCCTCGAGATTCCGCGCGGATTCGCGAAGGATGTGACGAACGACGCCGCGCAGGTCCAGGTGATATTCGACGGCACCAGCTCCAACACCGCCACGATCGCGATGGGCTACTCCGAGCGCATCATCGAGAACTGGGCGCAACGTCGCCTCGATGTGTCGTTCCCGACGCCCGTCGAGCTGCGCGAGCGCGCCTGGTTCAACCCGGCGCTCAGCAGCCGCGATTACAACGTGCCGGCGGTGATGGGCAACGTGCTGCTGGTCCTCTGCCTCATGCTCACCTCGCTGGCGGTGGTGCGCGAGCGCGAGCTCGGAACCCTCGAACAGCTCATGGTGAGCCCGCTCACGCCCGGCGAGCTGATCATCGGCAAGACCGTTCCGTTCGCGCTGCTCTGCCTCGCCGACCTCATCCTCATCGTCATCGTCTCGCTGGCGTGGTTCCAGGTGCCGTTCCGCGGCAATTTCCTGCTGCTGTTCCTGGCGGGCGTGCTCTATCTGGTCTCGACTCTCGGCCTCGGGCTCCTGATCTCGACGTTCTCGAACACGCAGCAGGAGGCGGTGCTCACGAGCTTTCTCTTCATCATGCCGCTGATGCTGCTCTCGGGCATGATGTTCCCGATCACGAGCATGCCGATCGGATTCCAGTGGCTGACGCTGGCGAATCCGGTGCGCCACTTTCTCGAGATCGTGCGCGCCGTCTTTCTCAAGGGCTCGGGATTCAATTCGCTGTGGCGCCAGTTCCTGGCGCTGACGCTGATTGGCGCGAGCCTGCTCGCGCTCGCGACCCGGCGCTTTCACAAGGTGGCGGCCTAGCGCCGTGCCCGGCGCCGGCGCGCCGCGATGGCCGCTTGTCGCGGCGATCGCCCGGGGGCTAGACTTCGCGCCCGTTGTGCCAGGCGCCGCGCGTGCGCCGACGCCGCTGAACGAGGCCGGGAGGAGGGACGATGATGGACGCCGAGCGACTGAGCCTCGAGCCCGCGAGCACCGCTCTCGTGGTGATCGATCTTCAAAAGGGCATTCTCGCGCGCGCGACCGAGCCGCGACCGGCATCGGCCGTGCTCGCGAACGCGATCAAGCTCGCCGAGGCGCTGCGCGCGCGCGGCGGATTCGTGGCGCTGGTGCGCGTGGCGTTCTCGCCCGATTTCCGTGACGCGCTTCGCCCGGTCGCGGACGATCCGACCTGGACGCGCACTTCGGCGCCGCCCCCGGACTTCGCCGAACTCCCGTCCGAGCTGGGCCCCAAACCTGGCGATCACGTGGTGACGAAGCGTCAGTGGGGCGCCTTCCATGGCACCGATCTCGATCTGCAGCTGCGGCGCCGCGGCATCACGACCATCGTGCTGTGCGGGATCTCGACCAGCATCGGCTGCGAGAGCACCGCGCGCGCGGCTTACGAGCACGGCTACCAGCAGATCTTTGCCGAGGACGCGATGGCGACGATGGCCGCCGCGGAACACCACCACACCGTGACGCGTATCTTCCCGCGCATTGGACGAGTGCGCTCGACGGCCGAGATCCTCGCGGCGCTCGCGATCGCGGTCAGCGCATGACCCCGCTCGCGAAACGGGCCAGGATCGCGGGGGCTCTCTACACGCTGCAGGGATTCATCGGCCCGATTCGCCTCATCTACATCCCCAGCACGCTGATCGTGAGCGGGAACGCGATCGCGACCGCCGACAACATTGGTACGCATGAGACCTTGTTTCGATTCGGCATCCTGAGCGATCTCGTGACCGCCGTGCTCGCGCTCGCCATCACGCTCGCGCTCTATCGGCTCTTCAGGGACGTGGACGAGCGGCTCGCCAAGCTGCTCGTGATCCTCGGTGGCCTGATCGTGACGCCGATCGGCGTCGTGAACACCGTGAACGACGCCGCGGCCCTCATGCTCGTGCGCGGCGCCGACTATCTGACCGTGTTCGACCGCACGCAGCGCGATGCGCTCGCCATGCTGTTCCTGAGGCTCCACCACGCCGGTGTCGTGGCGAACGAGATCTTCTGGGGCCTGTGGCTCTTTCCCTTCGGTTTGCTGGTGATCCGCTCGCGCTTCCTGCCGCGATTCCTCGGCGTGTGGCTGATCGCCGCGGGCGTCGCGTACGTGCTGTTGAGCCTGGTCGGCGTGATGGCGCCGCAAGCGGAGGACCGGGTGTTCGGCCTGGCCTCGCCGGTGCTCTTCGCGGAGGTCGCGATGATGCTGTGGCTGCTGATCATGGGGGCGAAGGAGAAGGCGCCCAAGCCCGTGATCGCCGCTTGAGCGCGAGCCGCGCGCCCGCGGCCCCGGAGTCAGCGCCAGCCTAGTCCCCGCGATACGCCGCCTCGAGCTTCCTCACGTCGAGCTTGACCATGTGCATCATGGCCTCCAGCGCGCGCCGCGCGCCCGCGCGGTCCTTGCCGTTCAGGCACTTGCCGAGCGCCTTCGGCACGATCTGCCATGACATGCCGAACTTGTCGTCGAGCCAGCCGCAGCGGCTGGCCTTCCCGCCGCGGATCAGCCGGCTCCAGTAGTAATCCACTTCCTTCTGATCCTCGCAGTGCACGAAGAACGAAACGGCGGGGGTGAACTTGTAGTTCGGCCCGCCGTTCAGCGCGTGAAACACCTGCCCGTCCAGCTCGAAGGTGACGCTCATCGGCGAGGCGGAGCGGATCTTCGAGTGCTTGAAGATGCGGCAGTAGAACTTGGCCGCCGCGAGCGCGGTGCCGTCGTGCCAGAGAAATGGCGTGATGCGTCGAACCTTCATCGTGCCTCCGCCCGAAAGTGGTTCATGACCGTGGACTGCGTCATACGACATCAAGGGACCGCCGCGAGCAAGGCGGGATGGGAGGGTGCCGGGGCCGCCTGGGCGGCGCATCTCCGCGCCGCTCGCGCGGCCCCCACGAGGCTTGCGCGAATCCCGGCGACTCGTGTAAGAACGATTCGCTCTTCCTGCGACTTCGGCTGCACGACCGCCCTGCGGGGAACCCGTGGGGTGTGGAGCGGAACTTGAGCCACCCGTCGCGCCTTGGCGCCTACCCGATCGAGCGCGAGCTCGGCCGCGGAGGCATGGGCGTCGTCTATCTCGGCCGCGACCCGCGGCTCGATCGCGCGGTCGCGATCAAGGTGTTGCCCGAAGAGGTCGCCCACGACCCCGAGCGGCTCGCGCGCTTCGAGCGCGAAGCGAAGATCCTCGCCTCGCTCCAGCACCCGAACATCGCCGGGATCTACGGTATCGAGGCGGCCGACGGACGCAACCTGCTGACGCTGGAGTTCGTGGGCGGGGAGACGCTCGCGCAGCGCATCGCGCGCGGGCCGCTGCCGGTCGAAGAGTCGCTCGGGATCTGCCGCCAGATCGCGGCCGCGCTCGAGGCGGCGCACGATGGCGGCGTGATTCATCGTGATCTCAAGCCGGGCAACGTGATGATCACGCCCGCCGGCGACGTGAAGGTGCTCGACTTCGGCCTCGCGAAGGCCGGCGCGGGCTCCGCCTCTTCACCCGCGCTCTCTCGTTCGCCCACGCTCACGGACCTGCGCACGGATGCCGGGGTCATCATCGGCACCGCGGCCTACATGAGTCCCGAGCAGGCGCGCGGACGGCCGGTGGATCGTCGCGCCGACATCTGGTCTCTGGGCTGCGTGTTCTATGAATGTCTGACGGGGCGACAGCCGTTCGCGGGCGAAACCGTCTCCGACACGGTCGCGAGGATCCTCGAGCGCGAGCCCGACTGGGCCGCGCTGCCGCTGCGATTGCCGCCGCGGGCGCGCGATCTGCTGAGGCGCTGCCTCGAGAAGGATGCGCGCCGGCGGTTCCGCGACGCGGGAGACGCGCGCATCCTGCTCGAGGAGGCGCTCGATGACCTGAAGTCGCCGGGTGCGGCAGCGGCCGCCGAGCCCAAGAGAAAGTCGAGCTCGCCCGTCGCGGCCATGGCCGCGGGGCTCCTGCTCGGCGCCATCGCCGTGCTGTTCGCGAGCCGTCTCGTTCCCTCGCTGGTATCGCGTGCATCGGAGCCCGTGGTGCGACGCTCGAACATCGTACTGCCCAAGGGCGAGCCGCTCGCGCTCGCGGGGCCGGTTCGCTCGACCATGTGGTACAACGCGATCGCGATCGCGCCCGCGGGCAACCAGCTCGCGTATGTCGGGCGCCGCGGAGACACGTCCGTTCTCATCGTGCGCCCGCTCGACAGCGACTCCGGTGTCGAGTTGCCCGGAACCGAGGGCGCATCCGATCCGTTCTATTCCCCCGATGGCGCGTGGATCGGCTTCTTCTCGGGGAATCTGCTGCGCAAGGTATCCGTCACCGGCGGCCCGCCGATCGAGCTGGGCCAGGTGGAACGCGTGACGGGAGCGGTGTGGGTGACGGCCGATCGCATCCTCGTGCTCGAGAACGACGGATTCGATCTCCACTGGATCTCGCCGTCCGGCGCGGTCAGCGAGGCCACGGTTCACCTCGGCACGCAGTTCGGCACGCCGGACGTGCTCCCCGGCGGTCAGTGGGCCATCGGTCAGCTCAGTTCGGGGCAACTCGCACTGCTTTCCCTCGCGGATGGGACGGAGCTCGCGATCACCCGCCGCGGGGTGCTGCCCATGGGCTCGGTCGGTCAGGCCGATCTGTTGTTTGGCGCGAGCCCCCGATGGATCGCGCCCGGATACCTGATCTACGGCGCGGGGGATGGCCAGCTGATGGCGATGCCGTTCGACGCCACGCGGCGCAGCGTGCTCGGGGAGCCGGCGACGGTCATCAGCGGGGTGCGGATCGAGGCGGGATACGGCTCCACGGAGTTCGCGCTCTCGCGCGACGGAACGTTGGCTTTCGTCGCGGGCAGCAGCCAGTTCTATGCGCAACCCGCGTTCGTCAATTCCGGTGGGCGGCTCGACACACTTCCGCTGCCGCGCGGGCCGTACACACAGCCTCGCATCTCGCCGGACGGCAGGGAGCTCGCGATGCAGGAGCGCAATCCGGTGGGCGGATGGCGCGTGATTCTCGTGGACCTCGCCACGTTCGGCCAGCGGACGATCGACGTGCCGGGCAATTACCGCGCGTTCCCCGCGTCGTGGCTCCCTTCGGGTCGCGACATCATGATTGGAATCTGGGATCCGGTGCAGTTTCTGAATTACGGCGCCCGCATTCTGTCGCTGGACACGGGGAGGAGCACCGATCTCAAGCTCGCGGGCATTTCGTACATGACCGTCGCGCCCGACGGCAAATCGTTCGTGTATTCCGACTGGCGCACGCTACAGGTATTCGTCCGCTCGCTGGGAGCGGACACCACGAGGATCGCGATTCGCGCGCGCGGCATCGGCGCGAGCTTCTCGCCCGACGGTCACTGGCTCGCGTGGGGAGCGGTGAACGGCGCCGTGGAAGCCTCACCCGTGCCCCCGACCGGCGCGCTCTACCAGGCGGCGGAGCGCGGGAACATGCCGGTGTGGACTCCCCATGGCGATGCGCTGGTTTATCGCGACGGCGCACGCTACTACCGCGTTCCGATTTCCACCGCCGGGGGATTTCACGCGGGCCGGCCCCAGCTCTTGATCGAGGGATCGTTTCTTTCCACATTCGCGTGGAATCACTCGATGAGCCCCGATGGGCGGCTGCTGGTGCTGCTGACGAGCCCGGCGCGGGAGGCGGAATCGCTCGATTTGATCACCGGATTTCCGACGATGGTGAAGAAGATGACCGACAGATCCGAAGGCAGCGCCGGTCGGTGAGCCGCACCACATGGGCGATCGCCGAGAAGTTGACACGGCGGGACAAATCCGTGGGCAATCAATTCTTCTCGGCGTGCCTCGCGGCCACGCCCGCGCACAACACGACCTGGGGCGCCCTCAAGGTGATCTACCGGTAGCCGAAAGACGGCCCCCGGCGGCGGCGAGAACGGCGATTTTCAGGCTGTTCCAGCGTCCGCACGTGTGGAACAATCCATCCATCGGGATCCCGGGCCGCGATCCTTGCCCGTTGCGATCACTCTTTCCTGAGCTGGGCCAACTCTTCCACGCCGAAGGCGCGGCGACGCCGTCCTATGGGGATCTAGGGACGTCATGCAGCTCGCGGGTTTGCATACGTGCTCGTCGCGGCGCGCAGTGCTTCCGGGCGCCGCTCTTCTGCTGCTTTCGCTCTGGTCGTCATCCTCGGGCGCGCAGGGATTCACGCCGGGGGTGAGAGTCGATCTGCCGACCGGGATCAACCCGGTCGCGGCGCAGGTGGCCGACCTCAACGGCGACGGGCATCCCGACATCGTGGTCGCCAACGATGGCTCGAGCACGGTGTCCGTGCTGCTCGGTAACGGCGCTGGTGTGTTCGCGACCCACGTGGACTTTGCCACTGGCGCGAACCCGGCCTCGGTCGCGGTCGGCGATCTGAACGGCGACGGCAAGCCCGACATCGTGACGGCCAACTCGAGCGGGAACTCGATCTCGGTGCTGCTCGGCAATGGGGCCGGATCTTTCGGCGCCAAGACGGACTTCCCCACCGCGGCGCATCCCGAGTGCGTGGTGATCGCCGACGTCAACGGTGATGGCTACCCCGACCTGGTGGTGGCGAACTGGGGTGCGAACTCGGTTTCGGTGATGCTCGGCAACGGTACCGGATCGTTTGCGAGCCGCACCGACTACACCGCCGGAACCAACCCCTACACGGTCGCGGTGGGTGACGTGAACGGCGACGGCAACCTCGACATCGTGACGGTGAACGAGGGCTCGAACAGCGTGTCCGTGCTGCTGGGCGACGGCGCCGGATCGTTCGGCGCGAAGACCGACTTCGCCACCGGCGGCTCGCCGATCTCGGTGGCGCTTTCGGATCTCAACAACGACGGCATCCTCGACATCGCGACCGCGAACTACGGCTCGGGTGTGAACACGGTATCGGTCATGCTCGGCAACGGCACGGGAGGGTTCGGGCCGCGCACCGATCTGGCGACGCCGGCGGGGCCGGGCTGGGTCACGATCGCGGATGCGGACGGGGACGGGAAGGCGGACCTGGTGGTGGCCGAGTACGCAGCGGGTGACATCTCGGAGTTCCCCGGTGACGGCGCGGGCGGATTCGGCGCGCGGGTGGACATCGCGACCGGCACCTCGTCGTCCACCGTGGTGGTCGCGGATGTGAACGGAGATGGCAATCCCGACCTGGTGATGCCGGACTACAACACCGCCTCCGCGACCGTGCTGCTCGGCAACGGCAAGGGCCAGTTCGAGGCCAACACCGACTACACGATTGGGTCCGGCTCCCAATCGGTGGCTATTGGAGATCTGAACGGCGACGGCAGACCCGATCTGGTGACGGCAAATGGCGTCGCGGGCTCCGTCTCGGTGCTTCTCGGCATAGGGGCAGGACGGTTCGGGGCCCAGATGGAGATTCCAGCGGGAAGCGGTCCCTCTTCGGTGGCCATCGGCGACCTGAACGGCGATGGATATCCTGACTTGGCGGTGGCGGACTACTACTCAGACAGCGTGTTGGTGATGTTCGGCAACGGCACCGGATCCTTCACAAGCCGGACCGAGTTCCCAACCGGGAGCTTTCCCAACTCAGTCGCAATCGGGGACGTGAATGGCGACCACAAGCCCGACTTGGTGGTGGCGAACTACGGCTCGAACACGGTATCGGTGTTGCTCGGCGACGGATTGGGCGGGTTTGGGGCCAAGACCGACTTCCCGACTGCCAGCTATCCCAAGTCGGTCGCGATCGGCGACCTGAATTCAGACGGCAAGCCCGATCTTGCGGTGGCCAACTACGGCTTCGGCTCAGTTTCGGTCATGCTTGGAGACGGGACCGGTGCCTTCGGGGCCAGGACCGACTACGCTGTGGGAGGGTTCGCTCCGTATTCGGTTGCGATCGGCGACCTGAACGGAGACGGCAAGCCCGATCTGGTGACCGCGGCCGGCGGCCCTGGTTCCAACACGGTGTCAGTGCTTTTCGGAGACGGCACGGGATCATTCGGGTCCGCTTTCAACTTTTCGAGCGGAACGGTGCCTATCTCCGCTGCAATCGGCGACGTGAACGGGGACGGCCGGGCTGATATCGCGACGGCAAGCGCCGGCGCGAGTTCGGCATCGGTGCTCCTTGGCAATGGCGGGGGATCTTTCGGTACGGCGACGGACTACGCCACTGGGACCTCCCCCTATTGGGTCGTGCTTGGCGACTTGGACGGCGACGGCAGGCCCGATCTGGTGACGGCGAATGGCCACGCCACCACCGTATCGGTACTCCTGGGGCTCGAGCCGACGCGTACGACGCTGGCGGTAAGTCGCAACCCGGTGCAGTGGCAGTCCCCGGTGACGCTGACGGCGAGCGTGACGGTGCCGGCGCCGGGCTACCGCACACCCAGCGGCTCGGTGCGGTTCTTCGACGGCACCACGCTGCTGGGGACGGCGCCGGTGAGCGGCGGTGCGGCCTCGCTCAGCATGTTCGCGACGCGCCAGGGCCCGCGTGTGCTTACCGCGGTCTACGAGGGTGACAGCCGGATGTTCGGCAGCATTTCGTCGCCGGTCCAACTGCAGGTGAACTCGCTCGTGCACCTGGCGATCAACTTCGACTTCGATCCGCTCGGGGTGGCGATTCCCAACGGCGCGAACGTGGACTCGACGTATCTCGCCTGGGGCGTGACGTTCGACAAGGTGGGCCCGGGCACTTCGTGCGGCAGCGGCCCGCAGGTCTACGCCAACACGACGTCCCGCCCGGTCGGGTTCGGCTCGCTGCCGAACCTGGTGAGCGTATGCCCGCCGCCGACCTCGGCCGATTTCAGCCAGAACAGCTTCGGCATGGTGCACGCGATGTTCACGAGCCCGGTTTTCTCAGTGTGCATCAACGTGCACCCGGACTCGCCATCGGATTTCGCCGTGCTCCAGCTCTTCGACGCGTCGGACAACATGCTGGGCAGCACCACGTCCGCGCCAGGCGTAACCGGACCGCTGTGCCTGAACGGGATCGGGGTTCGCGGAGCGCGATTCGCGGGCTCGGGGGCGCACTTCGCGACGTTCGATGATCTGACGCTGAGCTTCGTGACCGACCGTGTGGATTTCGATCACACGCCGGCGGGAATCACGATTCCTGCCGGCTCGATTGTGAACACTCTCTACTCCGGATTGGGGGTAACGTTCGAGAAATCGAATCTCTCCGCTGGCTGTGGCTTTGGATCGAACGTGTATGCCAATTCCGACCAGCCGTCGGGCTTCGGCTCGGCGCCCAACGTGGTTTCACTGTGTCCGCCGCCGCAGGCGTCGGATATGAGCGAGAACGGGGTTGGAGAGGTGTATGCCAATTTCGCCGAGCCTTATTCGCGGGTGTGCATCGACGTGCGTCCCGACGGGCCCGCGGACTCTGGCGTGCTGCGGGCCTATGACGCGCTCGACACTCTCATCGCCCAGATCACGTCGGTGCCGGGAGCGACGCAACAACTGTGCGTGGATGCGCCCGGCATCCGCGGCGTTCGCTTCTCGGGTTCGGGTTCGCACCTGGCACGCTTCGACAACCTGGTATTCGGCGGGGCTTCGGTCGCGAGCGCGCCGGCCCCACCGATTCCGACCGCTCTGGAGCTCTCGAGCCCCTATCCCAATCCGACGCGGGGCGGAATCTCGGTGCGGTTCTCCCTGCCCTCGGCGGGGTCCGCGACGCTGACCCTGTTCGATGTCGCGGGCCGGGTGATCGAGTCTCGCGAGGTCGGCGAGCTCGGCCCGGGGAGACACGTGATCACGTTCGAAGCGTCACGCGGCATCGCGCCCGGCGTTTACCTCATGAAGTTGCGCCGCGGCGGCGAGTCGCGCACCGCCACCGCGATCCTGCTGCGCTGAGCGCGCGGCGCGCCCCACTCACACCTTTGGGCGCGCGGTAGACGTTGGGACCAGTGAACCGCGCATCGTCTCCGACTAGATTCCCGGTTGACGATTCAATCGCTCGACCCCGAGTTCAAAGGAGGCCGCGAGAATGTTCGGTTCCATCCCATCCTTGGCTTCGGGCCGCCCCGCGGTCCTCACGATGCGTGCGGCAGTGTTCGGCATTCTCCTTCTGCCCCTCGCCGGATGCGGGCAGAGCGGCACGGATGCGTACGACGAGTCGAAGATGGATTTGCACCCGACGCCCGCCACGCTCTCGGATCAGCGCCACACGGGCGCGTTCTCGGCCGGCGCGGCGCTGACCAGCGCGCCGGCGGTCGGCGCGCTCGATCCGGCGCCGATCAAGACGATCCAGATCGACATCGTAGACCGGGTCATCGAGCTGGCTCCCGGCGTGCGCTTCAGCGCCTGGACACTCGGGGGGCAGGTTCCCGGGCCCGTCATCCACGCCCGGGTCGGCGATCGCATCCGCTTCAGCATGACGAATCGCAGCGACGAGACGATTCCGGGCGTGCCTTCGTTCCCGATGCCGATGATGCACTCCATCGATTTCCACGCCGCCATGGTCTCGCCCCAGGACAAGTACCGCTCGATCGCGCCGGGGCAGACGATCCAGTTCGAGTTTCAGCTCAACTACCCCGGGGTGTTCATGTATCACTGCGGCACCCCCATGATTCTCGAGCACATCGCATCGGGCATGTACGGAATGTTCATCGTGGAGCCGCGCGGCGGATATCCGACCAAGGTGGACCGCGAGTATGCGGTCGTCCAGAGCGAGTTCTATTCGAAACCCGACCCCGCCGGGCGTAAAGTCGATGGCCAGCCGCTCTACGTGCTCGACGCCGAGAAGGTGCGCACGAAGGCGTCGACCTACACGGCATTCAACGCGGTCTACAACGGGCTCGTGGATCACCCGCTGATGGCGAAGCCCGGCGAGCGGGTTCGCCTGTATGTTCTCAATGTGGGGCCGAGCAATACATCCAGCTTCCACGTGGTGGGCACGTTGTTCGACCGTGTGTGGATGGACGGCAATCCGGACAATCAGTTCCGGGGAATGCAGACCGTGCTGCTGGGCTCGAGCAGCAGCGCGATCGTCGAGTTCAAGATTCCCGAGAAGGGCAAGTACGTCATGGTCGACCACCACTTCGCGAACGCGTCGCAGGGCGCGATCGGCGTGATCGACGCCACGGGGGCCACGCCCGCGCCTGCCGTCGCCTCGATCGAGCACAACAACTTCTCCGCGACGAGCGGGACGCCGAGCGATCCCGAGGCCGTCAATGGGAAGCTGCTGTTCGAGAGCAAGTGCCTGGTTTGCCATACGCTCGGACAGGGCCCGAAGATCGGCCCCGATCTGAAAGAGGTGGCGACCCGCCGGACGGACCTGTGGCTGACGCACTGGCTCGAATCGCCCGAGAAGATGCTCGCGGCCGACGACAGCGCGAAGGCCCTGCTCGGGCGCTTCAAGATTCCGATGCCCAACCAGAGTCTGTCGCCGGATGAAATCCGGAGCCTCATCAAGTACTTCCATTGGGCGGCGGGCGGCGAAGAATCGCACGCGTCCGCGAAGAAGAAATGATCGTGACTCGTCGGGCTCGGGGAATCGCTTTCGCCACGATCGCGATGTCGCTCTGGCTGGCGCCGGTCATGCGGGCTCCGGCTCGCGCGTGCGGACACTGCATCGAGGACAAGGTGGCCGCGACCTACGACTACACCGTGCTAACGCGCGCCGCTCGCGATGGCCACGTGGTCGTATTCACGGAGGTTCGCGGCCCGGCGGCCGGCGCGAGTCCGGCGCTCAAGGCGTTCATCGCTCATACGCTCGCCGCGACGCCCGGAATCGACGGCGGGACCGTGCGCGTCTCGCTCGATCCTCCGGCGGCATCCTTCGCCTGCGATCCCGCGCGCCACGCTCCGAGCGCCCTGGTCGCATCCGTCAATCCGCAGTTGGCGACGAAGGGGCTGCTCCTCGCGGTCATCGAGATCGACCACGGTCCGCGGCGAAAGTAGTCCCGATCCCTACCGCGTACTGTTTCCACTCGGCGTTCTCTTCGCGCTCGCCGGCGCCGCGCCGTGGCTGCTCTACGCGCTCGGCCGCATGGCATGGCCCGGGCCGCTTCATGCCGCCCTCATGATCGAGGGCTTCGAGCTGTGCTTCGTGCTCGGCTTCCTCCTCACCGCCATTCCCGGACTCACTCATGGCCCGCGCGCCACCCCGCTCGAAATCGCGGGTGCGGTCGCCGGCCCGCTTGGATTCGGCGCGTGCCTGATGCTCGGGCACGAGGCCGCGGCGCTCGCGGCCTTCGCGCTCACGCTGGCCTGGATCGCGATGGCCGTGGCGCGTCGCGTCGTGGGGGCGAAGCTCTCGCCGCCCGAAGAGTTCCTGTTCGTCGGGGTGGGGCTCGTGCTCGGACTCGCGGGCGCGCTCGTTCAGCTCGGCAGCGCGCTGCGCTGGTGGAATGAGCCGGCGCCCCGGTTGGGTCTCCACCTCGTCTCGCTCGGCATGGTGCTCGGAATCGTGCTCGGCGTGGGCAGCCTTCTCGTGCCCGTGTTCGCCGGAATCCCAGATCCACTGACGATTCGCGGCGTGGCGGGCCCGCACGATCGGCGCGGCCGCCGCTTGCTGTACGTCACGCTCGCACTTGCGCTCGCGCTGTCATTTGTGGCCGAGGGCTTCGGCCTCGCTCGCCCGGGCGAGTGGCTGCGGGCGTTGGTCGCGACGGTGTTCGTCGCGCTGGTGTGGAAGCTGACGCGTCTGCCCGGCCGTCGAGCGCTCGGAGCGTGGGCGATGTGGGCATCGGGCTGGCTCGTGGTGCTGGGACTGTGGCTCGCGGCGGTATTCCCACTCGAGGCGGTGGCATTCCATCATCTCGTCTTCATCGGGTGCTACGGATTGCTGACGCTCGCGATCGGGACGAGGGTGGTCGTGGGGCATGGTCGCTACCCCGTTACCGACGAAGGCAAGGTGCTCTCGGCGTTGGTTGTGTCTGCCGTCGCGCTCGCGCTTGCCCTCCGGCTCGCGTCGGACTGGCTTCCATCACGCGCGCAGCCGCACGCGCTCGCCGCCAGCGCCACGTTGTGGATCGTGGCCTGGTTGGCGTGGAGCATTGGCGCCATGCCGCGCATCGTGGCCGTGAGAGGGCCGGCGTTCATTCCGCCGCCGCGCTAGTGGCTCATGCGCGGCGCGTGACCGTGGTGCCAGGCGCTCGAGGCTGGCCGGACAGAGCCTCGAGGGCTAGGATCCCGGCACGGAGAATCCCGCCGCCCAACCCCGATCAATAGAGAGGGCCGCATGAAACGCCTCGGTGTCGTGATCTTGCTCGCCTCGCTGCTCGCGCTCGTGTCTTGTTCTCGGAAGACATCGTCTACAGGGGGGGAAACCGCCGGTCTGCATCCGCAGCTCCTCGTCACGAGCCTGCCGGCGGGCGTGGAGGGAGTGGAGCTCGCCCGCACCGGACTCCACGTGATCAAGGGCTATCAATTCGTGAAGGACTCCGACAGCACGTTCGCGATCGCGCGGATGAGCGACGGCCAGCACGTGACGTCTGGAGGATGCGGATGCGCGGTGACGGGCGGCTGCGAGCCCGAGATGACCGACGGCGGCATCATCATCTGCAAGGCGAACGACTGCACCGACTGCGGACTCCGGCTCACCGTCGCGGGCGCCAATACGATGATCTTCAAGTATTGAAGGTCGCTGCAGCGACGGCCGCCGGTTCTTCGCGCAGCCCTAGAATGTGCAGATGGACGCAGTTATAGGGGTCGAGCTCTGGTTTGTGGCTGCCTAGAACAAAGGCGGCGGATCCCAGATTCCAGGTTCGTCATACGGACGGCAGTGGTAGGCTTTTCGCGTGCCGCGGCCGCACCCCGCACCAAGCAAGGTTCAAAACTCGGCCGTGGCGGCCGGGCGAATCCGTCGGCCGGCGCTCGTGAGCTTGAAGGGAGCTGCCATGCCTGGGTCGCTCAGCTCATCCGCTGTCGCTCGAGTTACCGTCGCATCGATTCCCATTGTCGATGACGCTTCTGCGGCCTTGCGGCGCGCAAGTCTGCTCGCGACACTGGCGCTCCTCGCGAGTTGTCTGACTCCTGGGCTGGCCACAGCCCAAGTTCTCGACGCCAATCTCTGGGTCACCAACGGGCCGGTCGAGGCGATCGCCACCTCCGGGAATACGATCTACATCGGTGGTGGCTTCACCCAAGTGGGGCCAGCCACCGGCGGATTCGTCGGCATCGACGCCAGCACCGGCGCCGCACTGAAGCCATACCCTCTAGTCACGGGCACCGTGCTTGCCGTCGCGCCCGATGGCAGCGGTGGGTGGTACATCGGCGGAGCCTTCACCGCCGTTCTGGGCCAGCCCCGCAACAATCTCGCTCATCTCGATGCCAGTGGAAACCTGACGTCGTGGGATCCAGATGCCAATAGCGTGGTCAACGCATTGGCGGTAAGCGGCAGCACCGTTTATGCGGGCGGCCAATTCACCGCCATCGGCGCCGCCGCGCGCAACTACATCGCCGCGATCGATGGCGCCACCGGGGCGCCCACGGCTTGGGACGCGAATGCGAGTTTCGTGGTCAATGCCCTGGCGGTGGGGGGCAGCGCGGTCTATGCCGGCGGCCAATTCACTGCGATCGGCGGCCAGGTGCGCAACTACATCGCCGCGCTCGACGCCTCCACCGGGTTGGCCACGAGCTGGGATCCAAATGGGAATGGTGAGGTCGACGCACTCGCCATTTACGCTCTCCAGAACTTCCCCTTCACCGTGACGGTTTACGCCGGCGGAAAGTTCACGAGCATCGGCGGTGTCGCGCGCAACTACGTCGCCGCCCTCGACGGGGCGACGGGTTCAGCCACGAGCTGGGATCCCAGCGCCAACAATGCCGTCCTTGCTCTGGCGTTGATGACGCCGCTGCACGGTGCGGTTACGGTCTATGCGGGCGGCGCCTTCACCAGTATCGGCGGGCAGGCTCGCAACCACATTGCCGCGCTCGATGTCTCGCTAGGCGCCAGCACGAGTTGGAACCCGAATGCGGACAACTACGTCTTGGCGCTCACCGCGAGCGGCGGCGTGGTCTATGCCGGCGGATACTTCACCTATATGGCTGGCGAGGAACGAGACTACATCGCCGCGCTCGACCCTGTCACCGGCTCCGCCACGAGCTGGAATCCGAGAGCGAACAACCATGTGCTTGCTCTCGCGGTGAGCGGCGCCGAGGTCTACGCCGGTGGGGTGTTCTCGAGCGTCGGTGGCCAGCCGCGATATTTCATCGCGGCGCTCGACGCCACCACCGGGCTGCCCACGAACTGGAATCCGACCATGAGTTCTGTTGTCTATGCGCTCGCCGTGAGCGGGGGCACCGTTTATGCGGGCGGCGAGTTCATTGCCATCAACGCGCAGCCCCGCTACTACATCGGCGCGATCGACTCCAGCAGTGGAGCGGCGACCAGCTGGAACCCGAATGCACAATTCTTCGTCTTCGCGCTGGCCGCGAGTGGAAACACCGTCTATGCCGGCGGCATGTTCAGCTCTATTGGCGGCCAACCACGCAGCGGCATTGCGGCGCTCGATGCCACCACCGGCCTTGCCACCGCTTGGAATCCAAATGCGGTTGGTCAGGTCTATGCATTCGCGTTGAGTGGGAGCACGGTCTACGTGGGCGGATCCTTCTTGAGTATCGGTGGTCAACCGCGGAACTTCATCGCCGCGCTCGATACCACCACCGGCCTCGCTACCAGTTGGAACCCGAACGCGAGCAGCTCCGTCCTGGCCCTGGCGCTGAACGGGGGCACGGTCTACGCCGGCGGTACGTTCACGACGATGGGCGGCCAGATGCGCAGCAATGTTGCCGCGCTCGACGCCACTACCGGTGTCGCCACCGGCTGGAGCCCGAACCCGCCTTTCTATGTATATGCGCTCGCGGTCAGTGGCGGCACGGTGTTTACCGGCGCGAATGCATTCGATGCCGTCACTGGGGCGTCCACGGGCTGGAACCCGAATGCGAGCGCCGATGTCCTTGCGCTCGCGGTCAGTGGCGGCACGGTGTTCGAGGGAGGAAACTTCACCGGCATTCTCAGCTCGCCCCATACCTACTTTGCGGGGATCTCGGAGGGCTTGCTCGCCGTGGACAAGCCACTGGCCACCTCGCTTGGCGAGAGGCTTCACGCGGTGCCCAACCCGTTTCGTGCCGGCGTGAGACTCGACTTCACATTGCCCAGGACCGCGGAGACGGACGTCGGAATCTACGATCTCGCTGGTCGCCTGGTGCGCGACCTCCACCATGGCGTGCTGACGGCCGGCGAGCAGCAGTTGCTCTGGGACGGCTTCAGCGACGCGGGGCGGGCGACGGGTGCGGGCCTCTATTTCGTCCGGGTGCGGGCAGGTGGGCTCAACGTCAATACGAAGATCCTCCGGCTGAGGTGAGGGCCGGTCCGGCGAGATGGTTTCGCCGAATGGACAATCAACGGCACTTGGCGGGAGGTGTCCCATGGTCCGGAGCATCTGGCTCGGCAGGTCCATCGCTCAACTGGCGCTGGTCGCGCTTCTCACGATTCCGGAAGTCGCCCGGTCCCAGGTTCAGCAACAATCCCTCTGGATCACGAACGGCAGCGTCAGTGCCATCGCGCCCTCCGCCGGGACGATCTATCTCGGAGGAAACTTTACCGAGGTCGGCCCGGCCGTAGGGAGCGCGGTTGCCATTGATACCGGCACTGGAGTCGTGGCCCAGCCCTACCTCATGGTCCTCGGCTCCGTCAACGCGGTGGCGCCGGATGGGAGCGGAGGATGGTACATCGGTGGCCTGTTTACGTCCGTCCGCGGGCAGCCACGCAACAATCTCGCTCACCTCGATGCCAGCGGAACCTTGACGTCATGGGACCCGAACTCAAACGGCCAGGTCTTTGCGCTCATCGTGAGCGGAGGCACCGTTTACGTCGGAGGGACCTTCACCAGCGTCGGCGGCCAGACGCGCAACAATGTCGCGGCGCTGGATGGCTCGACGGCGGCTGCGACGGCCTGGGATCCAAACGCCGACAATACCGTGCGTGCGATTGCTCTGGACGGGTTTGGCACCGTGTACGTTGGCGGCGACTTCAAGACCATCGGTGGCCAGGCGCGCAGCTACATCGCCGCAGTTGATCCAACGGCCGGCTTGGCCACCGGCTGGAACCCCGGTGCCAACTATTCGGTTTCCGTCCTGGGGGTGCGCACGCTCCCTCAACTACCGTTCACGATCACGGTGTATGCGGGGGGCCGGTTCACCTCGATCGGAGGCCAGCCGCGCAGCTGGTTGGCCGCGCTGGACGGTGCCAGCGGCGCCGCCACGAGTTGGAATCCAAATCCCGACGGCGGTGTGAATGCGATGGCGTTCGTCGCGGGCCTTCATGGCGTCCTGACGATCTACGTCGGTGGCCAGTTCGCCAACATCGGCGCGCAGCCACGTCAAAACATCGCGGCACTCGACGCCAGTGGCGCCGCGACGGCCTGGAACCCGGGCGCCGACGACTTCGTCTCGGCGCTGGGCTTCAGCGGAAGCACGGTCTACGCGGGCGGCAATTTCGGCACCATTGGCGGTCAAACGCGCCATGCTATTGCGGCGCTGGATGCCACGACTGGCTTGGCCACCAGCTGGGATCCGCACGCGAGTCAGCAGGTCAACGCCCTGGCCGTAAGCGGCACGTCGGTCTTTGTCGGCGGCTATTTCAGCAGCGTTGGCGGACTGACGCGCCACTATATCGCGGCGCTCGATAGCGTCAGCGGCGCCGCCACGAGCTGGGATCCGAACGCGAACGGGAGTGTTTCGGCCATCGCGGTGAACGCGGGAATTGTTTACGCCGGTGGCAGTTTCAGCAGCATTGGCGGGCAGCCGCGTGCCGCAATCGCGGCGCTCGACGCCGCAACCGGCACGGCGACGAGCTGGAACCCGAGCCCCGACGGCGACGTCGTTTCTCTGGCAACCACGACCCTCAACCACCTCCCATTCACGCTGACGATCTACGCTAGCGGCTTCTTTGCCAACATCGGCGGTCAGGCACGTAACTTCGTGGCGGCGATCGACGGCGCCACGGGGGCAGCGACCAGTTGGGTCCCCGCCATTACCGCGGATGGTGTCGGCTCTCTGTGGGCGAGCGGGGGGACGGTCTACGTCAGCAGCTACTATCTCGATAAATTCAGCCAAGTCATCCTCAACCTCACGGCGATCGATGCAATGGGAAACCCGATTTGGACTGACACCCCGAACGGGGGCGTGCTGGCGCTCGCGGTGAGCGGGGCGACGGTCTATGCCGGCGGCAACTTCACCGCCATCGGAAACCAGGTGAGAGGCTACCTTGCCGCTCTCGATGGAACGACCGGTCTCGCGAGTGGTTGGAACGCAAATGCAAGCTTCGCGGGCAACGTCAACGCTCTGGCCGTGAGCGGTGGGACTCTCTATGCGGGCGGCGCGTTCACCAACATCGGCGGTCAGGCACGCAACTATCTGGCCGCGCTCGACGCCACGACAGCCGCCGCGGCGAGCTGGAATCCAGGCCCGGACGGCGCGATCAACACTTTGGCGGTCGACGGAAATACAATCTACGTTGCCGGAGCTTTCTCCAGCATCCTTGGATCCTGGCACCCTCAGATCGCCGCGATCACCCAGGGCGCTCTCAACGCCACGGGTCCGTCAGCCGGGCCGTTTCAGAGCCAACTTCGTGTCGCGCCCAACCCGTTCCAGGTACAAACCGCGCTGCATTTCACTCTGCCAGCATCCCAGGCCGTCGATGTCGGAGTCTTCGATCTGGCGGGTCGCCTGGTTCGCCGGCTTCGAAGTGGCATGCTCCCCTCGGGTGAACAACGCGTGGTGTGGGACGGGCGGAATGACGCTGGCGGTCTCGTCGGTGCGGGCATGTACGTCGTCCAAGTCCGTGAGAATGGAACGAGCCAGCGGATCAAACTCGTCCGGCTTCGGTAGGCGGGATTGTCCATCCTCAACCGAATAGCTCGCGCCTGGCGCTCTCGGTGATCGCGATGACCGCGGGGTGCTTGAGCCGCCGCTCGGCCGAGACGGCATAGAATCGCTCGCGCACACCGTCCAGACGCCTGACGATGGCCACGTCGTACTGCCTGCGCACGCTCGATTCAATGATCGACGGGGCGGCAAAGATGCCCTTGCCGGCCTGGCCGAACACCTTGATGAGCGTGCTGTCGTCGAACTCCCCGACGATCGCGGGGCGGATCCGATGCTTCTCGAACCACTGGACGAGCGCATGCCGCAGCGTGCTGGTCTCGCCCGGCAGCAGGAAGGGGGCGCCATCGAGGGAGCGCGGAAAGCCACGCCGATACCTGGCCGCCAGTCGCGGCGCCGCGAAAAGCGTAGCCCCACACTCGCCCAGCAGGTGATTGAAGACCCGCACGCTCACACCCGGTGGGGCCACGCGGTCGGTCAGCACCACGTCCAGTTCATGGAGCCCGAGCAACGCGAGCAATCTCTCGGTGCCTTGCTCGTGAACCTTGAGTCGCACCGGCTGCCCCAGAGCGAGCGCGGGCTCGATCAGGCGGTAAGCGACCAGCTTGGGCATGGCGTCGGACACACCCACCACGAGCCGCAGCGCTCTGCCGGTGGGACGCCCCTTGACGCTCTCGGTCAGCTCGCGCCCGAGGGCGAAGATCTCGTCGGCGTAGCGGAGCACCACGCCGCCCATCTCGGTGAGGCGAAGTCCCCGGCCCACGCGGACGAACAGCTTCTCGCCCAGCGTTCCTTCGAGCGCATGGATCTGGGCGCTCAGCGTGGGTTGCGTCAGGCGCAGTTTGGCGGCGGCTCGAGCCACCGTGCCTTCGCGGGCCACCATCCAGAAGTAGAGCAGGTGATGATAATTGAGGCGTTCCATGAGGCGCGGAGCATACATCGGATTTATCTAAGCATGGCATCCGAATTTTCTATTTTTTCTTAGTGTCGCGGCGGTCCATTGTTCCGGATGCGCAGGGAGCTTCCCAGCGCCACATTGGCCGCCAACTTCGGTGGGCACGCAATGCCCGCCCTCCTCCCGCAAGGGAAAAGGAGCCATCCCATGAATACCCCAATGTTTGCGAGCATCCGCAAGTACAACGGAGCACCCCAGCTGGTCGAAGAGCTGTTGAAGCGCCGGGACGACATTCACTCCGTCCTGCGTCCGGTGAAGGGCTTTCATGCCTACTACCTGCTCAAGACGAACGACGGCGCCATCTCAGTGACGCTGTGCGAGGACAAGCTGGGAGCCGAGGAGTCCAACCGCGTGGCTTCAACGTGGCTCAAGGACAAGCTGCCGACGTTCGCGTCACGTCCGCCGGAGATCACGACCGGTGAAGTGCTGATGCAGCTGAATGCGCAGCTCGAGAAGGTTACGGTCTAACGAGAAGTGCCGCTGCAAGGGAGCGCGCCTGACGGCGCGCTCCTGATGCATCGCCGCTGAGTTCCGGGTTCCCGTGCTCGAGCACGCACCGTGCCGATTCACTTGCGGCCGGGCCCCGGCTCAGCGTCTCGCCTCTCAGCTCATTTCCCATCGCCGCGCGAGCAGCCGGGCGATGATCAAGAGCCCCACGGTCCACGCTGCGAGCACGCCCAGCTGCGGCAGCAACTCGACCATGCGCGCATCCCGCCAGAACACCTTCACGAAGCCATCGAGCGCCCAGGCGTTGAACGACACGAGGCCGATCTTCTGCATGGTCTCGCTCATCAGGAAGCGCGGGAACATGCTGCCGCCGAGCGCCGAGATGGTGAGGATGACGATGGTCGAGATCCCGCTGAGCTGCTGGCGCGTCTTGCACGCGGTCGCGAGCACCAGGCCAAAGCTGGCCGCGGTGGCGGCGGTGGCGAGTGTCATGACCGCGAACCCCGGCAGGTGAGTCCAGAGGTCGAGCTTGAAGACGAAGGTCGCCCACAGGAACATGACCACGATCTGGAGCACGCCGAGCCGGATCAGGCTGAGCCACTTGCCGGCGAGCAACCCGGTCATGCCGACGCGGGTGGTCAGTACGCGGTCGAGCGTGCCGGACTCGACCTCATCGAGGAGCGAGCCGCCGGCGGCCGAGGCGCTGAACAGCAGGAACATGACCGCGATCCCGGCCGCGTAAAAAGAAACCATGCCGTTGGTCTTCTTTCCGCCGACCACCTTGCGCTCCTCGATCGTCACGAGGCCGGCGAATCCATCGCCCCGATCGGTTGCGTTCATCGCGGTGTCGCCGCGCGCATCGGCGGCGCTCTCGGCGTCGGCCCGCGCGCGAAGCAGCTTCATCCACGACTCGCTCGCCTGACGTTGCTTCGGCGTGAGGCCGCCCGAGTAGCGGTCGAACAACACCAGGCCGTTGCGGGCGAGCACATCGGGCGCCGAGGTCATGGCCGCCTTCTGCATCAGCCCGGCCGCCACCTGAGGCGCGACGGGGTCGGAGGGGTCGGTGAGCATCAGCACCGGCCGGCCGCGGCCATCGAAGCGCCCGAACGAGCTGTCGAACCCGGCCGGAACGACGAGCGCAACGGAGAGGTCTCCATCGCGCACCATCTGCTCGGCGCGCGCGCGATCGAGAGTGACCTCGGGGGCGCCGTTCGCGGCGCCCGGCGACTTCGCGGTGAGGACGATGCGCAGGCCCCGCTCTTTCTCGAGCGCGCGGATCAAGCGCGCGCTCACTCCCGAGCGATCCTCGTCCACCACGGCCACAGGTAGGCTCGCGGTCTCGCCGCGCCCCGTGCCGCCAAAGATCATCGCGAAGATCGAAAAGAAGCTGATCGGCAGAATGAACGTCATCGCCTGCGCGACACGATCGCGCGCGAGGTTGAGCCAGCCGATGCGCAGCAGCGTGCGGATCATTCCCTCAGCTCCCTCCCGGTGAGGTGGAGGAACACCGACTGCAGGCTCGGCGGCCGCACTTCGAGGTCTTCAATGCGGAGGCCGGCAGCCGTGATCCTCGCGATTAGCTCCGGCAGGTCGCGGCCCACGTCGCTCACCTGCGCATGGGCGAGGCTGCCGCCCGCGCCGTCTTCCAGTCCGGCGATGGCGCTCGCCGGCGCGCGGTCCAGATGGAGCGTGACGCGGCGCGCGCTTCCGATCGTGCGCGACACCAGCTCGGCGAGCGTTCCGGACTCGATCACCCGGCCGTGGTCGAGGATCACGATGCGATCGCAGAGCGACTCCGCCTCTTCGAGCTGGTGAGTGGTCAAGAGCAGCGAGGCGCCCGAGGCGCGCAGGCGGCGCAACATCTCGTAGATCCGCTCGCGGCTCTGCGGATCGACGCCGGTCGTCGGCTCATCGAGCAGCACCACCGACGGCTCGTGCAGCACGCCGCATGCGATGTTGAGCCGGCGCTTCATGCCGCCCGAGAACTGTTTGACCGGATCCTTCGCGCGATCCTTGAGTCCGGTCCACTCGAGCCCCCACGCGACACGCTCGCGAAGGTTCGCGCCGCGGAGACCGTTCAGCTCGCCGAATGCCTGAAGGTTCTCGCGCGCGCTGAGCAGCGGGTAGAGCGCGATGTCCTGCGGAACGACGCCGAGCGTCTCTCGCCCGCCACCGCCTTGTAGCGGCTGGCCATGCAGCTCGATTGCGCCCCCATCGAGCCGCACGCGCCCGGCGAGCGCGCGCACCAGGGTGGTCTTGCCAGCCCCGTTGGGACCGAGCAGTCCCAGCAGCTCGCCCGGGCCGAGCGTGAGCGAAACGCCGCGGAGCGCCTCGGTGGCGCCGTAAGACTTGCGCGCGTCGGCGACGCGCAACACCGGGTTCGTGCCGTCCTCCTCGATTGGGGGCCGCCGCAAAAAGGATCGAAAACCCCGCAAGCGGCCGGATTAGATCACAGGACTTTGGCGGGAACCAACGGCCGGCCCGCCGGGCACGTGGTCTTGATTCAGTGGATGAGGAAGCCGAAGATGCGCTCGTGCTGAAGATCCCGGCGGGAAAATGGCTCGGCGGCCGAATGTGGCTGATGTGGCTCGCCACTTTCGCGATCGCGCTCCGGCTCGCGCTGTGGGCGCTGGTGGGGCCCGTCGTCCCGGTCGCGGACGACCAGAGGGAATATCTCGGCCTTCGCGACGGACTCTTGCACTCGGGTCGTTACCTCTCACCATTGACGGGAGATCCCACCGCCTTCCGCGATCCGGGCTGGCCCGCGTTCCTCGCCCTCATCGCCCGAGCGGGCGCGAGTTCCGTGCCCGCGATCGTCGCCGTGCAACTGCTGCTGAGCGTCATCGGCGGCGTCCTGCTGGTGGCAGCGACCCGGCGCGCGGCGGGGGAAGAAGTTGCGCGCCTCGCTGCTGTTCTCTTTCTGCTGCACTTGAGCTTCGCGAGCTACTTCCTCTGCGTTTACACGGAGACGCTGGCGTTCCTCGTGTTCGCGGCCTTCGTCTGGGCGTGCGTGACCTGGCGCGCGCACGAGCGAAGGATGGGCGCGATCGCGGGGGGCGTGTTCGCCGGCGCGCTCGGGCTCGTGCGGTTCTCGGCGCTACCGCTCGCCGCCGGCTTCGCGATCGGCGCCGTGACGCGCAGGCGCGTGGCGCCCGGCCCGTGGATCCTCGCCGCGCTGGCCTCATCGCTCGTCATCGGCGTGTGGTGCGCGCGCAACCACGCCGTGCTCGGCACCTGGGCGCCGAATACGAACGGGGCGATGAACTTCTACATCGGCAACAACGAGCATACGCCGATCGTCCATGGCTACCGCGCGATGCTCGACTCGGTCGTCTGGGCCCCGTTCGCCGGCCTGTCGGAGCGCGCGCGATCCACATCTGCCACGCGACTCGCGCTGACCTACATTCGCGAGCATCCGGCGCTCACGCTCGTCCGGGTGGGCGCTCGTTTGCTCGATGCCCTGGAGCCCGACCGCATCTTCATCGGCGTCGCGCGCCGTGGACAGTTTCCGGCCCGGAGTCCGACTCTTCTAACGCTGCTCGGGCTCGCGATGATCGCGGTCACATTGATTCCCACCACGCTCGCGCTCTCGGCGGTGTTCCGCCCGCCCGATCATGCTCTGGCCCGCGCGGGTGTCGGAGCCTTCGTCGGAGCGCTGGCCATCCAGGCGGTCACGATTGCGCATTCCCGGCTCACGCAGCCCGGCTGGCTCGCGCTGATTCCGGCCGCGGCTCTTGCATGGATGGAGCTCCTGGCTGGCAACCGCCGGCGCATTCGCGCCGTTGCGATCGCGGGAACCATCCTCGGTGGCCTCGCGCTCAGGCAGTTCATCCTGCGCTGAATTTGGCAGTGCGCCTGGCGCGGCGGCGCGACGGCGCCGCCAATGATGTGAATTCGCGCAGTTTCGCCGCGATTCGCCTCTCTTTGTGCCCCCGCAGCGACTTACACTCAGCTCTGGAAGCGCACGCGAGGCTTTCGCAGGCCCGCGCGACTCATTAGCAGCACGGCCCGCCCGCTCACACCCCGCGAGCGTCCGGGCGGCGGCCTGCGGGAAGCGTAAGGAGTGTTCCGATGCACGCGAAACCGCTGTTGATCGC
>Ga0209698_10000924_pt1 | contig 33847 bp, 25 predicted proteins | sample LitLauG_LLR_2012_FD_187203 | JGI IMG/M metagenome (GOLD analysis project Ga0209698, IMG submission 187203) | Freshwater sediment microbial communities from Pennsylvania, USA - Little Laurel Run_MetaG_LLR_2012 (SPAdes) (version 2) | ecosystem: Environmental > Aquatic > Freshwater > Creek >... | reverse complement strand
CAGCCCGATTCTTTTCCGCGCATCCGAGAATACTGCCTGCGGGCTGATTGCCAGAACAAAGGCACCAAAGTCCTTTGCGGACTCCAATGCATCTAGTGGATCGGGTCGCAGTATTCCTTGGCGAGCAGCACCGGCCAACTGCCCCTGCGCCTTAAGCCCTTCTTCAATCTGCTGAAGTCGCTCCTGCGTTAGTCCTTCAAGACCTTTCGTCCGAATTTGCAGCTCGCTTGGCGCGTGCACTGATTCGATTGCAGCATCAGGAGGAAGATGTTGCTCGACGCGGGCTTGCAAATATCGCTTGAGCAAAGGAACGAGTTTGTCGGCGATTGCTGCAGCACTCGACGACAACATGACGATTTCTAGTGACATAGCATCACCTGCCCACGCCCCTACTTACGCACGGATGATATACCAGGGTTGCACGACTGCAGGCGTTTCGTGACGGAGGCGGCTTGTGTGATGCAGGCCGGGCTATCGCGGGCGGGCGGGCCTTCGGCCAAAACCAACCCCGGCGGGAGCTGTGGTGGGAGGGGGTGCACTTTTGTGGGCCTCGGTCTCCTAACCCCGCCCTCGGTTTGACCCTTCTTTTCTGACGCCTGTAAGATCAGAAGTTACTCTCCGCTGGCGGATTCTCCTGTGCCGGATCCCGTCATCGAACACAAAGATGCCGCACGAACTGCCTAAAGCCTACGAGCCGGGCGCGATTGAAACGCGCTGGGCCGACTACTGGATCAAAGAGAAACTCTTCTCGGTGCCTACGCCGCCCGAGGGCGACGCCCGACCGGTATTTACACTGCTGCTGCCGCCGCCGAATGTCACCGGGCAACTGCACATGGGGCATATGTTCGGCCAGACGCAGATGGACATTATTGTGCGCTGGCACCGCATGCGCGGGTTCGTCGTGCTGTGGCTGCCCGGCACCGATCACGCCGGCATCGCGACGCAAATGATGGTGGAGCGGCAGCTTGCCAAAGAAGGCAAGAGACGCGGCGAGATGGGCCGCGAGAAGTTCATCGAGCGCGTCTGGGATTGGAAGAAGCACTACGGCGGCGCGATTCTCAACCAGATGAAACGCTTGGGCGCTTCAGTCGACTGGGACCGCGAGTACTTCACCATGGACGACAATCTTTCGCACGCGGTGCGCGAGGTGTTCGTCCGGCTATATGAAGAAGGGCTGATCTATCGCGGCAAGTACATTGTGAACTGGTGCCCGTGGCACGAAACCGCGATCTCCGATCTTGAAGTGAAGCACGAAGAGGTGGCGGGGAAGTTGTGGGAGGTGCGTTATCCGGTCGTCGAAAAAGCGATGGGGACTCCGGAGTTCATCACCGTCGCGACTACGCGGCCGGAGACGATTCTGGGCGATACCGCCATCGCGGTCAATGCGAAGGACGAGCGTTACACACGTCTGCACGGCAAGCATGTTCTAGTGCCGTTGATGAAGCGCGAGATCCCGATCATCACCGACGAACTGGCGCAGCCGGAGTTTGGCACGGGCGCGGTGAAGGTGACGCCGGCGCATGATCCCAACGATTTCCAGGCCGGATTGCGGCACAACCTGCCGCAAATCGACGTGATGGACGAACACGCGCACATGAACCAGAACGCCGGGCCGTACGCGGGCCTCGATCGCTTCGAGGCGCGCAAGCGAGTGTTGCACGATCTGCGAGAGCAGGGATTTCTGGTTGGGGAGAAGGACTACACGCTTGCTCTGGGCAAGTGCGATCGCTGCGAGACGATTGTCGAGCCGCGGCTCTCCAAGCAATGGTTCATCAAAATCAAGCCGCTGGCCGAGCGCGCCAAAGAAGCCGTGGAGAGCGGTGAGATCAGCATCGTTCCGGATAATTATCGCCAGATCTATTTGAACTGGATGACCAACATCTACGACTGGTGCATCTCACGGCAGTTGTGGTGGGGCCATCGTATTCCGGCATGGACTTGCGGCGATTGCGAAGAAATAATCGTGGCGCGCGAGGTGCCGCCCAAGTGCACTAAATGCAGAGGCGGGAAGCTGGAGCAGGTCCCCGATGTGCTCGACACCTGGTTTTCCTCGGGGCTGCTGCCATTCACCACGCTCGGCTGGCCGGAGAGGACGCGAGACCAGGCCGTGTTCTACCCGACTACGTTGCTTATCACGGCGTACGAGATTTTGTTCTTCTGGGTGGCGCGGATGATCATGTTCGGGTGCCACTTCATGCAGGGACACGAGCAAGATGGGGCGATCAAAAAGGCCAGTGGATGGGGCGACAAGAAGAACGATAGCGTGCCCTTTCGCCAGGTCTACATTCATGCGCTCGTGCGCGACGCCGAGCGCCAAAAAATGTCGAAAGTCAAAGGAAACGTGATCGATCCGCTCGAAGTCGTAGAGCGCTTCGGGACGGATGCGACCCGGTTTACGCTGGCCGCGATGGCTGCGCCTGGGACAGACATTGCTTTCAACGAAAGTCGCACCGATGGATACCGCGCGTTCGCTAACAAGATTTGGAATGCGGCGCGGTTCATGTTTATGAATGTGGATAGGATCGAGCCGGGCCTGCGGCCCGATGGCGGCCAAGAGTGCCCGCCCCACACTCTTGAGGATCGCTGGATTCTTTCGCGATTCAATCGAGTGGCTGCTGATGTGAACGATGCGCTGGCCACTTATCGCTTTCACGAAGCGGCCAACCGAATCTATGACTTCTTTTGGGGTGAGTTCTGCGACTGGTACCTGGAGCTGATCAAGCCGCGGCTGAATTTTGACGAAGGCGCCGACAAGACAGCGGCGCGAGCGGTGTGTGCGAATCTAGTTAGCCTGTTTGATGGGGCTTTGCGGTTGCTGCATCCCGTAATGCCGTTTATCACCGAAGAAATTTGGCAGGCGATCTACGAAGGCAAACCGCCGCTGAAGTCCATCGCGCTGGCCGAATTCCCGCAGCCCGATGAAAAGCAGTTCGATCTGGCGGCAGAGACCGAGATGGCGATTCTGCAGGATTTGATCGTCACCGTACGCAATCTGCGGGCGGAATTGAAAATTGAACCTAAGGTGAAGGTCCCGATCGAGATCTTCGCACATGAACCTGCGATTCATGCCATGATCAACCAGAATCAGGGGGCGATCGGGCGTCTGGCCGGAGTCGATACGATCACCTTCGTGGAAGGATCGCTGGGTAAGCTGCCCGGCGCCCGCAGCACGGCGCGCTTCGACGTGCACGTCGTCTATGAGCGCAAGATCGACGTCACCGCGGAATGCGATCGCTTGAAAAAGGAACTGGAGAAAATTGAGAAGGGAATTGCCAGCGGGCAGAAGCAGCTTGGCAATCCGCAATTCGTGGCCAAGGCTCCGGCGAGCGTGGTGGAGAATTTGCGTAAGCAGCAGCAGGAACTTGCCCTGGTGCGAGAGAAGACGCTCAGCAAAATGAAGGAATTGGGCTGCCTGTGACTCCTAGAGAAGTCGCTCGCGACGTCTTGGCTGGTGGCGAAAGAGACGTTGCAAGCAACGTCTCTACGATATGGATTGGAATAGCCGACGGCTAACCGCGATTCTGGAGAACGCGCTGCTGGAAGACCGGGCGACGCGCGACGCCACCAGCTACGCCTGTGTGGATGCCAACCAGCGCGCCTCGGCGACGATCATTGCCAAGCAGGACTGCATCCTGGCTGGGATCGGCTGTGTGGCGCGCATTCTCGACGTGTATGCTGTGCTCGACGGCGCTGTCACCGCGCACTACGAAGTCACCACGCACCCTGAGATTTTCGACGGCGTACGCCTGCGGCCGGGACAGTCTGTTGCAGTGATCCGCCATAATGCCCGGGTCATACTTTCCTGTGAACGCGTCATCCTGAACTTTTTACAACGCATGAGCGGTATTGCAACGCTGACTCGGCAGTTTGTTGAATTCGTCGCCGGTACGCACGCGCGAATTCTCGATACACGAAAGACCGCGCCTGGCCTGCGCGCGGTCGACAAATACGCTGTCCGGTGCGGCGGCGGGCAGAATCACCGTCTCGATCTGTCCGATGGTGTGCTCATCAAGAACAATCACATCGCGCTGGCTGGAGGAATCGCTCCTGCGCTGGAGCGCGCGCACCGCAATCGGCGCGGCTCGCAGATCATCGAGGTGGAAGTGCGAAGCCTGGGAGAGCTGGAGCAGGCGCTGGCTAACGGTGCCGAGGCGATTCTTCTGGATAACATGTCGGCCGCCGATGTGCGCAGCGCTGTCGAGCGCTGTTCCCAGCCAGATGCGCTGCGGGACGGCCGCCGCATCCCGCTGGAATGTTCCGGCGGAATTCGCCTGGACAACGTCCGCGCCTTTGCCGAAACCGGCGTAGATTTCATTTCTGTTGGGCTTCTGACCCATTCCCCGCAGGCAGCCGATATGAGCCTGCGCGTGGCCCCGGCCTGAGGCTCACGCCCCCGACACTGTGTGGCTGGCGCCCGCTACCCATTCTGCCTGGCGGGGATCCCCGTTATTGACGGCGTAAAGAACGAGTTCCACCCGGGTGGAGATACCGAGTTTTTCGAAGATCCGGAATAGATATTTCTTGATGGTGTGCTCGCTCAGATTGAGTTCGCGGGCGATCTGGCGGTTGCCCAGTCCTTCGGCCACGAGGGCGACGACTTGTTCTTCGCGTGGAGTAAGCAGCGGTCGGCCACCGGCGTTGAGCACGCGCAGCGAGGGGACCTTCGAGATGAGGTCGATCAGGTAGTTGAGTTGCTTGGTGTTGGCCCAGATTTGTCCGGCAGCCACGCGCAGCAGACATTTGCAGAGCAAGCGGAGGTTGGAGTCGGTGATCGTGAATATGCCGCGGGCCCCGGAGCGAAAGGCGTTCACGGCCAATTCGCGGTCGCAGGAATCGACCAGCAGCACCTTGGGCACTGTCGGATGAGAGAGGTGAAAACGGTGCAGAATCATCACCGTCTCGGCAATGCTGGCCGGCTGGCTCAGGGCAAGTAGCGCGACCCGGGGAGGAATGGACGTCACTGCTTGGAGAATGGAGACGGTGTCCATCAGGCAGTGGTTGACGCGGAAATCGGGGTGGCGGCGCAGAGCGCTCGTCAGTAATTGTGCCTGCATGCGATTGGAGTCGGCGACAAGGACAGCAATAGCTTCGGAAGTGGCGGTTGCGGACGACAGACTCATGAACCGGGCTCCAAAATCAAAAGAGAAACGGTTGTTGATGTGATTGTAGGAAGGGGGCGAGACCGTTCACAAGGAAAGAGTTACTAAATATGAGCACAGCTCTCAAAACGGGAATCGAAATCGCCGTGTCGCTTGATAGCGAGTTGGCGTGGCTAGGTCTGTGGAAGAGTCGCGCATACTAGATATTGACTGGAGCGGTTTCACGATATTTCTGGACCAATTGTGATCGCGGTCACAGGAAGAGTTTCAAGACGGGAACCTTCGAGAATCATCTCCTTCTAAACATGTGACGTGACAAACATGCAAGTCTACTTTTGTGGGTACTCCAACTAGGGACGTGCCCCTCAGGTCTCGTCGCAGTCTTGGGGGGGCGACATATTTACAAGCCGTTGAGTTTGTATGACCCTTCGTGCGCGCGGAGGATTTTCCGTGCGCCAGACCCAGTCCACTTTTGTGTATTGAACTTCTCATGTCTTGCTGGTTACTGGGGACAGGTTTAAGTTGCGCCATAGAGAGTCACGAAACACCAGTGATCCTCAAGGCCAGAAGTACGGCGCAGGATGAGATGAAGCGCTTTTTCAGATTCGTCAAGTTCCTGGCAGTCGGATTATACGTTTTGCAATGTTGTTCGGCGGCTTTCGCCCAGGGTAAGACCGACCTGAGCGGAACGAGAGAGACTTCCCGATCTGGCTTAACCGGGGCAGGAGCGGGAGGCAGTAGTACGACGGCCGCAAAACCCGGGAGAGCGGATGGCCTGGGAAACCCATTACTCGGAGGGGAGCGCCATCCGCTCTACCGGTTACGACCCAGCGACGTAGTGGAAATCAGCTTCACTGTCGCGCCAGAGTTCAACCAGACCCTGACCGTGCAGCCGGACGGCTACGTGACCTTGAAGGACGCGGGCATGGTCGCGGTTCAGGGACTGAATCTCGCGGAGTTCACCCATGCGGTGCAGAAGGCGTACCAGGGATATCTGCATGATCCGCAGGTGGCGGTGTTGCTGAAGGATTTCGAACGGCCTTACTTCATTGTGGGAGGAGAAGTAGGCCGGCCGGGAAAGTACGAACTGCGCTCGGACATCACCGTGGCGGAGGCAGTGCAGATAGCGGGAGGGCTGACGCAGCGGGCGAAGCACTCCCAGGTGGTGCTGTTCCGGCGGGTCAACGACGTTCTGGTGGAAACGCGTCTGCTCAATCTGAAAAGAATGCTGAAGCAGAGCGCCCTGAAAGAAGACGCCCACCTCTGCCCGGGGGATCTGGTGTTCGTTCCGCAGAATGCGATCTCGAAGATAGACCGCTTCCTCAGCAAGCCTTCGGTGAGCATGTACATGAATTCTGCCCAATTTTGAAGACATTTCCCTCACTCGCATGGCAGACGAAGACCCAAGTCGCGGGCGAACACAGGTACCGGCGCCGACCTTGCGGGAATTGGCAATGGTCCTGTTCCGCCAGCAATGGGTCTTCGTCTGCGTTTCGGGGCTGGTGCTTGCTGGGGCCATCCTTTACATATTCGCAGGAGCGAGATATCAGGCGCACATGAAGGTTCTGGTACGACCGGGCCGGGCGGATGCTCCCGTGAGTGCGCAGGAGAATGCGCCGCTAGATCTGACCCGGCTGGCGATCACTGACGAGGAATTGAATTCGGAGGTGGAACTGCTGCGCGACGATGAGGTCCTGCGCCAAGTGGTGGAGAAAAACGGTCTCGGAGGTCGCGACTGGCTCCACTTTCTGAGGCTCGACGAGGGCCGAGAACAGCGGGTCGAGCGGGCGACGCGGCGACTGGCAAAAAAGCTTCAGGTCGAGCCGATAAAGAGGACCAACCTGATTGCGATCCGCTATGCGTCGCATGATCCGCGGCAGGCGGCGATGGTGTTGCAAGCCGTGGCAGATGCGTACCTGGAGAAGCACACTGTGGTCCACCGGCCGAGTGGCGAGGTCCACTTTTTCGAGCAGCAGACCAGCGAATCGCGCCGCCAGCTCGAGGACGCGAAGGGCAAGCTGCTGGAGTTCTCGTCCGCTCATGGCGTGGTGGCAGCGTCGCAAGAACGCGACTTGGCCCTGCAGAAGCTCAGCGAAGTGGATGCCAGCTATCGCCAGACGCGCATCGAGCTTGCGGAAACTCAGCAGAGGGTCTGGGAACTAGACGGGCAGTTGAAGATCCTGCCCGAACGGACTACGACGCAAGTTCGAACTGCGGACAATCCGGAACTGCTCAAGGCGCTGAAATCGAGTCTGCTCGATTTACAGCTGAAGCGAACGCAGCTGCTGACCAAGTTTGAGCCGAGCCATCGCCTGGTACAGGAGGTGGAGCAGCAGATTGCGCAGGCGCAGGCCGCGATCGCTGCCGAGAATACCGCCCCGGTCCGCGATGAGACTACCGACAAGAACGCACACTATGAGTGGGCGACGTCCGAATTACAGCAAGCGCAGGTGCGGTTGAAGGCGTTACAGGCCCGGGCAGCGGCGACGGGCGCCCAAGAAGCGGCGTATCGGGAAATGGCACTGCGACTGGGCGAAGACGCGGTCACGCAAGACGATCTGCAGCGCACGGAGAAAGCGGCCGAGGACAACTATCTCCTTTATGTGAAAAAGCAGGAAGCGGCTCGGATGGCGGATGCGCTCGATCAGCGCGGGATCGTCAACGTGGCGATCGCGGAACAGCCGGTGGTTCCGGCTCTGCCGGCGTTGTCGACTTGGTCCGTGCTTGTGATGGGACTGGCCGCGGCGGGGGCGGCTGGCGCCGGAGCTGCCTTTGCGGCGGACTATCTGGATCCGGCGTTGCGCACCCCGGAGGATGTCATGGAGCTGTTGAATACTCCCGTTCTCGCGTCCCTGCCACGCACGATCCGAGGGAGGCTTTCGGCGTGAGCGAAGGAATAGTGAGCGCGGGGCCGTTTGGGTCTCTTCCAGCTGGCCGGGTCGGTGAGCCGGAGGAAACTAATGCGGAAATCAGGAGCGTGTGCCCAGGGCGCGGATGGAATCCGGAGAACTTTGCCCGGGAGCAGATCTGCGGGCTGGTGCGACAGGTCTTCTTTTCGAATACAGCGCGGCCGATCCGGCAAATTGTATTCAGCGGTCTAGAGACGGAGACGGATGTCCGCATGATCTGTCGCCGTGTCGGCGAAGCGCTTGCTTTTGAAACCACGGCGAGCATTGCAGTCGCAGGAGCGTACCCCCAGATTCTTCGCGATTCTCAGGCCCGGCCTCACGAGGCGACCGAGCACAATGCCGGGAAGGGGAGCCTGCGCCTGCGGCAGATCGCGACCCGGGTACAAGCCAACCTGTGGCTGGTGCCGTCGGACGTGAGCAGCAGAGGTGCCTCATCGACCGCGACACCGCATTCGCTTTTATGGGACTTGCGGCGGGAGTTTGAGTATTCGATTGTGGAGGGCGCTCCTGCTGGCCAGTCGAACGCGGCTACTGCGATGGCGCTGTTGGCGGATGGCATCATTTTGGTCCTGTCGGCCCATCGTACGCGGCGTGCGTCTGCACGCAAGATCAAGGAGACCCTGGACGCCGCACAGGCGCACATTTTGGGAACCGTGCTGAGCGACCGGGTGTTTCCCATTCCGGAGAAGCTCTACCGGCGGTTGTAACGAACATCGCACTGGCGGATTCTGTGGAAAAGCTGGCCAAAGAAGAAGTGGGACTGAATGCGCGGAGCGATGCGCGGAAATCGGCGTCGTGCATCCTCAGCGCAGCCAATGTGAGCTCGGAAGTCCAACCCTCCCCGGAGGTGTGGCTTGCCCTCCAGACCCGCTACCGATTTGAGAAGAAGGTCGCCGCGCAACTGGCGAGCAAGGGAATGCAGGTGTTCTTACCCTTGCGAAAAGAAAACCGCGCATGGAGCGACCGCACGAAGGAGATCATGGTCCCGCTGTTCCCTGGATATGCGTTTGTGCGTTCGGACCGGTCCGTGATGCGGCGCGTGTTGGTTCTCCAAACTGCTGGCGTCATGGGCGTCGTGAGTTTTGCCGGGACCGCGGCCACTGTTCCTCCGAAGCAGATCGAGGATCTCGAGTTGCTGCTGGCGGAAAAAGTTCCGTTTTCACTGTATCCGTTCTTCAAGGTCGGGCAAAAGGTGAGGGTCCGCGGCGGGTGCCTCCACGGTCTGGAAGGCCTGTTAACACGACGCGACAAGGGCAAGTTGGTGATCTCGATCGAATGCATTCAGCGCTCGCTGGCGATCGAGATCCAGGGCTACGAGGTGGAATTGATCTGAAGTGCTTTCTCCTTTTCAAAATCCAAGGCAGCAGGAACCCCAGGAGTTCGACTGTGAACGGTTGATCCCCGGCAGGACGGCCGCGTCTACGGGAAAGAAGAAGCCGCCACAAAGGGTGCGGCCGTTTCTCCCTGGAAAAGCTCCTGAGCTTTCGACTCAGGCGACGGCAGATGCACCCGGTCTAGCGCTCGCGTTCCTCGTGCCGAGACCTCTGCTGAGCCGTACGGCCTGGAGATGGCTGCGCTCCATCATGGCTGATTTTGCTCTCGTAGGAGTCAATTGGTTGTTAATTGGGGCGCTCCTGGTGCCATTGCGCGGATTATTCCCGCGCGTGTGGCTGTTCGAATACGCTGCCGGAGCGCCCGTGTCTCTTCTGGGCATTGCCGTCTTGCATGCGGCGCTGATCACTCTGATGGGATACACCGAGGGCGTGTACTCGGGAGTTTGTAATCGGCGCGAGCAAGCACGTGTCTTGGGGAAGTCGGTTCTGTGGGCGACGACGCTGTTGTGTTTTGCCTACGGCATGCAGGGTGCACCGTGGACCAGAAGCGTCTTGATCTATGGCGCAGGATCGTTGCACTTCGCCGCCCTGCTAGCTTGGCGGTGCCAGAGCGAGCGCCAGCAACACCAGTATCCGGGCGGCGATGTGCGCAACGTGCTGATTGTCGGCGCCGGGGCAGTAGGGCGCCGCGTGGCGTTGTATCTGGAGGAGCATCCCGAAGCGGGCAGAACGGTGTATGGGTTGCTGGACAATGAGTCGGCTCTCCGCGATCGGGTCATTGGGCGAGTAGACGATCTGGCCAGGCTGGCGCGTACCGGATTCGTCGACGAAGTGATCTTAGCGGCGCCCCACGACCGGGAAATGACGATGCGGGTGGTGCGCGAGGCGCGACGATTGCGGCTGGATGTGGAGATCGTTCCGGACCTGTTTGGCTATAGGCCGGCAGAGAACGAGGTGGAGCGGGTAGGGGACCTGCCCGTGATCTGCCTGCACGCCGAGCGATTACCGGCGGCGGGACTGGCTCTGAAACGGTGGTTGGATGTGGTGGGCGCGAGCTTCGCGCTCGCGTTCTTGTCGCCGGCGCTCGGGATGATCGCCGTGCTGATCAAGTGGGACTCGCCGGGACCGGCGATCTATCGAGCGCCGAGGGCCGGACGCAAGGGCCATCTGTTCCGCTGCTACAAGTTCCGCACCATGGTCAACAATGCAGACCAGCTGAAAGACGGGCTGCGGCACGATAACCAGCGATCCGGGCCATTTTTCAAGATCGGGGACGACCCGCGGGTCACTCGCTTGGGCCGCGTCTTACGACGATACAGCCTGGACGAATTACCGCAACTTTGGAATGTGCTGAAGGGCGACATGAGTCTGGTCGGGCCGAGGCCGCATCCGGTGGACGACTACGCGGCCTATGAGATTGAGCACTTGGCACGGCTGGACGTGACTCCGGGCATCACCGGGCTGTGGCAGGTAACGGCGCGTCGCGATCCATCGTTTCAGCGTGGCATGGAACTGGATCGTGAATATATCCGGACGTGGAGCCTTGGATCGGACATGCGAATCCTGCTCAAAACTTTTCTGGAAGTTTTGCGAGGGGGCGGAGACTGATGCCTGCGACGTCGCTATCGGCAAGACACGATGGGCTGGGTGTTGAACTCGCTGCAGGTGCCGTACAGTTGGCCTTGCGCCCATTACAGGCGTTGGCGGCCGCACCTTCCTTCTTGTTTCTGGCTGCGCTCGCCGCGATGCTGCTCCGGCCCCCATTTCCCGCCTTCTTTGAATTTGACCGTGTGGCCTTTGGGTTACTCGTGGTTGGAGTAACAGTGCGGGTCGTGGTCCTGCGAGAACGGCTATTCGCCGTTCGGGCGACGTGGCCGATGGTCGGATTGTCGGCACTCGCGATGGCGGGTCTGCTTTGTCGTCCATTCGACGGTGAGGCCTGGAGTGTGCTGGCGGCCAAGTTCCTGGTGCCGTTCACATTGTTTCACCTCGCAGGCGTCGTCTTTACCGCGGAGCGCCGATTCCGGCAGTTTGAGGTCTTTTCGCTCATCGTGTTGGCCTATCTCAGTTTTACCGCGATTGCCTTTCTGGCGGGAGCGCACTCGCTGATCTTTCCGCGATTCATTGTCGACGAAAGCTTGGGGTATCACTTGGACCGGGCACGGGGCCCGTTCCTGCAGGCTGTGGCGAATGGCATGTCGCTCAACCTGTTGGGATTGCTGGTGCTGCATGCATACCGTCGTGGGCGAGCGCGCGGGTTCAAGACTGCACTGCTGCTGGGCTCGGTGCCACTCGCGATCCTGGCCACGATGACGCGGGCAGTGTGGGTGTCCTTTGCCGGAACGGTTGTTGCGCTCATCCTTCTCCCCGGGGGCCGCGTGATGCGGCGGGCCTGCGTGGGGCTGACTGTGGTGGTGGGAGTGGGGTTGGGGGTGGTTCTGAGTTCGAATGAATTGCGAAGCGCACTGAGCGATCGGCTGGAAGATCGCGGGCCGATCGACTATCGCACAGCCGTCTATGCAGGCAGCTGGGAAATGTTCCTGCAGCGTCCGCTCACCGGGTGGGGCTTTCATCGGATGCCCGTCGAGCTGCCGCGCTATGTCAGCGGATACAACCAGACGACGCAGTACCCGCACAACACCTATCTGGAGCTACTTGTGGAGGAAGGGGTTGCGGGCCTGGCGCTGTACCTGTGGCTGATGTGGGAACTTTTGCGGCTGGGACGCGGCGCCGTGCCTGCGGCCGAACGGGGCGGATTTCTCAATGCCGAGTTTCATCGGCTGTGGCCGATTCTGCTGGCAGTGTATTGGGTGAACGCAGCGGCCGTCGTGATGAGCTATCAGTTCGTGAACGGATTCCTGTTCACCATGGCGGGGATGTTGGCGGCCCATCAGCGAAGGGCGGAGGTCCTCCGACAATGTTAACCGTTGCCTATCTTGCGAATCTGTTTCCGTCTCCCGTTGAACCCTATGTCGGCGAAGAGATTGAGGAGTTGCGTAGCCGGGGAATTCGGGTCATTGCGGGGAGCGTGCGGAAGGCCACCGATTCACCCGCAGAAGCGCCGGAGATCGTGTTGCGGTCGCTGGGCCTGCCGGTTCTAGTGCGAGCTCTGTGGCTGTGCCTACGAGAATGGAGGCAGATTTCGTCTGTCGTCATGCAGGTCGTTTTCGGTCGCAGCGAACGGCCGCTCCAGCAAGTAAAGGCGCTGGTGCACACCTGGCTGGGGGCATGCTACGCGGTGTGCCTCGCCGGGCGCGGCGTGGACCACATCCACGTGCACCATGGCTATTTTGGGTCCTGGATCGCGATGGTGGCGGCGCGACTGCTCGGAGTGGAGTTCAGTATGACGCTGCACGGATCGGACCTGCTGTTACTGAGGGCTTACCTGGACGTGAAGCTCAAGAACTGCGCATTCTGCTTCACCGTGTCGGAGTATAACCGGCAATACATTCTCCAGAATTATCCCGAGATTGAGCCACATAAGGTAGTTGTATCGCGGCTGGGAGTGGCGGTGGTCGAGAGCTTCCGCGGCTTTGCGCCCAGGTCGGATGCTCCTCGCTCGGAACTCGCGCTGCTGGCTGTTGGCCGGCTTCACTCTGTAAAGGATCATGCGTTTCTTGTGCAGGCCTGCGCTCACCTGCGGGAACAGGGTGTCGATTTTGAATGCTCGATCGCCGGCGATGGGCCGGAGCGGCGCCACCTGCAGTCCCTTATTCGCAAGCTCGGTCTCGAAGCGCGAGTCACGCTCTTGGGACATGTGGCAAGGGATCAAATTGACTCGTTGTACGACCGGGCGAACCTAGTAGTGCTGACGAGTCGCAGCGAGGGAATTCCGCTGGTCCTGATGGAAGCGATGTCGCGAGGAAAAATCGTGCTGGCGCCGGACATTACAGGGATTCCTGAACTTGTGATCCCAGGGAAAACGGGGTTTCTGTACGACGCTGGCTCCATGGAAGCCTTCGTCGACCGGTTGCTCTTTATTCACTCCCTGATTCAAGCAGAGTGCGCGGCGGATCACCACCATTCTGACCTTAATTCTTTTCTTCTTTCTGCTGCGAGGCAGCTGGACTGGGTGCGGCATGCGGCCCGGCTGCAGGTCCGCCACAACTTTAACCGCACGACGAACCTGAAATCATTCGGCGACTTATTTATTCCGCGCATCGCCGCGTGGAGGGAGAGTCTTCCCCATGAGGATTTTGTACTGCAACAAATATAACTACGCTTTCAGCGGGACTGAGGTGTACCTGTTCGAACTGATGGAACTGATGCGTACGCGAGGCCATGAAGCTGCGCTATTTTCGATGGCTAATCCTCGTGGCGAACCGACTCCGTACGACCATCATTTCGTACCGCACATAGACTTCAAGAAGAAATTGGGCCCGTGGCAAACGGCGCGGCGAGCTGCGCATGCAATCTACTCGCAGGACGCAAGGCGGCGCATCCGCGCCATGATTGAGGAATTCCGCCCCGACGTGGCGCACGTCCGGAACATCTATCACCATCTCTCGCCGTCGATCCTGTGGGAACTGAAGGCGCAGCAGGTCCCCATCGTCTATCACCTCAACGATTTCAAGCTGCTGTGCCCCAGCTACAACCTCGTCTCGCAGGGGGAAGCCTGCGAGGCGTGCAAGGGTGGCCGGTTTTGGCATGCGCTGCGGCCGAAGTGTTATCCAGGAATGGGGGCACGCGCGACGTTAATGGCTGAAGCCTACTTTCACCGCTGGCTCGGCACCTACCGCAAGTGTGTGAACGTGTTCCTCGCGCCTAGCCGGTTTGTACGCGACAAGTTTGTCGAACATGGATGGGACGGTACGAAGTTCGAAGTCCTGCCGCACTTTCAGGAAATTCACGGAGTAGGGGAAGCAAGGGGGCCGAACCACGGGTCGCTGCTGTATTTCGGCAGGCTGTCAGCGGAGAAGGGCGTCGACGATCTATTGCGTTCGATGCAGCAAGTTCCACAAATGCGGCTGGTCGTTGCCGGGGATGGGCCGCAGCGTCGTGAATTGCAGGATCTGGCGAGTTCGCTGCGATTGAGCAACGTGGAGTTTGTAGGCCAGGTCGGGCGCGTGGAGCGCGATTCCCTGATCGCGCGTTCACAGTTCACAGTGCTACCTTCACATGCCTATGAGACTCTGGGGAAGACCATCCTGGAGTCGTATGCGGAGGGTCGCCCAGTGGTGGCATCGGATGCGGGGTCGCGTAGGGAACTGGTTCAAGAGGGTGTGACGGGCCTTCTCTATCCGACAGGTGACGTGAAGCAACTTGCAGCGGCGATTCAGACGCTCGGCTCACAGCCGCGACTTGCGGACGAGATGGGACTGGCCGGGCGGGAGTTAGTGCGGCAGCGCCATACGCCCGAGGAGCACTATCAAAGGTTGTTGGCTTTGTATGAGCGCCTGGTTGCGAGGAAGAAGGCAAGAGCCGGGTCGCTGATTCCAACGACCGAAGCACCGCCATGGAAGCGGAAGCGTCTGCAAACCGTGCAACATTGGGAGGCGACTGGCGCTACGCAACCGCCGCACAGGCTGCGCGTGGCGTTTATCGGCGGCCGGGGAGTGATCTCGAAGTACAGCGGCATCGAAGCCTATTACGAAGAGGTCGGAAAGCGCCTGGTACAGATGGGGCATGAAGTGACCGTCTATTGCCGCACATACTTCACGCCGGCGCAGGCGGAACACAACGGCATGCGTCTGGTGCGGTTGCCGACAGTCCGGTCAAAGCATCTCGAAACCGTTGTGCATACGCTGCTCAGTACAGCCCATGCACTGACGCAAGGCTACGACTTGGTGCATTATCACGCACTTGGGCCGGCGTTGTTCTCATTTCTTCCGCGTCTGGTGCGAGCGAAGACAGCGGTCACCGTGCAAGGACTCGATTGGCAGAGGAAAAAGTGGGGGCGGGTTGCGTCGGCGGTGCTGCGCGCGGGGGAGGAAGCATCGGTCCGCCTTCCGAGCGGAACCATGGTCGTGTCGCAAGCCCTGCAGCAACGCTATCGCGAGACCCACGGAATCGAAGCCTTCTATGTGCCCAACGGCGGAGTGTTGCGGGATGGGACCGAACCGCGCGCGATCCTGGAATGGGGGCTCGAACCGGGAAACTATATCTTGTTCCTGGGCAGGTTCTCGCCTGAAAAGGGCTGCCATCTTCTGGTGAACGCGTTTGAGCAACTCAACACCGACGTGAAACTGGTGATGGCAGGGGCCGCGAGCTACTGCGACGACTACAGCCGGGAACTGCGCATGCACGCCAGCGATCGCATCCGAATGCTCGACTGGGTTTCTGGTGAAACACTGGACGAATTGCTCACCAATGCCATGGTGTTTGTGCTGCCATCGGATCTGGAAGGGTTATCTCTGGCCCTTCTGGACGCGATGGGAGCGGGACTGTGTGTGCTGACCAGCGACGTGCCGGAAAATCGCGAAGTTGTCGACCAAGCCGGATTCACCTTCCAGCGCGGAAATGCGACAGACCTCGCGGATCGGCTGCGTTTCCTGATCGCGAATCCCGCCGTGCGCGAGGCTGCCGGAAAAGCCGCGAAGAGACGGATTCGCGAACGGTATCAGTGGCAGAAGATCGCTACTGACATCGAGGTGGCCTATTTCGAAATGATGGGATGGAAGCTGGCTGAAGCGGCGCCGAAAAAGCCCAGCGTTAGGGCTGCCGCAGCCCTCGAGGGTGGAGGCGAGGAGCGACGGGCCGGGTAGCATCCGCAATCTTGGCTGGAGAACAGGATTTAAGACGCCCCGCCCTGCTCGCGATCAGGGCAGTGGGCCCTTCGTCTCCTAGCGCTATGATTCCGCACGATCCTCCAGCGCCACTTCCTTCGTACGATTCCCTGCCGCGTTCCCACCCTGGCTTGTTGTGCAGAGTTCGACACAGGAAATGGGGCACTTGCCCGAAGGACGGGGTCAAACCCGCCCTTTTTTATTACAATCAAACGTCGGCTGCGGCGGGTCACACAGCACTTCCTGTCCGAAACGACATTCTGCATGGGAAACACCATTCTCGTCACCGGCGGCGCCGGGTTCATTGGTTCCAATTTCATCCTGCAGCGAATGCGGGAAGAGACCTCATCGATAGTCAATTTCGACAAGCTTACCTACGCGGGGAACCTGCACAATCTCGATTCCATCGCCGGCGAGGCGCGTTATAAGTTTGTGCAGGGCGACATCGGCGACCGTGGAATGGCAAGGCAGCTGCTCGAGAAGCACCAGCCGACTGCGATCGTCCACTTCGCGGCCGAAAGTCACGTCGACCGTTCGATTCGTGGGCCGGACGACTTCATTCGCACCAACGTGGACGGAACGTTCGCGTTGCTGGAGGAGACGCGAGCCTACTGGATGGTGATGAAAGGCGAGGTGAAAGAAGCCTTTCGCTTTCTCCACGTGTCGACGGACGAAGTATTCGGCTCTCTCGGGCCGCACGATCCTCAGTTTTGTGAGACCACGCCGTACGCACCGAACAGTCCATATGCCGCGTCCAAAGCCGCGTCCGATCACCTGGTGCGCGCGTATCACCACACCTATGGGCTGCCCACGCTGACGACGAATTGCTCCAACAACTATGGGCCCTTTCAGTTTCCGGAGAAATTGATTCCGTTAATGATCCTCAACGCACGGGATGGAAAGACGCTGCCGGTCTATGGAGATGGGCAGAACGTCCGCGACTGGCTGTATGTGGAAGATCATTGCACCGCGATTGCAACAGTGCTGCGAAGCGGCCGCCCCGGTGAGACGTACAACATTGGCGGCTGGAACGAGAAACCGAATATCGAAATCGTGGAGACGATCTGCGACCTGGTCGATGAGATGGCGGCCCGAGCGCAAGGCTCGCGCCGTGAACTGATCACGTTTGTGAAAGATCGACCCGGCCACGATCGGCGTTATGCGATCGATGCCCACAAGATCGAACGAGAACTGGGATGGAGGCCGAGGGAGACGTTTGAGAGTGGCATTCGCAAGACGGTGCGCTGGTATCTTGAAAACGAACAGTGGGTGCGGGACGTGACCAGCGGAAGCTACCGGCAGTGGATTGCGGTGCACTACCCGGTCTAGCCGGACGAGCGCGAAAACGTGCACGAAGAGGAAGGCCGGAACTCACGACAGACAGAACGATGAGCGACAGCACACCATACAAGGGCATCATCCTGGCGGGAGGGTCGGGGACCCGTCTGTATCCTGCAACGCAGGTGATGGGGAAGAGCCTGCTCCCCGTCTACAACAAGCCGATGGTCTACTACCCGCTATGTACGTTGATGCTGGCCGGTATCCGCGACATTCTGGTGATTTCGACTCCGGATGATATCCCCAAGTTTCAGGCGTTGTTGCGAGACGGAAGCCAGTACGGAATTCGTATTCAGTATCGCGTGCAAGCCAAGCCCGAAGGGATTGCGCAGGCCTTCCTGCTCGGAGAGGAATTCCTCGACGGCGGTCCGTGTGCCCTGGTGCTGGGAGATAACATTTTCTATGGGCACGATCTGGTTAAAGATCTTCGGGAGGCCGCGGGAAAAATTGTTGGCGCGCGCGTCTTCGCTTATCCCGTGCACGATCCGGAGAGATACGGAGTGGTGGAGTTCGACGCGAATGGGTGCGTGTTGAGCATCGAGGAAAAACCGAAAGTACCGAAGTCGCGATATGCGGTCACGGGGCTATATTTTTACGACGGCCGGGTGGTCGATATCGCCAAATCGCTGAAGCCCAGCGCCCGGGGAGAACTCGAGATCACTGACGTGAACCAGGTCTATCTCAAGAACGGCCAACTGGAAGTGGTGGTGATGGGTCGCGGTATGGCCTGGCTCGACACTGGCACCCATGAATCGCTTATGGACGCCTCGCTCTACATTCAGGCGATTGAAAGGCGGCAGGGGTTGATGGTGGCGTGTCCCGAGGAGATCGCTTTCCGGTACGGCTACATTACACCCGCACAGGTAGAAACAATCGGGAGGTCGATGAAGAACAGCAGCTACGGAGCGTATCTGCTGCAATTGCTGAAGGAAAGGGTATTCTGAAATGAGTGCGCTTCCGGTGACACGGCCTGAGATGGATGCTTTCAAGAAAGTCTCGACCTCACTCCCCGGCGTCTTCATTGTGGAGCCGCGCGTGTTCGGGGACGAACGAGGGTTTTTTCTGGAGAGTTACAACGAGCGAGCTTTGGCGGAGATTGGCATCGAGGAGCGCTTCGTTCAGGACAATCATTCGAGTTCGCGCCGATATGTGCTGCGGGGACTGCATTATCAGATCAAGCAGGTGCAGGGAAAGCTGGTGCGTGCGGTCGAGGGAGAGATTCTCGACGTAGCTGTGGACCTGCGGCGGAGTTCGCCGACCTTTTGTGAGTGGGAGGCCGTGCGCCTGTCGGGAGAAAACAAACGCATGTTGTGGATACCCCCTGGCTTTGCTCACGGGTTCTGCGTTACGTCCGAGAAAGCTCACGTCTTATATAAAGCGACGGACTACTACGCTCTCGAGCACGAGCGCACCCTGGCGTGGAATGATCCGGATTTAAAGATCAACTGGGAATTGGATGGCGAGCCGATTGTATCCGCGAAAGATCAGCGGGGCGTTGCGCTCCGCGCCGCCGAGACCTTCGAGTAGTAGCAGGAATTCACACACATGAAAGTTATGATTCTGGGCGGGACCGGTCTGCTGGGCCAAGCCCTGATGCGCGAATGGAGCGGAGACGAGGTTGCCGGCCTTGGCGTCGAAGATGTCGACATTCGCAACGCTGAGAAAGTGCGGGAGGTTATTGAAGCGACTGGACCCGAGTGGATTGTGCTGGCGGCCGCTTACACCGACGTGGATGGCTGCGAGAGCAATCAGCAGTTAGCATTCTCCGTGAATCGCGATGGCGCCGTCCAGGTCGCACGAGCGGCGAAAAACGCGGGTGCGAAGTTGCTGTTTCTCAGTTCGGATTACGTATTTGATGGGAAGAATACTTCGCCCTACGAGATCGGCGATGCTCGAAATCCGCAGAGCGTTTACGGCCGAACGAAGGCCGACGCAGAGATCCAATTGCTCGAAGTTATTCCCAGTTGCTGCATCGTACGCACCGCCTGGCTGTTCGGGACCGGAGGCAAGTGCTTCCCCGATACGATTCTGAAACTGGCAGCCACCCGGTCCGTGCTGGATGTGGTCGACGACCAGCGTGGGTGCCCCACGTATTCCGTCGATCTGGCGAAAGCGATCGTTCGGTTGTGCCGCAAGGGTGCGGAAGGAATTGTGCATGTGACGAACGCGGGCCATTGCTCGTGGTTTGAGTTCGCACGCGAAATCGTGAAGCGCGCGGGTCTTGCTACTGAGGTACGGCCGGTCAGCACGCAGCACATGGCACGGCCGGCGCCGCGTCCAGCGTACTCGGTCATGTCGGGGAAGAGCCTCCGAACCTACGGAATCGACATGCCCACATGGCAAGATGCGCTCGGGCGATATCTTCACCAGCGCAACGGCTAAGAACTCTGCGGCCGTTGTTCCGTGGTGCGACCGGAATGGTCGATGGCCAGCACTGCATTCCAGATTCCTGCCCTAGTGACTTCAGTAATACGCTGGACGACTCAGGGCGAACATACAATTTCAGCGTGGGGAGTACTGTTCTCCAACGTGGGCAGAAATGGACGATCGCGGTTGGCGCGGTCGTGTGCTCCCATGTTTTCTTATCCATGTGGGCGCCGCGCGGCTTTCCGCTTACCGCTCTCGGCGACATCCTGCAAAGTGCCATCCTGGTTTGCGCCACGATCGCAGTCCTCGCCAACCTGAGAACCGCTACCCCGAAAGAACGGCTGTTCTGGGCGCTGATGGGGCTCGGCATGGGGATGTGGCTGACTTCGCAGGTGATGTGGACCTACTTGGAAGTCTTCCTGCGGCATGAGGCGCCGAATCCATTCGTGGGGGACGTCATCCTCTTCCTGCACATAGTTCCGATGATGGCCGCGGTAGCGATTCAGCCTCACGTTCAACGCGATAATCGCACACTGGGTGTCGGCACTCTGGATTTTGCCCTGCTCCTCACCTGGTGGCTCTTTCTGTATCTGTTTGTCGTGATTCCGTGGCAGTATTTGCATCCCGCAGAGTTGGTGTACGGCAGAAGTTTTGACTTGCTTTATGTGTGCGAAGAACTGGTGCTGGCCGCCGGACTGATTCTGGTCTGGCGGCGCAGTCGCGGAATCTGGCGAAGCATCTACCTCCACCTGTTCGGAGCAACCTTGCTGTACTGTGTCGCGTCGCTCGCGGCCAGCGAAGCCATCGATTTGCACCTCTACTACACGGGCAGCCTGTTCGATGTGCCCCTGGTGGGGTCGATGGTGTGGTTTATTCGCATCGGTTTTCTAGCTCGCGAAGCCTCGGGGCAGAATCCTCTTGCGGACGCGCCCGCCCGCGGGTACGGGATCTGGAAAGCGCGTCTGGCGATGGTCGCTTTCTTCATCACCCCGCTGATGGTCGCCTGGGCGCAATACCGCAACGCGCCAGAACGGGTTCGAACCTACCGGCTGCTCTTGACTGTTGCAGCCATGATCGTGATGGGGGTGCTCGTATTTCTCAGACAGCATTTGCTGGATCAGGAGTTACTCAGCCTGTTGCGTTTGTCGCGGAACAACCTGGACGAGATGTCCAGGTTGAAGGATGAACTGGAGAACAAGGAGCACTCGCTGCGATGGCACAGTCTGGAACTGCAGCGAAAAAATCTGGAACTCCAGGAGATATCGTTCACGGACGTGTTAACAGGCGTATGGAACCGCCGCTACATGGAAGAGATCCTCACGCCTGAGGCAGGTCAGGTCCTGCGGAACTATCAACGCGCGCGGGGGAGCGACATCCGGAAGATGGATCATCGCGATCTGGTGTTCATCATGGTGGATATGGATTTTTTCAAGCAAGTGAACGACGAGCACGGGCATCCTGCCGGAGATCGCTTGCTCCAACTGGTGGCGCACAGGCTCTCGACGGTCGTGCGCAAATCCGATGTGCTGGTGCGCTGGGGCGGCGAAGAGTTCTTGATTATGAGCCGTTCGACTGATCCGTCGGGAACGCCGGCATTTTGCAGCCGCGTTCTGGAGGTGATGTCGTCGGAACCGTTCGACCTTGGCCACGGAATCACCGTGCGAAAGACCTGCTCGGTGGGATGGGCCGCCTATCCCTGGAGTCGCAGTGCCTTTGAAGCACTTTGCGCGGAAGAATCGATTGCCCTGGCGGACGCGGCTCTGTACCGGGCAAAGGCTTTAGGCAGAAATCAAGGAGTGGGGATTGTGCCGGGCGACGTTGCGAACAGCAACCCGGAGGCCATTGATCTGATCTCAGTGCGGGACGGAAATCCCCCGCTGGCTCGCACCATCCGAACCGCATGCCCCAGCCGGGATGTGGCTTTGGGCGTGGACATTGAACCCGCGGCACCCGTCGACAAATCGAGCACGTGACGTTCTCTTGGTGCTTGTGGACGCCGGTGTGCAAGTCAAACCCATCGATCCAGACGGCCCTTGACCTCCACGTGCGCGTTGACTACATTGAGAAGCTGGCTTCGCGGCTCTCGAGGAATCACTTACCAATGGACGCAAGAACTCGTTCGCGCAAGACAGGCCTTCGTCAGAAGGCGCAATTGATGTCCGCTTCTGAGATTGAGCGCACGCTGGTGCGCCTGGCGTACGAAATCGTCGAAAAGAACGGCGGAGTCGACGGCTTGGGGCTGGTGGGAATTCGCCGCCGCGGCGTGCCTCTTTCGGAGAGACTGGGCAAGATCATCACCCGCATCGAAAATGCCAAGGTCCCGGTGGGAACTCTCGACATCACCTTTTACCGCGACGACTTGTCGACTTTGGGGCCCAAGCCCGTGGTACAAGAGAAAGAGATTGGATTCGAAATTGAAGACAAGAATATCGTGCTGGTCGACGACGTACTCTTTACTGGGCGCACCACGCGAGCGGCGCTGGACGCCTTGTTCTCGCATGGCCGCCCGCGACGAGTGCAACTGTGTGTGCTGATTGACCGCGGGCACCGGGAAATTCCCGTTGAGGCGACCTTCGTTGGCCGCAACGTGCAGACCACGATGGACGAGGTGATCGAAGTCAAGCTGACCGAGATTGACGACGCCGAGAAAGTTCTGCTGATGGAGAAGTAGAAGAGCCGGAAACAATCTATCTGAAGTAAGAAGGACGGCGGTTATACCCGCCGTCCTTTTTTCCTGTGTGGTTGCTACCCGATTCTCGTGCACACCGCCTTGGTTTGCGTGTAAAGGTTGAGGACGTCATGGCCCATCTCACGGCCCCATCCTGACTGCTTGTAGCCTCCGAACGGCAACCCCGCGTCGAAGATGTTGTAGCAGTTGATCCACACCGTCCCGGCGCGAAGCTGTTCCGCCATGCGATGTGCCTTGCCGATGTCCCGCGTCCAGACGGCGGCAGCCAGTCCGTAATCGCTGTTGTTGGCGCGGGGAACGATTTCCTCGGGATCGGTGAAAGGCATCGCCGCCACGACCGGTCCAAAGATTTCCTCCTGCACCACCTTCATGTCTTCTCGCGTGTTCACCAGCACAGTGGGTTCGACGAAGTATCCGCGCTCGCCCGCCTTGTGGCCGCCGACCGCGGCCTTTGCTCCCTCGGAGAACCCGGCCTCGAGATATCCGCAAACCCGGTTCAGTTGCTCCTGGGAGACGAGCGGCCCCATTTGCGTGTCAGGCTCGAGTCCCGAGCCCACTTTGATTTTCCGCGCGTGATCGGCAACGCCCTCCACAACCTGGTCGTACACTGCCTTCTCGACGTAGAGTCGCGATCCTGCGCAGCAGCACTGGCCATGGTTGAAGAAAATTGCGCTGGCTGCGCCGGGGATGGCGGTCTCGAGATCGGCGTCCTTGAACACGACGTTCGGAGACTTGCCACCCAACTCCAACGAAACCTTCTTCAGGTTGCCAGCAGCAGCGTGCACGATCAATTTGCCGACTTCAGTCGATCCGGTGAATGCGACTTTGTCGACATTGGGATGAGCAGCCAGCGCCGCTCCTGCCGTTTCCCCATAGCCGGGGACAATGTTCACCACGCCTTCAGGGAATCCCGCCTCCATGATTAATTCTCCGAGGCGCAGTGCCGATAGCGGAGTCTGCTCGGCAGGCTTCAGCACGACCGTGCAACCGGTCGCTAGCGCCGGGCCCAGCTTCCACGCGGCCATCAGCAGAGGGAAGTTCCACGGAATGATCTGGCCGACTACTCCCACGGGCTCCCGGAGCGTATAGGCGAGATATTTCGCGCCGGGCGTATACGGGACGGAGAGAGGAATTGTGTTGCCCTCGATCTTGGTAGCCCATCCCGCCATGTAGCGGAACATGTCGACGGCGAGTGGTACGTCGGCAGCCTTCGCGATGCCGAGCGGCTTGCCGTTGTCGAGACTTTCGAGGTAGCCGAACTCTTCGGTGTGTTGTGCCAGCAGATCGGAGAGTTTCCACATCAGGCGAGCGCGCTCAGCCGCGGTCATCCGGCGCCACGGACCATTCTCAAATGCATTGCGGGCGGCCCTTACGGCCTGTTCGATATCTTCGCGATCACCTTCTGCGATCTGCGCGAGGACCTCGCCAGTCGCAGGGTTGTACGTGGGGAAAGTCTTGCCGGAAGCGGCATTGACCCACCTGCCGTTGATCAACATTTTTCGTGGTTTGTCGATGAACTCCGCGACTTGCGGAAGGATTTGCGGGGAAACTGCGATGCCCATACGTCCTCCTTGGTCAACTTGGACTTACAAGAGAGAAATGATGCCGGGCGAAATGAGATTGGGCTATGCTAGCTCCGGCCGGAATCAAAAGCAAATGCCGATTCTAGTGGTCCCGGCGACGACGAATCGTCGTCCCCTTCTTGATCGTAGGGTATGAGAAGTGGAGATACAGTGTTGTCCTTGCGGCTAGGTGCGTTAGCAAGCTTCCTTGTTGTCTGCGCTCCGATCTTGGTCACGACCAGTCACTCTGCACTGTCAACCAAGCCCTTGTTAACTCTTCATCTGAATGCCAAAGTCACTCTCGACCTTGTGCCCATTCCGGCTGTGCCTGTGCAGTGGTTGGGGCGCACGCCCGTCACGATGCAACAGTTCCCGGCTTTCGTAGAAGCTACGGGATACCGCACCGACGCGGAAAATCACGCTGGAAACGGACCGGGGCGCGTTGGTGGCCATGGGTGGAAATCGAAGCGCCATCGTTTTGAAGGTTGGTGGCCGCAATACACATGGCGCTCTGCGGGCTGGCCTCTGACAGACGAGCATCCAGTGTCGAATGCTTCCTGGAACGACGCATATGCCTTTTGCAGATGGTTGAGTTCAAAGACGGGACGAGCCGTGCGTCTGCCAACCGATGCGGAGTGGGAGCGCGCCACGCGTGCGGGTACGACGACTGTATATTTCACCGGCGACTCGCCCGCAAGTCTCGAGGGGTATGCCAATGTGTCCGATCAATCGGCGCGGCGAGCTCTGGGAGACGCCGCTGGGGGTTCCGGAGTTTTTCCCTTCGATGATGGATATCCCTTCACCTCTCCGGTCGCCAGTTTCAGGCCGAATCCTTGGGGACTCTACGACATGTTAGGGAACGTCTTTGAATGGTGCTCGGTGGCTGGAGTGCCGACCGTGTGCGGATGTTCGTACAACGATGGTCCGGATATGTGTCGTGAGGCTGGTCGTGAACGGCACGCCCAGCCGTACAGCCGATACGCTCACTTTGGATTCCGCGTCATGGCAGATGGGAGAGCCCTGCCCTCAGGAATGTGATCACTCCCCGTAGGGAACCCAGATGTTCTTCACTTGCGTTGCGTGCTCGAGAAACCAGCGTCCCTCGCTTTGTTTCGTGTTGAACCAGTCGATCGCGCGGCCTTCGTTGGTCCAGACCTGTTTCAGGTTTCCAGTAGACATCGCTTTGGCGGCCGCGACGGTGGCTTCGTCTCCGTCGCACCAAATGGCGTCGACATCATCGTGTTCGGCCAGCGTTTTCAGCAGTTGCGAAGCGTAGCCGGTCACGATGTTCACTGCGCCGCCGGGCAAATCACTGGTGTCGAACAGTTGGTAAAGATCGCCGGTGACGAGCGGATATCTCTCGGAAGGGACTGCAATCACTGTGTTCCCCACGGCGAGAAGGGGCATCACCAGAGACAGGAAGCCGAGCAATGGAACTTCCGCTGGACAGACAACTCCAACGGTGCCGATCGGTTCGTTCATCGCAATCGCGATATTGCGGAAGGGCGGGTTGTGCACCGCGCCGTCGAACTTATCTGCCCAGGCTGCGTAGGAGAAGATGCGCTCGATACCGGTGGCGACTTCCGCCGCAGCCTGCTTTTCTCCAACCACAGTGGCGAGACGCCGACTGATTTCATCGCCGCGTTGGGCGAGGTTTTCCGCGCAGTAGTAAAGAACCTGCGCGCGATTGTGTGCCGTAGCTTTGGACCAAACCTCGGCTTTTCGCGCCGCTTCGACCGCGTTGCGAATATCTTTGCGGTTGCCGAGCGGAACTTCACCTAACAAGTGACCGTCGGGCGACCGCACTTCCATGCTGTAGCCCGAATCAGGACGCGCCTGCTTGCCGCCGATGTAGAGCTTGACCGTGCGATCGACGGCGGGCGTGCTGGCTTCGGTCCGCTCATCGGATTGCGCAGATGTTGCCGCGGTGGGTGCGGGCAGCTTAGGGGCATGCTTGAACCAGGACGGCTCCATGTATTCGAGCAGGCCTTCTCTGCCGCCTTCGCGCCCATATCCGCTCTCACGGTAGCCGCCAAAGCCGCATGCTGCGTCGAACAGGTTCGTGCAGTTCACCCATACGACGCCCGCTTTCAACTGCGCCGCTACGTGCAGGGCCACGTTGATGTTCTCGCTCCACACGCAAGAGGCCAATCCATACACAGTGTTGTTCGCCAATTCCACGGCTTCTCGTGGTGTACGGAAGGTCATGGCTGCAAGCACGGGGCCGAAGATTTCCTGCTGGGCCACGATTGAAGTGGAATGCACATTGCTCAACAGAGTCGGCGGGTAATAGAAACCACGCGAAGGCAACGTGACTTGGGGTTGCCAGCAAGTCGCGCCCTCCGCGACTCCTTGCGCCACCATGCGCTGGATGCGGTCCAGTTGCACCTGCGCGACGATAGCTCCGATATCAATCGCCTTGTCGAGAGGCGGCCCAATGCGCAGAGTGGTCATGCGATCGCGAATCTTCGAAATCAGGGAGTCAGCGATGCTCTCTTGCATGAGCAGGCGCGAGCCCGCGCAGCAGACCTGGCCCTGATTAAACCAGATTCCGTCCACGAGGCCTTCGACGGCGCTATCGAGGTCCGCATCGTCGAAAATGATGAACGGAGACTTACCTCCAAGTTCGAGCGACAGCCGTTTGTGACTGCCGGCTGTCGCAGTGCGTATGGCGCGCCCGACCTCCGTCGAACCAGTAAATGCAATCTTGTCGACATCCGGATGCTTCACCAGCGCCTCGCCGGTCGAGCCATCTCCGGTCACGATGTTGACGACTCCGGGTGGCAGTCCCGCCTCCTGGCAGAGTTCCGCAAATGCAAGCGCAGTCAGCGGCGTGAACTCGGCAGGCTTCAACACAACAGTATTTCCCGTTGCCAAAGCGGGTGCGATCTTCCATGCCAACATCAGCAGAGGAAAGTTCCAGGGGATAATCTGGCCAACAACTCCGCAAGGCTCGTATTCAGGAAACTCCTGCGTGAGCAGTTGTGCCCAACCTGCGTGATGGTAGAAATGCCGTGCCACCAGCGGGATATCGATATCGCGGCTCTCGCGGATGGGCTTGCCGTTGTCCATGGTTTCGAGAACCGCCAGCAGCCGCGAATGCTTTTGCACGAGTCGCGCCAGGGCATACAGATATCGTGCTCGCACATGCGGTGACAGGGCGCGCCATGGTGTAGAAGCTGCACGCGCAGCGCGCACCGCTGCGTTAATATCATCCGCGCTGCCTTGCGCGATGGACGCCAGTTGCTCTCCGTTAGACGGATCGACTGTCCCGAAATATTCGCCTTCCACGGGGGGGTGCCATTCTCCGTTGATGAAGTGAGCAAAGCGGCTGCCGTGGCGCTGCAACCATGCCCCGGCTTCTTTAGGGTCCTCAGGAGCGGGTCCGTACTCCATCGTGATGAATTTTTCGGCAATGCTCATGGGATTCGGCTCGATTCTTCGATCGACGAGTTAACCCTCGTTCGGTTACGCAATCGGATGACGATACTCCGCTGAGTAGCGTCCGGTTGCATAATGCTCCAACTGACGTTCGATATCACCCAACAAACCACTCGCGCCGAAGCGAAATAGCTCCGCATGCAGCCACGACAGGCTAAGTTCCTCTTTCATCATCGCGAGCCAGTCAATGGACTGCTTCGCCGTGCGAATTCCGCCGGCTGGCTTGAAGCCAACTGCCATTCCGGTTTGTTGCGCGTACTCGCGGATCGCGCGAACCATCACAAGGCTGACCGGCAGCGTGGCATTCGTCGGTTCTTTGCCGGTAGAGGTTTTGATGAAGTCGGCGCCGGCCATCATAGCAACGAAGCTGGCACGAGCCACATTGCGCAGTGTCAGCAGGTCCCCAGTGCCGAGGATGACCTTCATGTGAGTCGTGCCGCAGGCTTGCTTGAACGCCGCGATTTCGTCGTAGAGGGCTTGCCAGCGTCCGCCAAAAACATGAGCCCGGGTGATTACAACATCAATTTCGTGGGCGCCCGCTTCGACAGAACGTCGAATTTCCGCAACACGTTCGGCGAGCGGTGACAGCCCCGCCGGAAATCCAGTGGAAACCGCGGCCACATGCACACCGCTCCCCTCCAGCGCACTCAGGGCGGTTTCGATGAAGGTGTGATAGACGCACACCGCTCCCACCTTCACGCCAAGTTGCTCGACGCCGAGTTTCCGCACCAAGTTCGCCTGAACCGGCTGACGCGCCTTGGCGCACAAACGCCGCACGCGCTCGTCGGTGTCGTCGCCGGAGAGCGTTGTTAGATCCATGCACGAAATCGCGCGCAGCAGCCACGCGGCCTGCCACTCTTTCTTGACCGTTCGCCGAGCCACCTGCGTCTGCGTGCGGCGCTCCACGGCACTGGTGTTCACCCGCACTTCCTGCACCCAGTTCAAATCAAGAGGAATGCCCGAGTTGGGCAGCAGCGACCGCTCGCCGAGTGTGGCAACCGCGTTGGCGGACTTCACTTCCCGCGTGACGACTTCGCTTCCGCTTCGTTTTCCGTGGTCGGCTGACATTTCGGCAAACCAGAGGTGTAATTGTACGGCAGCGAATCGCACAACGCGAAATTCAGGCGCAAGTTAGTGATCGAATGTGGGGGCAGCCGCCCCTTCGACAAGCTCAGGGCAGGCTCTCGGCTATCCGGTCGAGCGAAGCTCGACTGCCCGCTAGGCCCAAGAAAATCTCAGAGTCCACATTCCCAGGGTTTACAATGGCGCACGTTTTTCTTAGCAGGTTGCTGCGCGAACTCAGCGGCCATGTGATTCCCTCTATGCGCAAGACAAGCCTATCCTCCGCTGTGCGGAAGAGACTGGAGCAAGCGGCGGCCAAAGTGATGAGGAACGCCCACGCGCCTTACTCGAACTTCCACGTGGGCGCCGCGATCCTGCTCACAAACGGAAAGATTTTTTCTGGCTGCAACGTGGAGAACGCGTCCTATGGCATGACCAACTGTGCTGAGCGGACCGCGATCTTCTCCGCCGTCGCGCAGTTGGGTCCAAAAATTGAGATTCGAGCCGTCGCGGTCACCAATGACCACGGGGTCGCCTGCTCGCCCTGCGGCGCATGCCGACAGGTGATCTACGAATTCGGCCCCGATGCGACAATCTTTTTCCAGGGCGCGCACGGGCCGAAGCAGGCGCACATCACCGAACTTCTCCCGGAAGGATTTCGCCTCCAGTGAACCAACCCGCCTCCGCCGTAGAAACATTCCGCGCCATCGACGTAATTCGCAAGAAGCGGGACGGATCTGAACTGTCACGCGGCGAAATCGAAGGCCTCGTCCACTCTTACACCAAAGGCGAAACGCCTGACTACCAAGTGTCGGCGTGGTTGATGGCGGTGGTGCTGCGCGGCATGACCCGCCCCGAAACCGCCGCCCTGACCGACGCGATGCTGCGTTCGGGCGAGGTCCTGGATCTTTCTTCGCTGCCGGCGAGAAAGGTTGACAAGCACTCCACGGGCGGAGTCGGCGACAAGACATCTCTCGTGCTTGCCCCGCTCGCGGCTGCGGCGGGCGTCGCAGTTCCGATGATCAGCGGACGCGGCCTGGGGCACACTGGAGGTACTCTCGACAAACTGGAGGCTATCCCAGGCTTCAACGTGAATTTGCCGGTGACGGAGTTCCGGCGCGTGATCGAGACCTGTGGCTGCGCGATGATTGGGCAGACGGCGGAAATTGCTCCTGCCGATCGAAAGCTCTATGCCTTGCGCGACGTGACTGGCACCGTAGAGAGCCCATACCTGATTTGCGCCTCAATTATGAGTAAGAAGCTGGCGGAAGGAATTGACGCCCTCGTCCTGGACGTGAAGACCGGCTCGGGCGCGTTCATGAAGAGTGAGAAAGACGCGGCCTTTCTTGCCAAACTCATGGTCGAGACCGGAGAGCGCATGGGGAAGGAAGTGGTTGCGCTCATCACAGATATGGACCAGCCGTTGGGGAACATGATCGGTAACGCGCTGGAAGTGGTCGAGGTGGTGGAAGTATTGCGTGGACACGGGCCAGAAGATCTCCGTGAACTCTGTCTCGAACTTGCCGGATGGATGTTGTCCTTGGGCGGCGTCGCCAAAACAGTTGCTGAAGGTAAGGAGCGGAGCGCACATCTAATTTCGTCCGGCAAAGCGCTGGAAAAATTTCATCAGATGGTCGAACTGCAGGGCGGCGATCCGCGCGTGATTGACGACGCCAAGCGGTTGCCCCAAGCGCAAAGTACTGTCCAAGTCGCGAGCGCTAAGTCGGGATATGTGGGCTCCATGCAGTGCGAGCAGATTGGTACCGCCTGTGTGATCCTCGGCGGCGGCCGCGAGCGCAAGGAAGACTCAGTGGATCCCGCTGTGGGAATCGTGCTGCACAAGAAAGTCGGCGACCAAGTCGCAGCCGGCGAGCCTCTCGCCACGATCCACTACAATGCCGAAGCGCGCGCCGCCCGTGCCTGGCAATTGGTTGAAGCGAGCTACCAGATCACAGATGCGGCGCCTGCGGCAAAAAGGCCGCTCATCCATAGAATCATCGAAAAGTCTGGAGAGGCATACTGAATGGGACGATTCACCGGGATTCTCGGCCTGTTGACGATGCTCGGACTGGCGTACATTTTCTCTACCAACCGCCGCGCCATTCGTCTCAAAACGGTGGCGTGGGGTTTGGGCCTGCAATTCGTCTTCGCGGTTTTCGTTCTGAGAATTGACGCCGGACGAATCGTCTTCCAGAAAGCGGGCGACGGCGTCACCAAACTGCTGAGCTATGCTTATGCCGGTTCGCACTTCGTCTTCGGTGATCTCGCCAAGCCCGGATCGCAACTGGGCTACTTCGCCTTCGGCGTGTTGCCTACCGTGATCTTCATTGCCGCCTTCTTTGCCGTCCTCTACCATTTCGGTGTCATGCAGATCATCATCCGCGTTTTTGCCTGGGTCATGACCCGCGTGATGGGCGCCAGCGGCGCGGAGTCTTTGAACGTCGCAGCCAGTATTTTCATGGGACAGACTGAAGCGCCTCTGACTATCCGTCCATTCCTTCCTGATCTCACCCGCTCAGAACTCATGACCGTGATGACGAGCGGGATGGCGCACGTCTCCGGCGGCATCATGGCCGCCTACATTTCCTTCGGTATTGATCCCAAGCACCTGCTCAGCGCCGTCATCATGACCGCCCCGGGAACGCTGCTCATGGCCAAGATGCTCGTGCCCGAAACCGACCAGCCGAAGACCGCCGGGAAGGTTGTCATGAGCACGGAGGAAGAAAAAACGGAGAAGGAGGAGAACTTCCTCGGCGCCATTTCCCGCGGCACCACCGACGGCCTGCACCTGGCGCTGAACATTGCAGCCATGTTGATTTCCTTCCTCGCGCTGATTGCACTCGTGAACGGCATTTTCGGCGGAATTCATCACTGGATCGGGTGGTTTCCCGAAAGTCTGGAAGAGATTTTCGGGGCCATCTTCTGGCCGATCGCCTGGGTCATCGGGATCGCACCACAGGACTGCACAACCGTCGGCAATCTCCTCGGCACGCGCATGGTGCTCAACGAACTTGTGGCCTATTCGATTCTGGGATCAAAACAGGCCGTGCTCAATCCGCGCTCCTTCACCATTGCAACGTTCGCCCTGTGCGGTTTTGCCAACCTCAGTTCGATTGGAATTCAGATCGGCGGCATCGGCGCGCTGGCTCCGAATAAACGTGGCGAACTCGCTCGGCTTGGGGTTCGAGCCATGCTGGCCGGGACCATGGCCAACCTGATGTCAGCATCGATAGCGGGCATGCTGCTTTGAACTTCATTTGCATGATCACTTTCCAACAAGGACTTCTCCTGTGAAAAAATTCTTGGTCGCCCCTTCCGCGTTAGCGTTCGCTGTTTTGTGGCTCGTCGTCGGCGCAAACGCGCAAGCCCCGCGGCGTGTAATTATCGACACCGATCCCGGTGTGGATGACGCGATGGCCATCTTGCTGGCCTTGAACTCACCGGAGCTGAAAGTTGAAGCCCTGACGGTTGTGCCGGGAAACGTCGATGGACGGCAAGGCCTGGAGAACGCGCTGAAAATTGTATCGCTGGCTGGGCGATGCGACGTCTCGGTAGCGGGAGGGGCAAAGCATCCGCTGAGTCAGAAGTTGATCACTGCCCAGTTCTGGCACGGTCCGAACGGGCTGGCTGGAGTGGAGTTGCCTGCCTCGAAGTGCAAAGCTGACTCACGCTTTGGCCCGGATCTCATCATCGAAATGGTCCACAAGTATCCTCACGAGGTTACGCTGATTCCTGTCGGGCCATTGACGAACATCGCGCTGGCCGTCTCAAAAGATCCGTCGATCGCAGGACTCGTCAAAGACATCGTGATTATGGGCGGCTCGATTTCCGGAGGAAATGTGGACGGCGCTGCCGAGGCCAACATATATAACGACCCCGAAGCCGCGTCCATCGTGTTCAATGCCGGCTGGATGGTCACTATGGTCGGCTCTGACGTGGGCGAGCGTACCATCATCAGCCGCAAGCATCTTGCCGATTTGCAAGCGCAGCACGGCCCGGAGAGCGATTTCATCTCCAAACTGGCTGACTTCTATATCACGCGTTCGGAGAAGAGCGGATATTCTGGCGCCGCCATGTACGACCCGCTGGCGGTCGGTGTTGTGATTGACCCATCGCTGGTCACGCTCAAAGACATGCACGTCGATGTGGAGACCAAAGGCGAGTTCACTCGCGGCGAGACTGTCGCTAATCGCATGGGATCGAATGAGAACAACGTGCTGCATGGCGATCACTATGAGATCGAGGGCGCTATTGAGCTAAAACCGAATGCGCGCGTCTGCCTGGCCTCGGACGCGGACCGGTTCGTGCAGTTGTTCACCAGCCGGATCAAAGGCAAATAGCCTGAGCTTCCGGCTTAGCCATTGGCGCGCGCAACCAGCAAGATTGCCAGTGCGTAGAAGACGAACATGAGCGCGAGATAAGTCTTGGCGCGGGAATCGGAGCCGGCGAATTCCTTCCATGCCAGAAGCCCCCACAAGGCCGCTACCATCGGTGCTGACTGACCGATCGCGTAGGAAATTGCCTGCCCGGTCAGCTTGCCCGCTGTCAGATTGAGGACTGTGCCTGCTCCCCAGATCGCCCCGCCCAACAGTCCGAGCAGATGGCCTGACGCCGGTCCGCCGAAAAATCCACTGAGGCTCACCGGTTCGCCGACGATGGGATGCTTCATGAAATACAGATTCCACACGAAGCATGACAGCAGCGCTCCCAGCGTCAGAAATACGACGCCGCTATAAGGCGTGAGCGAATTTCCGCGCGTCATGGCGTAAGTCGAAAACGGACTCCACAAGCCCATCAATGTTCCCGAAACCAGGCACAGGATAATGCTCTTGCGCGACGTTCCACTAGCTGCGCGCTTCAGGCTGCCGTAGGCTTTGCCGTCGAGAATCACCGCAATCAGCGCGCACGCCACGCCCGCCGCCAGCAGCATGGCGCTGCCCTTGGGCTGCAGGACATAATTCAGCACCACGCCGACCACGAGTGCAATTCCAATTGAAACTGGAAATGCGACGGCGAGCCCCGCCAGGTCGATGGCCGCAACCAGCAGCAGGTTCGCCAGATTGAAAATCGCTCCGCCCACCATCGCCGAAAGAATGTTCGATGTGCCCGCCGCCTGCACGTTGGCGACGAAGCTGGATACGTCGTGTCCGGTGCTGCCCATCGTGAGTGCAAGAATCAGTGAAATCAGAAAGATTCCGATGGCATAGTCCCAGTAGAAAAGCTCGAAGCGATAATTCTTGACGCCCTTGTACGTGTTGGCCCAGGACCCCCAGCAAATGGCGCTGGTGATCATCATCAACAGCGCGATGGTCAAACTCGGT
>Ga0209698_10000923_pt1 | contig 33866 bp, 29 predicted proteins | sample LitLauG_LLR_2012_FD_187203 | JGI IMG/M metagenome (GOLD analysis project Ga0209698, IMG submission 187203) | Freshwater sediment microbial communities from Pennsylvania, USA - Little Laurel Run_MetaG_LLR_2012 (SPAdes) (version 2) | ecosystem: Environmental > Aquatic > Freshwater > Creek >... | reverse complement strand
GTGATGCCGCGAACCAGCACGCCGTCTTCATAAATCAGGGCGAGCGACATGCCGTCCAGTTTCAATTCGCAGACATAGTCAATTTTGTCCTGGCCGCTCAGCTCGTGCACACGCCGTTCCCAGTCGCGCAGTTCTTCCTCGTTGTAGGTATTGTCGAGCGATAGCATCGGCGAGGAATGCCGTGCCTTGACTAAGCCTTCGCGCGGCTTGCCGCCGACGCGCTGCGTCGGCGAATCGGGCGTGACCAGCGCCGGGTTCGCGGCCTCCAGTTGTTTCAGCCGCAGCATCAGATTGTCGAAATCCGCATCGCTGATTTCCGGCGAGTCGAGCACATAGTAGAGGTGCTCATGATGGCGAATCTTCTCGCGCAGTTGATTGAGCTGTTTTTCGACGTCTTTGCCGGGTGAGGCCATCCGGCAGATTATAGCCGGGGCAAAAACAAAGGGCTGGCTATCGCCAGCCCATGAAGGAGAGTTTCTTTCTTACACCAGGTCTTCGAGTTTCAAGGCCGTCGGGCCGCCTTTCCACGAGGCCTCAAACTGCTTCTTCACGAAGCCGGCGTCATAGTCGCGCTTCTGCTGCAGCAGAGCCTGATGGAGGCCAAAAAGAGACCGGGGATTGCGCGGGTTGCGGTCCAGGTCCTCGCGGAAGACTTTTTCCGCGCCCGCTGCGTCACCGTTCATCAGCAAGGCAGCGCCCAGCGATTCGCGCACCGGGAAGAACCAGTCTGGAGGTTCGCCGTATTTCAGCGTGTCCTGGATCGCGACCGCCTCCTGAAGCATTCCAATGGCTGCCGGCGTGTCCTGTTTCGCCATCGCGATCTTCGCGCCGAGGACATCCTTTGCAATTTTCATGATGTCTTTGGCTTTATTGTTGATCGGCATCTGAAAGACGACGTCGGGAGGAGTCGCCGCTTCTGCGTCGGAGACGATCTTGTACTGTTCTTCCGCGTCCGCTACTTTGCCAGTGCCGGCGAGGGCCAGGCCGCGCGCGAAATGCCAAAACACGGTGGCCGTCTTCATCGAAGGATCCGGCTCCTTCATTTTCAGGATTTCGGCCCAGTGATGAAAGCGAAGTTCCACCGCTACCGGAATAGTCATGAACCCTTCCAGCGGGGGCATGTCTTTCACGTGCGGGCCCACGTTTGCAGCCAGCAGATCGGCGTTCTTTCTGGCCTCGGCATAGCTTCCATTCATCGCCCCGCACATGGCGATGAAGTGAAGGTTGTGGCTGTAGTACATCATCGGATAGATGCCCTGGGCGCCACTTGCCTTGATGTAGGCGCGGTCTACTTCGGCGGCTTTCTCGTTGGTCTTTACCGCGGCATCGTAGTCGCCGGTGCGAATGTAGACGTGGGCAGGCATGTGCACGATGTGACCGGCCCCGGGTGCAAGCGCAGCAAGCTTATTCGCGCCCGCTAGCGCGCGTTCGGGATTGTTCGAGGCTTCGACCGCGTGAATGTAATAGTGGATCGCGCCCAGGTGATCGGGATCGCGCTTCATCACGGATTCGAGGGTGGCCACAATCTCTTCAGTGCCGACCTCTGGCGTGCCATCCTGATGCCACAATCCCCAGGGATGAAGGTTCATGCCAGCTTCAGCAAATAGAGTGGCGGCGTCGAGGTCGTCTGGAAATTGGCCAACGACAAGGCGCATATCATCGCGATAGTCCTCGGCGGCTTTCTTCAGATCAGCTTTGGGGTCGGCGGGGAAACGCAGCGCCATTGCCTGAATGTAGGCTTGCTCGCTGGGCGAGGCGTCGGACGAAAGGTCCACCGCAAGCTGTACCGCGTCGTGGGCTCTTTTATAGCGGTCGGGGTCGGCCGGATCGTTGTAGTTCGGCCCCACGGCCTCTGCCACTCCCCAGTAGGCCATGGCTAGTTTTGGATCGAGTTCAGCGGCATGTTGAAACGAGCGGGCCGCTTCATCGTGGTTGAAGGCGTAGATATACCGCAGGCCCTGATCAAAAAACTCCTGCGCCGCCGTATTTTTGGTCGAAACCGGGTGGTGGAGATTGCCGAGACCCTTCACCAGCGTTACCGGTGCGTTGCCGGGTGGGTGGGCGTGCTGCTGAGCTGTGGCCACGTTGCAGGCCAGCAAAACCGCAACCAGCACGGAACAGTTTTTGTGAGTCTTCATTTCGTTGGCCCTCCTCGGATGTCGCGACAAATTCCCCCTGGGGAGATTGAACTAGACACCGTACGTCTTTCGCGGCGAACATAGCTTATGCCACATTTTCCACTTCGCCAACTCCCTTCCGGGCAGGCGTGTGCCAGCCAGCATGCGTAAGGCGGCGCTCCTTTACAACCCGGTATCGGGCGGCGGTCGCCGCCGGCAGTCTGATTTGGAAGCCTCGTTGGCGTTGCTGCGCAGCAGCGGAGTTGAGGCCGAGCTGGTCCTCACGGAATCGAGTGCCGGCGCGGCCGAGCAAGCGAAACGCGGGATCGCTGCGGGCGCAGACACGCTGCTGGCCTGCGGCGGCGACGGAACGATCCACGACGTGCTGCAGGGGATGGCCGGCTCCCCGGCTGCGCTGGGCGTTCTGCCCATGGGAACAGCCAACGCCCTGGCGCACGATCTGGGCCTGCCGATGCATCCGGTTGCGGCGGCCCGCGCATTGTTGGACGCTGTTCCCCGGCGCGTCGGGTTGGGGCAAATCTCGTACGTGGGCTTTGATGGCCGTCGCGCAGCCAACTATTTCACCGTGGCTGCGGGTGTGGGAGTCGATGCGCATCTGTTTTACAAACTGAATCCGTCGGCGAAGAACCGCCTGGGGATGATGGCCTATTACGCCAAAGCCTGGAACTTGTGGATGACTCATCGGATGAGGCGCTTTCAGGCGACCTGGACGGACCCGGCCTCGGGCATGGCGCGCTCGTCCAGCCTTACCGAGTTACTCGCGGTCCGCATTACGAATTTTGGGGGAATCCTGCGCGAGTTCGCGCCCGGCGCTTCTTTGCTGAAAAACGAAATCAGCCTTCTCATGTGCCACACCTCGAGTCGCGCCGCATATTTGAGCTACGTGGCGCGCTGTGTTCTGGGCCTGTCGAGAAAAGTGGAAGGCATTGAGATCATCGCAAGCAAGACGGTTTCGTGTGATTCGAATGAGCAGTCCAGCGTCTACGTTCAGGCCGACGGAGAACTTCTGGGCACACTCCCCGCGACCATCACGCTGGTTCCGGATGCCCTGACGCTGCTGGTTCCGCGAGATTTTGGATCGGAACAGACGCCCGGCCGCGTCTAATGTATTTTTCTCCCGAGCATGGAAGGTTTGATCGCATGGAGCCAGTAACGCATTTTCTGACCGGTGCCTGCCTGGGCCGCGCCGGACTGAACCGAAAAACCGCACTCGCCACTCTTACGCTCACGCTGGCCGCCGAAGCGCCTGATCTCGATGTGCTGGGCAGGTTTGGCGGCCCCGCATTCGCGTTCGCCCACCATCGCGGGTTCACGCATTCTTTGCTGGGCCTGCTTCCTATATCGGCGCTTGTCGTCGGGTTCGTTTACCTGATCTGGCGAATGCGCGGGCGCAAAACCAGCGACCCAACGCTGCCCCCGCGATGGGGACTGTTGTTCGGGTATGCATACCTCGCAGGTCTTTCGCACATATTGCTCGACTTCACCAATAACTACGGAGTCCGGCCGTTCTGGCCATTCGTCGAGAAGTGGTACTCGTGGGACATCGTATTTATCTTCGAGCCGGTCATGTTCGTGTTGTTGCTGGCCGGCCTCACCGCTCCAGCCCTGTTTTCGCTGATCGATTCGGAAGTGGGTGCGCGAAGCACGGGTCCGCGAGGCCGGTTGGGAGCGGTCTTAGCTCTTCTCCTCGTGCTGGCCATGTACGGGGTTCGGGACTTCGAACATCGCCGGGCGATCAACGCGCTGAATGCCCGGACTTATGAAGGTGTCGATGCGCTGCGTGTGTCGGCATACCCGTCCCCCATCAATCCGTTCCGATGGGGCGGAGTGGTGGAGACGCCGGCCTTCTTTGCGCTCGCGCCGGTGAATTCTTGGACACCGGAAGTCGACCCGCAAGGACAGATGGAGATTCGGTACAAGCCGGAAGAAACTTCGGTCACGCTGGCGGCGAAGCGTTCGTATCTGGGGCGCAGGTATCTGGATTGGGCGCAATATCCCATCACGGAGACGGAAGCTTTGCCGGAGGGGCAATTCATCGTGCACTTTCAGGATCTGCGCTTCGCGCAGTTACCCGGCCTAGTGGATCGCCTGGTGGGCGGCAAGGGGAAGCGCTCGACGCCCTTGGGCGCTGGGGTCTTGCTTGATCGAGACCTGCGCGTGATCGGCGACGTGTATGGCACGGAGGACAAACGGAACCAGGTCCCGGAACCAGCGGCGGACTAAGGAAACTTCGCCCAGACGCGGCCGCCGATCTTGACGCATTGCCTTCCAGCCACCACAATAGGTACTCCTGCTTGAGGTGCTCATGCTGCCTTACATTTTCGTCATTGTCGCCATTGCTGCCCGCTTCCTGCCGCATCCCCTGGCTTTCACGCCGGTGGGAGCGTCGTTGCTGTTTTTTGGCGCCCGCGGGCCTCGCGAGCGAATCTGGGTTCCGTGGGTCCTGCTCGCCGTTTCCGACGTTATCCTGACCACGATGGTCTATCGGTATGCGTTCGCGTGGGACCACTTCGTGACATGGGCCTGGTACGCGGGGATGCTGTTTCTTGGCACGCGGCTGCGAAACGGTGGTGCGGTGAAAGTGATGGGCGCGGCCCTGCTGGGGTCGATCTCGTTCTTTGTTGCCAGCAACTTCGCGGTTTGGGCAGCATGGAAAATGTATCCGATGAATGCTGCGGGACTGCTGGCCTGCTACGATGCCGGCTTGCCGTTCTTCCGTCGCGCGCTTGAGGGCGATCTGCTGTTTACCGCAGCAATGTTCGCCACGCCGGTCTTATTGGCTGCCCTCAACCCGCCGGACCCCGTGCCGGATCACGCAGGTCGGAGATAGGGCAAATATCGGCTGTTCAGAATCCTGCTGATCAGTGGGGCTGAGCTGAGACAAGTTTTCCGGCGGCCCTTCTCTGCCGGACCACCAGCCACGCCGCGCCTCCTCCGGCAACCGCGAGCAGGAGCCATAAAAAATGTTGCTTGAACAGCGCACCGCTGTTCTCGACGATCTGCGGGCCGAACCGCAACGTCAGCAAAGCCAAGACCATGAACCGGACAAATCGTCCCGCGAAGATGGCGAAGAGAAAGTGCGTGAGCTGCATTTCAAAGACCGATGCCGCCAGCACGAACAGCTTGAACGGCATGGGAGGCGGCAGCATTCCGGGAAACATCAGCGCCCAGAATTCATGGCGCTCGAAGGATTGATGAATCTTCTGGAAGCGTTCTTCCGTAATACGCTTCCGCAGAACTTTCTCGCCGCCGAAATAGCCGACAAAATAGAGCGGAATGCTGCCGAGCGCCGAGCCCAGCGACGCCATCACCACGTAGAGGAGAAACCGGCGCCGGTCTTGAAACACATAGGCCGCGACGATCGCGTCGACGGGCATGCCGAACAGAGCGGAATCAATCCCCGCGATGGCGAAGACGCCCCAGATGCCGAGAGGCTTGAGCAGTGCCCAAATCCACGCTGTATAGCGCGCAAGAAAATGTCCGATCGTCTTCAAGCCAACAAGTTTACGGGAAAAACACGATCAGCGGTCGATGAGCGCAGAGCGATTTTCAGCCGGTTTCGGCGGAATGTTGAGTGTTGCCGATGAGCAAATCGAGAATGTGGGGCAGGAGATCGAGGACCGCTTCCAGTGAATGGACAGCGCCGCGCGGATTTCCGGGCAGGTTGAGAATCAACGTCTGATCGCGAATACCGCAAATGCCGCGGCTCAGTACTGCATAGCGGGTCTGCTTGCTTCCAGCCTGGCGCATCTGTTCGGCCACGCCCTCGATGATCCGCCCGCACACGGCGCGTGTCGCTTCGGGAGTAATGTCGCGCGGAGCAACGCCTGTGCCTCCTGTGGTCGCGATCAGGCCCACGTTCCCCGCCAGTTCCTTCAATAAGCTTTCAATACTCGAGAATTCGTCCGGGACAATTTTTTCGGCAACGATCTGGAAGCCGCCTTTGCGGAGCACCTCAGCCACCGCGGGGCCGGAGAGATCCACACCGTTACCCCGAGAGCGCGAATCGCTGACGGTGACTACCGCTGCCGTAAGGGTGCGCGGCTCAGGTGTCGAGAAGGACATCTTCCTCTTCTTCCTTCCCCCCCGCTCCGCCATCGCCGCTTGATCCCTCGTCTCGCTGTGACTCGTCGAGCAGGCGCAGCCCCTCCATCAGGAGGCCCTGGGTATTGAGCTGCGTCGTTTTCTTGTCGGTCTTGCCTTCGAAGTTCAGCTGGAAGTTTCCGCCGGTCCAGCGCAAGACCTTGAAAACTGCCGGGTCGCCTGCCAGTTCGCCGTAGGTGGCATGCTCGACCTGCCCGTCGACGAAAAACACCTCGCAGCGCTCGCCGGCTTTTGTGAGGGTCAACTGGCAACTCTTCCGGCCCATCTCGAGGGACTGCATGAGATCGATGACGTTCATCTGGGCCAGGTTGCCGCGGACCACGCCGTCGGAAGGGGCGGTTTTGGCCAGCTTCTCGAGGGCAATGCGATCCACGAGCCGCTTCACTCTGCGCGTGGCGTCTTTCAGAAAAAACGGCTTCTCCAGGTAATCGTCGGCAAGGTCGTGCTGGGAGAGCCGTTCGTCGATGTCGGTCTTGCTGGCCATCAGGATGGTTGAAAAATTCGCCGTCGCCGGACGGCTCTTTAACTTCTCGATCAGTTGCCGGCCATCCATGCCCGGCATGCGGTAATCGCAAACGACGAGGTCTGGAGGATCATCCACCGCCTTGAGGAGCGCATCGGCGGCGTCGGCTGCGGCCGATACCTGTGCCAGGGAGGCAAGGGCCTCCTGCAGCATCCCCAGTACCATAGGGTTGTCGTCCACCAGCAGCAATTTGACGCTGTCGGCCATTGGCTAGGGCTTCTTCTTGCTGCGGGCGCGGCGATAATCGCCACTCTTCCCGCCCGTTTTCTGCTCGAGAACGATGCTGCGGATCTCGATGCCTTTGTCGAGCGCCTTGCACATGTCGTAGACCGTCAATGCCGCTACGCTGGCTGCGGTCAGCGCTTCCATTTCGACACCGGTGCGACCGGTGGCAATAACCTTTGTGTTAATAGCGACGCCATTTTCGCACAAGCGCAGACTCACATCAACGTGCGACAACGACAGCGGATGGCACATCGGAATCAGATCGGACGTGCGCTTGGCAGCCATCATTCCCGCCAGCCTGGCCACATCCAGCGCATTGCCTTTCGGGTTCGCGGGCAGCGCTTTGACCACTTCGGGCGTCATGGCAACGAATCCGCTTGCCGACGCGGTGCGCTCCGTTTCAGGCTTTTCGCTCACGTCGACCATGCGCGCGTTGCCATCGCGATCGTAGTGGGAAAGAGATCTTGCCATATGCCTCATCTTACATCGCGGCCGAAGGTACCATGACCGCGATCCATTCTCCCGCCGCAATCACGGGGCGGTCGGATGGGACCACGATGTAACAGTCTGCCCGCGCTGTCGCGGCGAGGTCGCCAGATCCCTGCCAGGGCACAAGCTCAACTGTTACGTTTTCGAGTTCCCCCGACAAAATCGCCGGCAGGAAACGCTTAAGGCCGGGTTTCGTCTTAATCTCACGATTCAACCGGGCGTAAAGAAACCTGAGCTTGCCGACAGGCCTTCCGGCCATCGCGTGCAGCATCGGCCGCACGAACAGTTCGAAAGTCACCATCGTCGATACGGGATTGCCAGGCAGGCCGAAAAAATACTTTTGAGCGGCCCTTCCGAAGACGACCGGGCGGCCCGGCTGAATCAGGGCTCCGGTAAAGAAAAACTCCGCCCCCAGTTCAGCCAGGACGCGCTCGACCAGATCGTATCTCCCCACGGACACCCCACCGCTGATCAAAAGAAGATCTTCCTTCAGGCCGGACTGGAGCAGAGCCCGCAGCTTGTCTGCATCGTCGGCTGCGATCGGCAGAAGAACCGGTTCGCCCGCAGCGGCCTTGACCTGCGTCGCCAGCGAAGAGCTGTTGGAATTGCGAATCTGGGCGGCGCCGGGGGTCGCGTTGATGTCTACTAATTCGTCGCCGGTCGCCAGGATCGCGACACGCGGGCGCGCAAAGACTGTAAGGCGCTGCTGGCCTACAGACGCGGCAAGTGCTATGGCAGCTGCGTGCATGCAGGCCCCGCGTTCGACGAGCGTCGAGCCCATCGCTGCCTCAGCTCCCCGAGGCACAATGTTTTCTCCGGACGTAACGGTCCTGCGGACTGCGATCTCACCCCCCGCCTGGTGGGTGAATTCGACCATGACCACGGCGTTGGCCCCATTTGGAACCGGCGCGCCGGTCATGATGGCAACTGCCTCGCCGGGCTGGACGCCCGCTGAAATCTTCTCGGGGTCCTCGCCGGCGCGCAATTCTCCAACAACCCGTAACGTCGCTGGCACTTGCTGCACGTCGGACGAGCGGACAGCAAACCCGTCACGGGTGGAACGGGGGAACGGAGGAAAATCGCGATCGGCCAGCACCGGAACGGCCAGGGTCCGGCCTGCCGCTTCCAGCAAATCCACAATTTCCAGCTTGCTGTTGAGAATCGTAGCCGCGTGCTCTTCCACAATTCTGCGCGCGTCCTCAAACTGCAACGCTTCCCCGGGTTGGGCCGGAATTGCCATGGGCCCATGATAAACGGGCTTCGATTAAGAGCGAGGGCGTGGCTACTTCGCGAGTTCCTGGCCCAGCCCCACAGGATTGCTGGCATAGGCGAGCGCCGTATCCAGGTCAATCACGCCGCTTTGCAGCAGCTTGGCGATTTCGCTGTCGAACGACTGCATGCCTTCTTTGGCTCCGGCTTTCATCGCGGCCAAAAGGGTTTCGCTTTCTGGTCCAGTCTTCTCGATGTATTGCCGAATGTTTGCATCCACTTTCAGAATCTCCACCGCCGGAACCCTGCCCGAACGGTCGAGTTTTGGCAGAAGGCGCTGGCAGATTACGTAGCGGAGAGTTTTGCCCAGCCGTTCCCGGATGGACTGCTGTTCCGTCGCGTCGAATGCTCCGACAAACCGTTCCAGGGTCTTTGCCGCATCCATGGTATTCAGACTGGAGAGCACGAGATGTCCGGTTTCGGCCGCCTCCAGCACCGTTTCCATGGTTTCCCGGTCGCGCATATCGCCGACGAGGATCACCTTGGGAGCTTGCCGCATCGCGGATCGAAGAGCAAGCGAAAAGCTTGGGGTATCGCTATGCAGTTCGCGCTGATGGATCGTGGAGTTCTTGTGGTTGTGCAGAAACTCGATGGGGTCTTCAATAGTGATGACGTGATAGCTGCGGTCGCGGTTGATGCTGTCGAGCAGCACGGCCAGCGTCGAGCTCTTGCCCGAACCCACCGGGCCGGTGACCAGCACGATACCGTCGCGTAGCTTCGCGACTTCAGACAGGGCTTCAGGAAGGCGAAGCGAGGCGAAATCGGGAATCGCCGTGGGAATCACGCGCATGACCACGGCGCAACTCCCGCGCTGGATAAACACGTTGACGCGAAAGCGAGCGAGCCCGGGCAAGCTGTAGGAGACGTCGCAAGATCCTTGCTCGCGCAGCGTCGCGATCGCCTGCTGGTTGTCGCCAATCAAGTCTGCCGCAATGCGGCGCGTGTCATCGGAGCCCAGCTGTGTTACTCCGGCTATCTCCACGGGCAGCAACTGGCCATAGACCTGAACCTGGGGTGGGCGTCCGGGCGAAAGGATCAAATCGCTGACTTTGTCGTGCGCGCGCAGCATGGCGCTCAACAGGCCAGCCGTTGCGGTTTTTCCAGCACTCGGCGCGCCATCCAGATTGACGGAGATCGGAGACTTCCCTGCGGTTGCCATTCATTCCTCAAAAGGCTGATGTGTATCGACCACAGAAGGGGAACAGGAGGACTGACTGACTGTACCGCGGCGGGGAGGCGATGCGAAGGCCATCCAAGTCCAACTACCTTCGTAACCTGATCTGGGCGCAAAACAGAAAGGGCAGCTGCTGGCAGCTGCCCTTTGAACAACTTCGCGCCGTCGCCTTACTTCTTGGCCGGCTTTTTCTTGTTACCGAAGCTGGTTTCCACCGCCGAGCCAATACTCGCCAGCATCTGCTTCGCAGCGTCGGCCAATTGGCCATCGGGCTTCAGTTCCAGATATTTCTGAAACGCCTCGGCGGTGCCAGGCGGAGCGACCATCTTGTCGCCCTGGAGCGTTGCTTTGCCGAGCATATTCACGCCCTTTTGATAATAGGCGTTGGCGTTATTGGGATCCGCGGCGATCGCCTTGTCGAACGAAGCGATGGCTTTGTCGGCCTGCCCCGCGTTGGTAAGCACCGCTCCGGAATTGAAATAGTAGCCGGACGCTCCAGCGGGGTCGATCTGCGCCGCCTGCGCATAAGAGTTCACCGCTTCATCCACCATTGGCGGACGGTGCTTGCTGTAGGCCTCGCCCAGATTGTTGTAATAGCTTGCCAGGTGCTTGGCGCGGTTCGGATCCTTGTCGTCAGCGACGGCGGTCTTTATATCGATGGCTTTCTTGTAGGAATCGACCGAAGAATCGAGCAGCTTTTGTCGCTCACCGGTATCGGTCTGTTTCAGGCCGGCATTGCGGTAAGCATCGCCCAGGCTAAACCAAATTAAGTCTCTCGAGGGATCGACCTGATTGGCTTCCTGGAGCAAAGAGATGGCCTTATCAAAATCACCGGCGTCGGATGCGGTGCGGGCGGCGACCAGTTTTTCGTTGAGGTTCTTGACCGTGGTGACTTCCTTCTTTTGCTGTTCCTGCTGCTCGACCGCCTTCTTTTGCTCCTCTGGCGGAACACCAGCGCCCTTGGCCGCATCCTCGACCTGCTTCTTCATGTCAAAGTCGAGCGGAGGATTCTCGGTGAGCTGCACGGGGAATTTATTAAAGTGGAAGATTTCCTTGCCGGCTTTGGCGTCGTCGTCATTCAGATAAAGCGTGACCACATAAGATCCGCCGGCCAGCCCCAGCGAAAAATATTCGCCCTTCTTGTTGGTGTGCAGCGTGTACTTTTGCCCGTTGTCCAGGTTCTGATACACGACCACCGCGTTGACAAAAGGATTGCCCTTGTCGTCCTTGCAAACGCCTTTGACCGTTCCTGCGGTCTGGCCGAACACTATGGTCGACCAGGCGCTCAACGCCAGAACTGTTACCAGGATTCTTGCCACCTGTCTTTTCATCGAGACCTCCCGGTCTGAAAAACTGTTTTCGACTACCAAACTTTTCGCTGCCAGCGGCGAACCCTACGCGGGAGCAAAACTCTACTCCGCAGGCGCATAACGAATCGGATCGGTCACTCCGGCTGCAGTGAAGGCCCGAAGCCTCAGCACGCAACTGTCGCACACTCCGCAGGCCGCTTCCTGCTGGCCATAGCATGACCAAGTTAAATCGAACGGCGCGCCAAGTTCAAGGCCGAGCTTTACAATCTCCGCCTTCCGCATTCCAATCAGCGGAGTGACGATTTTGATCTGGCCGTCTTTCGTCCCCATCTCTACGACCCGGTTGAAGGCGTCATAGTATGCCGGCCGGCAGTCCGGGTATCCCGAACTGTCCTGCTCCACCGCGCCAATGTACACCCTTTCCGCGCCCAGTACCTCTGCCCAGCTCACCGCAACCGACAGAAAATGCGCGTTGCGGAATGGAACATAGGTGACCGGTACGCCCTCGCCAATTTTGTCGGCCCGCGGAACTGCCAGCCGTTCGTCAGTGAGTGCCGATCCCCCAATGGCGCTCAAGGCCTCGTTCCGCACAGCCAGGCGTTTCTGAATGCCCAGGCGGTCACAAATCCCTTCAAACGCGCGCCGCTCGCGGGCCTCAGTCCTTTGCCCGTAGCTGATGTGGACGGCCGCCGCTTTGCCGTCGCGCGCGGCCAACGCTGCGCAAACGCACGAATCCATCCCCCCGCTGAGCAGAACCACAGCCGTGATGTCTTGCGTTGTGCTCACTCTCTTACACGCCCTTGGTCGCGGGGTCCCATATGAACTTGTGCAGTTGCAGGCCCAGGCGGGCGGGGACGCCGTCGGCCAGCATCCAATCTGCCAACTCGCGTGGATCGAGCAGGCAATGCGAACTGTCCCGCGTTCCGGTCGCGTCCTTGCGAAAGGCGGGCGAGAAAAGCACGGCCCGCACCCTTTGCGGCAGATCGTGCTTCGTCGTGAAGTCGCGGGCAAATTCATAGTCTCTGCGACCGCTCAAGACAAACTTCACTTCATCCTGGGGACTCAGCCGCTGCAAATTGCTTTCACGAAAGCTTCCACCCTCACTGGAATCGGGGCATTTCACGTCGACGATTTTAATAACTCCAGCAGGAACCAGCTCCAGCGGCCGTTCGCCGCTGGTTTCCAGAAGAACGGTGAATCCTGCTGCCAGCAGCCGTTCCATCAAAGGAACGACTTCCCGCTCCTGAAGCATGGGTTCGCCACCGGTGATCTCCACCAGGCCGCCCTCGGGGCTGAGACGCTCGACCTCGTGCATCACCGCTTCCGGCGTCATCTTATGGCCGCCCACGAATGTGTACTCGCTGTCGCACCAGGCGCAGCGCAGGTTGCATCCCGTCAACCGGACGAAGACGCAGGGTAATCCGGCATGCGTGGACTCTCCCTGCAGCGACTTGTAGATTTCGGTGATCTGCATCGAGTTTGCCGGCCCTGCGAAGTGCTTGACGGAAGGATGAATCGGTTAGGGCTCGCTATACTTGGCCGTCGTCGTATCGGTCTCGAACACCGTGACATCTTTCACCCGTACGCGGCCGCTGGTCACGCGCTGCAAGCGGGTGTTCGATTCGTCGTAGAAATATTTCGCCAGATTCTCCGCGGATGGATTCAGTTCGGTAAACGGCTCGACCTCATTGATCATGCGATGATCGAGCCGGTCGATGACGTGCTTCATGACCTCCCGCAGGTCTTTGAAATCCAGCAGCAGGCCGGCTTTGTCCAACTCCGCCCCGGCCAGCGTGACGCGAATTTTGTAGTTATGCCCGTGCGGGTTTTCACACTTGCCTTTGTAGTTGCGCAGGTAATGACCCGCGGCAAATGTGTCTTCGACCGTGACTTCGAACATGACTCCCTCAGCGATTCGTCCGGCGTAACAGAAATCGGCGAATCGGCATTTCTGATGTTATTTATTTTACAACCAGTTTCTCGATGTCTACGAGGCGACTGTCCGCTCATCCCGAGATGGGTGGATCGGGTCCTTCAATTTGGAAAAATGCCTGCACAACACCAATATCGGTAGTTTTCTTGTAGTTCGGCAGGCTATCTACAAACAATCTGCCGTACTGTTTCTTCAGAATCCTGTTATCGAGCAGAACCAGCAGGCCCCGGTCGTGGAGAGACCGAATCAGCCGCCCAAAGCCCTGTTTGAGCGTGATGACGGCGGATGGCACCTGATACTCAAAAAACGCGTTTCCCCCGTCCGCATCCACGGCCTTTACGCGCGCGGCGACGACTGGATCGCTGGGCACCGCGAACGGAAGGCGATCAATGATCACGCAACTCAACTGATCGCCCTGGACGTCGACGCCCTGCCAGAACGACGAAGTTGCAAACAGCACCGCGCCGGGCGTGAGCCGGAACTCCTCCAGGAGCGCGTTCTTGGGCGCGTCCCCCTGGCGAAGCATGGGATATCGCAGGATTCCGAGAAGGCGATCGTAGACGTCATTCATCTGGGCATAGCTGGTGAACAGGACGAAGGCGCGTCCCCGGGTCATTTCCAGCAACTGGCGAATTCGCTCCGCGGCGCGTTCGGTGAATTGAGGAGTGCGCGGGTCTGGAAGGTCGGGAGGCACATATAAGACAGCCTGGTTCTCATAGTCGAAATGCGAAGGCAGCACCGATTCGCGCGCGTGCTCGATTCCAAGCCGCTGCCGCACATATTCAAATCCCCCCGACACCGCCAATGTCGCCGACGTCAGCACGGCGCATTCCAGCTTCGACCATAAGCACTCTCGCAGGATCGGGCCGACGTCGATCGGTGTCGCCTGCAGGAAGACGCTTTGCGGCGCCGGCAAGCTGTCCCTCGACCTCTCAGCGCCCCTGCGGCCGTTCTGTGCCGAAAACCTGCCGCGGCGCTCGATCCAGAACACAGTGTTCCGGTCGTCGGACTCCATGGCGAAGTTGAGCTGCACCTGCATTTCGCGTGCGCGCCGGGCAAGATTGATGTTTTCGTCAGGCTTTTGCGGCGATCCCTCCAGTTCACCAGAAAGCCTGCCCAGCGCCTGATTCAGCGCGAGAAACTCCTTGCCATTTTCCTCCAGGAACTCGCGCCGCGTTTCGAATGCGAAACGCCCCTCGCCCGCGGGCAGCAATGAGAAGAACAATTGGGATTTTTCCCGAAGACTTCCGAGAGCGCCCGAAAGCGCTGCGGTCAACGAGCCACTCTGCCGAACCGTCGCCTCCACGTCCCGGGCCAACTCCTCCACGCGCAGATTGCTCACCGAGATACCAAAATAGTTTCCTGCGACATCTTCCAGTTCGTGCGCCTCATCGAAAATCACAGTACCAGCCTCGGGCAGTACGCCGGCGTCGGGCGCCCCGTCGGCCTGCAGTTTGATCGCCAGATCAGCGAAAAAAAGGTGATGGTTCACGATGACAATGTCGCTCTCCATGGCACGGCGTCGCATTTCGGTGATGAAGCAGCGCTCCCATTCGCTGCACTTCTGTCCCAGGCAGGCCTCCGCGCGGGCGTCGAGCTTGTGCCACAGCGGACTCGCCTCCGGCAAGTCGGCGAGCTCGGCGCGATCGCCCGTTTGCGTCGTTTTCTCCCACGCTTGAATGGCCCTGTATTGTTCGATTTCCTCGAGGCCGCTCAACACCGGCTGAGAGGTGAGGTCGTACAGCTTCTTCCTGCACAGATAATTGTTCCGTCCCTTCATGTAGCAGACGGAAAGCCGCTGGGCGCCTTCTTTGCCGCCGTCTGCCAGCAACGCCCGCTCGAGGAAAGGAACATCCTTGTAGAAAAGCTGTTCCTGCAAGTTCTTCGTGCCAGTGGAAATGATGACGCGCTTTCCCGAACGAATGACCGGCAGCAGATAGGCGAGCGTTTTGCCAGTGCCGGTGCCGGCTTCGATGATCAGGTGGCGCCGCTCGGCGATCGCTTTCTCGACCGCCTCCGCCATCTGCAACTGTCCGCGGCGGAACTCGTAAGCGGGATGAGTCTTCGACAGCACTCCTCCGGGGCCAAAGAACTGATGCAGCGTGGCGGTATTGCCGCCTGCCAGCCGATTTGAAGTGGTGGATGCCACGGAAGTCTCTATAATACGAGTTCCGTGCAGGAAACACTGGCCGGCAGCGCAGTCCTCGTCTCAAGCAATCATCTTGTCTCAGCCCACCTACAACTCGGCTTCCGATGTCAGCGCCGGGTTCCCGACGCTAGCCATCGTCGGCCGCCCCAATGTTGGCAAGTCGACGCTATTCAACCGGCTCACGCGCACCCGCCGTTCCATCGTCGGCGACGAACCCGGCATCACCCGCGACCGCATCTATGGCTCGGCGGAGTGGCTGGGCCGCAACTTTCGCGTCGTCGACACCGGCGGAATTGTGCCCGAAGACAAGAACTTGATTCCGGCGGAGATTTACCGGCAGGCCCGCAAGGCGCTTGAAGAGTCCTCGGCTGTGGTGTTGGTTGTGGATGGCCGCTCGGAACTCGCTGGTCCGGACCAGGAACTGGCGCGCCTGCTGCGCAAAACGGGGAAGCCGCTTTTTCTTGCAGTAAACAAAATGGATTCAAGCCAGCAGGAACATCTGCCCGCGGACTTTCACCGGCTGGGGATTCCGGCCATGTTCCCAGTCTCGGCGGAACACGGCCGCGGCATTGACGATCTGCTGGATGCAGTGCTCGCGACCATGCCGCAGGGACCGAACCAGACCGCAGATCTAGCGGCGTCCAGCGAGCCCGAGATCGGTGGAGAACTGGAGGTCGAGGAAGCGGCTCCCACTCGTGAAGTCAGGGTCGCGATCATCGGCCATCCGAATGTTGGGAAGTCGACGCTGCTCAATTGCCTGACGGGAACGGACCGCGCCATCGTCTCGCCAGTTCCGGGCACGACCCGCGATGCGGTGGACGAAGTAGTTGAGTATAACGGACGCCAGTTTCGCTTCATCGATACAGCGGGAATTCGACGCAAAGGCAAGACGCGACTGATGGCTGAAAAGTTGTCGGTTGTAATGAGCCGCAAACATCTGGAAGCGGCCGACGTGGCGTTGCTGGTCATTGATGCAACCGAGGGCGTCAACCAGCTTGACGCGGCCATCGCCGGCTACGCCCATGAGAGCGGCCGGTCGATGATCATCCTGGTCAACAAGTGGGACATGGTCCTGGCCGGGACCGAACAGGGCCGTGCCACCAAGGCGTCGCGCATGCGGGCCAGCAAGCGTCCCGCCGACCAGTCGGCTTATGAAGAGCGGCTGCGCCATGATTTGAAGTTTCTGAGTTACGCGCCGGTACTATTCATTTCTGCGGCCAAGCAAAAAGGCACGGAGCAGATTTTTCCGATGCTCGAGAAAGTTGCCGCCGAGCGGCGGAAACGCGTCTCTACCGCTGACATGAACCGCTTCATAGAGCGCGTCGACTTCGAACGAGCGTCTGTACCCATGCGCCAGCGCGTCAAGATCCTTTACATGACGCAAGCATCGGTTGCGCCGCCCACCTTCGTTCTTTTCACCAATCGGGCCGTGAAGCTGCATTTTTCCTATCAGCGGTTTCTGGAAAACCAGATTCGTGCCGCGTTTGGCTTTGTCGGTACTCCGATCTGGATCAAGAATAGGGCGCGGGAATAGAGCTACTCCGCATGGGCTTCGGGGTCTTTGCTCAGCAGCCCTACGCTCGAGACGCCGGCATGGTGCGCAATGTCGATCGCGTCGGCGACATCCTGGAATTCGACGTCTCCGTCACCGCGCACGAACACAACCTTTTCCATTCGCTGAACATAAATCCGCGCCAGGCTCGACTCAAGGTCATGCCAACTAACGTCAGCACCATTGATCTTCAGCAATGCTCGGCTGTCATGGCTCCAGGAAAGTTGAACGACCACTGTTCTTGGCGGTTCGGTGGCGTCAGTACGTTTCTCATGAGGCTGAGGAATCTGCGCTTTTTCCTGATAGTCCTTCTGTGCCGAAACGACGAGCATGAAAACGACGATCAACGTCAGAAGGACGTCAATCAGTGGCGTGACGTTGATTTCGGGTTTGGGCGCACTTCCACCAGCGGTCGAAAAAGCCATTTGCGAACTCCTCTTGCATGCTTAAGACACCCCGGCAGGCTTCGGAGTTCCTTCGAGAAACAAAGGACTTGACCTAGTGTGATGCGGTGTTGCGCCGAGTGTGCAAGGCCATGCATTATGAGAGAAGCCGCGCTTGAGGAGAAATGCGGCCTGAGAAAGCTTGCCCATTGCCCTTCCGAACTTCACTCGTGGCTCTGTCCCTGTTGGCGGCTGCGACGCTGTGTTCGCCTGCCGCGCCCGCCCAGGACAACTACGAAATCCAGGTCTACGGCGCTGACACTCAAGCGCCTCGCTCCACGATGGTCGAATTGCACTCCAACTTCACGGAGGAGGGCAGCAAGACGGTGCAGAGTGGCATGCTCCCGACCAACCACGCCGAGCATGAGACGCTTGAAATAACGCAGGGCATCAACGACTGGGCCGAAGTCGGCTTCTATGTGTTCACCAGCATTCAGTCCGACGGAGGCTGGCAGTGGGTGGGCGACCACATTCGGCCGCGGGTGCGCGTGCCTGCGTCCTGGCACTGGCCGGTGGGAGTCAGTCTCTCCACCGAGATTGGGTATCAGCGCGCCGCATTCTCACCCGACACGTGGACCTGGGAGGTCCGCCCCATTGTCGACAAGAAAATTGGCCGCTGGTACTTCGCTTTCAATCCCGCTTTGGACCGTTCATTTCACGGCCCCGGCGTCAATCAAGGTGTCACGTTTTCTCCCAATGTGAAGTTCAGTTTTGATGTAACGAAAAAAGTAGCCGCCGGACTGGAATACTACGCGGCTTACGGTCCGCTTTCCGGCTTCGACGCGTTGCGCGACCAGCAACAACAATTTTTTCCTTCGATTGACATCGATTTTGCGCCGCAGTGGGAATTCAACGCCGGCGTCGGCATCGGGACAACCCGATCCACGGACCATTTGATCCTGAAGTGCATCATCGGTCGGCGCTTTTCGTGGCCTCATCGCGCGAGCGCGCGGCTCAAGCCGGGTACGCAATAGTTTCAACCTATCGGTTCGGCGCTCGACGGCGGTGTCATTGGCAGTTGAGGCAAGGCCGGCGGTATTTCAGCGGGCGGAACAGGCCACACCACGGACGCCAGTTTTTGATATCGTCCTGCGAAAAAGTACATTGCGTAAGCCGGGAAAAACACGATCGCCGGAACCGAGATCAGCGAAATCACGAACATCAGTACCGCGAACAAAGACACGCCGGTCACAATCGCCAGCGTGATCGTGGCTGCGGTCCATTCGAGGCCGCTGGCTTTACCTGCAATCACGGCTCCCACGACGGGAATGACCAGCACCAGAATCATGATGAAGGTTGCTATTCCAACGACGATTCCAGCCGCGATCGCCAGCAGGATCTTCATCCCGATGTAGCCGGCGTAGCTGCCCTTTTCGGCCCGCATCATCTCCCACAAACGCCGCCATCCCTCAGTGATGCCGATGTCCTCAAGCGCAATCTGGGGCACGACGAAATCTTTTGTAAGAACGTAGACCAGAGCGAAGCCCAGAGCCACCACCAGGAACAGCGCAAAGGCCGGCAAGCCCACCAGAATCCACCCGCCGATGTGCTCGCTCGGGTCTTTCCACCATCCGGCCAGCGCGCCGATGAGCAGCGGAACCGCAACGATGACCGAGAACGCAACTAAGGAAGCCACCAGGCACAGCAGATGAAACACAAAAAGCTTCCACCCCTCGCCCTGTCGTTTCACCCAGCCGGCTCGAATGTGACATTCTTTCTGCAGAACGCTGTCGAAAAGTACGAACCGCATCACGCTTCCGATGTACACAAAAACGAACCACAGCACGAAGCCGGAGACCAGCAGGACCGCAATCAACCCGATCCACGCGCCGGGATGCAGGTCGCTCAGTCCCGGGCCCATGAAGTGTTGTGTGTGACGGCCGCTGCCTTGAGGGAAGCTGTTAAGGTTTGGCGCGTTGCAGCCACCGCCGGAACTGAGTTCGCCCGCGAAGAAGCCCACAAACGCCAATCTCAGCCACTGACCGAGCCGGAATGGCCGGAACAATTGCTTTTTCGCATGCTCAAATGCGGGACTGATCGAATCGATGGCGGACAATGGCACTCGTTCACCTCGGCTGCGGGGAATTGCCAGCCAGAGTATGCGGAAGGCGGCGCCTCGTCAAATTTATTATCGAGATGAGGCGACGGGCGAGTTCGCGGCCAGCCAGGGTTGCAACTCGCGCAGGGCGCGCTCACACTGCAGTTGATGCCTCTGCTTCTTGTCGCGTACTCGCGTTTCCAGGGCCGGCAGCAGATCAAAAGTTATGTTGGCGGGCTGAAAATTCCGGGCGTCGGCATTGGCGACGTAGTTGGTGAGAGATCCGAGCGCCGTCGACCGGTGAGGAGAGAGGGGATCGTGGCCCATCACCAGCGCGGCGGCATTGGCGCCCGCGATCAGGCCCGTCGCGATCGATTCTACGTAGCCTTCCACACCACAAATCTGACCGGCGAAAAGGACGCGAGAGGCGGTCTTGAGTTGCAGCGTCTCACGCAGCAGAGCGGGGCCGTTGATGTAAGTGTTTCGGTGAATCTGGCCGTAGCGCAGAAAGCGGGCGTTCTCCAGGCCCGGAATCAACCGCAAAATACGCGCCTGCTCTCCGAACTTTAAGTGATTTTGAAATCCGACAAGATTGTAGGAGTCGGCGCGCAGAGTTTCCTGTCGCAACTGTACGACGGCGTGCGGCATTTTCCCGGTCTTTGGGTCGCGCAGACCAACCGGTTTCATCGGGCCAAATCGCAGCGTATCCCGTCCCCGCCGCGCGATTTCTTCAATCGGCAGGCAGCCCTCAAAGTACTTCAGGTTTTCCCAGTCCTTTTGCTCTACGGACTGCGCCGCGATCAACTCATCGACAAACTTGTCGTATTCATCCCGGTTCATTGGGCAGTTGATGTAGTCCGCCGTCCCTTTGTCGTAGCGGGCCGCCATGTACACGCGAGAACGATCAATCGAGTCCGCCTCCACGATCGGGCTGATGGAATCGTAAAAGAACAACTGAGCGGAGTGAACACCGGGGTCTTGGGCTGTCCCTTGGCTTGTCAACCTGCCGATCTCTAGCGCGAGCGAATCCGACGTAAGCGGACCGGAGGCCACGACAGTAACCGAGCCATCGTTTTCTGCGATCTCATGCACCTCCTCGCGCTTTACGGTGATCAGCGGCTCTGCCTCGATCGCGGCAGTCACTTTCGCCGCAAAGAGGTCGCGGTCCACGGCCAGAGCGTGCCCGGCGGGAACGCTGCATTGGCCGGCAATCTCGATCAGCAGCGACCCCGCGCGCTTTAGTTCCTCCTTCAGCAGCCACGGCGCGGTATGAATGCTCTCGGATTTCAAGGAGTTGGAACAGACCAACTCCGCCATGGCGCCGGTTTGGTGCGCAGGAGTGTTCTTGTGCGGCCTCATCTCGTAGAGTTCGACCGCGACACCGCGACGCGCACATTGCCAGGCAGCCTCAGGCCCCGCGAGGCCCGCGCCGATCACTTTCATCATGTTGTCTATTGTGAAGGGAAGTACGCGCCGCGGCAAACGGCGTCCGAGTCGTTGGGCGGTGAGTGTCAGTGCGTCGGTGTCGTATCAACCGCAACGCAGCGCCAGACGTTGTTCCTGTAAAGCCAGGTGTCGACGAACCGCCCCCGCCTGGTATAAGGCGAGCCAGCCTTTTTCCCGCGGGCAACATAAACGCCAGAGACAATCGCGACCGTGCCATAGGTTTTCACAACCACGGATTCGGTTACGATTTGTTCCGTACGGGACTTTGCCGCCTCCTTCACTGAGGCCAGAAACGCCGCTTTCGTCATCAGTTGCCCATTTTCGGTGACGTAAATGAGCGAATCATCGAAGAGCATCTCCATGCCCTTTACGTCGCCGCGTTCTTCGGCCTGGTTCCAGGCATTTTCCAACGCCAGAATCTTCGCCGAAGCCGCTTCAAATTCGGTCCCAACCTCTGTGGAAGTCTGTGTGGCCGCAGTAAGGGATGCCGCCAAGCACACCACAATGCTGCCAACCCACCGGACGATTCCACTCATGCGCACTCTCAAACAGTCTTATCGGCAGGGTCAAGAAAATCTCCAGAAGAGTGTGAGGGTTGCTAAAGAATTTCCCGCACGTCGCCATTCCGTCGTGTCACCCGTTCCCGATCCAGGTATTCGAGCAGGGGGATGGCGTACTTCCGGCTCACACCGGTCATTTCCTTGAAGGCGGCCACGTCGATCCGCGGCGCGGAGGCTCTTCGTTCCGACAGCATGGAACGCAATTGCTCCAGTGCTGTGCGGTGAAACACCAGTTCCGCCGAAACTTTAATCAAAGTTTTCTCGCGCAACAACAGCGTGACCAACTTCTCGGCGCGCACCTTGTCAATCTTCAAACCTGCCAACACTTCCACCAGCGCTGGTACCTGTAGTCCGGAGGTATGAAATGCCTGCTCGATTCTTTTCTTCGCGGCGGCCTCTTCGTCCTTCAGCACGACACCGCTGCCGGCCCGCCAAATGATTTCTCCAGTGGTTTCCAGTAATTTCTCGGCCAGTAGCGTGGTCAGCACACCGTCAAAGACTTCTCCTGAAACCCCAGCCATGCGTCCGCGCAGCTCTTCGCGCCCGATTCCACGAGCGAGCGGATGCTCTTTGTGGAATGTCTCGATCATCGTTAAGAGGCTGCGTCGTACTCCGTCCACTGCGAAGTCCGTCGCCAATGTATTACCGAACTTGTGAATGACCGGCAGTTCGCGCAACAGCGAGTCCACTCGCCGCGCGGAAAGTCCCGTGCGGGCGACGGCATCTGCCATCGTCAATCCGCCGGCTCCCGCCGCAGTCACTTGCCCGCGCAAGAGGTTCGCTGGCGAACCGTCATGCGCCTCAAGCGCGTCCATGTAATTCGCTGTCATGCTCCGCGGCGGCGCATTCTCTAGAACTACGCCGCCGCCAATGGTCAACAGGGGCGATTCCTGTCGCAGGATGAACCGATCTCCCGGCACGAGCAGCATCGCTTTTGGCAGTTTGATCCTCGCCAGCCTGTTCCGGCGATCTTCGTGTGCAGGCATGGCAACGATCTCGGCCAGCGCTTCGAAAGTTTGGGCATGAAGATGCGCCTTCATCCGCTTTTTCAGTTTCGCGCCCGGCAGCATTTCCAGGCGCGCGTCGAACGTGCGTGTGGAATGCAACACACCGGCTGACGCCAGCACCATGCCGCGAAACAGCTCACGCTTGTCCACGCCCGCCAAATTGAGCGCTGTGCGCTGCCCAGCCACAGCCTCTTTTGCACTCTCGCTATGCACCTGCACGCCGCGCACTCGCACCCTGGTTGCGCTGGGATGGACTTCCAACTCATCTTCTACGCGTATCGTGCCGCTCAGCAGCGTTCCGGTCACGACCGTGCCAAACCCTTTCATGGTAAAAACCCGGTCGATCGGTAATCTGGTCAACGCTGAAGCATCTCGTGGCTTTGCCCGCTCACTGAGCCTCACCAGTTCGTCTTTCAGGGGCTGAATGCCGTCTCCTGTGCGGGAGCTCACAGCGACGATGGGCGCGGCCTCCAGGAAAGATCCGCGCAGAAACTCTTCAATCTCCATCCTGACGACCCCCAGGGTCTCAGCATCCACGTTGTCAGACTTAGTGATCACCGTAATGCCGCTGGGGATGCCGAGGAGCCTCAAAATCTCGAAGTGTTCGCGGGACTGCGGTTTGATGGACTCATCGGCGGCAATCACGAACAGCGCCAGGTCAATGCCACCGGCCCCGGCCAGCATATTTCGTACAAACCGCTCGTGTCCCGGCACATCCACAAATCCAATCTGGATTGCCTCTCCCCCCTCGCCCTTCAGCGTGAGATGGGCGAACCCCAGGTCAATCGTGATTCCGCGCCGCTTTTCTTCCTCGAGCCGGTCGGCGTCAATGCCTGTCAGAGCCTTGACCAGGGCGGTTTTTCCGTGATCGATGTGGCCGGCCGTGCCGACAACCAGGGATTTCATGGGCTCTCTTCATGGCCCTCAAAGGGGCCACATTCCTAGAATATAGGCCATCAAACTTGCTGGCAGTCGATGCCGGGAAAATGCGACAATAAAGCTCCACCCGACATGGCCACCCTTGCCCCTTTCGCCATTACGCCGGAGACCCTACGGGACCACGGAATCACGACGGACGAGTACGAAAAGATCCGCCAACTGCTGGGCGGCCGCGAGCCCACGCTCACCGAACTCGGCATATTCAGCGTGATGTGGAGTGAGCATTGCTCCTACAAGTCTTCGCGCATCCATTTGAAGCGCCTGCCGACGCGCAGCAAGCTTGTACTGCAGGGCCCCGGCGAAAATGCCGGCATCGTCGACATCGGCGAGGGTTGGGCCTGCGCGTTCAAGATCGAGTCGCACAACCACCCGTCTTTCATCGAACCTTTTCAAGGCGCTACCACCGGCGTTGGCGGAATTCTGCGCGATATTTTCACCATGGGCGCCCGTCCGGTCGCAGTGATGGACTCACTTCGCTTCGGACCGATTGCGGCGAGCGCATCGGCTCACGGGAACGCGAAAGACGTGCACCGCAACCAATCCATTCTCGAGGGGGTGGTCAGCGGAGTGGCCTCGTACGGCAATTGTTTCGGCGTGCCCAACCTCGGCGGCGAAACCAAGTTTGAGCCCTGCTACTCCGGCAACCCACTCGTGAACGCGTTCGCCATGGGCCTGGTGCGAAAAGATGAGATCTTCTATGCCAAAGCCTCCGGTGTGGGAAATCCGGTGATTTACGTCGGCGCAAAAACCGGACGCGATGGCATCCACGGCGCCACCATGGCGAGCGAGGAGTTCAGCGAGGGATCGGAAGCGAAGCGCCCGAATGTTCAAGTAGGAGATCCTTTCCTCGAGAAGCTCCTCCTGGAGGCCTGTCTTGAGGCGATGCGAACCGGTGCCGTGGTCGGCATCCAGGACATGGGCGCGGCGGGGCTGACCTGCTCGACTTGCGAGATGGGGGCGCGCGGCGGTGTTGGCTTGGAAATCGAACTCGACCGCGTGCCGCAGCGTGAAACTGGCATGACGCCTTACGAAATTATGCTCAGCGAGTCGCAGGAGCGCATGCTTCTGGTCGCCGAGCGCGGGCGTGAGCGCGAAGTCTTTCAGATCTTCGAAAAGTGGGGTCTCGACGCTTCTGATGTCGGGAGCGTGATCGCAGAAAACACCATGCGCGTGCTCGAACACGGCAAAGTCGTGGCTGAGATTCCGAACACCGCGCTGACCGACGACGCGCCGGTCTACAAACGGCCGCTGGCCCGCTGGGAGCCTCCGGTGGCGCGCGAGAAGCCTGCGGGGGTCAAACTGGGCGCGGGGCAAGGCTTTTCATCCGATCTCAAGCGTTTGCTGGCGGGCCAGAACATCTGCAGCAAGCGCTGGGTGTGGCAACAATACGACTCGATGGTTCAGACCAACACTGTGGAAGGGCCGGGCGCCGGTGATGCCGGCGTGATTCGAATCAAGGGATCGAATCTCGGGCTGGCGATGGCGCTCGACGGGCATGGCCGCTGGTGTTACCTGGATCCGAAACTGGGAGCAATGCATGCTGTAGCCGAGGCGGCCCGCAAAGTCGCTTGCGTAGGTGCGACTCCGATCGGCGCGACCAACTGCCTGAATTTCGGCAATCCCGAAAAGCCGCACATCATGTGGCAGTTCTCCCAGGTCATCGACGGCATCACCCGGGCCTGTGAGGAACTCGATATTCCCGTCACCGGCGGCAACGTAAGTTTCTACAATGAAACGCTCGGTGAGGGCATTTATCCGACGCCGGTGCTGGGGATTGTCGGCCTCTTGCCGGATGTTCACAAAACAGCCAAGATGCATTTCGCTGCGACGGGTCGGGCTGTCGTGCTGTTGCGCGCCGCCGAACCCGGCGATGCCATCGATGCCGAGTCTGAATTTGGCAGCTCCGAATACGCGAAGGAAATCCTCGGCTCGTTGTGGGGTTACCCGCCCCAGTTGGACATTCAACGCGAGGCGGCGCTGCAAAGAGCGCTGATCCGGATCATCGAGCAGGGGCTTGTCGATTCCGCTCACGATTGCTCGGATGGCGGTCTGGCGGTGGCGCTGGCGGAGAAGGCGCTTCCACATGGGGTGGGCGCGCGCGTGACCCTCTCCTCCAACGAACTGGCCGCGGAATTTGTGCTGTTCGGCGAGGACGCGGGACGGATCATCGTCTCTTGCGACCCGGCGAAGGTCACGCGAATCCAAGAAATAGCCGGTGGGCACGGTGTTGCAGTCGAAGTGATCGGCGAAACCATTCCGGAATCCCTGGAGGTTGTTCTGGATGGTCAAGTTGCGCTGTCGGCCGACGTGGCCGAACTGGTTGCGATCTACGAGGGAGCTTTGCAATCGGCCCTGCAGGCCGAGACCACGCTGCAATTGTAAAACCTGGTGCGCGAAAGACTAGAGGCGAACCGCTAAATGCTGATTTCCGACAAGTTTCACGATGAGTGCGGCGTGGTGGCGATCTTCGCCCATCCAGAGGCGGAGAAGTTGGCATATCTGGGCCTGCACGCTTTGCAGCACCGCGGACAGGAGTCGGCGGGAATTGTCAGTTCCGACGGACTTACCCTTCGCACACATAAGGCCATGGGCCTGGTCGCCGACATCTTCACTCAGGACGTGCTGGCGGGTATTCGCGGGACCCTGGCGATCGGGCATACGCGTTATTCGACCGCCGGGGATTCGGCCCTGCTCAATGCCCAGCCGATCATGGTGCAGTCGAGCAAGGGCGCGATGGCCCTGGCCCACAACGGCAACCTGGTCAATGCGTCTGAGGTCCGCCACCGTCTGGAAGCACAAGGCTCCATCTTCCAGACCAACAGCGATACGGAAGTCATTCTGCACCTCATTGCGTTGTCGCGCGCGCACACCTTGATCGAGGCCATCACGGACGCTCTAAGCCAGGTCGAGGGCGCGTTTTCGCTGGTCATGATGAGTCCGGATCGGGTCTTTGCGGCGCGCGACCCACGTGGCTTTCGCCCGCTTGCGATGGGCCGCATTGTAGCCGAGCACGGCAGGGACACCATCGTTTTTGCATCCGAAACCTGCGCCTTCGATCTGATTGGTGCTGAATATATTCGCGATGTGAAACCCGGAGAGCTCGTGGTGGTCGGGCCCGAGGGAATTTCATCGAGCTTCTATGCCGCCTCCGCGCCGCAATCGAGCTGTATCTTTGAGCACGTTTATTTCTCGCGCCCTGACAGCATGGTATTTGGGCGCCCGGTTCAGCTTAGTCGCGAAGGTCTGGGTCGCCAGTTGGCGCGGGAATCGGGCGTGGAGGCCGACCTGGTGGCTCCAGTTCCGGATTCCGGCGTGACCGCTGCCATCGGCTACGCAGCGGAGAGCGGAATCGCTTTTCGTTTCGCGCTGATTCGCAATCATTACGTCGGCCGGACGTTCATTGAACCGCGACAGAACGTCCGCGATTTCGGAGTCCGTTTGAAGCTGAATCCCGTGCGCGCGCTGCTCGAAGGCAAGCGCGTCGTGCTGGTGGACGATTCGATTGTCCGCGGAACTACCAGCCGGAAGATTGTCCGCATGGTGAGGAGCGCTGGAGCCAAGGAAGTTCACATGCGGATTTCCTGTCCTCCAACTGTAGCTCCCTGTTTTTACGGTGTGGACACTCCTTCGAAAAAACAGCTGATCGCCGCGAATATGTCGCACGAGGAGATCCGGCAATTCATCGGTGCCGACACCCTGGCCTACCTGTCGCTTGATGGCTTGCGGGCCGCTTGCGGCGACGGTGCCAAAACCACCTACTGCACCGCATGCTACACCGGCAACTACCCGACACCCCTCATCGACGTAGCAGAGATTCAGCCCGCCGAAGTCCGCCGGTAATCGCTAAGCAGTACAGGTTGCAGCTCCCGCGGAAGAACAAGGGCGCAAAACAACGGGGCAGCCTCTAAAGGCTGCCCCGATTTATTGCCGATACAAGCCGGCAGGTTTAGAAGCGATAACCGACAACATCGGGATTCCCGCGCACGCCCTGCGTCTGGAACGAGCTGAAGAAGCCGGAGTTGATGTTGAGGAAGTCGCTGCTTGGTTGGTCGTAGTCGCCCATGTAGATGGAGTTGATGAATTCATCTCCACCATGGGTTGGCGCAAACGCCGAAAGACCAGTGTTCACGTTCGGGAAGGTATTGCCGTAGTCGGTAGACTTCGCGCAATAACGCTGTACAGCGAAATTCTCGCTGTCGTTGCGACGGTCATACCAGCAAATTCCGAGTGCGCCGGTATTGTCGACCGCCAACCCCGATTGCCAGTGATCATGTCCGCTGGCGAAGCGTGGCTGGATGTCGCTGTTGACTTTGCGTGCGGAGAATCCCCAGGTCTGGCCGCCATCGAAAGACGTCCGCAGGAAGATGTCGTCGTACGCGTAGTAGCCCTGGATCGCTACCGGATCGGGAACGATTTTGTCGCGCCCGTCGGCCCAGCTGATGTAAAGCGTGCCGTCCGAGATGGTGCCGGAGTGATCGATCGTCATGGCCATATCCAGGAAGTCGCGGAACAAACCCTGGAGATAGTAGGAGTCGCCGCCCGGTTGGGTCTGGTCCACCGTTACCGCTGGGGACAGAGTTCCGCCCGAGTAGCTGCTGACCTGGATCGTCCGGGGTCCAAGCGGGAAGTTCGTGCCCAAGTTGACCCACGAAATGTACAGCGTGCCGTTGGAGCTGACCGCCATCTGCGAGCCCTGAACCGCGCCGTTGCCGCAGACTTCGATCGCAACTACGGGCGCAGACCAGGTTGTGCCACCGTCGTTCGAGTAGACAAACTCGATCGCGGTGCGGAAGTTGAAACCGCAAGTCACGCTCGTGCCGGAGAAATCGAAATCCGTGTACGAGACGTAGATGTTCTGGTGGTTGGAGGGGTCGATGGTCGACCACGGCTTGTCCAGGGAGTGGTAAAAGCCGCTCTTGGACACGGCTGCCGTCGGAGGTCCAAATGTCTTGCCGCCGTTGGTGGACTTGTTAATCGCGACTGCAGCATATGGATTGAAGCTGGCGTCGCTGTAGTCGAAGATCTGCGTGTAATAGAAGGTGTTGACGTCGCCGCAATTCAGTCCGGGGTCGCCAGCCAGGAAGTTGCCAAGGCCGGGACCTGGATCAATCGGACCACCGTCGGTGAAGGTCGCGCCACCGTCGTTGGAATAAGCGAAGCCGCTGAAACCCTGGCCACCGATTCCGTTGAAGTAATACGGCGTCTCAAAAACGCTGCCCGAGTCGTTGAACCCGACGACAACGTTGTTGCCGCAGCGCGCAGTGGAGGTCTCGCTCTGCGTGAAGCCAGCCATGGACGAGTAGGTCAGGTCTTTTGCGGCTCCGGTTGCCGACACAGGGATGATCGCCCCGCCCGGGACCGGTACGACAGGGCCCTGATGAGCTTTGAAGGATGGGTCTGCCATTCGCATGCCCATGCTGTGCCACACATCGGCGAAATGCACGGCGTTGGCGGTTCCGTCTAAAAGCTGCTGCTTGTTGGCGGGCATCTTGTTATAACGCGCTTTGACTGCTTGAAGGGTCTTATCCACAGCGGCAACCTTGTCCACGGACATCTGTGCCCATGCAGACGAAGCGAGCACGCACGTGACGATGGAGCCGACCAGGAAGGGGGTAAACCGGGGATGCTTCATTTTATTGGCTTCTCCTTGGCGTTTGTTGCGGGGGCTAGACCAGTAGAGCTGTACTGTCTCTGCTAGTACTAGTATGGCTAGCAAGTAGGCCACTCGGTAGGGCCTGCCGTCAAGTGAAAATAAGGTTTCTTTTTCAGAAAACTGAAAAGTGAAAATTTTTGCATATCCAGAAACGCCTTGCTGGACAAAGCATCTGGCGCACTCGCCAAAAGTTTAGACGCCGTCGTCGCTTCTGCGTGCATGAACAATGCGTGGCAGTGATTGCAGGTCGAGCTTCAGGCTGGAATCGTCCCAATCACGCATCAGCTCCATGACCTCCGCGTACTGGGAGGAACCGATCTCCATCACCAGGTGACCGCCCGGCTTGAGCGCCAGTCGGGCGGCTGGTAGCAGGCGGCGGATGACCTGCAGTCCGTCTGCGCCGGCGAACAACGCGGCGCGGGGCTCGAAGTCCCGCACTTCGGTCTGAAGTTGCCCTTGTTCCGATGTGCCGACGTAGGGAGGATTAGAGACCACGAAGTCGAAGACGCCCGGATCAAATGCCGTAAGCAAGTCAGCCTGGCAAAAACGAATCCGCGAGCCGAAGTCATGGCGAGCTGCATTGCGCTTGGCTATTTGGAGCGCAGTAGCGGAAATGTCGTTCGCCCAAATCTCTGCTGCGGGGAACTCTTTGGCCAGCGCCACTGCGATGCAGCCGGAGCCCGTGCCGACGTCGACGATTCTAGGATTGCCGCGATCGGCCGGCGCACGCTTTGCGCCCGCCCCGCCCGCTCGTGCAATCTCCAGTACCGTTTCGATGATATGTTCCGTCTCCGGACGCGGAATGAGCACTGCGGGCGAGACCAGAAAGTCCAGCCCCCAGAACTCCTGGTGCCCGGTAATGTATTGCATCGGGACCCCGCGCAGCCGCGCGCTCAGAGCGTTTTCCAAACGAAGTTCCTCGCTAGCGGTAAGCTCGCGTTCGGGATGAGCATGCAGGTAAGCCCGGTCGCAGCCGAGGACGAACATGAGGAGGACTTCGGCATCCAGCCGCGGCGCGGCGACCGGCCTGGCGGTCAGTCGGGTAATCGCGGAAGAGAGTGCTTCTTTTAGCTGCACGAGAGATCGCGGACGCAAAGCAAAGAAACGAGCCGTTAGACGGCGCTGCCTGCTTCCTCTTTTAACTTTTCAGCCTGGTAATGGGCCGTGAGAGCTTCAATCAAAGGCTGCAGCTTGCCATCCATTACCGCTTCCAACTGGTGAATCGTAAAGCCGATGCGGTGATCGGTGAGCCGGTTCTGTGGGAAATTGTAGGTGCGGATCTTTTCACTGCGATCACCGGAGCCAACCATCTGCTTGCGCTCCTTCGCCAGCGCCGATTGCTGCTTTTCCATTTCAATCTCATATAACCGGGCCCGCAGCACGCGCATTCCCTTTTCCCGGTTCTTGATCTGCGACTTCTCGTCCTGGCAGCTTACGACTGTGTTGGTGGGAATGTGGGTGATGCGTACAGCAGAGTAGGTCGTGTTGACCGACTGCCCACCCGGGCCGGAAGAGCAGAACGTGTCGATGCGCAGGTCTTTGGCTTCAATCTTGATGTCCACGTCCTCAACCTCGGGCAGCACCGCCACCGTCACCGCGGAAGTATGGACGCGACCCTGCTGCTCGGTGGCTGGCACGCGCTGCACGCGATGTACACCGCTCTCGTATTTGAGCTGCGAATACACACGCTTGCCTTCGATGATCGCGATGATTTCCTTCATGCCTCCGGCCGACGACTCCGAGGAGGAGAGCACTTCCACTTTCCAGTGTTGTGACTCCGCATAACGGGAATACATGCGAAACACTTCCGCCGCGAACAGAGTGGCTTCGTCGCCTCCAGTTCCGGCACGAATTTCCAGGATGATGTTTTTTTCATCGTTCGGATCTTTCGGCAGCAGTAAAACTTTCAGTTCTTCTTCAACGCCGCCGACCCGCGCTTCGAGCTGCGAAAGTTCCTCCTGCGCGTAGGCGCGCATGTCGGGATCTTTCTCATCGGCCAGCATTGCTTTGCTGTCGGCGATCCCTTTGCTCAGGTCCTTGTATTCCCGGTATTTCTCCACGATCGAACTGATCTCGCTGTGCGCCTTCGCGGTTTTCTGGTATTTGGCCGAGTCGTTGACGATCTCCGGCGATGCCAGCGCCTGGGTTAGCTCTTCGTAGCGGTTTTCGAGTTGGTCGAGGCGTTCAAACATGGTCGTTCGGTCTTGGTGGTCTGGAAAGTGTGATGCGACAGCATGGGGAGGACCCGCTAGGCAATCACCAGCTCGCCGCCGTTTTCTTTTTCAATCGTCATGGCCTGGTCCAGCGCTGTAATCGCGCATTGGGCCATCTCGTCCGATGGCGGCTGGGTGGTGATCCGTTGCAGCCACAGGCCGGGCGCGGTCATCAGCGCGAACAGCGAGCCGCGATGTTTGGCAGCGAAGCGGATAATCTCATAGGAAATCCCCGCGATGAACGGCAACAAGACGAGCCGCGAAGCGAAGCGCGGCCAGAATGTAGTGAACGGGATCAGCATATAGAAGCCGATCGATATGAGCATGACCGTCATTAGAAAACTGGTGCCGCAGCGAGGATGGTAGGTGGTGTACTTCTGCACCTCGGGGACCGACAGCGGATCACCGTTTTCAAACGCATACACCGTCTTGTGCTCGGCGCCATGGTAGCGATACACACGGCGGATGTCGGGCCACAAAGACACGCCCCAGATAAACAGCAGGAACAGTGTGATGCGCACGACGCCGTCCACCAGGTTGAACATGATCTGCCCGGCGAAGGCCGGATAGATTTTTTTCAACTCTGTCGCCGCCAGCAGGGGCAAGTACTTGTACATGAAAATGAAGAACGCGAGGGACAGGATGATATTTCCGGCGGCCAGCCAGTTACTGACCGCGGCAGCCTTCTCGCGACTCTCGGCGGAATGGGCCTGAGAATCCGTGGCAGGCACAGTTTCTCCCTGCATCACTTCCTCGATCGCCACGTTGGACGAAAATCGCAGCGCGCGATACCCGAGGGTCATCGCATAGCCAAGAGTCATCACGCCGCGCAGCAGGGGCCACTTCATCCACTTGTGCTTTTCCGACGGAGGCGCCAGCGGTTCGCTCATGGTGACCACTTCGCCCGACGGCTTCCGGCAGGCGATGGCCCAGGCGTGCGGAGAGCGCATCATCACGCCCTCAAGCACGGCTTGCCCCCCGACCAGCGTTTCTTCTCCGCTTTCCAGCGCGGGGAGCAGCTGCACGGCGAACATAAATCGAATGAAATTCTTGAGTGAGCGCACTATCATTGGATGCTCCGGAGGGGGAAAAGCGCCAAAACCTAAGAATAACACAGCTCCGGGAGGCCTTAATTCGATTCCAGCCCGCAATTTTTTAGTGGTGATGGTGCTCATGGTGGTGGCTTTCGCTCTCGCTGACGGGCATCACGCACCCGTGGGCGACTTCGCATTCTGCATGCTCAAACTGGATGGTGGTGTGGTCAATCCGGAAATCGTGACGCAGGCATTCTTTAACGTCGCGCAAAATCCGTTCGCTCACCGAGGGCGGTATGTCGGCGATAGAAATGTGGGCCGACAGCGCACGAGTCTCCGAGCCGATGCTCCACACGTGCAGATCGTGAACGTCATTCACTCCATCCACGGTGCGAATCGCCTCAGCGACTCGGTCCAGGTGTATCCCGCGCGGAGTGCCTTCCAGCAGAATGTTCAGTGTCTCCCGAATGATGCCAAACCCTGACCACAGGATGAGCGCTGCGATTCCGAACGACAAGGCGGAGTCGATCCACAGATTGCCGCTGACCAGAATAGCCCAGCCGCCCACGAGCACTGCAGCCGTAGAGAGTGTGTCACCCAGTTGGTGCAGCAGCACGCTGCGAATATTGATGTCGCCGCCGGAGCGATAAAGCATCCAGGCGATCACGCCATTCATAACCACACCGGCGGCCGCCACCACCATCATGGTGCCTGCATGGACCGGTAGCGGGTGCTGGAGCCGGCGGACGGCTTCGTAAAAGATGAAAAAAGAAACCACCACCAGCGATCCGGCATTGACCAGGGCGGCGAGAACTCCGGCGCGATGGTAGCCGTAGGTCTTGGTGGGGCTGGGCGGACGGGCCTGCAGATAAGCCGCGCCCAGTGACAAGAGCAGCGCCAGAAAATCGGAAAGATTGTGGCCGGCTTCAGACAGCAGCGCCAGCGAGTGAGCCTGGATGCCGGCGACTACCAGCAGCAGAATGTAGGCGAGGGTGACGGCAAGCGAAACCTGGAGCACGCGCGTGGTCTTGCCGCCGTGGACATGCATAGAATTCAAGTGTAAGAGCGCAGGGCGTGTGCGTTCAAGCAGCTGCCTGAGGAACCTGCTGAGTCGAGAGAATTTGGTGGCGGCGGTAGGACTCGAACCTACGACCTACGGATTATGAGACCGTCGCTCTAACCACCTGAGCTACACCGCCAGACGGAAACTTCGGGGAACGTGCAGGACGAAGCTGCTGTGGTGGGCGAGCTTCACTGCCGGAAAAGCAGCCGTGTTCCAGCGGCTTTTCCGGCACTCCTGATTGTATGAGCGGCTGCAAAACAGTGTCAAACTGCAACCCCGCGGTGCGATAAGATGGCCGCGATATGAAAGTGATCGCGGTCATTCCCGCGCGGTTGGCCTCCACCCGCTTACCTCGAAAGATGCTGCGCGAGATCGCCGGCCGGCCGTTGTTGGCGTGGGTTGTGGAAGGCGTGAGAGCGGCGCCGTTTCTTAGCGAAGTCATCGTAGCGACCGACTCCGACGAAATCGCCCAGCTCTGCCAGCGGAACGGCTGGCGGTGCAATATGACCTCGGCCCAACACAAGAGCGGCACGGAGCGAGTTCATGAGGTGTCAAGTCTTCTGGAAGCCGATGTTTACCTCAATGTGCAGGGGGACGAACCGCT